>Ga0302263_10000645_pt1 | contig 13380 bp, 9 predicted proteins | sample II_Fen_N1_4_FD_194564 | JGI IMG/M metagenome (GOLD analysis project Ga0302263, IMG submission 194564) | Peat permafrost microbial communities from Stordalen Mire near Abisko, Sweden - II_Fen_N1_4 | ecosystem: Environmental > Terrestrial > Soil > Wetlands > Permafrost | place: Sweden: Abisko... | reverse complement strand
GCGTTCGCGCGCCCAGTGCGTCACTGGAACGCCCTCGATCCACTCCATCGCGAGCAGCGGCTGGCCGTCGACGAGCTCGACGCCGTAGAGCGTGACGATGTTCTCGTGCTTCAGCTCGCTGGCGATCTCGATCTCGCGCTCGAAGCGCCGCCGCGCGCTGGCGCTGGCGAACGAGCCCGCGATCAGGCGCTTGATCGCGATCTCGCGCTTGGTGCCCGGCTGGCGCGCGCGGAAGACGACGCCCTGGCCGCCGCGGCCGCGCTCCTCGAGCACCTCGTAGGGACCGATCTTCCCGAGCGCGCGCGGCGCCTCGGCGCGGCGCAGGAGTTCGAGCCACTCGTCGCCGTTCCCGGCGAGACCGAAGCGGCTCGACTCCTCTCTCGGTTCAGGCATCGACCGGGTCCTCGGCCGCGACCTGCTCGGCGATGCGCTCGCGCAGCCGCTCGCGCACGCGCTGCTTGACCTTGTGCACCGCGGCGCTGCTCATGCCAAAGCGCTTCGCGGTCTCTTCGACGCTCGCGCCTTCCTTGAGCGCCTCGAAGACCTCGATCGACTGCGGCTCGAACTCCTCGCGCACGCCCTGCATGGCGAGGCGCAGGTGGTGATTCGTCCACTCGCTCTCCCACTCGGCATCGAGCTCGCTCGGCGCGGGGTCCTCGAGTTCGTCCACGAACTCCCCCACCAGCGTGCCCGCGTCGAGACGCCGGCCCTGTTTGAGCCGCGCGATCGCGTGCGCCACGCAGCGGCCGAGGTAGTTGCGGAAGCGGCCCTTGCGCGCGTCGTACTGGAAGCCGCGCAGCGCCTTGGCGAAGCCCATCAAGACGATCTGCAGCACATCCTCCGCATCGTCGGGCTGCAGTCCGCGCGCGCGGCAGTAGCGCAGCACGAGCTCGCGGTAGCGGCCCTCGAACTCGCGCCACGCCCGCTCGTCTCCGCCTTCACACAGGCGCGAGAAGAGCGAGGGGCGCGTTTCGAAGTCCATGCCGGGAAGCGCGCGTGCGGGGCGGATCCTACGGTGTCCAGGTGATCTGGTAGCTGTTCGACTTCTGCCGCAGCGAGGGCGTGCAGAAGCTCGGGCACGAATCGCGGTAGATGACGTAGTACCAGCGCGTCTGCCCGGCCGCGAGCACATCGCCGGCGCTGATCGCGGCCTGCGAGAGTCCGGTCGTGCCGGGGACCGGGAAGTGGAACACGCCCGCCTGCGTGACCTGCGCGGTGAGGAGGTAGAAGGGCGCCGTCGTGCACATCACGCCGTCGCCATAGACGACGCCGCCCGAGACCGGGTTCGCGCCTTCCCAGAGCTGACTGATGATGTTGGTGTTGTTGCCGTTGCAGTTGACGCCCGACGTGCCGATGCCGGTGCAGTTGAGCTGCACCGAATCGTTGCTGAGCGAGTTGACGCCCGTCGCGGTCAGCGCGGCGCCGCCGGTGTTGAGCGAGTTGTTGCAGCCGGCACCCGGGCCGCCGTTGTTCGAGCACGGGCAGTTGATCACGCCGCCGGTGCCGGGAACGCAGACGACGGTGCCTTGCGCGCGAGCGGAAGCGGCCGAGAGGGAGAGGAAGACGAATGCGGGGACAATCAGACGCTGGAACATGACAAATGCATCGGGACGCATCGCTGCGCCCCGCTCCTGGGGTTTCCAGGATCCTAGCGACATTCCCGCACAGCGGGCGGACTACTTCTTCTTGCCCTTCTTGGCGCTCTTCTTCGAGCCGAGCTCCTGCTCGCCCCCGGCTGCCTCGCGCACGAAGTGGTCCGCGATCACGCGCGCCACGCAAGCCGTGACCTTCTTGCCCGTCGGCACGTGCAGGAACTCGTTCGGTCCGTGCGCGTTCGAGTGCGGGCCGAGCACGCCCGTGATCAGGAACTGGGCCTTGGGGAACTTCTTCCCGAGCATGCCCATGAACGGGATCGATCCGCCCTCGCCCATGTAGCAGGCGTCCTTGCCGAAGCTCGCCTTCGACGCGGCCGCTACCGACTTCTCGAGCCAGGGCGCCAGCGCCGGCGCATTCCATCCGGCGGCACCCTTCTCCGCCTCGAAGCGCACCTTCGCGCCGTAGGGCGGATCCTTCTCGAGCAGCTTCTTCAACTTCTTCGTCGCGAGGTCCGAATCACCCGTCGGCGGGATGCGGATCGAGAGCTTGAGCGAGGTGAAGGGCCGCAGCACGTTGCCCGCGCTGCCCATGTCCGGGATGCCCGCGACGCCCGTGACCGAGAGCGTCGGCCGCCAAGTGCGGTTGAGCATCAGCTCGGAGGGATGCTTCTTCATCGGCTTCATGCCCTCGATCCAGGGGAACTTCGAGTACACGGCCTTGCCGAGCACCTTCGCGGTCGCCTTGGTCTGCTTCACGCGCTCCTTGGGGATCTTCACGTGCAGCTCGTCGAGCCGGATCTTGCCCGTCTCGGGGTCCTCGAGACGCGAGAGCAGGTGGCGCGCGATGCGGAAGCTCGAGGCCACGACGCCGCTCGCGTCGCCCGAGTGCACGCCTTCCTTGAGCACCTCGACCACGAGGTTGCCCGCGATCAATCCGCGCAGCGAGGTCGTGCTCCACAAGCGCTCGTAGTCGCCGCAGCCCGAGTCGAGGCACACGATCAGGCTCACGTCGCCGATGCGCTTCTCGAGATGCTCGATGTAGGCCGGCAGGTCGGGGCTGCCCGACTCCTCGCCGGCCTCGATCAGCACCACGCAGCGCGCATGCGGGATCTTGGCGCGCTGCAGGGCCTCGATCGCCGTGAGCGAAGCGAAGGCCGCGTAGCCGTCGTCCGCGCCGCCGCGGCCGTAGAGCTTGTCGCCCTTCATCACCGGCTCCCACGGGCCCGTGCCCGCCATCCAGCCGGTGAACTCGGGCTGCTTGTCGAGGTGGCCGTAGAGCAGCACGGTGTCCTTGCCGCTGCCGGGGATCTCCATGTAGATCAACGGCGTGCGATTGGGCAGGCGCACGACCTCGACCGTCAGGCCGGCGATCTCGCGCGCTCTGCACCAGGCCTCGATCAGAGCGACGGCGCGATCCATGTGGCCGTGCGCGACCCACTCGGCGTCGAAGTAGGGCGACTTGTTGGGGATGCGGATGTACTCGGTCAGCGCGGGCAGGATCGAGGAATCCCAGGTGCTGTCGACGAACTCTTGGAGGCTCTTGTGGTCCATGGCGTGCGGAGTGTGTGCGGGGCCGTTGTGGCCGCACAGCATAACCTCCGCGCGCGCCTAGACAGAGGTCGAGCTGCGTATGCCGGCGCAGCTCTTGGCGAAGGCCTCTACGGCCGCTTCGATCAGCTCGCGCGCGGCGCCGTCCTTTACACAGCGCTCGAGCTCGGCCGCGCGCCGGCTGAGTTCCGGGAAGCCGTAGCTCCCGCAACTGCCCTTCAATTGGTGCGCGAGGCGCGCGAGCTCCTGCAGCTTCGATTCGCCGAAGAGCCGGCGCAGCTCGGTGATGTCGTCGCCGATCTCGTGCACGAAGAGCTCGACGAGCTGGGCGAAGCTCTCGTCCTTGACCTCGACCGGCTTCTGCTGCGGCAGCGCGGGCGGAGTCTGCGAACGGCTCAGCGCCAGGCAGCGGTCGAGCGCGGCGAAGAACTGGTCGAAGTCGATCGGCTTGGCGCAGAACTCGTCGCAGCCGATGTCGAGGCAGCGCTGCCGATCCGAGGTCATCGCGTTGGCCGTGAGCGCCATGATCGGCGTGCGCAGTCCCTGCTCGCGCATGCGCTTCACGGCCGAGTAGCCGTCGAGAACGGGCATCTGCATGTCCATCAAGAGCAGGTCGTAGGGCCGCCCGGCCTCGCGCGCCTTGCGCACCTCCTCGAGCGCCTCGGCGCCGTTCTCGACCGAGACGAGCTCGAGCCCGACGCGCTTCAAGAGGTGCGCGATCAGCCGGCGATTGTCCTCGCCGTCCTCGGCCAGCAGCACGCGCGCGGACTTGACCTGGGCGCGCGCGGTGTAGCGCGTCTCGGAGAGCTTGACGGTCGAGCCTTCGAGCGCGTCGGAGCCGCGCCAGGCGCAGGCGTCCTGCAGGCCGGCGTCGATCTCGAAGCTGAACGTGCTGCCCGAGCCCGGCCGGCCTTCGGCCTTGATCTTGCCGCCCAGGCGCTCGACGAGGTGCGCGCTGATCGAGAGCCCGAGACCCGTGCCGCCGAAGCGCTTCTGGATCGTCTCGTCGGCCTGCGAGAAGGGCTTGAAGAGCCGGTCGATGTCCTGCTCGGCGAGGCCGATGCCGGTGTCCTCGACGCGGAACCACAGGCGCGCGCGGCCGCCGCGCGCCTCGCGGCAGCCCAGGCTGACGCGCACGAAGCCGTGCTCGGTGAACTTGATCGCGTTGCCGACGAGGTTGAGCAGCACCTGCTTCAGACGCGTCGCGTCGGTGACGATGCCGTCGGGCACCGGCCGCGGCACGTCGATGCGGAACTCGATGCCCTTGCGTGCCGCGCGCGTGGCCATCACGGCGCGCACCTCGCCCAGCACGGAGAACAGGCTGCAGGGCGCGGGAGTGAGCTCGAGGCGCCCGGCTTCGATCTTCGAGATGTCGAGCACGTCGTCGATCAGGTGCATCAGGTGGTCCGCGTTGCGCCGGATCATGCCGATCGATTCGACACGGCCATCCTCGCCTGCGGCCGGATCGAGCAGCTGCTCGGCGAAACCCAGGATCGAGGTCATCGGCGTGCGGATCTCGTGGCTCATGCTGGCCAGGAAGCCGCTCTTGCTGCGATTGGCCTCCTCGGCCAGGAGGCGCGCGCGCACGGCGTCCTCGCGCTCGGCCTGGCTCAGCGCGAGTGCCTCCTCGAGTTCCGCCACGCGCTCGTCGGGAACGCTTCGGGGCGCGGGTTGCGGGCGAGCGAGCGCGCGCTCCGCGCGCATCAGCCGGCGCGCGCCGACGAGCAGCACGGCCATGACCAGCGCGCACCAGCCGAAGAGCGCCATGCGCCAGCGCGAGGCATTGACCACCGCGCGCGTCAGTCCCTCCTCGAAGATGCGCGAGATCTTCAAGCCCTGGTCGCGCAGCGCGAGCAGGCTCTCCTCGCGCAGCTCGCGGCTGGTGCTGAGGTTGTCGGCGGTGACGGCATAGGCCTCGAGTTCCGCGCGCAGCGCCGGCACGTCTTCCGCACCGCTCGTGTCGGCGTAGCTCAGCAGATCGCTCACGATCCGGCCGAGTGCCACGAAGGACTGCACGCGTCCCGGTTCGTTCTTCGAGAGCACCACTTCGACGCCGCGCAGCTGGCGCAGGTCCTCGCGGATGAGCTCGCGCCCGGCGAGTCCCTGCGGCCAGGAGACGAGCGCCAGCAGGGCCAGGACTCCGGCAGCGACGACGGCGACGACCAGCGGCCAGCGCTGCCCCTGCGGGCTTTGCTCGGTTTCGCCGGACATCGCGCTAGCCCGCCTCGCGCACGGGCGCGCCCGGAGGGCTCTCTCCGCGGATCGTGTTGCGACCGGCGGCCTTGGCCTCGTACACCGCGGCGTCCGCCGACTTGAGCAGCCACTGCGGGCCCTTCATGCCGCTCTTGCGCTCGGCCACGCCCAGGCTGATCGTGATGCGGCCCTCGAACTCGCCGGCGCGGATCAGGGCGCTCTCGACCGCGGAGCGCAGGCGCTCGGCGCACTGCCAGGCGCCGGTGAGGTCGCTGTTGACGTTGATCACGAGGAATTCCTCGCCACCGAGGCGGCAGACGACGTCCCCGCGGCGCGTGCGCGCACGCAGCGTGTCGCTGACGGCCTTGAGCACGAGGTCGCCCACGTCGTGGCCGAACTCGTCGTTGATGCGCTTGAAGTGGTCGATGTCGATCAGCACCACCGAGAGCGGACGGGTCAGGCGCTCGGCCGCGACCCATTCCTGCTCGAGACGGCTCATCGCGTAGCGGCGGTTCGGGAGCTCGGTCAGGAAGTCCGTCAGCGCCGCGGTGCGCAGCTTGCGCGTCATCAAGCCCATGTCGGCGACCTGCTTGAGGCGCTCGATCTTGTCGAGTTCGACCTGCTGCTGCAGCTCGATCAGGCGCCGGCCGGCCTGCACGCGCGCGAGCAGGATGCGCGGATTGAAGGGCTTCGTGACGTAGTCGTCCGCGCCGGAGCTGAAGGCGTCGAGCACGCGCTCTTCCTCTTCGCGCGCGGTGAGCATCAGGATGAACGTGCGCCGTCCGCTCTCCATGCGGCGCAGCGTGCGGCACAGCTCGAGGCCGCTCATGCTCGGCATCGACCAGTCCGTGACCACGATCTGCGGCGACTCCTGCAGCGCGAGCGACAAGCCGTCCTCGCCGTCCTCGGCCTCGATCACCTGGTAGCCCGCGTTCGCGAGCAGGTGCGCGAGCAGCCGGCGCAGCTTGTTGTCGTCGTCGACGACGAGCACCTTGATCGAGGTCGCGCTCGCGGGTTGCTCGGGCTCGGGCGCGCCCGGAAGCGCGGGCAGGTGCTGCAACGGCGGATCCTGGGGCTGGATGCGCGCGAGCTGCCGCACGCCTTCCCAGTTCTTCTGCGCCGATTCGAGTGCCCCGCGCAACTGGACCTCGTTGAGCGTCAAGTTCGCGGCCAGGCCCACGAGCGCTTCCCAGGTCTCCTCGCGCGTGGCATTGCGCAGGCGCGCCCCGGCGATCCACTCGGCGGCCAGCGTGCCCGCTTCGACCAGCAGCGCCAGCTTGCGCGCGGAATCGTCCTCCTCGGGATCGAGGCTCTTCGAGCGGTCGAGCGCCAGCGCGGCGGCGGCGAAGCGCGGCGGCAAGCCGCACTCGCCCATCAGCGCGGCGGAGACCTCCCAGCGGTGGATCTCGAAGGCCTTGCGCTCGGCCTCGAGCTGCGCCTCGACGCCGGAGTGCGCGTGCAGTGCGCGGATCTGGCTGAAGGTCTGCGGGTGCGCGCAGGCCAGTGCCAGCTCGCCGCAGTGCGCGAGCAGGCCGCAGACGTAGGCTTCGCCCGGATCGCCTTCCTCGCTCAGCTCGGCCAGGCGTCGCGCCGCGTGCGCGGCCGCCAGGCACCAGGACCAGAAGGCCTCGTAGTCGAAGTTCTCGCACTGGCCGGAGCGGTTGGAGGAGAGCAGCGTGAAGCGCAGCGCCGTGGCGCGCAGTTCGCGCGGCCCGAGCACGATGGCGGCGCCGAAGACGCTCGTCGCGCTCATGCCGTGCGTCGCGCAGCGCGCGTTGGCCGCCTTGAGCACGCGCAGCACGGAGGCCGGATCGCTCTCGAGGCAGCGGATCAGCCCTTCGAGACTGGCGTCCTCGCGCTGCGTCGCACGCAGCACGGCCATGCCGACCCCCGGAGGCGAAGGCAGGCCTCCCGAGAGCTTGAATTCCTCGAACCCTTCCTGGATCACGTGTGTGCGGCTTTCTTCAGGCGGACTTGGCGACCGGCGCGGCATCGCCCGCGCAGCGCACCTGGTTGCGGCCGCCGTTCTTCGCGGCGTAGACGGCTTCGTCCGCGGCCTTGAACAGCGCCTCGTGGTTGGCGGTGGTCGGCAGGCGCTCGGCGACGCCGAGCGAGACCGTGACGTTGCGATTGAAGCTGCCGCTCTGGATCACGCGGCGCTCGATCGAGAGGCGGATGCGCTCGGCGCACACGCGCGCCTGCGCCAGCGACGAGTTCGGGCACACGACCAGGAACTCCTCGCCGCCCAGGCGCGCGACTTCCTCGCCCTGGCGCGTGGCGCCCTTGAGCACGTTGGCCGTCTCCTTGAGCACCACGTCGCCGATGTCGTGGCCGTGGACGTCGTTGACCTTCTTGAAGTGGTCGATGTCGATCATGATCAGCGAGAGCGGCCGAGCCGTGCGGTCGGCCGAATCCCACTCCTGCTCGAGGCGCTTCATGATGTAGCGCCGGTTGGGCAGCTCGGTCAGCGCGTCGGTCAGCGCGGCGGTGCGCAGCTTGCGCGTCATCGCGCCGAGCTCCGCGACCTGCTGCATCATGGTCTTGTGGTTGGCTTCGACCTTGGCCTTGAGTTCGATCACGCGCTGGCCGCCCTTGAGGCGCGCCATCAGGATGCGCGCGTTGAAGGGCTTGGCGACGTAGTCGTCGACGCCGGCCTCGAAGGCCTCGACCACGCGGTCCTCGTCGTCGCGGCCGGTCAAGAGCAGGAAGTACATGTCCTGTCCGCTCTCGATGCGCCGCAGCGCGCGGCACAGGTCGAGACCGTCGAGCTCGGGCATCATCCAGTCCGCGAGCACGACCTGCGGATTGGTTTCGAGCGCGATCTGCAGCGCTTCGCGGCCATCGCGCGCGCAGGTCACGCTGTGCCCGGCCTTGCGCAGCGTGCGCTCGAGCAGCTTGAGCGACATCGGGTCGTCGTCGACGGCCAGGATCTGCAGACCGCGCGACTCCTTGGGCTCCTCGGCGACGAGCGCGGCGGCCTGCTCCGCGGCGGGTGCCTGCGTCGCCGGCTCGAGGCCGGGCTGGACTCCGCTGGCGCGCTGCGAGAGCTGCTCGAGATGCAGCGGCGAGCGCTTCGGCAGCTTGAGGATGCCGTTCCACTCCTGCCACTCGCGCGTGATCGACTCGCACAGGTCGGTGAAGGGCCGCTCCTCGAGGTCGAGGTAGGCGCGCACGCTCTCGAGACGGCCCGCGTGGCGGTTCCACACGTCCGCGCCCGCGTTCTCGTCGGCGAAGAGCATCTCGACGACCGCCTGCGCGGCCCAGAGCACCCCGGCCATCGGATTGGCCTGGCGGTCCTCGTCGCTCCCGAGCTGGCCGAAGTTCTCGTAGGCCAGCAGGGCTTCGGCCTGCTGCTGCGGGATGCCCCAGTCCTCGAGCATGTAGGTTCCGACCTCGCAGTGGTCGATCTCGAAGGTCTCGCGCTCGTGGCGCCCGAAGGCGGCGACGCCGATGCCCGGATGCGCCACCAGCAGCGCCGCGTACTCCTTGGGATAGACGCTCGCGAGTGCGAGCGTGCCGATCTCGCACAGCAGTCCGACGACGTAGGCCTCCGAGGGCGAGCCGACGTTCTTCAGGCGGCTGATCGCCTGCGCCGCGACGCCGCGCGCGAGCGACATGGACCAGTAGCGTTCGTACTCGAACTTCTCGCAGCCGCCGCTGCGGTTGGCCGAGATCAGCGAGAGGCCCAGCGCCACGTTGCGCACCGAGCGCACGCCCAGGCGCATCGTCGCCTCCGAGACGGTCGTGATCGGCTGGCCCGCGCCGTTCTGCGCGGAGTTGGCGATCTTGAGCAGGCGCCCCGTCAGGGCCGAGTCGGCCATGATCGCGTTGGCGATGTCGTCGGCGGAAAAATCCTCGCCGCGCGTGATCTCGAGCACGCGCATGCCCACGCCAGGCGGCGAGGGCAGACGGTTCGTCAGTTTGAGCTCTTCGAAGGTCTGGCGGATCATGTTGCGGTGTGGCTGGTCGTGGTCCGGCGGGTTGTGCGGCTCAGGCGCGCAATTCGAGCAGTGCGCTCTGGACGCGCGACAGGCACGCGGCCGAACTGTGGAAGAGGCTGCTGCAGACTTGCGTGTCGCAGACGCGCGCCTTGGCTTCGAGCTCCTTGCAGATGGCGGAGAGGCCGAGCGCGCCGATGTTGGCGCTGGCCGACTTGAGCGTGTGCGCTGCGCGCTCGAGCAGCTTCCAGTCGTTGCTCGCGAGCGCCACCTCGATCTCCTGCATGCGCTTGGGAGCGTCGGCGAGGTAGATGTCGATCAGCTCGACGAGCAGGCCGGGATCGTCCTCGCCGCCGAGCTCGCGCAGCCCCTGGATCACGCCCTCGTCGAGGACCTGTTGCGCTGCGTCGTTGGAGGAACCGCTGAACTCGGGGACGGACATGCTCTGCTCCGGGAAGGATGGGGATTCCTGGCTTCGCTCGCGTGCTCGCGGCGGAGGCAGGATTCAATCGGAGCCCTCATCGGAACCCGCGGATCACGAACTTGCGGCTAGCGGCGAAACTCCACGAACTCAGGTACGGGAAGTTGTTTCCCGGCTGGCTACCAGGTGATCGCGACGGCGTTGGTGATGTTGAAAGTGGCCCCTGCGGGGGCCGGGCAGAAGCCGCTCGATGGATCCCGGTAGTAGGCCTGGTAGTAGCGCGGCGAACCGGGCGGGATCGGGTCGCCGAGCTGCGCCGAACGGTCGGGGAGCGCGGGTTCGCCCACGATCGGAGCCTCGAAGATGCCGTTCGCGGCGTTGCGCTGGTACAGGCGCAAGAGGCTCCCGCCCACGCAGCGCACGCCGTCTCCGAAGATCGTTCCGCCCGCGACGTTGGACGTGCCCTGCAGCAGGATCGTGAGCGCGTTCGCGGGCTCGCCCGCGGAATGGAAGGCCACATCGTGCATAGCGACGAGCCCCTCCGCGACCAGGCCCGCACCCGCGCTGTCGCCCGAGTTCGGACAGCCGCGGCCGGCGATCCCGCTCGACTGGCAGGGACAATCGGTCGCCATCACGCCCGTGCCGTAGCAGTAGGTCGCGAAGCCGCCTTGCACGCCCGCGAGCGTCCAGGATCCGAGCGTGCCCGTATCCTGCGGCTTCCAGTCGCGGATCTCGAGCGTCCAGATGCCGCTCGGCCCGCTGATCGCGGAGAGCGGCGCGCTCGCGATGCCGTTCGTCCACGCGCCCGCGCCGAGATTCGTGTGCTGGTCATAGCTGCCGCCCGTGATGTTCGCGGCACCCTGCTCGAGGCTCGCGCCGCCGCTCTCGACGAGCTGATAGTCGCCCGCGAGCAGGTTGCCGGAGTCGCCGGCGTGCAGGCCGTCGAAGCCCGGGCGCACGACGAGGTTCCAGCTCGTGCCTTGCGGACCGTGCAGCAGCACGTGCAAGTCGCCGCGCGCGCTGTGCTGCAAGCCCGAGAGCGTGATGCTCGAGACGCTCGCGACCGGATGCGCGAGCGCGATCGAACTCGTGAGGCTCGTGCCGTTGTAGCTGGCGTTCCACACGCCGGGCGTCGCTACGGGATCGGGGATCGTGCCGCCGGGGCCGGTGGCGCTGAAGCCCAGCACGCAAGACAAGAAGAGGGAGTGCACGGGGAATTGTCCCCCGCCACTCCCCCTTCGGCCAGGTCAGGAAGATTCTTCTCGCTCAGCCCTTGGTCTTGCCCGTCAGCTCGTCGGCCAGCGCCTGGCAGTCATAGACCTTGCGCAGCGACTCGAGGATCGCGCGCGTGTCCACCGAGACCGCGCGCGCGGTCTCCTCCTCGTAGGCGATGTCGAGGATCAGGCTCTGGATGTTGCCGTCGAAGATCAGGCCCACGACCTCGCCCGCCTTGTTGATCGTCGGCGAGCCGGAGTTGCCGCCGATGATGTCGCAGGTCGAGACGAAGTTGTAGGGCGTGTTGGGGTTGACCATGTCGCGCGCGCCGGCCCAGCGCTTGGGCAGGTCGAAGGGGAACTCGTTGTGGCGTTCCTCGCTGCGCTGGAAGAGGCCTGCGAAGTTCGTGAAGGGCGGGATCGTCTGGCCGTTCTGCGTGTAGCCCTTGATCGTGCCGTACGAGAGCCGCAGCGTGAACGTCGCGTCCGGATAGAGCGAGTTGCCGTAGATCGCGAAGAGCGCCTGCGCGATCTTCGAGTAGCCCTCCTTCTCCTTGCTGTCGACCTCGTCCTCGAAGCGCTTGCGCAGTTCGCGGTTCTCGGCGTCGAAGACCTTGGCCAGCGCGATCAGCGGGTCGGTCGAAGCGTCGATCGCAGCCTGCTTGCCCTCGTACAGGCGCTTGCGTTCGGCCACGTCGCCGAGCTTCGTGCCGTGGATCAGCTGCTCCGCGCGCAGGCGCGGCGGCAGTCCGCCGAGCGCCTTGACCACGGCCGGATCGCCGGCGCCGAGCAGCTCGGTCATCAGCTGCAGTCCGCTCGCAAGGCGATCGATCTCGAGGTCGGGGTAGACCGGCGCCGGGGAGAAGAGCTGCTGGGTCAGCGTCTCGCGTCGCGCGCTGGTGTATTCGCGCAGGCGCTGCGAGTTCTCCTTGGGGTCCTCGGCGGCGATGCGCAAGAGGCCGCGCGCGATGCCATACAGCCCGCCCAGGCTGCCGTTGCCGACACCGGGCGCGCTCTGGCGCTCGAAGAAGCTCGTGTAGGTCTTCTCGGCCGAGGCGATCTCGTCCCAGGCGTCGCCCCACTTCTTCTGGTACTCGGGGTTGGCCGCGACCGCGTCGCGCAGCTTCTTCTCGGCCTCGAGCTTCTTGGCGAACATGCGCTCGTCCTGCAGGCCCTCGAGGATGCCGGTGCGCGCCTTGCGCGAGTTCTGCACGCCGAAGAACTCGCCCTCGGCGATGCGCGCCTGCTCCGGGCTGCGGCCGCGGAAGGTCGCGAGCTGCACCTCGCGGCGCCACATGTTGCGCATCTGCAGCGGGTAGGCGACGTCGCGCAGGAACTTCAGGTGCTCGGTCGTGAAGAGGCGTTCGGTGCGGCCGGGGTGGCCCGCGACGAACACGAGCTCGTTGTCGGTCGTGCCGTTCTTGCTCCAGGTCAGGAAGTGCTCCGCGTGGAACGGCTTGCCGTTCTCGTAGATGCGGAAGAAGCACATGTCGAGGTCGAAGCGCGGGTACTCGAAGTTGTCCGGGTCGCCGCCGAAGAAGGCGATGCCCTTCTCGGGCGCCATCACGAGGCGCACGTCCTGGAAGGACTTGTAGCAGTGCAGCGAGTAGCGCCCGCCCTGGTAGAGCGTCACGACTTCGCACTTCAAGCCCGTCTTCTGCTTGGCCTCGGCTTCGATCGCGCTCTGCACCTCGCGCCGCGCCTTGCCGGCCGCGGCGACGTCCATGTCCGGCTTGACCGCGGCGTTGACGCGCGCGGTGACGTCCTCGATCGTCCAGAGGATGTTGACCTCGAGGTCGGGGCAGGGCACTTCCTCGGCCATCGTCTTGGCGTAGAAGCCGAGCTCGATCAGGTTCTTGTCGGGCGTGCTCATCTTCTCGAGCATGCCGCTGCCGACGTGGTGGTTGGTCATCACGAGACCATTGGCCGAGACGACCGAGCCCGATCCGCCGGCGCCGATGCGCACGGCCGACTTCTGGATGTGCTCGAGCCAGGCGTCGCTGATCTCGAAGCCGTACTTCTTCTGGATCACGGACTTCGGCACGAGGTCGAAGGGCCACATGCCTTCGTCGGCACGGGCGAATCCGCACAGGGCCGCGAGGACGGGGAGCAGCAGCAGGGAGCGCGTTTGGAACATGGGATCTCCGGGGGGTTCGGGTCGGCCGCAGAGTGTAGCGGCGGACTCGCACACTGGTGCGTGCTCACCGAACCCGAACTTGGTATGAGGAAGGTGGCTGTGAAGTACGCACGCATCTTGCCCCTGGTCCTGCTTCTGTGCGCCTGTAGGGCGAGCACGACGGCTCCTGCGAAGCCCGCTGGATTCGAGATCCTGGCTCAGGGCTACCAGTCCGGCGAGCATTCCGCGGGCGTGGAGCTGATCACGAACGCCGAAGAGTGGCACGCCTTCTGGCTGCGCCATTCGAACTGGCGCATCCCGGCCGCTCCCGAGCCCGCCGTGGATTTCGCGCAGC
>Ga0302263_10000644_pt1 | contig 13391 bp, 6 predicted proteins | sample II_Fen_N1_4_FD_194564 | JGI IMG/M metagenome (GOLD analysis project Ga0302263, IMG submission 194564) | Peat permafrost microbial communities from Stordalen Mire near Abisko, Sweden - II_Fen_N1_4 | ecosystem: Environmental > Terrestrial > Soil > Wetlands > Permafrost | place: Sweden: Abisko... | reverse complement strand
GCGCAGCCGCCCTGCTCCACCCGTTCAAGGCTTTTCGGGCGCGCTTTAGAAGCTGGTTCGAGTTACGCCTGCCGTTGACCGACAGCCTGCTGCTGACACAGAAAAGCGTCTATATCCTGCCGACCCGACCCGGACTGATGCTGGTGCTGACGCTGCTGGTGCTGCTGGTGGCGTCGATCAATTACCAGCTCAACCTCGGCTACCTGCTGACGTTTTTGCTCGCGGGCACGGCGCTGGTCGGCATGCATGTCAGCCACGGCACGCTACGCGGGCTGGCGCTGAGCCTGACGCCGCCGCCGCCCCGCTATGCAGGCGCCAGCGCCCCGTTTGACATCACGCTGACCAACGCCCGCCGCACCATCCGCTACGGCATCGGTCTGAGCCTGCTCGACCCGCAAGCCGCCGATGGGCAAGCCGACAGCGGCGAGCTGCACTGGGCCTGGACCGATGTACCGGCGCAGGGCAGTTGCGTCGTGCAGGTCGCTTTCACCCCGGCGCGGCGCGGCCTGCACCGGCTGCCGACGCTGACGGCGGAAACCCGCTTTCCGCTGGGCACCTTCCGGGTCTGGACGGTCTGGCGCCCAGCAGCGCAGGTGCTGGTCTATCCAGCGCCCGAATTGAACCCGCCGCCACTGCCGCCCGGCGAGCCGCGCTCTCAGGGCGCTGGCGCTGCCATGCGGACGCAAAGCAGTGGCGAATTCGACGGCGTGCGCGGCTACCGGCGCGGCGATCCTTTGAAAAACGTGCTCTGGAAAAAAGCCGCCAAGGCCGACGAGCAAGGCAACGGCCTGGTCGTGCGCGACACCGAGCAGGCCCAGCGCCATGAACTCTGGCTGGACTTGCAGCAAGCTGGCCCGCTGGGACTGGAAGGCCAACTCTCGCGCCTGTGCGCCTGGGTACTGCAGGCCGAAAAGCTCGGCCTCGACTACGGACTGCGCCTGAATGCGCTGGAGATTGCGCCCGCCAGCGGCGAAGCGCACAAGCGCAACTGCCTAGAGGCGCTGGCCACATGCTGACGCATTCCGCTGACACGCGGGGCACATTGCCCCGCCTGAAAAACCTGCCGCGCGAGACCCGCGACACGCTGTTTTTGCTCGCCGTGATCGCCTGGGTGCTGCTGCCGCAGACCGCCAATCTGCCGCTGTGGTGCAGCGCCGGTGCGGGCGCGGTGCTGCTGTGGCGCGGCACGCTGGCGCTCAAGGCCGGGCCTTTGCCCGGCAAGCTGTGGCTGATCACGCTGCTGGCCCTGACCGTCGCTGCCACCTACGCCACGCACCGCACGCTGCTCGGGCGCGACGCAGGCGTCACGCTGCTGGCGGTGCTGCTGACGCTGAAAACGCTGGAGCTGCGCGCCCGGCGCGACGCCTTCGTGATTTTCTTTCTCGGCTTTTTCTGCATGCTGAGCAATTTTTTCTACTCGCAGTCGTTGCTGACGGCGTTCAGCATGGTGCTGGGCCTGCTCGGGCTGCTGACGGCGCTGGTCAACGCCCACATGCCAGCGGGCAAGCCGCCGCTGATGCAGGCGGCCAAAACCGCTGGGTTCATGGCCTTGCTCGGCACGCCGATCATGCTGGTGCTGTTTCTGCTGTTTCCCCGGATGGCACCCTTGTGGGGCATGCCCGGCGACACCATGAGTGGGCGCAGCGGCCTGAGCGGCAGCATGGAAGTCGGCACGATGGCCAAGCTGGCGCTGGACGACAGCGTCGCCCTGCGTATCCGCTTTGAGGGCCAGCCACCGCAGCAGCGCGATATGTATTTCCGGGGGCCAGTGCTGTCCAGCTTTGACGGGCGCAAGTGGGAGCCATTGCCGCCTTGGCGCCAGACGCTGCCCACCAGACTGGAGTTCGCCGGTCCCGCCTTGAACTACGAAGTCACGCTGGAGCCGACCCAGCGGCCTTGGCTGTTCGTGCTCGACGCCAGCGCCGAGCGCCCGGAACTACCGGCCTACCACCCCGTGATGCAGGCCGACCTGCAATGGCTGACCGACCGGCCCATCACCGAACTGGTGCGCTACAAGGCCAGCAGCCACCTGCAGTTCAGGCACGGGCCGCTCCAGCCCATGCTGGGGCTGCACGATTTTGTCGAGCTGCCAGCGGGCTTTAACCCGCGCACTGTGGCGCTGGCGGCTGAGATCCGGCGTGACCCGCGTTACGCCCAAGCCAATGCAGCCGCCTTGGTACAAGTCGCCCTGAACCGTTTGCGCACCGGCGGCTATAGCTACACACTGGAGCCAGGCCTGTACGGCAAAAACACCGCCGACGAGTTCTGGTTCGACCGCAAGGAAGGCTTTTGCGAGCACATCGCTTCGAGCTTTGTGATTCTGATGCGCGCGCTGGACATTCCAGCGCGCATCGTCACCGGCTACCAAGGCGGCGAACTGAACCAAGTTGATGGTTTCTGGACGGTGCGCCAAAGCGACGCCCACGCCTGGACCGAAGTCTGGCAGGCGGGGCTAGGCTGGGTGCGGGTTGATCCGACATCGGCAGTGGCACCAAACCGCACCGGCGCCGCCCAACGGCTGGTTGCGCCCCAGAGTTTGGCTGGACAAGTATTCGGCAATTTAAGCCCAACCCTGATGGCCCAGCTACGCGCCGCCTGGGAGGCCACCAACAACGGCTGGAACCAGTGGGTGCTCAACTACAGCCAGAACAAGCAGTTCGACCTGCTGAAAAACATCGGTTTCGGCTCGCCCAGCTGGGAAGATCTGAGCTACCTCTTGATTGGCATCATCGTGCTGGCCAGTCTGGCGGGCGGCGGCTGGACATTGTGGGAGCGTGCCCAGCACGACCCGTGGCTGCGCCTGCTGGCACAGGCGCGCAAGCGGCTGGCCGAGGGCGGTATTGACAGCACGCCCGCCACCCCGCCACGCCAGTTGGCCCAGCAGGTCTTGGCCCGCTACGGCAGCACTGCCCAGACGCAGGCGCTGCACGACTGGCTGCTGCAACTGGAAACCCAGCGCTATGCCGCCAGTGCCGCCACCCCGCAAAGCCAGCAACTCACCCTTTTAAGGCAGCAGTTGCGCCGCCTGAGCTGGCCTCTTTAACCTCCAGGCCCAGCCTCCCGGCCAGCCCCACTGCATCTTGTCATGACCGTTAAAAAATCGTTTTTCAATTTCAAACTCGCCGTTCTTTGCAGCTCCGTTCTGGCCGCAGCGGCCTGCACCCATCAAGCCACGCGGACCGACAAGAAAGAAGCCAAGCCCACCGAGCCGACCCAAACCCCGGCACCCATCCCAACGCCGATTCCAACGCCAACGCCGATTCAGCCCCTGCCCCCAACGTCGGTGCCCGCACCAGATCAGCCGCCAGCCCCCGCCGAAATTCCCGCCCGCTCCCCGAAAACAGCGCCCTACGCCAGCCGCCCCGAAGTCATGGCTTTTGCCGATGCGCTGGCCAGCCGCAACCAGCTAGACCCGACCTGGGTGCGCCAGACGATCAGCCAGGCGCGCTACAACGCCACCGTCGCGCGTCTGGTGCAGCCCTCGGCCAAGCCCTTCGTCAAGAACTGGACGGTTTACCGCAGCCGCTTCATCGACCCGATCCGCATTGCAGCGGGCCTGCGCTTTTGGCGCACCAACCAGACCGCGCTGACGCGCGCCGAGCAGGAGTACGGCGTGCCCGCCGAGATCATCGTCGGGATCATCGGTGTGGAAACCATTTATGGCCGTGACACCGGAAACTTCCGGGTGCTCGACGCCCTGATGACGCTGGCCTTTGACTTTCCGACCAGCCACCCCCGCGCCACAGAACGCAGCGCCTATTTCAGCAGCGAAGTCGAGCAGTTTTTAATCCTGCAAAACCGTAACAAAACCGACCCGCTGCAAGCCAAAGGCAGCTACGCCGGTGCGATGGGCCTGCCACAGTTCATGCCATCGAGCTGGCTAAAATACGCGGTTGATTTTGATGGCGACGGCCGGATTGACCTACTGAACAGCCCAGCCGACGTGATTGGTTCGGTGGCCAATTACTTCAAGGCACACGGCTGGAAAAGCGGCATGCCGACCCACTACCCGGTGCATTTCGACCCACGCCGCTTGGACCTGACCACACTGCTGACCCCCGATATCCTGCCAACCTTCAGCCCAACCAGCTTGAGCGACAAAGGTGTCGTGCTCGAAGGCCAAGCACTGCAGCACCCCGGTCCGCTGGCGCTGATTGAGTTGCTTAACGGCCCTGATGGCCCCATCTATGTCGCTGGCACGGAAAACTTCTACGTCATCACCCGCTACAACTGGAGCAGCTACTACGCCATGGCGGTGATTGAACTGGGGCACGAAGTGGCGATGCGGGTCAAGCCCTGAAGCGGCGCACTACTGGACGCGCGGCCTCATCGAGAACCCCGCCCGCGTGCCAGTAAAGAACGCCCCTGTTCCCGCAAAGACGACACAGGCATCAAAGAAACGAAAGAATGATCCATGTTCAAAAAGAGCCAAGACTTGGCACAAACATCCCAGCGTGTCATTGACTTGCTGACCTATATTGAAGAAGTCGAAAAGCTCAGGACCAAGCCTGCATTCTCTGTGCCCACGGAATTTTTCACGGCGTACCAGCAAGACCTCGAAAATCTGCCTGAAGTTCGGCTCAACGTGCAAAGTGAAGGCGATGACATTTGGCTCACAGTCGCCCGCCTTCAGGAAGTCGCCGCACCCATCCCCGAAGAAAATCTGCGCCCTTGGATAACACTGTCGAAATCCCCTGAAAAGAAACCCGAGCTCAAAACGGAGTGCATTTTCAGCGAGGCCAGGAAGGACGTTACAAGGCGCCAGCTCAGCGAACACCCCGAAATCAAAGCACATTTCGACTGGTACATGGAAAACCAGTGGAAACCCTGGGCAGCCGCCGAGTGCCCGCGCCGTAAAACCATCTCTGTCTATAACAAGCTGTTTACGCTCCAGCAAACCATGTCATCGGAAGGCTCGGAGACGCCCATTGAGCTCGTTTGGGGGCTGGGTTATTCCACCTGGAAGAAAGAAGGTCAAAGCAACACCGTCAAGTCTCCAATGCTGTTGCAGATCTGCGAAATCACCCTGAATTTGCACACTTTTGACATGGAGGTGCGGCCACGCGATCTGGATGTCCGTCTTGACGTGGATTGCTACACCGAGATGGACGTGCCAGGGGTTCGGCAGCTGGAAGAACTCTGGAAAAACATGCGGGCCAACAGCGAAGTTCGGATCAACCCGTTCGAGATGGCCACCTACGACAGCATCCTGAAAGCCGCCGTCGGTTATTTGGACCCCGCAGGTCGGTATGACACGCGCACGGATGATGTGGCGCTTGCGCCCGTCGGGGACAGACTTTTGATTTCTGGCACCTGGGTGCTTTACGCCCGCAAGCGCAGCGGTGACATCTTCCTGCAAGACATTCGTCGGCTGAAAAAGACGCTCGAAGCGGCACAGTCCTTGCCAGCGGTCCTCGGCAGCTTTGTCGAAGAGGGGGATACGACGATTCGCGTTCAGCCTGAAGTGCCTTTTCGCGGACTCTCCACCAGCGATGGCGCGGCATCGGCGAAAGAGCTGTACTTCCCCATGCCGTACAACGACGAGCAGGTTTCCATCATTCAGAAGCTCGAAGCCAACGATGGCGTCGTCGTGCAAGGGCCGCCCGGAACCGGCAAGACCCACACCATTGCCAACGTCATTTGCCACTACCTGGCGATGGGCAAGCGGGTGCTGGTGACCTCCAAAGGTGAAGCCGCTCTTTCCGTGTTGCAGGAAAAATTGCCCGAGCGCATTCGCCCCTTGAGCGTTGCGCTGCTCTCGCAAGAGCGCGAAGGCATGAAGCAGTTTGAGCATGCCATCCAGGCGATAGCCAGCGGCGTTGAAGGAATCCAGCCCCAGCGCGCCCAAGCAACCATCACCCGTTTGAGCACCGAGCTGGACCAGCTGCATGCCAAAATTTCCCAAGTTGACCAAACGATTGCCACGCATGCCGCCAGCCATATGCGGGAATACAAATTCCAGGGGCGCAACCTTTCCCCCGAGGAAATTGCCAAACTGGTTTTGCAGCAGGCCGATGAGCATCAGTGGATGGATGACGACATTCCAGAGCACAAGGGCGAGTCGTTCAAATTTAGTGAAGGCGACATCGGCGCTTTGCGTCAGGCTAGGGCCAAAATTGGGCTCGACCTGGGCGCCTACCTTTGCGCGTCGCTTCCTCAGAATGAGGACTTGCCCACCTGGACGGACCTGGTGGTCCTGCATCGCGACATCTTGGGGTCTAAAACCATTGATGCCCATGTTGAGGACGGCTCAGTTCTGGCCCTGATTGACTCAAGGTACGAAACCTTCACCCTCGCGCAACAGCTGCTTGATTTCTTGAATGACTACGCGGCCTTGCAAACGAAGTTGCACAGGCATCAAATTGGCTCGGCCCTTAGCCGGCAACTGGCTGAAATACGGCCTCCAGACCCGCTTCTGGAGGGGCTGCTGGAGGCCTGTGAGAAGTTCAAAGCATTGGAGGCCGAGCGCAAGGAATTTGTCATCAAGGCCATCAATTTGCCGGAGATGGCCGAAAGAAACACCGATTTCCTGACCGCCCTGAGTCGCCTTGCGGAGGGGAAAAGTGCTTTTGCCCTGCCATTTGGCCAAGCTAAAGCACGTCAGATCATTGACTCGGTGACGGTGCTCGGTTCCGCCCCGGCGGACGCAGCTGACTGGCAAGCTGTGCAAAGAATGGTGCAATGGCGCGACAGCTCACACCGCGAAGTTGCCCGTTGGGCCGCCATCGGCACAGAGTTCGGCCTGAACACCCGGATCGCCGAAATAGAAGCCACGGTTAGGCACATCGTTCAGCAGCAGTCCTGGGTTGAGGACGCCAGGATGTTTGTGTTCGATTTCCAGCAGCAACTGCCTAGCCGGGTGGAGGAGGTGTTCGGCAAGAAAATAGCGAACCAGCTCAGGGAAAAGGGCGCGCCGTTCTTGGAAGAAATCCGCTCCAGCCTCATGGCACACCTGGACAGAGGACATCTGGGCTACGCGATAAAAACAGTGGGCGAAACCCTGAACAAGCTACGCGACCACAACGGCCCCGTGGTTGAGGCGATACGGCAATTTTTGCTGTCTGGTTTGGGGGCCAAGGATACCGCTGAAAGCGCACTGCAGGCCAGATGGCTGGCGCTGCAGGCGGAGCTTTCCCGCGTACACAGCCTGTCCTCGTCGTTTGCTGAAATCTATCGGGTGACTGACCATATTGAAGCCGCTGGTGCTGTCAAATGGGCGCACAGGCTCAAAACCATCGCCCCAAGCCCTAACGCCGACTCGGTGCTGCCGACTCGGTGGCGTGAAGCTTGGGGCTGGCGCCTGGCCTTTCAGTTCCTGGAAAAAATTGACGTTCACAAAAATCTCCGAAGCCTGTTTGAAGAACGTCGGGCGCTGACGGCGTCGCTTTCCAGAACTTACCTCGATATCGTTGCCGAAAAGACTTGGCTGGGTGTGTTTCACAACTCCCCGCAGAACATCCGGCAGGCGCTGCAGTCATACCTGACCTCGATTCACGCAATGGGTGCCGGAACGGGAATCCGCGCTGTCCGCCACCGTCGAAATGCCCGTGACGCCATGCAAAAAGCGTACATGGCCATTCCGTGCTGGGTGCTTCCGCAGTGGCGGGTCTCAGAGACGCTTCCGCCAGAAATTGGGCTTTTTGACCTGGTCATCGTTGACGAGGCGTCCCAATCAGACATCTGGGCGCTGCCAGCCTTGCTTCGCGGCAAGAAGCTTTTGATCGTTGGTGACCACAAGCAAGTGTCGCCGTCGGTGGTGGGCCTGACAGAGCAGCGCATCGTGGACTTGGAGCAGCGCTTCTTGCGAAAGCAGTTTCATGGCGCCCACATGACGCCTGACAAGTCCATTTATGACCTTGCCAGGGTGGTATTTGCTGGCAATTCCGTCATGCTGAAAGAGCATTTCCGCTGCGTGCCCGCCATTATTGAGTTCTCCAACCGCGAGTTCTACAACGGCGCCATCAAACCACTGCGGATTCCAAAAGCCAATGAGCGGCTCGATCCGCCTCTTATTGATGTGTACGTCAAAGGGGGTTTCCGCAAGGGTGACATCAACACGGCAGAGGCGACAGCCATCGTGAACGAGATCGAAACCCTCATCAAAGACCCGGACATGGCCGCGCGCTCCATTGGCGTCGTGACCTTACTCGGCAATGAGCAAGCCCGCTACATCCATGATCTCCTCCATGAGCGGATGACGCCCGGAGATATTCTTAACCATCAAATTGCCGTCGGCCCGCCGCCCGTGTTTCAAGGACGCGAGCGAGACATCATGATGGTATCTATGGTGCTTGGCGCTGATGACCGGACCACCTCGGCTGTTGCCGCCCAGCAGCAGCGCTTTAATGTGGCGCTTTCTCGTTCGCGTGACCGCATGTACCTGTTCCGCTCAGTAGTTCATCATCAATTTGCAGAGGATTCCCTGAGTGGCAAGGTTCTGCGCCATTTCCGACAACCGTTCAGCCAAGAGGTGCGCAAGGGCGAATTGCTGCGGGACTTGTGCGCGTCCGACTTTGAGAAGGAAATGTTCGACGAGTTGACTCGGCGCGGCTACCGGGTCCAGCCACAGGTACCGTGCGGTGCCAGCCGAATTGACTTCGTCGTTGAGGGAAGTGAGGGTCGGCGCCTGGCCATCGCGTGTGATGGTGACCAGTTTCATGGCCCTGGCCAATGGGCAGAGGAGATGGCACGCCAGCGCGTGCTGGAACGGGCAGGCTGGACTTTCTGGCGCTGCTTTGCCTCCAGTTTCATCTGCCGACGGCCAGAGATCGTCGCTGACTTGTTGTCAACACTGGACGAACTTGGCATCACTCCCCTGGGCGCAGAGTCCATCGAAAACACGGTTTGGGTCAAGACGATAGAGGTTGACCCCTTCGGTCTGGACGAACTGCCAGAAGAAGAAACAGCGGACCAACCGTTGGAACATTAAATCCACGCTGACGCATTAAAAAAGCCCCGCTGCATTTTGTGCAACGGGGCTTTTTCATGGGCTAAAACCCGGCCCGTGAAGGCCGGATTTCAGGCGCTCAAACTTCAAGCAGCGGCGCCGTCTGTCACGGTGTCGGCCATGTCGGTGTAGTCCTTGACCTGGTCAAAGTTCAGGTACTGATAGACCTTGCTGCTGGCAGCCGTCAGCACGGTCATGTCGGCCATGTACTCGGCCTTGGTCGGGATGCGGCCCAGTTTGGAGCAGATCGCGGCCAGCTCAGCCGAACCCAGATAGACAAACGAGTTCTTGCCCAGACGGTTCGGGAAGTTGCGCGTCGAGGTCGAGAACACGGTCGCGCCCTCTTTCACTTGCGCCTGGTTGCCCATGCACAGCGAGCAGCCGGGCATTTCCATGCGGGCGCCCGCCGAGCCCAGAACGCCGTAATGGCCTTCTTCGCTCAGTTGCTTGGCGTCCATCTTGGTCGGCGGAGCCATCCACAGCTTGACGGGGATGTCGCGCTTGCCTTCGAGCAGCTTGGACGCGGCGCGGAAGTGGCCGATGTTGGTCATGCACGAACCGATGAACACTTCGTCGATGGCGGCGCCAGCGACATCGCTCAGGGTTTTCACATCATCCGGGTCGTTCGGGCAGGCGACGATAGGCTCGTGGATGTCGGCCAAGTCGATTTCGATGACAGCGGCGTATTCAGCGTCCGCGTCGCCCTTGAGCAACTGTGGATCGGCCAGCCAGGCTTCCATCGCGGCAATGCGGCGCTTGATGGTGCGCACATCCGAGTAACCGGTGGCGATCATCCACTTCAGCATCGTGATGTTGCTGTGGATGTATTCGATGATCGGCTCTTTGTTCAGATGCACGGTGCAGCCGCCAGCGGAACGCTCGGCAGAGGCGTCGCTCAATTCAAATGCCTGCTCGACTTTGAGGTCTGGCAAGCCTTCGATTTCCAGGATGCGGCCCGAGAAAATGTTCTTCTTGCCCTGCTTGGCTACGGTCAGCAGACCGGCCTTGATGGCGTACAGCGGAATGGCGTTGACCAGGTCGCGCAGCGTGATGCCGGGCTGCAGCTCGCCCTTGAAGCGCACCAGCACGGATTCAGGCATGTCCAGCGGCATCACGCCGGTGGCCGCGCCGAACGCCACCAGACCGGAGCCAGCGGGGAAGCTGATGCCGATAGGGAAGCGCGTGTGGCTGTCGCCGCCGGTGCCGACGGTGTCAGGCAGCAGCATGCGGTTGAGCCAGCTGTGGATAATGCCGTCGCCCGGACGCAGCGGGATACCGCCACGGTCGCTCATGAAGTCGGGCAGTTCGTGGTGCATCTTCACATCGACGGGCTTGGGGTAAGCGGCGGTGTGGCAGAACGATTGCATGACCAGATCGGCGGAGAAACCCAGGCAGGCCAGGTCTTTCAGCTCGTCGCGGGTCATCGGGCCGGTGGTGTCTTGCGAGCCGACCGAGGTCATTTTGGGTTCGCAGTAGGTGCCGGGACGCACGCCCTGACCTTCTGGCAGGCCGACCGCGCGGCCCACCATTTTTTGCGCCAGCGAGAAGCCACGGCCACTGTCTTCAGGGCTGGTGGGCAGGCGGAACAGGGTGGAAGCGGGCAGGCCCAGCGCAGCGCGGGCTTTGGCGGTCAGGCCACGGCCGACGATCAGCGGAATGCGGCCACCGGCGCGCACTTCGTCAAACAGCACATCGCTTTTGAGCTTGAACTCGGCGATGACCTGGCCGTCTTTCAGCGCCTTGCCGTCGTAGGGACGCAGCTCGATCACGTCGCCCATGCCCATTTGGCTCACGTCGAGTTCAATCGGCAGCGCGCCGGAGTCTTCCATCGTGTTGTAGAAAATCGGGGCGATTTTCGAGCCCAGGCAGACGCCGCCAAAACGCTTGTTCGGCACGAAAGGAATGTCTTCGCCGGTGAACCACAGCACCGAGTTGGTGGCGGACTTGCGCGAAGAGCCGGTGCCGACCACGTCGCCAACGTAGGCAACCAGGTTGCCCTTGGTCTTGAGTTCGTCAAAGAACTTGACCGGGCCGCGCTTGCCGTCTTCTTCAGGCGTGATGCCGGGGCGGGAATTTTTGTGCATGGCCAGCGCATGCAGCGGAATGTCGGGGCGGCTCCAGGCGTCGGGCGCGGGCGACAGGTCATCGGTGTTGATTTCGCCAGCGACCTTGAACACGGTCAGCTGGATGGACTGGGGCACTTCAGGGCGGCTGGTGAACCATTCGGCATCGGCCCAGCTTTGCAGCACGGCTTTGGCGTAGGCGTTGCCTTTTTCGGCTTTTTCCTGCACGTCGTGGAACTGGTCGAACATCAGCAGCGTGTTCTTCAGACCGCTGGCGGCTTCGGCGGCGACGCTGTCTTGTGCATCGTCGAGCAGCGCGATCATCGGGCTGATGTTGTAGCCGCCGAGCATGGTGCCCAGCAGTTGCGTGGCTTTTTCACGCGAGATCAGCGCGCAGGACTCGGTGCCGTGGGCCACGGCGGCCAGGTAGCTGGCCTTGACCTTGGCAGCATCATCGACACCAGCCGGAACGCGGTGGGTGATCAAATCGAGCAAAAAGGCTTCTTCGCCTACAGGTGGGCTTTTCAGCAGCTCGATGACCTCGCCGGTCTGCTTGGCCGTCAAAGGCAGCGGTGGAATGCCCAAGGCTGCGCGTTCGGCAACATGGCTGCGGTAGGTTTGCAAAAACTCGGATGACATCGTTTTCTCCTGCATTAAAAATATTGAGATTTGATTCGTGAAACTGGGCGTGAAAAATCAACCGATGGGATCAAAGGTTCCGCTCAATCGAAAGGGCAGCATGCTGTCAAACGCAACCTTGGTGCTTGCGCAGCAAGGTCTGCACCCAAGCAGCAGCGAAATTATTCGCCAGCTGGCGTGTTCTTCATGCCCTGGGCGACGTCCGACTGCTCGGGGCTCATGCACTCATCGGCCAAACGGGTACCTTGCTTTTGGTTCATCAGCATGGATTTATTGGCCAATTGCAACCACACGGCGCCAGATTTCGGCTCTTCCAGACGAACTGCGCCAGTCACACTGGCGACCGGCGCCATGTGGTAGCTGACGTTTTTAGCCTGCATGTTGAAATAGCCAGGCGTTTTTGAATCGGCGCTCAGGGTCACCGATGTGCCGTGTTCGCACGGAAAATGACCCACACGCACCCGCTCAGCCACGGCCAGTGCTTCAGGCGTCAATGCCACAGCTACAGCGGCGACAGCAGCCGTGCTTTTGACATTGGATTTCGACTTGGACTTGGCTTTTGCCTTGACTTTGGACTTGCCCGCTGCAGCATGCTTTGTCTGAGTGCTGGCAGTGGCCAGTGCTGGTGTCATGGCCAGAACAGCGATGGAAATTGCGGTGACAAGGGTGGCGATTTGGTTGTTTTTCATAAGGGTCTCGTCAAATTGACTGTCAGCAAAGCGCTGGTTCGAAATAAATATGAGCTTCAGCGGGAATCGCCCGACCGGTCTGGTGAGCACGCTCAAGCACCTGCCAGAAATAGCGGTAACTGGCTCGGTCATGCAATTTACCGCTAAAACTGATGGGCGCCCACCCGGCCTGCTCGGCGGCCGTAATTATTTTTACCGCGTCCTCGATCTCGCCCTCACTCGGGGCGAAGGCTTCCAAAATGGGGCGGATTTGGTTCGGGTGAATGCTCCACATGCGGGCATAACCCAGTTCGCGGGCGGCGCGGCGAGCGGCGGCGGTCATGGCTGCAGCGTCGTTGAACTCGGTGACGACGCAGTGCGACGGCACTTTGCCGTAAGCGTGGCAGGCCGAGGCCATTTCCAGTTTGGCGCGCAACACCAGCGGGTGCGTGAACTGGCCTTGGCTGCCCATCGCATCGGCGGGAATCGCGCCGCCGTGGCTGGAGACAAAATCCATCAGGCCAAAACTGAGCGACTGCACTCTAGGATGGGCGGCAATCTCAAAAGCGTTGTGAATTGCCAACGGTGACTCGATCAGCACATGCAGCGGCACGGTGTGCGCCGATGCAGCCCGCAGCGCCTGCTCGGCCTTGAGCACGTCGGCTAGCGACTCGACCTTGGGAATCATGATGTGGCACAGCCTGCGGTCGAGCGTGCCAGCAATGAGGGCCATGTCGGCCTCAAACGCGGGGTGATCGACCGGGTGAACGCGAACGGCAACGCGGGCGCCGTCAGCGGCTTGTTCGACCAGCGCGACGACCATCGCCGCATGCTCGGCTTCAGCGCCGACGGGCGCACCGTCTTCACAGTCCAGCGTCACATCAAAGACGCAGGCGCCAAACTCTTCCATCATTTCGGCCTGCAGTTGCAGGCTTTTGCGCATCCGCGCTTCGACGCCGCTGTAATGGTCGCACACCGGCAGGTAAGCCGTGGCGGCTTGGGCGCCCAAAAGAACTTCGCGCGGATGTTTCATTCAATAAAACCGGTTTTCAGTTTGTCAAGAAAGGCTCGGAG
>Ga0302263_10000638_pt1 | contig 13469 bp, 13 predicted proteins | sample II_Fen_N1_4_FD_194564 | JGI IMG/M metagenome (GOLD analysis project Ga0302263, IMG submission 194564) | Peat permafrost microbial communities from Stordalen Mire near Abisko, Sweden - II_Fen_N1_4 | ecosystem: Environmental > Terrestrial > Soil > Wetlands > Permafrost | place: Sweden: Abisko... | reverse complement strand
CGCGACAGTCGGCCTCGGTGCGGAACAGGTACGCCTGCAGCACCGCTCCCGTGGACGGGAAGTCCTTACGCAGCTCGGCGAGGATGCCGAGGGTGGAGTCCGTGGTGGTGTGGTCCTCCATGTCGAGCGTCACCGTCGTGCCGACCTGGGCCGCCTTGGCGCAGATCGCATGGGCGTTCTCGAGGGCGACCTTCTCGCCGTCGCCCGCGAGAGCCTGGCCCACCGCGGACAGCTTGACGCTCACCTCGGCCCCGCTGGTGAGCCGCGCCTCGCCGAGCAGGGTCAACAGGTCGATGTACGCGTCACGGGTGGCCTCGGCCTGACCGAGGTCGAGGGTGTCCTCGCCTAGATGGTCGATGGTGACCAGGCGTCCGCTGCCCACCAGCTCGTGCGTGGCGAGGACGGCGTCCGCGGCGCTCTCACCGCCGACGAACCGGGTCACGACGTTGCGCGAGACCGGAGCGCCGGCGACCAGAGCCTTGATCCGGTCGCTGCGCGAGACAGACAGCAGAGCTCGGCGAATCACCAGGAACCTCCTCAGCGGGCAGCTTGCCCCAGGCTACGGCGTCCGCCGCCGCAGCGTCGCCGCACCGGAGAGAAGGGCAGCGACGATGAAGCCGCCCACGACAGCGATGTCGCGCCAGAACGACGCGTCGATGGTCGGCAGCGCGATCAGCTGCTTCATTGCGTCGACTGCGTACGACATCGGCAGGACGTTCGACAGCGCGTACAGCGGTGCTGGCAACAGCTCTCGGGCCCCGAACAGGCCGCACAGCATCAGCTGGGGGATCAGCAGCGCCGGCATGAACTGGACGGCCTGGAACTCGCTGTTCGCGAAGGCGCTCACGAACAGGCCCAGCGTGCTGCCGAGCACCGCCACGAGCACCGCGACCAGCACGACCGCCCACACGGGTCCGGTCACGGTCAGACCTAGCAGCCCGAACGCGACAGCGCTCACGAACAGCGCCTGCACCGTGGCCGCCAGGGCGAAGGCGATTCCGTAGCCGAGCAGGAAGTCGACCTTGCTGATCGGCAGCGCGAGAAGCCGTTCGAGAGTCCCGCCCGAGCGTTCGCGCAACGTCGCCACGCTGGTGAGCAAGAACATGATGATGAGCGGGAAGATGCCAAGAAGGGTTGCGCCCCAACGGTCGAAGACACCGGGGGTGGCACTGAAGATCCAGGCCAGCAACGACATGATCAGGGTCGGCGCGAGGAGCATGAGGGCCACGGTGCGGTGGTCGTGGCGCAGCTGTTGCAGGACCCGGCGCGTGGTGGCGAACAGGATTCGCGGGTTCATGCGCCACCCCCTCGGGGTGGTCGGGAGTCGACGATCGCGAGGAACGCGGCCTCGACGTCGGCCGTACCTGTTGCGGCGAGCAACCCGGCCTCGGTGTCGTCGGCGACCACATCTCCGTCACGTACGAGCACGAGCCGGTCGCAGCGGGTCGCCTCGTCCATGACGTGCGACGAGACGAGCAGGGTCGCGCCCCGGTCGGCCAGCCGGTGGAACAGGGCCCAGAGATCCCGGCGCAGCACCGGGTCGAGCCCGACCGTCGGCTCGTCGAGGACGAGCAGCTGCGGCGACCCGAGCAGCGCTGTCGCGAGCGACACCCGGCTCCGTTGCCCGCCGGACAGTCGATCGACCCTGCGGTCCGCGATCTCGGTGAGGTCGACGTCGTCCAGCACTCGGTCGATGTCGGAGCGCGGGCTGTCGACGACTGTGGCGAAATAGCCGAGGTTCTCCCGGATCGTCAGGTCGTTGTAGACGGCCGGCGCCTGGGTCACGTACCCGATGGTCTTGCGCAGCTCGGGACTCCCAGCGGGCAGACCAAGGACCGTGCACGTGCCGGTGACCTTGGCCTGTACCCCGACGATCGCCCGCATCAGGGTGGACTTGCCGCCACCGCTCGGCCCGAGCAGCCCCGTGACGGAGCCGCGCCGAACGTCGAACGTGATCCCGTGCAGCACCTCGACGCCCCCTCGTTCCACGCAGAGGTCGCGCATGCTGATGGCCGGGCCGTGCCCCTCGTCGGTGCCCATCGAAGTTGTTCACCTTTGCGTGCGACCAGCTGGCTCCCCCCACCGTAGGGCAGGCACGCACCCCACGCGGGCTGAACCCGGCCGTGCGCCCCCGCGCTAGGGGCGGGCCGCGCTAGGGCTGGCGGGCTACGGCCAGGTTGAGCCGGGCGAACGCCAGCGCCTCGGCGAGGTCGGCCTCACGTTCGGCCCGGTTGGCAGCGCGCCGAGTCGACACCTCCAGCACAACCGTCCCGGCGAACCCGACCCGCGCCAGCCGCTCCAGCACCTCAGCGCACGGCTGCCCACCGCGACCGGGTACGAGGTGCTCGTCGCGGTTCGACCCGGACCCGTCGGCCAGGTGCAGGTGAGCCAGCCGGCTGCCGAGATCGCTGGCCATGCTCAGCGCGTCGGAGCCGGAGACCGCGGTGTGGGACAGGTCGAGGGTGACGTGCTCGTAGTCCTCGTGCGTGGGATCCCAGGCAGGGGCGTACGCCTCGGCCTCGCGTTTGCCCGCCCGCCACGGGTACATGTTCTCGACTGCGAAGACCACGTCGGTCTCGGAGTCCATCCGCGCCACTCCCTCGACGAAACCGCGGGCGTACTCGCGCTGCCAACGGAACGGGGGGTGCACCACCACCGTGGTCGCGCCCAGCGTCTCCGCCGCCTCCTGCGAACGCTTCAGCTTCGCCCAAGGCTCGGTCCCCCAGACCCGTTGCGTCACCAGAAGGCACGGCGCGTGGATCGCGAGGACGGGGACGGCGTAGTGGTCGGACAGCCGACGAACCGCGTCGATCTCCTGACTGACCGGATCGGTGAACACCATGAGCTCGACGCCGTCGTAGCCCAGCCGGGCGGCGATCTCGAAGGCCGCAGCGGTCGACTCCGGGTAGACGGAGGTCGTGGACAGTGCCACCCGCGCGAGCGGGACGTTCACGGCGTCGGCCATACGCCAAGGGTAGGCGTCCCGGGACGCACCGCGGGACTCCGCCCGCTCAGCCCAGCGGGACTCCGCCCGCTCAGCCCAGCGGGACTCCGCCCAGCTGATCGAGCCGGCGCAGGATCACGCCCTCACGCAGCGCCCAGGGGCAGATCTCGAGCTCGGCCACGCCCAGCAGGTCCATCGCGGCGTCGGCGACCAGCGCCCCGGCCAACAGCTGTGACGCCCGGCCGGCCGAGATCCCGGGCAAGGTGGCTCGTTCGGCAGACGTCATCGCCGCGATCTTCGGCAACCAGGTGAGGAGCTGGTCGTGGCGCAGGACGCGACGCACGTACGGTCCGTCGGTGGACGGCGCGGCGCCCGTCAGTCGGGCCAGCGAGCGAAAGGTCTTCGACGTGCCCACCACCCGGTCGGGAGCGCCGGCCCGCGTCACCCGGCCGACGTCGCGCGCGAAGACCGCGCGCACATGCTTGCGCAGGGCCCGAACGTCCGCCCCCGAAGGCGGGTCACCGACGAGCAGGTCGCGGGTGAGGCGACCAGCGCCCAGCGGCATCGAGTTCGCGGCGTCCGGCTCCTCGTCGGACCCCGTCGCCACTTCGAGCGACCCGCCGCCGATGTCGAGCACGAGCAACCGCCCGGACGACCAGCCGTACCACCGACGTACCGCAAGGAACGTGAGTCGTGCCTCGTCGGCACCGGACAGGACCTGCAGGTCGGTACCCGCTTCGCGGCGAACTCGGTCGAGCACCGCGTCGCCGTTCGGCGCGTCGCGTACCGCCGAGGTGGCGAACGAGAGCATCTCCTCGACGCCCTTGTCCTCAGCCTGCCCCATGGCGTCCAGGACGAAGGCGACGAGGCGGTCGGCACCCTGGGAGCGGATCTTCCCGGAGTCGTCGAGCAGCTCGGCGAGACGGAGCTCTGTCTTGTACGAGAAAGCAGGTACGGGCGCAGCACCCGCATGCGCGTCCACGACGAGCAGGTGCACGGTGTTCGAGCCGACGTCGAGGACTCCCAGGCGCATGCCCGAACCGTACCCGGCTCGACCCGGGGGGTTGTCGGCTGTGCCTGGCGCTGGACCTAGGCTTCCGCCCATGCCCGAAGTAGACCTGGACTTCCCCCGCGCGTTCGTGGAGTTCCTCGACCCCGCCGACGCCCGCCAGCTGTTCCGCTGCGACCTCACCTGGCTGACGTCCAGCTGGAGCTGCATCTACGGGTCCGGATGCAAGGGGATAGTCGAGGGTCGCCCCGACGACGGCTGCTGCACGCACGGCGCCCACTTCTCGGACAAGAAGGACGAGAAGCGGGTCCGCGCCTATGCCAAGCAGCTGACGAAGCAGAACTGGCAGCTGCACGGAACCAAGCAGATTGTGGACGTCGACGAGGACGGCGCCCGCAAGACGGCGGTCGTCGACGGCGCCTGCGTCTTCCTCAACCGACCGGGATTCGCAGCTGGCGACGGGTGCGCGCTGCACGGGCTCGCGCTGCAGCAGGGCAAGCACCCGCTCGAGACCAAGCCAGACGTCTGCTGGCAGCTACCGATCCGCCGCGGGTACGACCGGGTCACCCGTACCGACGGCTCAACGGTGCTGGTCGTCACGATCGGAGAGTTCGACCGCCGCGGCTGGGGGGCCGGTGGACACGACCTCAACTGGTACTGCTCAGGAGCGACCGAGGCCCACGTGGGTCAGGAGCCGGTCTACCTGTCGAACGCGCCCGAGCTCGTCGCACTCATGGGGAAGGCTGCGTACGGCGAGCTGGCCCGCCTGTGCGAGCAACGGCTGGCGACGTCCCGAGGCAAGGGTCGACGCGCACCGTTGCTGGCACCCCACCCGGCTGATCCACAGGTTTAGCTCCACCCGAGTTCTCCACAAGCGGCGGCCGCGGGGGCGCGCCGAAACCTGCTGGTCGCGTTGCCTGGGCGCATGCCCACCAACCCCGTTCTCGTTGTCCCGCTTGAAGTTCTGGCCACTGCGACCGTCGTCGACGAGTGCGCTGCCGCTTCGCTCGGCTGCCGAGGTGAGGTCAACGCTCTCGGTCTGACCGGCGGCTGTGGCGGCGTGGCCGCGGCCGCGTTCGGCCAGATGAGCGCTTCGTGGCTGGCTGAGCTGGCTCGGCTCACCGAGCAGGCGGTCGCCCTCGCCAGGCTCCTTCGCGGCGCCGCTGCCGACTACGCCAGCACCGACCTCTCGACGTTCGCGCCGGTCTCCCCACTCCCCGCCACCACCGGGCAGCCATGACGGCCGTCCTGACCCGGATCGGCGCGGTGGTCGTACCGCCCGGGCCGCCCGATCCGGAGCCGCTGCGAGGCGACCCCGCGGCTGCCTTGAGCTCGGCCCGCCGCTGCCTGGCTTCCGCCCAGCTCCTGCACGACGTCCACGCCCGACTGACTGACCGCACCGCGACGCTCGAGTCGCACCGGCAATGGTGCGGGACGGCGTCGGGGGCCTTCCAGCGCAGCAGCTCTGCGACCGCGAGCTGGTTCGACAACGCGGGACGCGCGCTCGCCGTCGTTGCCGCGGCCCTACTCACGTACGCCCGAGCGGTCGACCAGGCCGGGGCTCAACTCCGCCAGGCGCAGCTTCGCACCGACGAGCTACGCAGGCGCCGGGCCGAGCTGCTCGCTGAGATCGAACGCGGGCAACGGGCCGGGCTCGGCGCGGGGTTGTTGTTCGACCTGGCCACCTTCGACCCGGCCACCGTGACCCTGCAACAGCGCGCCGACCAGCTGGCCGCCGAGATCGGCGACGTGCGCACAGCCACGGACGAGGCGACCGCGCTCACGGACCGGGCCGAGCGCACTGCAGCCGCGGCGTTCGACGAGGCAGCGGCCATGACGTTCGCCGCTCGAGAGAGGGCCCTCGCCCGAGGGGCACGGTCGGCCGGCGACGGTGCCGCGACGGCCGGGAGTCGATGGCTCGACGTCAGCGAGCTGATCGGCCTGGGTCTCGCTGACCTGGTCGGGGCCGCGCTCGACACCGCACAGGGCGGCCTCGACCCGGTGACCGACGCCGCCGAGGCGGCGGCCCTGGCTCGCACGGGGGAGGTGGCGTCCCGGCTGGGCGGACGTTTCGCGGTCGACGAGGCCGTGGCCGGCGCGGAGACAGCCGCGGTCGGGGCGGCGGAGCGCGAAGCGCTCGCGGCGGTCGAGCAGGGCTCGGGCGACGACTGGCTGGCTGCCGCCCGGGCCAAGCTCCCCCCGGAGTGGGGCGACGGCATCCCCGGCAAGTACGACACCGGGGTCCGCTGGATCGAACCGGAAGGAAAGGGGACCTACCTGCGGATCGACCCAGGCCGTCCGGAACACGGCGACCCCTTGCAGCAGATCGATCACGTACACGTTCGGATGAACGGCAGGAAGATCGGGCGAGACGGCGCAGCCCTCCCAGGCAAAGCGACCGGACTCAGCGCCATCGAAAGCGCGAACCTCGCCGAGCTAGAGCACGTCCCCCTCAGCGAGTGGCTGACCTGGAAGGAATGGTGGCGTCCATGACCATCGAGTTTCCGCAGATGCGCGAAGAAGTGCTTGAAGCACTCGAGGTGCTTGCTGACGCTGATCTGCAGAACCAGCACTGGCAGAACCCTCGATACCCATTGCCCTGTCGGGACTTCGACTGGGTGGTGCGCGCGCTGTACGACACCCCAGCACTTCCGAGTCCCAGCCTGGTCGTCGGTACGTTCCTCTACGCCGATGAGGAGGCGCCGCTGCTGGCGCTCGACGTCGTGCTCGACCCGATGATCGCTGAGCTCCAGGACGTCCCGGACGCTGAGTACATGGCACATCGCGACTGGCCGGAAGTCGTGCGCCTAGCCGGTGTCGCCGCCGCAGTGCTGCGCGAACGCGACGCGGCCGAGGCGACGCATCCCGGCGCTGTCGGTGTCGATCCCTACGCTGACCCCCATGGCTAAAGCGATCGGCAGTTCCCGAGCGGGCGGCTCCAGCCGCGCGGCATACAAGTGCGGCGAGTGCGGGTGGCAGGCACCGAAATGGGTGGGCCGCTGCGGCGAGTGTCAGGCCTGGGGCACGGTCGACCTCATCGGTGGACCGCAGCTGCGACAGGTCTCGGCCGGCCCGGTGACCGTCACCGCGCGTCCGATCGGCGAGATCGACGTCGCCAACGCCGCGTCGCAAGCCACCGGGGTCGGCGAGCTCGATCGCGTGCTCGGTGGTGGGTTGGTCCCGGGTGCCGTGGTGCTGCTGGCCGGCGAGCCCGGGGTCGGCAAGTCCACCCTGCTCCTCGAGGTCGCCGCGCAGGCCGCCCGCACCGGGCGCCGCGCGCTCTACATCACCGGGGAGGAGTCGGCCGCCCAGGTGCGCCTGCGCGGTGGCCGGATCAACGCTCTTGACCCTCAGCTCTTCCTGGCAGCCGAGAGCGATCTGGGCGCCGTGCTGGGCCAGATCGACGCGGTGCAACCCGAGTTGCTGGTCCTCGACTCGGTGCAGACGATCTCGAGCGCCGAGGTCGACGGGGCGGCCGGCGGGGTCACGCAGGTGCGCGAGGTCGCGGCGGCCCTGATTCGAGTGGCCAAGGAGCGCAACATCGCGACCGTGCTCATCGGTCATGTCACCAAGGACGGCTCCATCGCCGGACCGCGCGTGCTGGAGCACCTGGTCGACGTCGTGCTGCAGTTCGAGGGCGAGCGACACTCACGGCTGCGGGTCGTCCGCGCGACCAAGAACCGCTACGGCCCCTCGGACGAGATCGGCTGCTTCGATCTCGGTGACGCAGGCCTGGTGGGCCTCCCCGATCCGAGCGGTCTGTTTCTGTCGCACGGGCTCGGACCCGTCGTCGGCACGACGGTGACGGTGACCCTCGAGGGGCGCCGAACGCTCGTGTCCGAGGTCCAGGCACTAGTCGGGATCGCCTCGTCGCCAACGCCGCGCCGGGCCACCTCGGGCCTCGACTCGGCTCGGATGGCCATGCTGCTGGCCGTGCTCGAACGACGAGCCAACATGCGGGTGGGTCACTACGACGTCTACACCTCGACCGTCGGCGGGGCCAGGCTGGCCGAGCCGGCGGCCGACCTGGCCGTGCTCCTCGCCATCGCCTCAGCCGCGCACGACCGGCCGCTGCCGTTCGGGACTGTCGCCATCGGCGAGGTGGGCCTGGCCGGTGAGATCCGACGTGTCTCGGGCATCACCCAGCGGCTCGCCGAGGCGGCCCGACTCGGCTTCACCAGGGCCATCGTGCCGCTCGACTCGGGCGCAGTCCCGGATGGACTCCAGGTCATCGAGGTCGCCCACATCGGTGCCGCTCTGGCTCAGCTCGCCCCGCTCCCCGTCGTCTAACCGGGCGACCACCGTGCCGCTCCGGCTAGACTCGCCCTGATTGCCGACGGCGGGAGTGAACGGGTGTCACCGAGCGAGCGACCGGGGTCGTCCGACAAGGGCGAGCTCCTCCTCCGGCAGACCCTGGCTGCGGTCGCTCCGGGCACCGCGATGCGCGATGCGCTCGAGCGCATCCTGCGCGGTCGCACCGGCGCCCTGATCGTCCTCGGCCACGACAAAGCAGTCGAAGCGCTCTGCAGCGGCGGCTTCACCCTCGACGTCGCGTTCTCGGCGACCGGGCTGCGCGAGCTGGCCAAGATGGACGGCGCGGTCGTCCTGGACCGCGAGGCGACCAGGATCCTTCGCTGCAACGTGCAGCTCGTCCCCGACTCGTCCATCGCCACCGAGGAATCCGGCACCCGGCACCGCACGGCTGAGCGGGTGGCCAAGCAGACCGGCTACCCGGTGATCTCGGTCAGCCAGTCGATGCACATCATCGCCCTCTACATCGCGGGCCGCCGCTACGTGGTCGAGGAATCCGCGGCGATCCTGTCCCGCGCCAACCAGGCCCTCGCGACGCTCGAGCGCTACAAGATGCGTCTCGACGAGGTGTCGGGCACCCTCTCCGCACTCGAGATCGAAGACCTCGTCACGGTGCGCGATGTCGCCGCGGTCGCGCAACGACTCGAGATGGTGCGTCGGATCGCCGGAGAGATCGAGGGCTACGTCGTCGAGCTCGGGGCGGACGGACGACTGCTCGCCCTTCAGCTCGATGAGCTCATCGCCGGAGTCGAGCTCGACCGCGAGCTGGTGGCCCGCGACTACCTTCCCGCCAGCTCCAGCCGTCGGGCCCGCACGGTTTTCGACGTCTTGAACGACCTCGACGGGCTCACCTCGGCCGAGCTCCTCGACCTGTCCGTGGTCGGGCGAGCGCTGGGCCACAACAGCTCCGGTGAGGCGCTCGACAGCGCCGTTGTCCCCCGCGGCTACCGCCTGCTGGCCCGGGTGCCCCGGCTGCCCGGCGCAGTCGTCGACCGCCTGGTTGAGCACTTCGGCTCACTGCAGAAGCTGCTGGCGGCCGGTATCGACGACCTCCAGGCCGTCGAGGGCGTCGGCGAGAGCCGGGCCCGGACCGTCCGCGAGGGCCTGTCCCGGCTGGCCGAGTCCTCAATCCTCGAGCGCTACGTCTGAGCTGTCGGTCACCGATCGATCAGGCTCAGCTGAACGCCGCTTCGGTTCCGGGCACGGAGGCGCTGAGCCCAGCCATCAGACGCAGGTCGACCAGCAGCACCGGCCGGTAGTCGTTGTCGGTCGTGCGCAGCACCTCGAGCACGTAGTTCGGCAGGCCGATCGGTCTCGGCGCCGGGTCGCTCTCCATCGCGTCGAGGTCGACGACCGCGAGCACCCGGTCGACAGCGATACCGACGGGGCCCTCCGGACCGGGAGACATCACGACGACGTCGCCCAGGCCGCCCGGGTCCGCTGCCCCGCGGAGGTCGACGATCGGCAACGGGTCGCCGCGCAGCTCGATCAGTCCGGTCACGGGGGCGCGCACGCCGTGCAGCGGTTCGAGGCCGACGGCGCGAATGATCTCGCGCACCTGCTCCAGCGGTGCAGCGAGGTCTCGCCCACCCATCGCAAACGTCAAGTAGCCGCTCATAGCCCTCTCCCCGCCGGTGCCGGCACCGGTCGCGTTCCGTCCACCTCAGCCTGGTCCTGCGCTGCTCCCTCTGCTGCATCGGCCAGCCGACGGCACAACTGCACCAGTTCCGACATCTTCCGCCCGTCGAGCAGCCTCCGCACAGTCTCCGCGGGAACTCCGGCCAGCGTCGCGGCAGCCGCCCGGTAGGACGGCCCCGCCTGAGCAGCCCGACCGCACGAGCTCAGAGCCACCGCGAGCAGGAAGTGCGCGTGGCCGGCTTTCGGGTCCAAGAAGACGGCCTTCTGCAGCGGCCCCACCGCGCCGGGAGCATCGCCCTCGTTGAGCAACGCGTGGCCGAGCAGCACGTAGGCCGCCGGGTGCACGGGGTCCGTGTCGACGATGGACTGGCACTCCTGGGCCGCACGGTCGTAGCGCCCGAGGTCGAACTCGGCCTGCGCCCGCTCGAACGGGGAGCCGAGCTCGGCTACGACACGCGAGGTCGCAGCGCGAGGTGGCTCAGCCGGTCGCGACCCCGAGGCCGAGGACTGCGTCGTCCGGGGATGCGGGGTGAGTGGCACTCCCAGCCGTCGGGGCAGGATCCCTCGCGCCGCCGCTCCCGTCGACCTCAACCGCGCGGACGGCCCGGGGCGATCGGCCGGTCGGTCGCTGGACAGACCCGCGGGCGTCGCTCGATCGACGGGACGCGGTCCAGGTCGCTCGACCGGTCGGTCCGCCGCGGACCGGTAAGCGAACGCCTCACCGACCGCTTCGAGCGTGAACGCGTCACTCACCTGCCACAAGGACTCGGCCGGACCCATCAGCAGCCAGCCTTCGGGGGCCAGCGCCGCCTGGAACCGTCCGACGAGCGCCCGGGTCGTCTCCCGAGCGAAGTAGATGGTCACGTGCCGGCACACGATGAGGTCGATGCTGGCAGCCTTGAACGGGGGCGCGTCGGCGATGAGGTTGTTGTGCACGAACGTGACCAGGGCCCGTACCTCGTCGCGCACGACGTAGGTGCCGTCAGGCTCGAGCTGGAGCCAACGCTTCACGGCCTCAGGCTCGGCGAGGTCGATGGTGCGCCCGGAGTACGTCGCGGACGTCGCGACCTGCAGAGCGGCTGAAGAGACGTCGGAACCGACCACGCGCATGGCGGGCCGGGCCAGCCACGGAGGCAGCGCGGCGGCGACCTCGAGCATCAGCATGGCCAAGGTGAACGGCTCCTCACCCGTCGAGCAGCCGGCGCTCCAGACCACCACCTCACGGCCCTCGTCGGCGGCCCGCCGGATGATGTCGGGGAGGATGTGGTCGCGCAGCGCCTCGATCTGCGGGCGGGCCCGGTGGAAGTGCGTCTCCTGGATCGTGACCGCGTCCAGCAGCCGCTGCCGTTCGACCGACCCCGAGGTCGCGTCCAGCGCGGCCACGTAGGCCGGGACGCCGGCGACGCCAGTGGACGCCAGGCGCGTCGCAACGATCGCCGCCAGCCCGTGCCGACGTGCCTCGTCGAACTCCAGCCCGGCAGTCCGGCGCAGATAGTCCCGGATCAGCTCGAAGTCCTCCTGGCTCAGCGCGCGGTTCATCAGCCACCGCCGAGCGGCTGCAGGCAGCGATGGACCGCAGCGACGATGGCGGGTCCGATGTCCGACAGGGCGAGCTCGTCGTCGACGGCGAGCAGGGCTCGGGCGGCCGCGGGCATCCCCCACACCGCGCTGCTCTCCTCGTCCTGGCCGAGGGTGTGCGCCCCGGCCCGCCGCATGGCGAGCAGCCCGGCGGCGCCGTCGCGACCCATCCCGGTGAGCAGGACGCCCACCGCTCGCTCGCGGCAGATCCGCGCCACGCTGTTGAACGTCGCGTCGACACCGGGCACGTGGTACTGCCCGGGGTCAGGAGGCAGGAGCTCGATCCGGCCGCTGCGCACCAGCCGGAGGTTGAGCCCCGCCGGCGCCAGGTAGATCGCGCCCGGCTGCAGCCGCTGGCCGTCGACCGCGACGCTCACCGGGAGCGCCGAGATGTCGTCGAGCCAGTGGGCCAGCCCTTCGATAAAGCCCTCAGCCATGTGCTGCACGACCACGACCGCGGCGGGCAGGTCTTCGGGCAGGTGACGCAGCACCGCGGAAAGCGCTGGCGGGCCTCCCGTCGATGCCCCGATGGCCACGACGAGCGGGAGCGTGAGCGGGGCGAGGCTGTCCTCGCCTTCGGCGCCAGCGTCCGTTCGCGCACTGGACCGGGAGTTCGAAGCGACCTCAGGTCGGGCGCCCGTTCGCGCGTCGCCTCGAACCTCCGGCCCAGCGTCGGCACCGGCGTCCTGGTTTGCTGGCCGGGCATCCACTCGCGAGGCGCGCAGGCGTGCGCGGGGGTGAGTGATCACTTTGACCCTGCTCGCGTCGCGCAACCGCCCGCGGAGCAGGTCGCCCAGGGCCGCACCGACTCCGGACTCGTCGAGCCCCACGATGTCGACCGCCCCGGCCGACAGTGCGGCCTGCGCGTCCGCAGGTGATGCCCCGATGACAACGATCGGCGTCGCCCGGACGGCCATGATTCGTTCGATCGCCTCGAGCCCGGCGGACGGCTCGGACAGGTCGACCAGAACGGCACCTGGAGTAGCCCCGGTCACCCGAGCCTCAGCTGCTTCAGCGGTCTGCGCCGAGCCGGCCAGGCTCAGCTCGGACCCGGCGATCAACCGCTCGAGCTGGCGGACCCGGACCTGCGTCGCGGCGAAGACGACGACGCTGGTGGGTGCGCGCGAAGCCCGCCTTGTGGCTTCGGGGCTTCCCACCTGCTGCCTCCACTTTCGCCGGACCCGGCAGCCTTGGCACCGTTCCGCGACGTGTCGGTGCCTTCCCCAGGGTTGTCGTCCGAACAGGGCGTCGGCTTGAGCCAAACGGGGGGCGACGACGGGCCTCAGCGCAGGATGAACCGCACCGGCTGAGAGGTGATGGTGACGTTGGTCGCGACCAGGTCGTATGAACCGGGCGGCGCCGACGGGAGTCCGGCCGGGCAGCCCACCTTCGAGGTCGTCCGAGTCCACGAAACCCCGTGCGTGACCTTGCCCCCGGCCGCGATCAGCTGCGGTCCCAGCGGCCCGCCGGGGGCGCAGTCCTCGGACGACCAGATCCGTACACCGCCGGAGGTCACGGTGAGGGTCACCGCGCCTTGCCCGACGTTGCGCAGACAGGGCACGGAACCGGTGTTCGTGACGATCAGGCTCAGCAGGGGCCGCCGACCCGGCGCGTACGTCGCGGCATCGGTAGCCGCTTCCACCCGCACGGCTGACGCAGCGCATGCCACGGGAGCCACACTCGGCGACACCGTCGGCTTCGGGGACACCGTGGGCTTCGGCGACGTGGTGGTCTTCGGGGTTACGGTCGCGCTGACCGTCGAATGTGGCGTCGTGCTGACGGACGTCGACGGGCCGGGCCCGCCCGCTTGCGCCGCCGGGCCGCTGTCGCGCCCGAAGACCCACCAGCCACCTGCCACCACGAGGGCGATCAGCGCCAGCGCGAGTCCCCGCCTGAGCCAGTACGCGCCCGGTGGCAGCGGACCGACCGGGTGCAGGATGCTCCCCACAGGCCGAAGCCTAGGGCTCCGTGCGAGGATCGGACGGATGT
>Ga0302263_10000636_pt1 | contig 13475 bp, 10 predicted proteins | sample II_Fen_N1_4_FD_194564 | JGI IMG/M metagenome (GOLD analysis project Ga0302263, IMG submission 194564) | Peat permafrost microbial communities from Stordalen Mire near Abisko, Sweden - II_Fen_N1_4 | ecosystem: Environmental > Terrestrial > Soil > Wetlands > Permafrost | place: Sweden: Abisko... | reverse complement strand
GGCCGAGGGAATACTTGCAGACCCCCGTCAGCACGCCGGCGAGCAGGACCGAGGCGCCCACCCGGAGGCCGCTGTGGACGAGGCCCGGCTTCTTCGTGACGAGGCCGGCAATGAGGATCCCACCCGTAACCGGGGCGATGACCTGCCATTGGCCGAAATACTTGAACGCGCTGGCAAAATCGCCGGCGGTCTGGCTGCCGTGGTCCGGATTGGACGACCAGTCCTGCACCGGTCCGTCCACCACGGCCATGGTGAGCAACCCTCCACCCACAACCGCCCCCACTTCCCACCACTTGATGGCATGTGGTTTCGCCGGTGGTGGCGCACTCGCGATGTCGGTGGAATCCTGGGCCGCCGCGACGGTGGGTGCGACCGTTCCTGCAAGAGCCAAGAGCAGGCAGGGCAGCTGTCGTGCGAAGACTCTGGTCAGGGAGAATCCTGCTGCGAGAGAATTCCTGAAGAATTCTTCAGTGAAAATCGTGCCGACGGGCATGCTCGGCACCAACGGGGGCATTGAGGAGGCGAAATTCCTCCCCGCGCACGTTCACCACAAGCCCCTCGATCTGCAAGGTGCCGCGTATCAGCAGCAGCGGGCTCCGCGCGATGAGCAGCGCCTGCTGCTCGAAGCGCTTCGGCGTCACGACGACGTTCACCAGTCCGGTCTCGTCCTCGAGTGTGAGGAAGACAAACCCCTTGGCGGTGCCGGGTCGCTGGCGGCAGATAATGAGGCCGGCAACGAGGACCGTGTCGCCATCACGAGCGGCAAGATGACCGGGCGGTCGGGCGGCAGGAGGTGTACTCAGGTCCCCGCCGATATCCCGTGCACGTGCCACCCCCAGCCGATTCATTTCGGCGCGAAGATGTGCCATCGGGTGACCGTTGAGCGAGAGTGCCGTCATGCGGTAGTCGGCCTCGGTCAGTTCGTACGGCGACATGGGAGGGAGGAAGGCGGCAGGGAGGCAAGGCGGCAGGGCGGCAAGAGGTCCGGCAATGCCACGCTCCGCGCGAAGTACTTCCCAGAGCGCCATCCGGCGGCGACGCTCGGGTGATTCATGTGCCACCAGGCAATCGAGCGCACCTGATTCCGCCAGGGAGCGCAGCGCGCCGCGATCGAGCCCGGTGCGGATCACCACGTCGGCGACGGAACTGAATGGCCGCTCGTTGATGGCGCGCTCGATCTTCTCGCGGGCAGCGGTGCCGAGTCCGCGAATGGAGCGGAAACCGAGCCGCACAGCAGGTGGGTCGTGAGTCGTGAGTCGTGAGTCACGACGTTCGAGGCTCGCATCCCAACCGCTTTGCAGAGCATCCACCGATCGCACTTCGACGCCATGCCGCTTCGCATCCTCGACGAGGGTTCCCGGGGAGTAGAAGCCCATCGGCTGCGCATTGAGGATCGCCGCGGTGTACTCGGGCGGGTAATAGTGCCGGAGATATGCTGACGCGTACACCAGCAGCGCGAAGCTCGCCGCATGGCTCTCGGGAAACCCGTAGTCGGCAAAGGCGTTGATCTGCTGGTAGATCCTCCGCGCCGTCTCGGCGTCGATGCCCTTCTTCGCCATCCCCTCCACCAGCTGCTCGGCTATCCCGGCCATCCGCTCATGGGACCGCTTGTGTCCCATTGCACGGCGCAGCTCGTCGGCCTGGCCTGGGGAGAACCCCGCCGCCGCAATGGCCACCTGCATCCCCTGCTCCTGGAAGAGCGGCACGCCGAGGGTGCGCTTGAGCACCGGCTCGAGCGAGGGATGCGGGTAGGTGACTTCCTCCAGCCCGGCGCGCCGGCGCAGGAATGGGTGCACCATGTCGCCCTGGATGGGACCGGGGCGGATAAGTGCCACCTCGACGACGAGATCGTAGAACGCACGCGGCTTCATGCGCGGCAGGGTGTTCATCTGCGCGCGGCTCTCCACCTGGAAGAGTCCGATGGTATCGGCGCGGCAGAGGTCGTCGTACACCGCCTGGTCGTCCACGGGGATGGTGCCGAGGTCGAGCGAGACCCCGCGGGTGCGGTTGATGTAGAGCAGGCAGTCCTGCAGCAGCGTGAGCATGCCAAGGCCGAGGAGGTCGATCTTGACCAGGCCGACGGGATCGAGGTCGTCCTTCTCCCACTGGATCACGGTACGACCCGGCATCGACGCCGGCTCGATGGGCACGATGCGCGACAGCGGCTCGCGGCTCAGCACGAACCCCCCGACGTGAATGGAGCGATGTCGCGGCAACTGGTGCAGGCCCTCGACGAGGTCGGCGAGCAGGGCGACACGCGGATCGGCCGGGTCGAGGCCGGCCTTGGTGAGGACGGATGTCGCTTCCGTGGACCCGAGGAGTGACGTCACCGGGTTGCGGCGCTCGATGTGGTCCTGTTCCGCGTGCGGGTCGAGGAAGGTCTCCGTGCACTCTGGATTGTCCTGGGTGTACGCATCGGCCACTGCACGGCCGCGCAGCGCGTCCGCGGTGGCCTTCGCCGAGAAGCGATCGCTGAACGCCGCGATTGCCTCGGCCTGCTGCACGCTGAAGCCGAGCACGCGCGCGCTGTCGCGCACGGCACTGCGGCCACGCCAACTGATCTGCTCGCATACCATTGCCGCGTGCTCACGGCCATATCGCTCATAGACGTACTGCAGAACCCGCTCCCGTTCGCGGTGCGCAATGTCGAGGTCGATATCGGGCGGCTCCGCGCGTTCCTCGCTCAGGAACCGCTCGAACAGGAGGTTCATCTTCACCGGATCGACCGCGGTGATGCCGAGGCAATAGCAGACGACGGAGTTGGCGGCGGAACCGCGGCCCTGGCAGAGGATGCCGCTGCGCCGCGCGAAGCGCACGATGTCCCAGACGATGAGGAAGAAGCCGGCCAGCTTGAGGCGCGCAATGATGGTGAGCTCGTGGGCGAGCTGGGTGCGGTGTGCAGAGAAGTGGGAAGTCGTGAGTCGTGAGTCGTGAGAGAGCCGCTCCTCGAGACCCTGCATCGCCAGGCGTTCGAGATACTCGTCCTCTCCCACACCGGGTGGCAGGGGAAACGCCGGCAGCGTGGGGCGCAGCTGCTCGAGCCGGAAGGCACACCGCTCGGCGATGGCGCGCGTGGCGCGCACACCATCCGGGGCATGGCGCCAGCGGCGCGTCATCTGCGCCGCCGACTTGAGGTACCACTCGCCATTGGGACGGAGGCGCGTGCCCATCTGGTCGAGGGTGGACTTGTGCCGCAGTGCCGTGAGCACGTCGTGCACCCGGCGATCCTGCGGGCGGGCGTAATGCACGTCATTCGCCACGATCCACGGCACGCCGAGCCACCCCGCGAGGGGAACGAGCTGCGCCACGATCTCACGCTCCTCGGGAAGTCCGTGATCCCAGCATTCGATGACGAGGTGGTCGCCATAGATGTCACGGAGGGACCGTGCTGCGCGGCGCGCTCCCCCGGTATCACCGGCGGCGAGGAGCGACGGCACCCATCCGTGCGGGCCACCGGTGAGCGCGGTGACACCATCGGCATGGCGTGCGAGCAGGTCGAGCGGAACGGCAGGCTCGCCCCGCGGGCAATCCATGCGCGCGCGGGTGATGAGGGTGGAGATGTTCGCGTAGCCGGCGCTGGATTCGGCCAGGAGAACCAAAGACGTGAACGGTGAACGGTGAACGGTGAACGGGTTGGGAGGAGTGGTCCCGTTGACCGTTGACCGTTGACCGTTCACCATGACGTCGAGTTCAACCCCGATGATCGCCTCCACGCCGCGCGCGCGCCCCGCCTCGGAGAACCGCACGGCGCCGCCCAGGTCGGCGTGGTCGGTGAGCGCCAGCGCGTGCTGGCCAAGCGCGCGGGCGCGATCGACCAGTCCCTCGGGTGATGCCGCCCCGTCGAGCAGGGAAAAGCAGGAGTGGCAGTGCAGCTCGACATACCCGGATGGATCGACCGCGTCAGTCATACCACCCGTGCACGCACCACGTCCCCCCGCTCAGGAACACCACGAACGCCGTACCCTCACTGGTCCAGGAGGAGTAGTCGCGCGAATAGGGTGACGCCCACCAGTCGCCGGAGAGCCGCTCCACGCTGCCCCGCTCGGAGATGGGCCAGCGCCGCCCGCGCCAGGTGAAGGCGCTGGTGTCGGGAGCGATCTCGATTTGCTCGGGCGGCTCGAGCAGGCGCAAGAGGGCGGCAGGATGACAAGGCAAGGCGGCAGGTGACTTCGTCTCTGGACCCCGTCCCTGCTCCCATGCACCACGACGCTCGGGTGCAAATCCATCGCGGAATGCCGGGCGCACCACGGCATCGGCCCCGAGGGCCGCACGCAGCCGCGCGAACGCCGCTTCCGCGGCAGCGGGATCACGCCAGCCCGTGCGCAGCAGGTCGCCCTGCTCCCCGGCAGGCCGGGCGCGCTCGGTGATGCGCACGACAACGCCGAGCACCGGCGCCTCGAGCGTCCAGTCCTCCAGCACTGCACGGCACTGCTCGAAGAGAGGTTCCAGGCGGGCAAGGGGGAAAGCCAGGGTAATGCGGCGCGAGGCCGACCGGGCAGGCGACTCATCGAGCTGCAGTTCCACTTCCAGCGCCGCCACCGCCATCCCGTCGCTCGCGACCTGCGTGATCAGCCGGCCCAGCGCCGCGCGCACCAGGAAAAGCACCGGTTCGAGTGTCTCGGCGGAGTTTGGAAGTTCGATGGCAACGGTGTCATCGGGCACGGGGCGCGTGAGGGTGGGGCGACGCTGGTCCTCGCCCCGCGACAGGCGCCAGGCCGCGAGCCCGGCGGGGCCGAAGCGCTGCTCGACATCGCCGGGATCGAGGGCAGCGAATTGCCCCGCGGTGCCAAGGCCGAGCGCCGTGAGCGTGTCGCGCAGCTCGGCGTCCATGGGAAGAAGCGAGAGTGGTGCCTGGGCGAGCAGCGCCTGGTCCCCACCGCGCGGCACGATGCGCCCGGCACCACGAAGCCAGGTGGCGACGTAGGCGGCGATACAGCTGGATGCCACGGCCACGCGGGCATCGGGATGCCAGCGCCGGGCCCGCGCGAGCAGTGAACGGATGAGGCCGCGCTCGCCGCCGTGCCCGTCGAGTCCATGTGCACCGATCCACCAGAGGCCGGGGCGCGCCGGGGTGACCTGCGGGCTGAGTGCGAGGCATGCCGCCGTCACCTGGTGCATGACCCGGCCGATCGCGCGCTCATCCCAGGGCCGCACCTCCAGCTCGGCGCACATCGCCCGTGCCGCAGGGATGGTCATGCCATGACGGATGCCGAGCGAGGCAGCCTGCGCCGTGGCGAGGGCCACGCGATCGCCATTGGTGAGTGCCAGGGGGCGCTGGTCCCAGTGAAGGGCCTTATCGGCCGGGGTTGCGTCCCCCGTTGCGCGCGCCTTTCCATCGCTTGTCGCCGCGGCCGACCGCCGGGGCGGCAGCTGGCCGTCCAGCCACACCGCGCCGATCGGGAACTTCGGGATGCGCACACAGGCGACGCGGATGATGGATGACACTGGAAACCTCAATGGTGGTACGAAGCCCGCCGCGAAGAACCGTGAGTTCGGATGGTCGCCGCTGACCACCGCCCCATCGGCGTTTCATCTCCATTCGCACCGCTCCGCCCACCTGTGATACCGACCCCTCACCCACCACGACGAACGCCGCGTCCTTGTCGCGCGCGAGGCCGACGAGGCGAAGCGCCACCTGGCGCGTGAGCGGCGGGGCGCTGTCGAGCACCACGAGCGTGAACGCCCCGCTGCGCAGCAGTACATCGGCACACCAGGCCCCGCGTGCCGGATCGCACGGCCGCACCACACGAAGGAAGGCACAGTCGAGCGATGCCCAGTCGGCCGGATCGAGGGTGCGCGAGGCATCGATGCATGCGACGCCCTGCCCTCGGCTCAACGCCGCGCCCACCAGCGTGCGAACCAGCGTCGCGGTGCCTGCACCGAGGGGGCCGATCAGCTCAGTAAGTCGTCCGCGCGGAATTCCGCCGCCCAGCGCTTCATCGAGTTCCTGGAATCCGGTGGGGAGGGCATCGGCCGCCACCGGTGGTGGGGCGATGACCTGCTCGAGTTGGGAGCGAAGCTGGGCTATCTGCATAAGTGTCTGTGGTTTAATTGCTTACGAAGACAGCAAAGTCTCCACTCGAGCCTATTAGGCTGTATGGAAACCGAACAAAAACCGAAGATCTGGTATACGATACGGCCGAACAGGGAGGGACGCTAGTGGGAGGCCGGAGGCAGCTTCAGGTCGCCGGTGGCGGTTCGTCCTCTCTCACCATGATCCGGTGCAGCAACTCGAGCTGCTGCTGGTGAGTGCGCTGCAGTTCATCCAGCCGGTCGATCAGTGCCCGCACGCCGAGCTCGGCACGCAGGTTCACTTCGTAGTCGTTCGCCGCCGCCATGCGGTCCACCACAGACTGCCGGTTCTGCGACATCATGATGATGGGCGCCTGGATCGCCGCCACCATCGAGAGAATGAGGTTCAGGAAAATGAACGGGTAGGGATCGAACGCACTGCCCCGGCGTTGCATGAGCACGGTATTGAGGATGGCCCAGGCGACCAGGAAAAAGAGGAAGATGGTGATGAAGGTCCACGATCCGCCGAGTTCGGCAACCCGGTCAGCCAGTCGCTCCCCGAAGGTGCGCTGGTCCTGGTATTCCTCGTGGATGTCGCGTTGCGGACGGATGCGCTCCAGTACCTTGCTGATGACGGCGCGCTCGTGGTGGGACAGGCGCTCCCACTCGGAACGCAGGAGCCGCTTGGCCAGGTCTTCGGGCTGGATGCTCATGACACTCTCCCTTCACGCTGGCCACACCGAGATCACTCGGGAACGACATTCACCTGGTCGACCCAGTAGGGCGTGTCCCCGAAGCAGCCGGTTGGCACGCCGCGATGCTCGGCATAGTGCAGCTGGACCTTCTGGCCCACCGCACTGCTCATCTGGCGGATGATCGATTCGTCGCGGACCGTGAAGTACCAGATCTGCGGTGCAATCCCGCCAACCACGTACAGCGCCAGTTCGCCCTCATACGTCTTGCACAGCCATCCCTTGCGCGAAAACTTCTGCAGCGTGCCGGCACGAGAACCGTCCGAGTAGCTCCAGCTCACCACGAAGAACGTGTAAATCGCGAAGAGGAGCAGGGGAACGATCAGGAACGTGGCGATGACAACCGGCCAGCGGCTTCGCTTGGCCTTAGGCGCGGGAGCGGACGGCTGTGGTTCGGGTGCGGTCATAAACCAATGGGTTAGGGTGCCATAATCTAACGTGATGGAACAGTTGCCATATCCTCGACCTTCACGTCTTCACGTCCTAGAACGTGAATCCTTCACCGAACACGATCGACCAGCCGGACGGGAACGGCGTCGCCTCGAGGCGATAGGCGAGGTCGAGGCGGAACAGGACCGGGTTGGCCGAACGATTCGGACCGAAGCGGATCCCCGCGCCAAAGTCGGTGCCGGTGCGCGGAACCTCTCCCGAATACCATGCCCCACCGTAGTCCACGAAGGTGCCGAGGGCGAGGCCGAGCAGGCCACCGAGATTCTCGGCAAAGGTCCAGCGATACTCTGCGGCCACCAGGAACCCCCGGTCTCCCACGAATGCGTGCAGCGGATAGGCGCGTGGTCCGTACACCAGGCCAAGATCGAACTGGTTTCCGGGAACGGGGTTCTTCTGCCAGCCCACGAAGCCGCCGACAATGATGGCGTTCTTCGCGTTGGGCTGGACGATCAGGTTCCCCTTGAGCACGACCGACCCTGAGTCGACGCCGGAGCCGGTGACGAGGCCGTTGACCGCGGCACTCAGCTGCGCGAGACTGGCCGGGAAGCGAAATCCCGTCGAGGCCGTGAGCTGCAGCCCGACGCCGTTCTCGGCGTAACCGAATGCCGAGGGTGCGGCGAGCAGTCCGACACGAACACTCTGACCGATGGCGACGTCTTCCACCCGCCCGAAGCTGCGCACGTTCTGCACGACCGCAAAGCGCGCGCGGAGCGCGCTGACATATGCGCCGACGGCAACCTGCGTGGTGTCGAGGCGCACCATGGTGACGGGGCTCGGGAGGAACGAGTTCGATTCCAGCTGGGCGAAGATGCCGGCCCGCACATATCCCCTCGGCGAAGCCTTGAGCGCCTTGGCCCCGTCCACGCGCACGAGGGTGAGCTGGCGCGACAGCGTCTGGTAGGGAGTCAGGATGCCGTTGGCGAAGACGAGCACATCGCCATCGAAGTAGGTGGCGTCACCACCCAGTGCCCAGCGGCTGGCCACGGAATAGAATGGCATGCCGAGCTGGCCGGAAATAGCGCGACCATCGGAGCGCTCCTCGACGGAGAGCCCGAGGTTGATGCGCCCCGCGAAGATGCGGGGTTGCTTGAACGCAAAGAGCCAGGCGGTGCGATCGGGATTGCTGCTGTAGCGGACCAGTCCGAGAGCTGCCAGGCCGAGCAGATTGGCCTCCGCGACACCGAAAGCCACGGCGGACTGCCCCGCCGCCGTCGTAATGTCGAAGATCGGAAAGGTGGTCCAGCCGTCCTTCGTCACCACGCGGAGCGTGAGGCCGCTGTCACTCCGCACCGTGTCCACCAGGACATCCCGGAAGATGCCGAGCGCGCGCAGGTTGCGCGCGGTTTCCGCGGCGAGCACCGAGTCGTATGGCATGCCCGGCTTGAGGAGCACCTCACGCTCCACGACGCGCTGGCGGGTGCGGATATGCAGCGCATTGGCAGCCCGGGCGGCAAACCCGGTTTCGTTGGTGTCGGCGATGTCCTCCCGGATGATGTCGACGTACTGCACCACGGGGACGCCAGGCTGGGGATCGGTGGCCTGGGCCGCCACGCGAGAAGCAAGCAGTGGCACCACCGCGATGCAGGTCGCCGCCCAGCGCGCGATCACGCGTCCAGTTCCGCCAGCAGCGCGTCCAGTCCGCGAATGACCCGATCGGGAGCAATGCCGGCGCGGGCCGCGTCCGCCGACGAGAACTTGCCGGTTTCGACCGCCCACGCGACCAGACCGGCCTGCTGTGCGCCGGCGATGTCGGAATGGATGTCGTCGCCGATCATCACGACGCGTGACCGTTCGGCATCGGGGAGCTGGAGCTGGCGGAGCGCGGTGTCGTAGATGACCGGACTTGGCTTGCCCGCGAGGAGTGCGGTGCTGCCGCTGGCATACTCGAGCGCCGACACGAAGGGCCCGACGTCGAGCACGAGGCGGTCACCCTTCCGGTAGGCCCGGTCGCGGGAGCAGGTGATGAGCTCGGCGCCCTCACGCAGGTACCCGAACGCTTCCTGCAGCAGGGCGTAGTCCCATCGATCGCCGAGGTCACCGAGGAGGATGGCGCCAGGGCGTCCGCTGCCGCGTGCCACCGTTCCTCCCTGGAGGATGATTCCCCCGAGATCCTCGAGTACCGCCTCCACAAGGAATGGCGCCACCACCTCGTGCCCGCGGGCGCGCACGAGTGCCGCCGCCGCCACCGGTGCACTCACGATCTCGTCCGCGGAAACGGTGATGCCCATGCCAGACAGCCGGGCAACGAGGGCACGGCGCGACCGGCTGGTGGTGTTGGTGATGAAGCGGAAGGGAATGTCCCGCGCGCGAAGCGCGGGGACCAGCAGCGTCGCCCCGGGGAGGGGCGCGTCACCCGAGTAGAGCGTACCCTCGAGGTCGCAGAGGATGCCGGCGGGTCGCACGGCGGGCGCTCAGTACCGGCCGAGGTACCGCTCGATCTCCCATCGGCTCACGTACGCATTGAAGGACTCGATTTCCTTCTCCTTCGCCTCGATGAAGCGCTCGGTGATGTGCTCGCCCAGCGCGGCCTTCACCACGTCGTCCTTCTCGAGGTACTCGAGTGCCTCGTGCAGGTCGCGTGGGAGTTCGTCAATGCGGTACTTCCGCCGGTCGCGGTAGGTCATGCGGAAGATGTTCCGGTGCACCGGCTCGCGACACACCATCTCCTGCTCGATGCCGTCGAGCCCCGAGGCCAGCTGCACCGCGAGCGCGAGGTAGGGGTTCGCCGAGGGATCGGGCATGCGGTTCTCGCAGCGGGTACCGACGCCGCGGCGATCGGGAATGCGCACCAGCGGCGACCGGTTGCGCATGGACCAGGCCACGTTCACCGGGGCCTCGAACCCCGGCACCAGGCGCTTGTAGCTGTTGACGAGCGGGTTGGTGATGGCGCATGACCCGCGCGCGTGCTGGAGCATCCCCTCGATGTACTGCAGCGCCACGGCGGAGAGCTGGTTCTCGGCCTTGGCATCGAAGAAGGCGTTTTCCGTGCCGCGGAACAGTGACTGGTGCGTATGCATGCCGCTGCCGGCCACGCCCTCGATCGGCTTGGGCATGAACGAGGCGACGTACCCGTACCGGTTGGCCACCTGGCGCACGACCAGCTTGAACGTGGCGAGGTTGTCGGCGGTGACCAGCGCGCCGGCATAGCGGAAGTCGATCTCGTGCTGTCCCGGGGCGACCTCGTGATGCGCCGCTTCCACCTCGAACCCCATGAGCTCGAGGCAATCCACGATGACGCGGCGGATCTCCTCACCCTTGTCCATGGGGCCCAGGTCGAAGTAGCCGGCGAGGTCGTGGGTGCTGGTGGTGGGTGCGCCGTCGGGCGCCTTCTCGAACAGGAAGAACTCGGCTTCGCACCCCGCCATCATCTCGAAGCCCAGCTTGCGGGCGCGGGCGATCTGTCGCTTGAGCGTGTGGCGAGGACAGCCATCGAAGGGGGCGCCATCCGGCGAATGGATGTCGCAGATGAGCCGGGCAACGCGCCCGCCCTCCTCGTCGAAGGGCAGCATGCGGAAGGTCGTGGGGTCGGGCTTGAGGAGCATGTCCGACTCCTCGATCCGCACGAACCCCTCGATCGAGGACCCGTCGAACATGATCTCGCCGTCGAGCGCCTTCTCGAACTGGCTGGGGGGCACCTCGACATTCTTGTTGACGCCGAGAATGTCGGTGAACTGCAGGCGGAGGAAGTCGACACCGAAGCGCTCGGCCAGCTCACGGATGTCGCCCTTGCGGGCCCCCGTCAGGTCGGTCGGAAACTCTTCCAGGCTCGGCCGGTCACCGCGGCGTGCTCGTCCCAGTCCCATGGCCCCTCGCTGTCAGCGGGTCAGGCGAGGCTGTCGAGCAGCAGCCAGAGCTCCGCAGCGCTGAATTCGTTGAATCGGTTGACGACATCGGCGTCCGTCCACTCGGAAAAAATCCACCCGGTGCTGCGGTGGACCTCCGCCTGGTCGACAAAGTGGAGCCGGCCCTGGAGCGTGTTGTGGCGAAGCCCGGTGCCGCGAGGATGCGGGCGGGTCTCGAGGAAGACGGTCCAGCGCGAATCTCCCCGCGCAAGCTCTCCGAGAGAGCGGCCCAGCGGGGGATCGGCCGGAAGGGGCTCAGGCGCGTTCCGCGATGGCTGCAATATCCCTCCAGTCGTGCTCGGTCGCGAATGGCGATCGCTCTGCACGGTAATACGGTGCCATTGGAGCCGCCAGCGGTTACATTGCCCGCCCGTGCCTGACCCCTCCACCGTACCCGCCTGCCCTGTCTGCGGCACCGACGCCCCCGGTCGATTCTGTGATCGCTGTGGCGCGGCGGTCGGCCCGCGCAGCTGCACCTCCTGCGGCGCCAGCCTGTCGCCCATTGCCAAGTTCTGTCACCGCTGCGGGAAGGCCGCCGGCGTCGCCGCGGCTCGGACGGTGGCGCCGGTACGGGAGAGCCGGGTGCCATGGCTCGTCGCTGGATTCCTGGTGATCGCCGGGCTCACCTACATCGCGTACCTGGGGATCAACCGCAACAACCCGCCGGAAGTGGCGCGCATGCCCAATGCGGGCAATGCCGCGCCGGGTGCGGCACCGGGCGATGCCGGGGAATCAGAACCCGCCCCGCCCGGCGGCGCCCCGCCCGACATCTCGAGCATGTCGCCCAGCGAGCGGTTCAACCGGCTCTTCGATCGTGTCATGCGTGCCGCCTCCGCCGGCGACACCGCGCAGGCGCGGCAGTTCTCGCCCATGGCGATCCTCGCGTACGGCATGCTCGATACCGTCACCGCCGACCTGCGCTATCACGCGGCGGTGCTCTACGCCGAGTCGGGCCAGGATGCGGCCGCGCTGGCGCTCGCCGACACGATCCTGGCCCAGAACCCGAATCATCTCTTCGGGTACCTCGTCCGCGGTGAGGTGGCCGATCGCCGCAAGGACGCGTCGGCGGCCGCCCGTGCCCACAAGGACTTCATGGCCCACTACCAGGCCGAGATCGGCCGGGCCGACCGTCCTGAGTACGGCGAGCACAAGCCCGTCATCGACGAGTACCTGAACAGCGTGAACGGCAAACAGTGAACGGTGAACAGGACCTGATGCCTACAACCATTCGCGTCGCCCACAGCCCCGATTCCGACGATGCGTTCATGTTCTATGCGCTCGCCGAGGGAAAGATCGATACCGGCGACCTGACGTACGTGCACGAACTGCAGGACATCGAATCGTTGAACCGGCGCGCCCTGAGCGCTGAGCTCGAGGTCACCGCGGTGTCGATCCACGCCTATGCCTACCTGGCCGACAAGTACGCCCTCCTGTCGAGCGGTTCGTCGATGGGCGACGGATACGGCCCGCGGCTCGTGGCGAAGACGCCCGCGCCAGCCGACGTGCGGAGCGCACTCCGGGGCAAGCGCGTCGGCATTCCCGGCACGCTCACCACCGCGTGCCTCGCCCTCAGGCTTTACCAGCCCGAGACGGTGCAGGTGGTCATGCCGTTCGACACCATCGAGGACGCCGTCGCGCGCGGCGATGTGGACGTGGGCCTGCTCATTCACGAGGGCCAGCTCACGTTCCAGGACCAGGGCCTGCACCTGTGGGAAGACATGGGCGCCTGGTGGCTGCGCGAGACCGGCCTGCCGCTCCCCCTCGGTGGCAACGTCGTGCGCCGCGACCTCGGCACCAACACGATGAACCAGGTGGCGCGCGACCTGCGCGCGAGCATCGAGTACGCCCTGGCGCACCGGCGCCCTGCCCTCGAGCATGCGAAGCGGTTCAATCGCGGCATTGGTGACGAGCGCACCGACACATTCGTCGGCATGTACGTGAATGACTGGACGGTGGACTACGGCGCGCGCGGGCGCGCCGCCGTGCAGCTGCTGCTCGACCGTGCCGCCGAGGCGGGGATCATTCCGCGGCGGCTGGAGGTGGAGTTCGTGGATGGGAACATTTAGCTTCCGCCCGGTCAAGCACTTACGTCACTGGAGCCCCTCTACGTGACCCTGCCGCTGAGCGACGGACAATCGAGCATCCTCATCGTCGATGACGAGGAGCCGGTCCGCGCGGCGATCGCCCGCCAGCTCAGGCTGCAGGGCCATACCATCCTGACCGCCAGGACCGGAGCCGAGGCGCTCGACATCGTGCGCCGCGAAAAGGTCGCGGCCATGCTGCTCGACACGCACCTGCCCGGCACCAGTGCCATCGAGCTGGTGCCCGCCCTGCTCGAACTCGAGCCCGCCCTCGCCATCCTGATGCTCACGGCGGTGCACGACGCCACCACGGCAGCCCTCTGCGTGCAGCGCGGTGC
>Ga0302263_10000635_pt1 | contig 13476 bp, 17 predicted proteins | sample II_Fen_N1_4_FD_194564 | JGI IMG/M metagenome (GOLD analysis project Ga0302263, IMG submission 194564) | Peat permafrost microbial communities from Stordalen Mire near Abisko, Sweden - II_Fen_N1_4 | ecosystem: Environmental > Terrestrial > Soil > Wetlands > Permafrost | place: Sweden: Abisko... | reverse complement strand
TCGGGTCCGCGATCCTGCCCGGAGCGCCGTCCCTGGTGCTCGACGATGCCCACCACGGCCAGTGGCCGGGGCGCGACTGGTATGGCTCGAACGGGCCGATGGACCGGTGGTGGCCCGCGGCGCTGGGGACATGGCACGCGGCCCTTCGAGCCCGGGCGGAGGCGGCGACGGCCGGTTCGACGGCAGGAGCGACGGCAGGAGCGACGGCCACATCTGCCGAATGAGCTGGCGACGACAGGGCCGACTTTGACGGATCGGCCGATCGGCGGTAGCGTAGGCAGTCGCGGGGTGGAGCAGCGGCAGCTCGTCGGGCTCATAACCCGAAGGTCAGGGGTTCGAATCCCCTCCCCGCAACCAAATCGCTTCTCCGAGAACCCTGGGGCCCGACCACCCCGGGGTTCTTCCTTGTCCGGGACCGGTCCGGACGTGCCGGCACAGTCGCGGGCGCTCCGACAAGCACGGCCGCGTGGCGGTCCGACCGGCCAGGTCCGGGGCACTCCTGTCACCCAGGGCCGCGTGTCGCCTCGGTGTCGATGAATCCGGGCTTGGACCCTACGTGGGTGGCGAGAAGCCCGTCGTCGTCGCCTGTCTGGCGTCAGAACCGGGCAAGAGGCAGGCGATGACCCCCATCACCGTGCCGAATGCCCGGAATCATCGACTCCAGGGCGACATGCCGGTGACAAAGCCCCAAGCGGCGCGGGAAGGCCCCAAGGCCGGCAGAACCGCGCCAGCCGGCGCGGCCCGTCCCGGCAGACCGCCCCGCCTCAGGGCATCGGGCGCAGCTGCGTCAGTCGGAGGAAGTTCCCGGATGGATCCCGGAACCCGCAATCGATCCCGTACGGTCGATCCTCCGGCTCGTCCACGAACTCCACCCCGCGCTCCTTCAGCTCCTCGAAGGACCGGACGCAATCGTCCGTCGCCAGGAACACCGTGCCGGCGTAGCCGAGCGCCATCAGGTTGCGGACCGAGTCGGCCGTCGGGGCGTCCATCACCGGCGCGCCCGGGATCGCCATCAGGACGATCGAGACGTCCTCCTGCCCGGCCGGCGAGACGGCGAGCCACCGGAAGTTGCCCATCTCCGGCATGGTGACGTCGGAGCGCACCTCCATGCCGACCTTGCGGGTGTAGAAGTCGAGCGCGACGTCCTGGTCGTGGACCCAGAGCTGTGTCGTGGCGATCCTGATCATGTCGGTCTCCCGGCTGCGTCGTTGGTGTCCGGATCATCCTGGGGCAGGTCCCGCGCGGCGTCTTCTCGAATCGTCCGGACCTGCGGGCGCCCGTAGACGCGGACGACGCACCACGGGACGATCGCGAACGCCGCGGCCGGGGGATAGGCGGCCCGATATGACGCTGGACAGGCCCACGCTCATGCAGATCTCGGCGACAGAGCGGTCCGTGGTCCGCAGCAGCGCCGATGCCCGCTCCAGGCGGCGGCTCACGAGGTACGCGTGCGGCGACTCCCCGAAGGCCTGGCGGAATGCGGCGGAGAACTGGGAGCGCGACAGGCGGGCCGCCCGGGCGAGGTCGTCCACGCGGATCGGGTCCGCGTAGCGCGAATCCGCCAGGTCCTTCGCATGCAGGAGGTGACGGGCAGGCGGGACCGGCGGCGCGACGAGCGCCGGGGGCCCGGACCGGGACGCCGGGGTCTGGCTCACGACGCCATTATCGCTGCCCCGCCTGCCGCGGGATCATCGCGCGACCCGTCATTGGTGGACGGGCGGACGACCCATGCGGTTCTTGGCCTGGCCATCTGGGTCACGAAGAGGACGCGGTCAGCCACCGGCGACCTCGCGCAGGCGGCGGGCGATGAGATCGGCACCCGCCCCGAAGAACAGGTGATGACGGAGGTTGCCCGTGGCATCGACGAGGTACACGTCGGTCGAGTGGGCCATCGCGTAGCCGGACGCCGAGTCGGACTCGAGCTTCCGGTACGAGACGCCCCACGCGGCGGCGGCCTCGGCGATCTGGGCGTCGGTGCCCGTCAGGCCGGTGTACCCGGCCTGGTAGTAGTCCACGTACTGCTTCATCGCCGCCGCGTCGTCCCGCGCCGGGTCGATGGTCACGAAGACCACCTTCGCAGGCACGCCGGCCAATTTGACTGCCGCGCGGAGGTCCGCGAGGGTCGTGGGGCAGACGTCGGGACAGTGCGTGTAGCCGAAGTAGACGAAGACGGGCGTCCCACGCACCGACGCGAGATCGAACGGGCGACCGTCCTGGTCGGTGAGGCGCAGTGCGGGTGCGGGACGGACCGGGTTGACGGCCGTGTCGCGGACGCCCAGGGGCGCCGGGGTCACGGTCACCACCATGACGGGGGAGATCGCCGGCGCGCCGCCCGCCATGCCGCAGCTGGCCACCAGGATGGCCGTGAGGAGGACGAGGACGGAGGCGGTCGGACGGCCGGCGATGCCGTGCAAGGTGCCGGGACGGAGGACTGTCACGGGAGCGAGGAGCCGGAGGAGATCTCGGCGGTCCCGGACGGTCGTGCCAGTGGTGCGGCTCACCCTCGAAGGGTAAGGGGTGCCCGTGTCAGGCGGCCGCGGCGGCAGCAGTGGCCGCGCCGGACCGGTCGCGCCCGGTGAGGCTCCGCACCACGAGCGCGGCGACGACGAGCGCGCCCGGCCCAGCCGCCACGGCGACGGGCGCCGAGCCGGGCTCCTTGACCACGATGCCGGCGTACGCCCCCACGATGACCAGGCCGCACGCCGCGTCGCGGAAGCGCGAGGCGAACCTGGCGGCGATCGCGAGGCCCACGAGCAAGCCCGCGGCCGCGATCAGCACGGGAGCGATGCCGAAGCCGTCGAAGCCGAGCGCGGCGCCGGCCCGGGCGATGTTGGCGATGGTCGCGACTGTGATCCTGTCGATCGGCTGCGTGGCCCGGCCAGCCCCGGGATCGATCGCGCGGTCAGTCCCAGCGGAAGTAGCGGGCGGCCAGCACCGCGAGCACGACGGCCCACCCGGCCAGGATGACCAGCGGCTCGGTCGCGTCGGCGGTCGAGCTGCCGAACCCGATCGACAGGACGCTCGTCAGCGCGGCCGCGGGCAGGTCGCTTGCGACCGAGGCCACGGGTGCCGGCAGCCGGTCGAGCGGCAGGACGATCCCGCCCAGGACCAGCGAGAGCAGGAACAGGAGGTTCGCCAGGGCGAGGGTGGCCTCCGCACGGAGCGTGCCCGCCATGAGCAGGCCGAGGCCCGCGAACGCGATCGTTCCCAGCACCAGGCCGGCGAGGACCAGCGGCAGCGAGGCACCGGCGCCCGGCGCCCAGCCCAGCATCCCGGCGGCGATCCCCACCAGCAGCACCAGCTGGACCAGCTCCACGATGATCACCGACGCGGTCTTCGCGGCCACGACCACCGAGGAGCCCGCGGGGCTCCCGCCCAGCCGCTTGATGACGCCGTACTGGCGCTCGAAGCCGGTGGAGATCGCGAGCGAGACCATGGATGCGGCGATGATCGCCAGGGCCACCGCACCCGGGAGCATGCGGTTCACCGCGGGTTCGCCGGTACCGTCACCGGTCCCGAAGGAGCTGAACACCAGCAGGACACCGGCCGGGATGACGAACGTGACCAGCAGGCCCTCGCCGCGCCGGAGCACCTGCCGGAACTCGAAGGCCGCGAGCGCCATGGCCATCCGGAGCCAGGAGGAGGGCCGGGCGGCCACGCCGGCGCCCACGGGCAGGATGCTCATGCCGCGCCCTCCACGTCGGCGACGCCTGTTGCCTGGTCGATGCCTTCCGCCTCGGCGGCGACATCCTCGCCGACCAGCTCCAGGTAGCGCTCCTCGAGGCTGGCGGCACCGACGCGGAGCTCCGTGATCAGCAACCCGCGTTCGGCGCACCAGCCGGCAAGCGCCACGACGAGCCTGGGGTCCGCGGCCTCCGCCAGACCTTCCAGCTCGTACTGGGCCCCGGGGCCCGCCGCGACGATGCGGACGGCACCGCCGCCGGCCGCGGCCGCCATCGCGGCCGCATCGGCCGCGTCAAGGGGTGCAGAGAGCCGGAACCGGACGCGGGGCGCCCCAGCGCCGGTCAGCTCGGCGGGCGTCCCCAGGGCGACCAGCCGGCCGCGGTCGAGAACGGCGACGCGGTCGGCCAGGCGCTCCACGTCGCCCAGCTCGTGGGTCGTGAGGAGGATCGTCGTGCCGGCCGCGCGGAGGGCGGCGATCCGGTCGCGGGTCGCCTGCTTCGCGGCAGGGTCCATGCCCGCGGTGGGCTCGTCCAGGACCAGGAGCTCCGGCCTGCCGATCAGGGCAAGGGCAAGGCCCAGCCGCTGCTTCTCGCCGCCCGAGAGCCGGCGGAACCGGGTGCCGGCGGCGCGCTCGAGGTCCACGAGCTCCAGCAGGCGGTCCGGGTCCTCCGGATCCCGGTAGAAGCGGGCGTACAGGCGGAGCACCTCTCGCGGCGTCGTCCGGTTGTCGATGCCGCCCTCCTGGAGCATCAGCCCGATGCGCGGCCGCAGGCGGGCGCCGTCCTTTACGGGATCGAGGCCGAGGACCCGCACCGAGCCACCGTCGACGCGGCGGTAGCCCTCGATGATCTCGACCGTGGAGGTCTTGCCGGCGCCGTTGGGCCCCAGCAGCGCGAACAGCTCGCCGCGGCGGACGTCGAAGGTGAGGCCGGTCAGGATCTCCCGCTTGCCGTAGCGCTTGCGGACGTCGCGGGCGACGACGGCCAGGACTGCGTCGGTGCTCGCGGCCGGGCCCGCGGCGGCGTCGCCCGGCGCGATCACGGCTTGATCTTCGCGTACTGCGTGTCGAAGTCCTCCGGGCGCATCTCGCCGATCTGCATCCCGCGGAGGATCCCGTCCTTGTCGATGAAGTAGGTCTGGGGCGGCGCCGCCACGCGGTAGGCCGCGGCGATCACCCCGTCCTTGTCGGTGACGGTGGGCCACGTGGCCCCGAAGTCCGCCAGGAACTGCTTCGCGGGCGCCGGCTCGTCCTTGTATTGCACGCCCAGCATCACCAGCCCGTCCGTGGGGCCCAGCGTGGCCAGCCGCTCCTTGAGCAGGGGGAACTCGTCGCGGCACGGCGTGCACCAGGAGGCCCAGAAGTTGACGACCACGGGCTTGCCGCGATACGCGGAGAGGTCGATCGTGGCGCCGTCCAGCGAGGTGCCGGTGATCGCCGGTGCGGGTTGGCCGGTGTGCGCCCCGGAGGGGGCTGCGGCACCGCCGCAGGCCGCGAGGAGCAGCAGCAGGGCGAGGCCGATGGTGGGGACGGGGTTGCGGATCGCGCGGAAGATCGGACTGGCCTACTGGGCTGTGACGGTCCCCGTCATGTTCGGGTGCACCGTGCAGTTGAACGTGTACTGGCCGGCGGCCAGGGCCGGCACATCATAGACCTTGACCGCCGGGCCGCTGAAGATCTCACCCTTGAACTGTGACGCACCCGCGGTGTCCTTGATCTCCACGTTGTGGGGCACCGTGTCGCGGTTGTCGAACGCGAGCTTGAACGGCTTCCCGGCCGGGACCGTGATCGACGTCTGGAGATAGGCGATGTTCTGGGCGACCAGGACCGCGTCCGAGGCCGGGAGGCTGGGCACCGCGCTGGCGCCGCCGCTGGCGGCCGGCCCGCCGCTCCCGGCGGGACCGCCGCTGGGGGAGGCCGTGCCGCTGCCCGTGTCGGGGACAATGCTGGTGGTGAGCACCAGGCCGCCCACGATGAGGAGCGCCAGCACCGCGAACGTCGCCTTGGGCCAGGACGGGGCGCCACCGAGGTCCAGGTGGCCGGTCCGGTCCGCGTCCTCCACGGCCGCGTACTCGCGCCGGGAGTCCCGCAGCCACCCGAGCAGGGTCACCGCCATGGCCACGACGCCCAGCAGGAGCCACCAGCCGCCGAAGACCATGCCGGCCACGAGCATGGTGAACGCGATGGAGATCAGCAGCGGGCGGAACGAGGGGGGCGGGACGTGGACGCCGGGCGGTGGCGTGCGATCCGTGGGCGCGGGCAGGGCGCCGACGATCGGCGCGTCGTCGGCGTGGACGGTGTGGTCGTAGTCCCGCAGGGCCTCGCGACCCCAGTACAGCAGCGTGATCACCAGGACCGCGATGCCGATCCACATCCAGGGGCCGCCGCTGAACAGGCCGAACAGGAACATGAACATGCCGAACGCCGCCAGCACCGGGGCGAACGACGGCCCGGGCATGTGGATGCCGGCAGGGGTCACCGGGGGCAGCTTGTGGACGCCGCGCGTGGTGGGACCCGCGGTGGCGAACCGGAAGACGGTCCATGTCAGGTACAGGAACACGAGCAGCGCGAGGCCGATCGGGATCAGCGCGACCAGCGCGCCCCAGTCGGGAACGATGAACTGCCCGGAGAACGCGAGCAGCGAGGTCCAGAGGTCCTGGATCATCGGTGAGGGTTCAGCTCCGGCTCAGGCTGGCGAACAGGACGTAGGCCATGATCGACATGGCGGCTCCCAGCGCCAGCAGCAGCGTAATGCCTGCCCAGTCGATGCGGGGGGCGCCGCCGGCGACCTGGAACGCGAAGTAGAACACCGCGATGATCGGGAACACGAGGCCGGCGAGCGCGGCGCGACGGGGCTTCATCAGGCACCTCTCCCGAGCAGGGGCGCAAGGTACAGGATCGAGAACAGGAAGATCCAGACGATGTCCACGAAGTGCCAGTACAGCGACGTCGCCTCGACCATGTCGTAGTGCTTTGACGTGAACTGGCCGGCCATCCCGCGGTACAGCACCACCGACAGCATCAGGACGCCGCCGAAGACGTGGGCGCCGTGGAACCCGGTCAGCGTGAAGTACGTGGTCCCGAACGTCGTCGAGCCCATCGTGAGCCCCTCGCTCATGAGCACGCTGTAGTCGAATGCCTGGAGCAGGAGGAAGGTCGCGCCCAGGACGACGGTGACGGCGATGCTGCGCACGAAGCCCTTGTGGTCGTCCCGCCTGATCGCCCAGACGCCCATCTGGCACGTGAAGGACGAGATCACCAGGATGATCGTGGCCGGGAGGATGACGTTGAGCGCTCCCGACTCCGTCCGGAGCGTGAACGGGTTGAGGAGGTCGGCGTACTGCGTCGGCGGCCAGACGTGCTGGATCGTGCCGTTGACGACCTCGGTGTACCCGGCGCGGAGGGTGAAGTACGCGGCGAACAGGCCGGCGAAGAACATCACCTCGGAGACGATGAACAGCAGCATCCCGAGGACGGGGGTGCCAACGCCCCCGGAGCCGTGGCTGTCGATGGCCTCGGTGTGGATCGTGAGCGCGTGGGCCGGAATGGGGGCGGTGGCGTCGGCGTCAGCAGTCATCGTCTCGCTCCCGCTCAGTGACCGGCCGTCCGGCCGTACCGGGCGTCGAATACCGGCCGCTCCGAGCGGATCTCCGGCAGGTGGTCGAAGTTGTACGCGGGCGGCGGCGACGTGGTGGCCCACTCGAGGGTGTTCCCCCCCCAGGGGTCGTCGCCGGCGATCTTGCCGTTGCGGAGCGAGATCAGCACGTTCCAGAAGAACGGCAGCAGGCTCGCGGCGATGACGAAGCCGCCGATCGTGGCCACCAGGTTGAGCTCGCTCCAGCCGGCGCTCGCGGAGTAGTCCGCGATGCGGCGCGGCATCCCAGCCAGGCCCAGCTGGTGCATCGGGAAGAACGTCAGGTTGAACCCGACGAACATGATCACGAACTGGACCTTGCCCAGGGTCTCGTTGAGCATCCGGCCGGTCATCTTCGGGAACCAGTAGTAGATCCCGCCGAAGATGGCGAACACGGAGCCGCCGAACAGCACGTAGTGGATGTGGGCAACCACCCAGTAGGTGTCGTGGATCGCGAAGTCGACGGGCACTGCCGCGGAGAATGCGCCGTTGATGCCGCCGATCAGGAACATCGTCAGGAAGCCGACCGCATACAGCAGCGGCGTGTCGAACGACAGCTTGCCGCGCCACATCGTGGCGATCCAGTTGAACATCTTGACGCCCGTCGGCACGGCGATCAGGAAGGTCATGAGGCTGAAGAAGGGCAGGAACACGGCACCTGTCGTGAACATGTGGTGCGCCCAGACGGAGAAGCCCAGGGCCCCGATGCAGACGGTGGCGAAGATGAACGCCTTGTAGCCGAACAGCGGCTTGCGGGAGAAGACCGGCAGGATCTCGCTGATGATCCCCATCGCCGGCAGGATCATGATGTAGACCGCCGGGTGCGAGTAGAACCAGAACACGTTCTGGTAGAGCACGGGGTTGCCGCCGTTGGCTGGGTCGAAGAAGTGCCCGCCGTAGTTGCGGTCGATGAACAGCATGATCAGCGCGCTGGTCAGGACCGGGGTGGCCATCAGGACGAGGACGCTGGTCACCAGGACCGTCCAGACCATGATCGGCATCCGGAACAGCGTCACGCCCGGGGCACGCATCTTGAAGATCGTGACCAGGAAGTTGATGGCGCCCAGGATGGAGCTGGTCCCGATCAGGGTCAGGCCCATGATCCAGAGGTCCGTGCCGGTGCCGCTGAACTGGGCTCCCGAGAGGGGCGGGTATTCCGTCCAGCCCGAGGCGGCAGCACCGCCCGAGACCAGGAACCCCGAGGCCATCAGCAGGCCGCCCAGGGGCAGCAGCCAGAACGACAGCGCGTTGATGCGCGGGAATGCCATGTCCGGCGCCCCGATCATGAGCGGCACGACGTAGTTGCCGAAGCCCGCCAGGATCGGGATCACGAACAGGAACAGCATGAACGAGGCGTGCATCGTGAACGCCTGGTTGTAGAACGCCTCGCTGACGAACTGCATGCCGGGTTGCGCCAGCTCGAGGCGGACGACCATGGCCAGGGAGCCGCCGGCCACGAAGAACACGATGGAGTTGACCAGGTACATGATCCCGATCTTCTTGTGATCGGTGGTCGTGAGCCAGGAGTAGAGCCCGCTCCGGTACGCGGGAGCGGCGGGGTTGAGGGTCGTGGTGGCCATCCCAGCTGCTCCCTTACTGGACCGTGAGGGTGCCGGTCATGTTCGGGTGGACCGTGCACGCGAACGTGTACGTGCCGGCGGCGAGCGCGGGGACCGCGTAGGTGGTCTCCGCCTGACCCGTGATGATCTCGCCCTTGAACGCGGACTTCCCCGCGGAGTCCTTGATCTCGACGTTGTGCGGGACGCCGGCGTCAGCGTTCACGAAGTGGATCGTGAAGGCCGTGTTCGCCGGCGCCTGGAGGGTGTTCGCGGTGTACGCGACGTTCTTGGCCGTGAGCTCCACGGTCGGTCCGGCCGCACCGGAGGGCAGGGGGGCCGGGGTGGCGTTCGCCTTGTCGACCTGCGTCTTGAGCCAGGTCTCGAAGTCGGCCTTCGGCAGCGCATGGACCTCGAAGACCATCGAGCCGTGGTAGGCGCCGCAGAGCTCGGCGCACTGGCCGCGGTACGTGCCCGGCTCCTCCACGGTGAAGCTGAAGGTGTTGTCTCGGCCCGGTACGGCGTCCCGCTTGAACAGGAACTTCGGGACGTAGAAGGCGTGGATCACGTCCTCGCTCTTCAGCGTCACAGTGACAGGCTCCCCGACCGGAAGCGTCAGCCCGCCGTCGGGGCCGACCGGCAGGGCCTGCGAGAAGATCGTGGCGCCGTTCGCGTCCAGGTAGTCGAACCGCCACTGGAAGCGGGCCGCCACGGCTCGCACGTGGACGTCGCTGACCGCCTTTGCCTCGACGGTGTTGAGCGTCTGCCAGGACAGGACGAACAGGAACAGGACGATGGCCGTGGGGATGGCCGTCCAGATCACCTCGACGAGGTTGTTGCCGTGGGTCTGGGCCGGGAGGGTCTCGTCGCCGGGCTTGCGCCGGTAACGGAACACCGTGAACACGATCATCACCTCGACGATCACGAAGATCGTCGCGCCGATGAAGAAGACGATGTTGTACAGGGACCTGGTGGCGACACCCCGGTCCGTCGCGGGGGTCGCGCCGCCGACCGGGAAGAAGCTGTTCCACGCACGCTCGGGGGTGATGCCGGCGGCCGCCAGCACGCTGACGACGACGGCCACGACGATCACGATGATCAGGCCGGCAACGAGCGGACCGGACCCGGTCCGTGACCGGGGAGGCATCGACATCGGGTTCCTCGGATGTTGCGACCGGGTACAGGCATGCCCGGTCTGCACTGAGGTTTGCCGCCCGGGGACACGCGCCACCTGACCCCGGGGGCGCCGGACCGGTGCACTCTACCAGAGGAACTGGGTTTGGGGGGCCGAATTGACCGCATTCCACCCTGCCGAACGGCCCCCCGGTACCGCAGCGTGGAACGGGCGACAATGCGCGCGTGAAGATGCGCCCGCTCATGAGCCGACGAGGCCGCCTCCTGCATGCCCTCGCGATCGCCTTCGCGGTCGCCGTGCTCGGCGCCGGCCCGCTCGCAGGGACAGCCCTCGCCCACGGGCAGGTGGTCCCTCCGGAGCCCGATGCGCTCGCCTACCTGTTCGGCTGGAGGGGCGATCCCCTCGTCTGGCTGCCCGCGATCGCGGCGGGGCTCCTCTGGCGCCACGGCGTGAACCGTGTCAACCGCGCGCATCCGGCCCACCGAGTGCCTCGGCGGCGAACCGTCTCGTGGATGCTGGGCCTCCTGGCGATCCTGGTCGCGCTGGACTCCGGGATCGAGCGCTACGACACCTCGCTGTTCTCGGACCACATGGTCCAGCACATGATCCTCACGCTGGTCGCGCCCGTGCTGCTCCTGTACGCCGGGCCGATCACGCTGCTCCTGCGCGCCTCCTCCGCGGAGACACGCCGCCGGTGGATCTTCCCGTTCCTGCACTCGCGGGTCGTGCGGTTCCTCTCGTTCCCGGTCGTCGCGTGGGTGCTGTTCGCAGCAGTCATGTGGGGCAGCCACTTCTCGCCGCTGTTCGACGCCTCCCTGGAGAACGAGTGGCTGCACCGCCTCGAGCACGCCATGTTCCTGTCGGCCGCGCTGCTCTTCTGGTGGCCGGTTGTGGGGCCAGACCCGTCGCCGTGGCGGATGCGGCCGGCGGCCAAGGTGCTCTACGTCGGCCTGCAGATGCCCCAGAACACGTTCCTCGCCGTGGCGATCGCGATGTCGTCCGTGCCCCTCTACTCGCACTACGTGACCCAGCTGCGCAGCTGGGGTCCGACGCCGCTCGAGGACCAGCAGCTGGCCGGCAGCCTCATGTGGCTGGGCGGCGACCTGGTGTTCATCGCCGTGGTGATCCTGCTGGTCCTGGACTGGATGCGTGACGACGAGCGTCTGACGGTGGGCGAGGACCGCCGGCTGGCCCCGGAGGAGGCCGCGCTCCGGGAGCGTGAGGCTCGCCTGGCTGCACGCCTCGCGGCCGAGGCATCCGGCGCGTCGACGACGTCGGCGGGCGACGGGGGAGGCTTGACCGGCTGACCGGCTGACCGGCGCGTCGCTCCGTTCCTTGCCGGGCACAGGACTTGCCAAGTGCCCTCTCCCAGCGAGGCTCCGTATGAACCGATCATCCTTCATCACGCGGGCCGCACCGTCATGGGTGCCACATCTGGCAAGGTCCATCGTCCGGCTCGCTCGCCGCACTGAACCATGAACCGTTCATCGGGACGCCACCCAGGCGAGCACCCAGCGGCCCCCCGGCGTCGTGGGACCCTCGGCGGGGCCGCTATCCCTCCGGCGGGATGGGCGCCTCGAGGTAGCCCAGGTACCGGTCCGGGTCCACGTTGCCGCCCGAGACCACACCCACGATGGGCCCGTCGAGACCCGTGAGCCCGGCCTCCGCGGCATGGAAGCGCATCGCGGCAATCGGGAGTGCGCCGGACGGCTCCACCACGAGCCTCGCCTCCTCGGCGCTCAGGCGGACGGCGGCGGCGATCTCGGCCTCGGAGACGGTGACGATCACGTCCAGCTGCTCGCGCAGGTGCGCGAAGTTGATGCGCCCGATCGACTGTGTCCGGGTCCCGTCCGCGATCGTCCGGCTCACCCGCTCGGCTTCCCAGCGGACGATCCGACCCTGCGCCAGCGAATCGCGCGCGTCCGCGGCCAGCTCCGGTTCCACGCCGATCAGCCGCGCGCCCGGGACCAGCGCCGTGATCGCGGCCGCCACGCCCGCCGCCAGCCCGCCGCCGCCGATCGGCACCAGGACCGCCGCGACGTCGGGCATGTCCTCGGCGATCTCGAGGCCCGCGGTGCCCTGTCCGGCCACGATGCGCGGGTCGTCATAGGGCGGGATCATTGCGAGGCCGCGGGTGGTGGCGATCTCCTCGGCCACCCGCTTCCGCTCGTCCGACGCCGTCCCGACGATGACCACCTCGGCCCCGTCGGCCTCGACGCGTGCCCGCTTGAGCGCCGGCGCATCGGACGGCATGACGATGACCGCGGGGACGCCGAACAGCCGGGCGGCCCGAGCGACACCCTGCGCGTGGTTGCCGGACGAATAGGTGATGAGCCCGCGCGCACGTTCCCCCGGCGTCAGCGCGGCCGCCGCGACGTACGCGCCGCGCAGCTTGAACGCGCCGATCGGCTGGAGCGACTCCGCCTTGAGCCAGTGGCGGCGCTCCGGGCGCCCGAACGGGACCAGTGGCGTGCGCACCGCGACCCCGCGCAGAATCCGGGCAGCGGCACGGATCTCGTCGATGGTGACGAGCGCTGGGAGGTCGGCGTCGATGCCGGGCCCGCTCACCGGCGGCCCTGCGTGCGCTGGCAGTCGATGCACTGGGCGGCTGCCGGCAGTGCCTCCAGGCGCTCGGAGCCGATCGGGCGCCCGCACGACGTGCACAGGCCGTACGTGCCCGCGTCCAGGCGCGCGAGGGCGGCGTCGATCACCTCCAGCGCCGTCCGGGTGTGGTCGCGCAGGGCGAGGTCGCGCTGCTGCTCGAAGACCTGGCTAGCCGCGGCCGCCTGTGAGCCGTAGGTCATGGGCTCCGGCGCGCGGATCGCCATGTCCTCCAGCCCGGCGAGCAGACCCGCGCGATCCCTGAGCAGGGCGGCGCGGGGATCGACGGGGGCGTCGGGACTGTCCATGGGATCGATGCTACGCCTCTCGCGCGCCGTGGCCCCGGGAGCCCGGGTGCGCTAGCCTCGGAGGTCACCACCACCCTGCGCGCGCCGGTCACCCGGAGCGGGCCCCCGAGGAGCAGACCGATGGCCATCGTCAAGGATCCCGTGTGCGGGATGGACGTCGACACCGAGACGTCGAAGCTCTCGCTGGAGCACGACGGCAAGACGTACTGGTTCTGCGGCAAGGGCTGCCTGCTCGAGTTCAAGGACGACCCGGACACCTACCTCGACCCGGCGTACGAACCCCAGGGCATGTGACGGGCGACATCGCCGACACCACATAAGCGGCAGATAAGGGGACGCAGCCACACTGTGGCTCCGCACGACTCGATCGGGCACTCACCGAGGGATCGACGTGCGGCCGACCATGTCCGGCAGGGCCGGGCGAGGAGGTCCCGATGCGTTCGCGCGCGCGCCGCCTGATCACCGCGATCAGGCCGTTGCTCCCGGCGGTGGTGGTCGTGGCCGGCTTCGTCGCAGAGGGGGCGAAGCGATGGCGCTGGTAGCGGAGGTCCGGCTCGGCC
>Ga0302263_10000633_pt1 | contig 13495 bp, 13 predicted proteins | sample II_Fen_N1_4_FD_194564 | JGI IMG/M metagenome (GOLD analysis project Ga0302263, IMG submission 194564) | Peat permafrost microbial communities from Stordalen Mire near Abisko, Sweden - II_Fen_N1_4 | ecosystem: Environmental > Terrestrial > Soil > Wetlands > Permafrost | place: Sweden: Abisko... | reverse complement strand
GTGGGTCGTGACGCGTGCCGCGTTCAGCGTGCTCGCGAACGTGCCCTACTGCCTGAAGCACCGCTCACCGGTGCGCGCGCCCGACTTCGAACTGCCGCTTCACTGAACGCGGCGGTAGAGCGCCCATGCGTAGGCCGAGGGGCCGTCGGCCTCGAAGACGCGCGCGAGCGTGTAGTGCTGGCCGGCGAGTTCGAGCGATGGCGGCCGCGCCGGCGCGGTGACGATCCACCAGTCGACGCCCGTCGCGGGCGGCTTCTGGAACCAGGCGATCGGCTTCGAGAGGCCGCGCGAGTGGTACTCGACCGTCAAGCGCGTGTCGAAGGAGAGGTCGCTCGCGAGGCTCATGCTCGGACTGGCGCTCGAGGCGGCCATGTACTCGAGCGCCGCGCGGAACTCTCCGCGGCCGGCGCGCGCGTAGTGCACGTCGCGCACGAGGTTCAGCCCGGCGATCACGACGAGCAGCAGCAGCGCCGCTGCGCGCGGCAGCCGGCCTAGCGCGCGCGCGAGGAGCAGCGTGGCGCCCGCGAGTGGCACGCTGAAGTAGCGCAGCGCCACGAACTCCGGTTTGAGGATCAGCGCCGTCGCGAGCGGCGGCACGAGGATCAGCACTGCAGGCACGAGAGCCGCGCGCTTCTCGAAGACCAGCGCCATGAAGAAGAGCAGGCTGCCGAGCACCGCGAAGAGCAGGCTCTCGGGCGTCCCGAAGGTCCAGGCCAGGGCCTGCTTCCAGATCGCGCCCCAGCTCCAGGCATCCCCGCCGCCGTAGGCCATGCCGCGCACGAAGCCAAAATAGATCCAGAGCGCGATCGCGCAGGGCAGCGCGTGCAACTTCACGACGCGCGCGAGCGGCTTGCGCAGCGAGCCCGCCGCGAGCGCGGCGAGGCCGAAGACGAACGTGAAGTGCGCGCACAATCCGAGCGTCGCGCACAGCCACCAGAGCAGGATGCTGCGCCAGCGCTCGCTCTGCTGTGCGTCCTCGAGCGCCAGCCAGCCCGCGAAGAAGAGGGCCACCGCGGGCGCGTAGCCGCGCGCCTCGGAGGAGTAGTACGCGAGCAGCGTCGAACTCCCGACGAGCAGCGCCGCGGCAAGGCCGGTGAAGGCATCGCGCCGCGCGCCGAGCAGTCCGGCGCAGACGATCGCGAGCGTGCCCGAGACGAGCGCGAGCGCGCGGTAGGCCAGCGCGCTCGCCGCCTCCCCGACCGCGCGCATCCAGAGCGTGTTGAGCGGATGGTTGTTGTCGTGCGCGACGCGCCAGACATCCAGCGGGCCGTGCACGCCCTGGCCGAGCTTCAAGGACCAGACCTCGTCCAGCCACAGGTCACCCTGCGCGAGCCACAGGCGCAGCGCCAAGCCAAGCGCCGCGACGAGTGCCAGCGCCACGAAGAAGCGCGCGGGGAGTGCGGTGGTGCGCATGCGGCAGGGGGATGCTGCGTTCAGGCGAGCCGGGCATCAAGTCCGGCGCGCGGACTCCGATCACTGAGGCGTCCCCCTCTCCCGGTCCCCGGCACCCCGAAAGTCCTTCCATGCGTCTCCTGATCTGCCTGCTCGCGCTCTTCTTCCTCGGGGCGCAGAAGCCCACGCGCGAGGGCGCGCTCGACCCGCTCGAGCGCCTCGCGGCCGGCAACCAGCGCTTCGCGAGCGGCAAGTCCGGCCACTTCAACCAGGATCGCGACCGGCGCCTCGACCTCGCGCGCGAGCAGCACCCCTTTGCGCTGGTCGTGGGCTGCGCCGACTCGCGCGTGCCCCCGGAAGTGGTCTTCGACCAGGGCCTGGGCGACCTGTTCGTCGTGCGCTGCGCCGGCGAGGTGCTCGACGACCTCTCGCTCGCGAGCGTCGAGTACGCGGTCGAACACCTCGACGTGCGCACGATCGTGGTCCTCGGCCACGAGCGCTGCGGCGCCGTGCAGGCGACGCTCGCCGGCGGCGAGCTGCCCGGGCACCTGAAGTTCCTCGCGCGCGCGATCGCGCCGCACATCGAAGCGGCGCTCCGCGCGCTGCCGCAGGCCGCCGCGGGCGAGTCCGCCGCGCCGATCCCGCCCGAACTGCTCGACGCGGCCGTGGAGCAGAACGTGCGCGGGGTGGTGGCCGAGCTCCAGCGCTGCGAACCGATCCTCTCCGAACTGCAGTCGACCGGCGAACTGCGCGTCGTCGGGGCGCGCTACGACCTCGACACGGGCGAGGTCACCTGGTTCCCGGCCGAACCGGCCGCACGCGAGCGCGCCACGATCCGCCACTGATAGCGCGCGCGTGAACGCGCGCGTCCGGCATGGTAGGTCTGCTCGCGTGAACTCCAGCGTACCGCCGCCCGGCCCGGTTTCGGTCGTCGTCGTCAACTTCGACGGCGCCGGCTACCTCGGCCGCTGCCTCGATGCGCTGCGCGCGGCCGGTCCGGGCATCGACGAGATCCTGCTCGTCGACAACGCCTCGAGCGACACGAGCCTCGAGATCGCGGCGCGCTACCCGGAGGTGCGCGTCGTGCGCCTGCCGCGCAACGAGGGTCCCTGCCCGGCGCGCAACGCCGGACTGCGTGAGGCGCGCAACCGCTGGGTGCTGCTGCTCGACAACGACGCGCTGCTGCAGCCGGGTGCGCTCGGCAAGCTCGTCGAAGCGGTGCGCGAGGGCGGGCCCGAGGTGGTGCTGGCCGAACCGCGCAGCGTCTTCGACGGCGATCCGGGGCGCGTGCACTACGACGGCGGCGCGGCTCACTACGCCGGCCTGATCGCGCTGCGCAACTTCTACACGCCGCTCGCAGAGGCGCAGGGCACGGGTGCCGTCGAGATCGGCAGCGCGGTCGCGGTGGCGCTGCTCGTGGACCGCGAGCGGCTGCTCGAGATCGGCGGCTTCGATGCGCGCTACTTCATCCTCTTCGAGGACCTCGACCTTTCGCTGCGCCTGCGCGCGCGCGGCTGGAAGCTGCTCGCGGTCGAGGATGCGCTCGTGCGCCACATGGGCGGCACGAGCGGGATCAGCTACCGCGAGGGGCCGAGCTACCCGCCGCGGCGGGTCTACCTGCACGCGCGCAACCGCTGGATCCTGCTGGCCAAGAACTACCGCGTCTCGACGCTCGTCGCCTGCGCGCCGGGGCTCGCGCTCTACGAGCTCGCGGGTTTCGGATTCGCGCTGCTCGCCGGCGCGCCGCTCGCCTGGCTGCGCGGCAAGCTCGATTTCCTGGGCATGCTGGGCGACGTGCTACGCGCGCGGCGCGAGTGCCCGCGCGGCGCGGGCGGACTGCTCGTCGGCGGGCCGCTGACGACGACACCGGACGCGATGGCGGGATTCGCACGCCACGCGGCGCAACGCGCGCTCGACCTCGGGTTGCGCGCGTGGTGGGCGCTCGCGCGCCTAGTCCTCGCTGGGCAGTGAGTCGATCCACTTCTCGAGCGCTTTCAACTCCGCGGCCGTGGGGTGCGCGTCGGTGTGGATCCAGAGGTAGGGGCCGAGCGGCATCTTGCCCTCGTTGAGTTCGTCCAGGCAGTCGCTCGCCTTGGACTTGCGCTTGACGGCGCGGTACTCGCCCCAGTTCGAGAAGTTGAGCTTGCGGCGACCCGTGTCGGTGTCGCGCACGACGAAGAAGGCGACCGGGTTGACGTAGGCGTACCAGGGCCAGCGCGTCTGGTTCGAGTGGCAGTCGTAGCAGCAGCGCACGAGCGCCGCCTTGACGTCCGCGGGAGCCTCGAGGTCGCCCGTGACCGGCGGGTTCGTGCGCCCGGCGGGCACGAGCTGCAGCACGAGGAAGAGGCCGATCAGGACGTAGAGTGCGATCTTGAGCTTGCGCATCGTTCCAGCCATTGCATCGGGGAGTGTATGTTCGAGCCCCGAGTCGCGCACTTGAAGATCCTGCTCGTCAGCCACGGCTACCCGCCCCGCGCCGCGGGAGGGGCCGAGAACTACACCGCCGAGCTCGCCCGCGACCTCGTGTTGCGGGGGCATTCGGTGGACGTGCTCGCGCTGCGCAAGGAGATCTCGCTTCCCGACCTCTGCTGGCACGAATCCAAGTCCGAGGGCGTGCGCCTGCACGAACTGGTCAACAACCTCTTCTACGAGGACTTCGGCGAGACCTGGCAGCACGCAGGGATCGAAAAGCTCTTCGCCGAGCGCGTGCAGGCGCTCGCGCCCGAAGTGGTGCACTTCCAGCACCTGCTCGGCTGGTCCTTCGGCTGCGCGCGCATCCCGGGCGCGCGCGTGTACTTCACGCTGCACGACTACTGGCTCGGCTGCCCGCGCTTCGGCCAGCGCCGCCACGCCGACGGCGGGCTGTGCGAGCGCGTCGACTTCGAGCGCTGCGGCACCTGCCTGCCGAGCTTCAAGTTCTCGCAGACGCCGCTGCAGCGCGGCGTGGGGAAGACGCTCGCAGGCGTGCGATCGCTGACCGGCGTCGATCTCGGTCCGCTCGCGCGCCGCGCGGGCAAGGCCGGCGCGGGAGCAGGACCGTCCGACCCCGCGCGCGAGCGTGCCTTCGCGGAGGCGGCGCGCCTGCGCACCGACGCCGCGCGCACGCAGGTGCTGCCCGCCGTGCGGCGCTTCTTCGCGCCCAGCCGCTTCCTGCGCGAGCGCTTCCTCGCGGAGTGGCCGGTCGAGCCCGAGCGCGTGGTGCACCTGCCCTTCGGATTCGAGCCGGCGCCCGCGAAAGCGGGGCCGCGCCCCGCGGGTCCGCTGCGCATCACGTTTCTCGGCACGCTGATCGCCGCGAAGGGCCCGCAGCTCTTTCTCGAAGCCTGGGCGCGCGTCGATCCGGCGTTGCGCGCGCGTGCCGAGCTCGAGCTCCACGGTCCGCGGGGGCATGAACCTGCGTTCCAGCTCGAGCTCGACCGTCTGGCGCAGGCTTGTGGCGCGAAGATTCTCGGTGCACTGCCGCACGCGCAGGTCCCCGAGCTGCTCGCGCGCACCGACCTGCTCGTCGTGCCCAGCCTGTGGTGGGAGAACGCGCCGCTCGTGATCCAGGAGGCGCTCGCCGCGCGCACGCCGCTGCTCGTGGCGGACGCGGGCGGCATGGCCGAGCTCGTCGAACCGAACGTGAGCGGCTGGCGCTTCCCGCTAGGCGACGCGGCGGCGCTCGCCTCCGAGCTCTCGCGGCTCGTCGCGAACCCTGGATTGCTGCGCGCGCTGCCGGGTCGAGCACAGCCGCTGCCGACACCCGCGCAGCACCTCGAGGCGCTGGAGCGGGAGTACCTGCGTTGAGGATCGCGCTCGCGATCCCGGCGGGGGACACGCTCGCAGCGCGCATCGAATCGGCGCTGGCGAGTTCAGGCCACACCGTGCGGCGCTTCGCGCCCGCGCGCACGGACCTGCATCCGGAGCACTGGCAGAAGAGCTGGCACCCCGCAACGACACGCGCGCTGCGCAAGCTCCTGCGCGATGAAAAGATCGAGGTCTTGCACGTGCTCGGCTGGCGCGGGCTCTCGCGCGATCTCGTGCACGCCGCCGCGCGCGAGCGCGTTCCGGCGCTGCTCTCGCTGCAGGATGCGAGTGCGAGCTGTCTGCTCGGCACGCGCCTGCTCCCAGCGGGCGGAGCTTGCGACGTGCCCGCGGGGCCGAACCCTTGCCTGCGCTGCGCGGCCAGCGTGGAGCCGAAGACGCCCTGGATCCCGCCCGATGCGCAGTTCCTGGCGCAGTACACGCACCAGCAGGACCTCGAGCGCGAGCTGCGCCTTGCGCGCGCGCTGCTGGTTCACGACGTGGCTGCGAGCGAACACGCACGGCGCTTCCTCGCGCTCCCAGTGCTCGAAGTGCCCGCCGACGAGCTCGCGGCGCGCCTCCTCGAGATCTACGCGCGTGCGCTCGCCGCCGGCGCGCCGGACTCCGGCCCGCCGGAGAATCCGTACGCCGTGATGCTCGCCGAGGCCTCGGCGCGCGAGTGGGATGCGGCTCTCGGCCGCACACGCGGCTAGGATGAGGCGCGTGCGTCCGCTGCCGCTCCTCGCCCTGCTCGTCCTCTGCGCCTGCTCCGCCCCGCACTCCGGCTCGCAGGACGGTCGCATCGTGCGCGCCGACGAACTCCCGAAGAACGAGCGCGCGGCCTGGGAGCTCTACCACGCGGGCGGCGCGCCCTGGGAACTCGAGCGCGAGCGCGTGCTCGCCGATCCGAACCTGGCGCGCTTCGTGGTCGACAACCTCGTGCGCGAGATGGTCAAGAACTACGACCGCTCGCACCTCGCGCACACAGGCGAGCAGCAGGGGCCCTTCGAGCGCGCCTGCGACGAGCTGGTGCTGTTCGCCAAGGACTCGACCCCCGTGCTGGCCGAGATGCTCGGCCTGCGCGACGGGATCGTCTCGTTTCTTGCGTCGGACCTGCTCGTGCGCATCGGTGCGCGCGCCAACGAGCCCGTGCGCAACAAGCTCGACGACCCCGCGCCCGAGGTGCGCCGGCGCGCCGCCGAGCTGCTCGGGCGCTTGCCCAACGCGGGCGAGGGCGAAGTCGCGCTCGAGGAGCACCTCGGCCGCCTGGCGCAGAACGACAAGGCCTGGATCGTGCGCGCCCAGGCGGCGCAGGCGCTCGGCTCGCGCGGTGCGCGCCACACGCACAAGGGCTACGCCGCGGGCGTCCTCGCGCGCTGCCTCACCGACACCGACCCCGCCGTCTCCGAGAGCGCCGCCAAGGGTCTGCTCACGCTGGCCGAGCCGCGCGCGATCCCGTTCCTGATCGACGCGCTCGAGCGCAACAGTGCCCGCGGCGACCTTTCGGCCCTGCGCACCACGCAGGAGGCGCTGCACGGCCTCTCGGGCGAGAAGCAGGACCGCTCGCCCGAGGAGTGGCGCCGCTGGTGGAGCGAAACCGGGGAGCGGGCGCTGGTCCATTGACCCCCCGGCCGCCCGCCGCCACCATGGCTACGACCATGGCCGAATGGAAGATCACGACGCGCACCCCGGAGTGCTCCGCCTGCGGACGCACCTTTCCCGAGGGCGAGCGCCACGTCTCCGCCCTGAGCTTGCAGGGCGAGGACCTGCGCCGGATCGACTCCTGCGAGGCTTGCTTCAAGTCCGAGGCGGGGCGCGAGGACCTGTTCTTCTGGTTCACGCGCACGCGCGCGGGCCGGCGCCGGGCGCTCGAATTCGACCTGCCCACGCTGGAGCAGCTTTTCCTGCGCCTGGAGGGCCGTTCCGAGAAGCGCATTCGTGAGCTGCGCTACGTGTTGTGCCTGATCCTGATGCGCAAGCGGCGCCTCAAACTGCAGCGCGTCGAGCGCGGGTCGGAGGGCGAGGCGATGATCGTGCGCCGGCCGCGCCGGGACGAGGGCTGGAAGGTCTTCGTCTTCGATTTCAGCGTCGAGCGGCTCGAGGAGCTGCGCGGCGAATTGCTGCAGGTTTTTGAGGGCGCCGACCCCGCCTTGCAGCCCGAAACGGTGCCCTCGGAAGGCGCAACGCCGTCCGAAGGGTCCGGAAGCTAGTCGGCAGCGCGAAAAATCGCATTCTTTCCCAAAAAGGGGACGCAGGGGGCTTTCGCGCGCGAGAGCCACTACAGGTGGTGTATGTGCGTGGTGTGAGCCTCTAGCAAAAGACGTCCACGGCGCCCCGATCCCAGCGCCACCCGCGCAGGCCCAGAGCGGGGCTTGAGCGAACCCCCAGTGGGAGGGTTGAATGGGTTTGTGGTGTTCGGTGGGAGAAAGTGGGGACCTAAGCGCGCGAGCGAGGCTCGCGTGTCGGTGCTCAGGAGGGCTTGACCGTGCTCTACGGCGAACACTCCCACTCGCTGGACATCAAGAACCGCGTGGTGGTTCCGAGGAAGATCCAGGAACAGCTCTCGCGGGACCCTGCCGGGACGATGGTCGCGTACCTCGCCGCGGGACAGGACGGGTGCCTCTACCTCTTTTCCGAACAGGGATTCGAGCACGCGCAGCGTGAGCTCGAAGGCCGCGTGTTCGCGGGCAAGGCGCAGCGCGCGGTGCTGCGGCTCTTCTTCGCCAACACGGCGCGCGTCGAGCTCGACGCGGCGGGCCGAATCCTCCTGCCGGAGAAGCTCAAGAAGCACGCGGGCATCGACAAGGACGTGGTGGTGGTGGGGGTCAAGGACCGCGCCGAGATCTGGGCCAAGGAAACCTGGGAGTCGTACGAGCTACGCAACCAGGATCTGCTCCAGCACATCGACGAGGTCCTGCGGGACGCGCCTGGTGGCGCACCCGCGGAGTGAGAGTCCAAGAGGCGCGAAGGGGAGAGGGGCGATGGTTGCCACGGAGGCACCGGCCATGCACGAGCGCAAGGAAAAGCGCGACGCGAGGGAACTGCACGTACCCGTGCTGGGCCCGGAGATCGTCGAGCTCTTCCGTGCCCAACTCGGCGCGCGCGCGTCGGGTTGCATTCTCGACGGCACGCTCGGGCTCGGCGGACACAGCGAACTGCTCTTGCGCGCGCTGCCCGCGCTGCAACTCATCGGCCTGGACCAGGATCCGCGCGCGATCGAACTCGCGCGCACGCGGCTTGCGCCTTTCGCGCAGCGCACCCAGTTCTTCCACGCGCGCCTCTCCGAGGCTGGACGCGTGCTGCAGCAGGCTGGCGCGCCCGAACTCGTCGGGATGCTCTGCGACCTCGGCGTCTCCTCGATGCAGCTCGACGAGGCCGCGCGCGGCTTCTCGTTCCAGCACGACGGTCCGCTCGACATGCGCATGGACCCGCGGCGTGACCGCACGGCCGCCGACATCGTCAACCACTGGGACGAGAAGGATCTGGCGGATCTGTTCTTCTTCGAGGGCGGCGAGACGCGCTCGCGCGCGGTCGCGCGCGCGATCGTCGAGGCGCGCCGCCGCGCGCCCTTCCTGCGCACCGGCGCGCTCGCGGACCTGATCGACAACCTGCTGCGCGCCGGCGCGCGCGCGGGCAAGATCCACCCGGCGACGCTCGTCTTCCAGGCCCTGCGCCGCGCGGTCAACGAGGAGGGCGAGGAGCTGCGCACCGGCCTCGCCGCGGCCGAGCGCCTGCTCGTTCCAGGCGGGATCCTGGCCGTGATCTCGTTCCACTCGGGCGAGGACCGTGAGGTCAAGCGCTTCCTCGCCGAGGCCGAGCGCGAGGGCCGCTTCGAGGTGCTCACGAAGAACCCGATCGAGGCCGGTCCGGCCGAGCGCCGCAGCAACCCGCGCTCGCGCTCCGCGCGCCTGCGTGCCGCGCGCAAGCTGCCGGCCGGCGCGCTGCCGCCCGCGCGCGACCTCGTGCGCGCCCACTCCTCGCCGCTCTTCGCGCGTGCGCGCAGGGGGACGCGATGACGCGCACGGTCCTGTGCGGGATCCTGGCCGCCGGCTGCCTCGTGCTCGGGCTCTGCACCGCGCTCGTGCAGGCCGAGAACCGCGACCGCGGCGCGACCCTGAACGAGAAGATGGAGTCCTGCCGCATGCTCGAGGGCGTCGCGCGCGACACCGCGACCGACGTGCTCGGCGCCGACTGGGGCCCGCTGCCGGCGGATCCGACCATCCTGCAGCGCGCGCTGCTGCCGCGGCCGCCGAAGAACACGCCGGCGAAGGGGCTCGCGCCATGATCCCGACGCGCTTCGAATCCGCCTCGGGACTGCGCCTCTCGGCCGCGTTCCTGCTGATCATCGGCGTGCTGGCGCTGGTCGCGCTCAAGGCCTCGAAGGTGACGCTCTGGGACAAGGGCGAGCAGCCGCACAACCTGAAGGAACAGCGCGCCTCCGAGGTCTCGTTCGATCTCGTGGACAAGAACGGCGTGCCGCTGGCGCTCTCGATCGAGCGCATGGAGTTCGTCGCCTACCCCAACGCGCTCTGGCAGGCGCACACGCCCGACCAGCTGCTGCCGCGGCTCTCCTCGGCGCTGGGCTGGAAGCTCGAGGAGCTCTCGGCGGCGCTGCTGCCGCCGCTCAAGAACGGCTGGTTCGAGATCCAGGAGCCGCCCTTCGAGCTCGACGCGGCCGAAGCGCAGAGCCTGGCGAGCTGGATCGCGCGCGGCAGCACCGACGAGGAGGCCGCGCCGAACCCGATCCCGGGCTTCGAGCTGCGGCCCGCGGGCGGCGGACGCGTGCACCTTTGGTGGCAGCCGCTGCTCGTGCTCTCGCGCGAGGTGCGCGAGCGCCACGGCGCGAACTCCACCGTGCGCTGGTCGCGCAAGCTGGCCGACGACCTGATCCACTGCGTCTTCGGCGCGCAAGGCAAGAAGCTGCTCGAGCAGAGCGAAGACGAGCTCAAGGCCGCGCGCAAGCTCGTCTGGGACGCGCTGCTGCCGCTGCATTTCAAGCGCGTGATGAAGGAGGTCCCGCCGCAGATCTCGGTCAAGGTCTACCAGCTGCTCAAGGACGAGCGCGTGCGCGAGCACCAGGCCAAGCTGCTGCCGGTCAACAAGCGCGTCTACCCGGTGCGCGACGGCGCGGACGAGGAAGCCCCGCCGCTCTCCGTGCTCGGCTCCTGGGGCATGCTCAACGTCGAGGCGGCGCGCGAGCGCGCGCGCGGCGAGCTGCACCTCGACTCCGACCAGGCGCTCGACCCGCAGGACCAGCTCGAGCTCGAGGCACGCGAGCTCCTGCGCCGCAGCTACCCGAGCCCGGTCTGCGGGCTGGAGCTCGCCGGCTACCAGCTGCTGCAGCGGCCCGAGTTCGACTGGATCGAGCGCAATCCCGAGCGCTACTGGTTCCTCGCCAGCTACGTGCCGCGCCGCGCGCCGATGCGCTACTTCCAGGCCGACGACACCGGCGACCCGACGCCGCGCATCGTGACCACGCTGGATGCCGGACTGCAGCGCCACATGCGCTGCGCGCTGGAGCAGGTGATGGAGACGCACAAGCCCGCGCTGGCGATGGCGATCGCGATCGAGGTCGCGACCGGCAACGTGCTGGCGGTGGACTCGCTGGATGCCTACGAGGCCTCGGGCTTCCTGCCCACGGTGCACACCTACACGCCGGGCTCGACGATGAAGGTGCTCGTGATGGCCACCGCCGTCGACACCGACTCGGTCGACCTGACGCACAAGTTCGACAGCTTCAACGGGCACTTCGTGCTCGACGGCAAGCGTCCGATCCGCGAGGCCGAAGGCGCGCAGACCGGCCTGATGACGCCCGCGCAGGGCCTGGCCTACTCCTGCAATGCGGTGCTGGTGCAGATCGGCCTGCAGATCCCGGCGCAAGTGCTCTACGAACGCTTCCAGCAGCTCGGCTACGGCCGCGCGCCGGGTGCGGGCCTGGGCGGCGAGCGCGCGGGCATGCTCCCGCCCTGGCCCTGGGATCGACTCTACAAGCACGCCTCGGTCTGCTTCGGACACGAGATGCAGGTCACCCTCTGGCAGCAGGCGGCGGCGCTCGCGACCGTCGTGCGCGGCGGGAACTACCTGCCGCTGCGCCTGTTTGGCGCGGTCGAACAGGGCGCGCGCCACGAGGAGTTGCCCGCACCCGGACCCGGGACGCCGGTCTTCAAGCCGCAGACCTGCGCCATCGTGCGCGACATGATGAAGCTCGGCGCGACGATCGGCACGGGCTCCAAGGTCAGCTGCCCCGACTTCGAGATGGGCACCAAGACCGGCACGGCGCAGAAGGTCAAGGGTGAGGTCTGCCTGCACGCCGAACTGGCCTACAACCGCGACTTCGCCAAGGGTGCGAGCCCGGCGCTCACGCGTGCACAGCTGCGCGCGCGCATGCCGCACGGCGGGAGCTGCTACACCTGCTCGATGTGCGCCTGGGGTCACCTGCCCGACAGCACGCGCGAGGTGCTGGTCTACGTCGTCGTCGACGAACCGCGCAGCGTGAAACACTACGGCTCCGAGATCGCCGGCCCGGCCGCGATGAGCATCCTCAAGGAGGCGCTCGGCTACACGCACGGCGGCGTGCGCGTGATGGACGCGCCGCACCCGGGCTTCGCGCCGATCGAGAAGCCGTTGCAGACCGCGGGCGCAGGCGCCGCGAAGAAGGATGGGATCGAGTCTCGTGCGCGAACGCTGCCGCTGCAGCCCTGGCGGGAGGCCGGCCGTGCGCTTCGCTGAGCTCGTGAGTTCGTTGGGGGGGTCCGCAACCCCGGGGGGGGGCAGCGGACCGGAGATCACCGGCATCCACTTGGACAGTCGTCGAGTGGATGCCGGTGAGCTCTTCTTCGCCACGCAGGGCGGACGCTACGTGCGCGACGCGCGCGAGCGCGGAGCCGCAGCCGTGCTGTGCGCGAGCGCGATCCCGGCCGAGGAGCTCGGCTCGCTGCCGCTCTGGATCCACCCGGAGGCGCGCAAGGTCGCCGGTCTCGCGGCGCGCGCGCTCTACGGCGACCCGGGCCAGGGCATGTTCGTGGCCGCGGTCACGGGCACGAACGGCAAGACCACCACGGCGCACCTCGCCGGACAGCTGCTCGGCCTCGGCGGACGCCGCGCGGGGGTGCTCGGGACGGCGGGGAATCGACTCGCGGACGGGGTCCTGCGCCCGGCGACGCACACGACACCGGACGCGCCCGAGCTGCAGCGCATCCTGCGTGAACATGCGCACCTCGGCGGTGACGCGATCGCGCTCGAGGCGAGTTCGCACGCGCTCGACCAGGAACGCCTCTCGGGCCTGCGCGTCGATGCCGCGGTCTTCACCAACCTGACGCGCGACCACCTCGACTACCACGGTGACTTCGAGGCCTACGCGCGCGCCAAGCAGCGCCTCTTCGAGGGTCTGCGACCCGGCGCGACCGCCGTGATCCACGCCGACGACCCCTGCTCGGGCCGCATGGCCGACGCGGCGCGCGCCGCGGGAGCGAAAGTACTCACGTACAGTGCCAGGTCCGACAGCGACCTGCGCGCTTCTCGACTCGAAACCGGACTGGAAGGCACGCACTTCGACCTCCTTGGGATGGGGATCTCGGGGGCTCGGGTGTTCCTGCCTCTGCCAGGCCGTTACAACGTCGAGAACGCGCTGGCCGCCGTGGCCTGCGCACTGCTGTCGGGAGCGAGTCCGGCCTCCATGTTGGCCGGACTCGCGACCGTCTCTCCCGCGCCGGGCCGGCTCGAGCGCGTCGCCGCCGCCGGCCGCGGACCGCGCGTCTTCGTCGACTACGCACACAGCGAGGACGCGCTGCTCAACGTCTGCCGCGTCGTGCGCCAGTCGCTCGAACGCGAGGGCTCGCACGCGCTTGACTTCGAGTCGCGCGTTCCGCAAAAGAACCATGAAGCGCAGGTTGCGGGACGCGGGCCCGCGAGTGCGCCGAGGGGAACTTCCGGCACCGCGCGTGGCGGAAGACTGATCGTCGTGTTCGGCTGCGGAGGCGACCGTGACCGCGGGAAGCGGGCGCCGATGGGCCGAGTGGTCAACGAGTACGCGGACATCGCCATCGTCACCAGTGACAATCCTCGCAGCGAGGATCCCGAGCGGATCGTCGACGAGATCGTCGCCGGCATGCAGCCGCCGCGCGCGGAGCGGATGGTGGAGATCGACCGGCGCAGCGCCATCCGGCGCGCCATCTCGGTGGCGCGGGAGGGGGACGTCGTGCTGATCGCGGGCAAGGGCCACGAGAACACGCAGACGATCGGGACACGCGTGCAGGAATTCGACGACCGGAAAGTGGCTGCAGAGGCGTTGCAATGAATTCGTTCCGCATCGAGGAGATCG
>Ga0302263_10000618_pt1 | contig 13630 bp, 12 predicted proteins | sample II_Fen_N1_4_FD_194564 | JGI IMG/M metagenome (GOLD analysis project Ga0302263, IMG submission 194564) | Peat permafrost microbial communities from Stordalen Mire near Abisko, Sweden - II_Fen_N1_4 | ecosystem: Environmental > Terrestrial > Soil > Wetlands > Permafrost | place: Sweden: Abisko... | reverse complement strand
AGCCATGCCAGCCGCCTGGATCGGGCGCTGGTGACTTGCGTGCCGGAGTTCTCGCGCAGCTATCTGCAGCAGCTGATTGAAGCCGGGATGGTTCAGCTCAACGGCGTGAAAGTGATCAAGGTCTCGGCCAAGGTCAAGGCCGGCGACGAGCTCTGCATCGAGCTGCGGCCCACGCCCCAGAGCCAAGCCTTCAAGCCCGAGCCGATGGCGCTGGACGTTGTTTATCAGGACGAGCATTTGCTGGTCATCAACAAGCCCGCCGGGCTGGTGGTGCATCCGGCGCCGGGCAACTGGAGCGGCACCTTGCTCAACGGCTTGCTGGCGCATGACCCGCAGGCCTCTTTCATGCCGCGCGCGGGCATCGTGCATCGGCTGGACAAGGACACCAGCGGCCTGATGGTGGTGGCGCGCCAGCGCCAGACGATGGACCAGTTGGTCAGCATGATTGCCGCCCGCACCGTCAGCCGCGAGTACATCGCCCTGGCCCACGGCGCCTGGAAGGGCGCCAAGACCCGCCCGGTGGACGTGCCGATTGGCCGCGATCCGCGCAACCGCTTGCGCATGGCGGTGGTTGATCTGGAGAAAAACGCGGGCAAAGAGGCGTCCACCGTCATTTCGCTGCTGGACAACGCCGCGCAGCATTGCCTAGTGAAATGCAAGCTGCACACCGGGCGCACGCACCAGATTCGGGTGCATATGGCTTTTTTGGATCATCCGCTGGTATCCGATGCGGTTTATGGCGGCGCGCTGGCGGGCGGCTTGTCGCGTCAGGCGCTGCATGCCTGGCGGCTGGCTTTTGCGCATCCCGTCACCGGCGCCAGTTTGGAATTCAAGGCTTTGCCACCGCCCGATTTACAGGCGGCCATCGATAATTTTGGCCTGATATACAATCAAAGCCTGTAGTTTTCTGCTACCCGCAACATGGCGCCCCTGAACGGGGAACTGCACATGGATGCCATGCGCTGACACCACCAGCGCCTTCTCCGCTTCAGTCCCGCCTTTTTTCGGAACGACCAATCAATGAATACGACGGATGCCAAACGCGTCCTCGAAACAGCCCTTATTTGCGCGCAACAACCGCTTGCCTTGCGTGAGTTAGGCGTCTTGTTTAACGGGGCACTCACTGCCGACAGCCTGAAACAGGCGCTGCTGGAGTTACAGCAAGACTGGAGCGGGCGGGGCGTGGAACTCCTTCAGGTGGCAACTGGCTGGCGCTTTCAGAGCCGCCCGGAAATGCGCGAGTACCTGGATCGGCTGCATCCTGAAAAGCCGCCGCGCTACAGCCGCGCCACGCTGGAAACCCTGGCCATCATCGCCTACCGCCAACCCGTGACGCGCGGCGACATGGAAGACATTCGCGGCGTGACCATCAACAGCCTGCTGCTCAAGCAGCTCGAAGAGCGCGGCTGGATTGAGGTGATTGGCCACCGCGAAAGCGCGGGACGACCGGCGCTGTATGCGACGACCCGGCAGTTTCTCGACGATCTCGGCGTCCAGTCGCTGGCCGATCTGCCGGTGATGGACAGCGCGCCCGCCCAGGCCGCCATGTTTGAGCAACTGGTAACTCCTTTAACCCAGCAGGCCGCTTCAAGAGAAGCGGCTGACCCTGAAGCTGCTGCACTGTCCTCGGCGCCGCAGCTCTCACCAGCCCAGGAGGACTCGGCGCCCTATGTCGGCAAGCGTCCTGAACCTGATCCGCAATGATGCCGCCCGCCAGCCTCCCTAAATGAATGTAAAACCATGAACCCACAAGACCCTTCCGCCTCCGATATTCCGCCAGCCCTTGAATCTTCCCCACAACCTGCGCCAGCTTCCACGCCAGCGCCTGCCAAGCGGCGCGCCCCGGCGGCTGAGCCTGCCACGATCCGCTTTGAAGATGTCATCACCGGCCAGTTTGACGCCGACGAAGAAGACAGCGCACTCGAATTCAAGCGCGTGCTTTCGCCGCTGCCCGAAACGCCCAAGCTGCACAAGGTGCTGGCCCAGGCCGGACTCGGTTCGCGCCTGGAAATGGAGCAACTGATTCTGGAAGGCCGCATTTCGGTCAACGCCGAACCCGCTCACGTCGGCCAGCGCATCCAGTTTGGCGACACCGTCAAGGTCAACGGCAAGCCGATCCGCGTGCAAATCAGCCCGCCACCGCCGCGCATCATTGCCTACCACAAGCCCGCTGGCGAGGTGGTCACGCATGACGATCCGCAAAACCGGCCCACCGTGTTTCGCCGTCTGCCCCGGCTGTTTCATGGCAAATGGCAGTCCGTCGGGCGGCTCGATTTGAATACCGAAGGTCTGCTGCTGCTGACCAGCTCGGGCGAGCTGGCCAATAAATTGATGCACCCGCGCTTCGGCCTAGAGCGCGAATACGCCGTGCGCGTGCTCGGCGCACTGAACAATGAAGAGAAAAAACGCCTGCTCGAAGGCGTGACGCTGGACGACGGCGTGGCGCAGTTCGGCTCCATCGAAGCCGGTGGCGGCGAAGGCGCCAACTGCTGGTACAAGGTGACGATTTCGGAAGGCCGCAACCGCGAGGTGCGGCGCATGTTCGAGGCCGTGGGCCATGCGGTTAGCCGCCTGATCCGTATCCGCTACGGCGCGATGGTGCTGCCACGCGGTTTGAAGCGCGGCGCTTTTGTCGAGCTCGGCGAGCAGGAAATTCTGGCGCTGACCAGCGCCGTCAGCCGCGCCGAATCCCGCATCGATACGCGCGGCGAAACGGGTCAGCCAGCAGGCGAGGGCGCTGAACAGCCGCGCCGGGCGCCACGCAGCAACAATACCGGGACACGTGGTGCGGGCGGCAAGGGGCGCGGCCAGGGCGGAAATGCTGGCCCGGCCACACGCTTTGGCCCGCCGGGCGGCGGCGCTGCGCCAGGCCAGCGGCGCGATCCGCGCGGCCCGCGCAATGACAAATCAAGCGGCAGCGCCCAACCCGATCCGATGAAAACCTCGTTTGGCTACATCGGCGCCGACACTCTGACGCGCCAGCGCGAAGACCAGGGCCAGCGCCGCCGGGGTGGCCCCGGCAACGCGGGCGGCTTTGGCGGCAGCAGTGCTGGTCCGCGCCGGGGCGGCGGCAATACCGGCGGTGGCCGCAGCGGCGGCGGTAATCGAGGCGGAAATCGCTGAACGCTTGGCGCCCAGCCTGTCATTTCTCAGTGTTACCCTGAGGCGCTGCTGACGGGCAGGTTAAAATCGTCAGCTTTATTCGAATTTTGAATAATTTAAAACCCTAAAAATCAAGTACTTAAGGAAAACACATGGCTATCGAACGCACTCTCTCCATCATCAAACCTGACGCCGTTGCTAAAAACGTGATCGGCCAGATCTACGCTCGTTTTGAAGCTGCCGGCCTCAAAGTGGTGGCTGCCAAAATGGTTCACCTGTCGCAAGGCGAAGCCGAGGCTTTCTACGCGGTTCACAGCGCACGTCCTTTCTTCAAGGATCTGGTCTCCTTCATGATCTCCGGCCCAGTGATGATCCAAGCCCTCGAAGGCGAAGGCGCTGTGCTGAAAAACCGTGACCTGATGGGCGCCACCGACCCGAAGAAGGCCGACGCTGGCACGATTCGCGCCGACTTCGCTGACAGCATCGACGCCAATGCCGTGCATGGCTCCGACGCTGTTGAAACCGCCAAGGAAGAAATCGCTTTCTTCTTCGCTGGCCTGAACGTTTACTCGCGCTAATCAATGACGACCAACCTTCTTGACCACGATCTAGAGGGTTTGATCGCCTTTTGCGAACAGCTGGGTGAAAAGCGCTTCCGCGCCACCCAGCTCTTTCGCTGGATTCACCAAAAAGGCGCATCAGATTTTGACCAGATGACCGATCTGGCGAAATCCCTGCGCCAAAAACTCGCCGGTTCAGCCCGGATCGAAGGCCCCAAAGTGGTTTCCCGTCACGATTCGACGGACGGCACCATCAAATGGCTGTTCGATGTCGGCGCTGGCGACGTTATCGAAACCGTCTTCATACCCGAAACTGATCGGGGAACGCTGTGTATTTCTTCCCAGGCCGGATGCGCCGTGGGCTGCCGCTTTTGCTCGACCGGGCATCAGGGCTTTAGCCGGAATTTGACTACCGGCGAAATTATTTCCCAACTGTGGTTTGCCGAACATTTTCTGCGCCAGCATCTGGGCCGCGACGAGCGCGTGATTTCCAATGTCGTGATGATGGGCATGGGCGAGCCGCTGCAAAATTATTCGCAGCTTGTGCCCGCGCTCAAGGTGATGCTCGACGACCACGGCTACGGCCTGTCGCGCCGCCGGGTCACGGTGTCCACCTCTGGCGTGGTGCCGATGATGGACCGGCTGGCTGCCGATTGTGCCGTGGCGCTGGCCGTCTCGCTGCACGCGCCCAATGACGCGCTGCGCGACAACTTGGTTCCGCTGAACAAAAAATACCCGATTGCCGAACTGCTGGCGGCCTGCACCCGCTACCAGTCTGCTGCGCCGCGCGACTTCATCACCTTTGAATACTGCATGCTGGACGGCGTCAACGACCAGCCCGAGCATGCGCGCGAGTTGATCGCGCTGATGAAAACGCATGCAGCCAACGGCCTGTCGTGCAAATTCAACCTGATTCCTTTCAACCCGTTTCCGGCTTCCGGGCTGACCCGCTCGGCGATGCCACAGGTGATGGCGTTCGCCAAAATCCTGATGGATGCGGGCCTGATCACCACGGTGCGCAAGACCCGGGGCGATGATATTGACGCGGCCTGCGGGCAGCTCGCGGGTGATGTCCAGGATCGCACTGGCGTGGATCAGCGTATGGCCGCCCAGCGGCAAGGCATGCTCGGCGGTATCAAGGTAGTCGTCCTGAAGGGGAATGCGGCATGAAAGCGAAAGTCAATCTGATTTGCATGGTTGCCTGCTGGGCAGCGGTTTTGCTGGCGGGCTGCACGGGTGGCCTGCCACGCACCCCGCCGGGTGTCTCCGGCAATCAGTCTGATTTGATGACCGCTTCGGATGAGACCGAACAGCACCGCCGCGCCCGGCTGCGGCTGGAGCTGGCCAGTGCTTATTTCGAGCAGGGCCAAATCAAGGTTGCGCTTGACGAAATCAAGCAGTCGCTGGTGATTGATCCTGCTTTTGTCGAAGCCTACAACCTGCGTGGGCTGGTTTATATGCGGCTCAATGAAATGCCGCTGGCCGAAGACAGCTTTCGCCGCGCCCAGAATCTCAATCCCCAGGACGCCAGTGTGGCGCACAACTACGGCTGGCTGCTATGCCAGCAGGCCCGCTACGGCGAGGCCGTGCAGTATTTCGGTCAGGCGATTGCGAACCCCAGCTACACCGGCAAGGCCAAAACCTTGATGGCTCAGGGCGTGTGTCAGATTAGCGCAGGCCAGCTTTCCGAGGCTGAGCAAAGCTTGCGGCAGTCCTATGAGCTTGATGCGGGCAACCCCGTGACCGGCTACAACTTAGCCAGCCTGCTGTACAAACGCGGCGACTTGATCCGCGCTCAGTTTTATATTCGCCGCCTCAATAACAGCGAACTGGCGAATGCCGAAACCCTCTGGCTCGGCATCAAGACTGAGTACAAGCTGAACAATCGTGAAGCGGTTCTCCAACTGGGTGAACAACTCAAGAAGCGTTTTGCGCAGTCGCCGCAAGTTACCGCCTATGAAAAAGGTTCGTTCAATGAGTGAACAAGATTTTTTGCCGCCTAGCCGGACTGAATCCGGCGCTGGCCCCAATTCCGTGGCGCCCGGTTCTGAAGCGACGGCTGGGGCTTTGCTGCGGCAGGCTCGGCAAGCTCAGGGGCTGCACCTTGCCGCTTTGGCGGCAGCACTCAAGGTTCCGGTTCACAAACTCGAAGCACTGGAACAGGACCGGTTTGATCTGTTGCTGGATGCGGTGTTTGTGCGGGCGCTGGCCTCTGGCATGTGCCGCCTGCTCAAGCTGGACCCGGAACCGATTCTTGCGCGCTTGCCATCCGCCAGTACCATGAAGGTTCCACCTCAAAACTGGGGCATCAATGAGCCATTTCGCGGGCGCAGCACAGGTTTGGGATCATTTTTCCCGGCCCAGCTTTCAAAGCCGGTGATTCTGGTCGGACTGGCTTTGCTGCTGGGCGCTGTCGCGCTGATTTTTCTGCCCGCGATGCAGCAGGAAAAGGGCGGAAAGCAGGCCGACCTTGGCGCTTCTGCTGGCGCGCCTTCGTCTGTCCAAGAGGCGCCTGGAAATTCCCAGCCCGCCGTGTCAGCCAACCCGCCGGAAATGGTGGCACTGCCTGCCAGTGCTGTGGCTGCCGCTTCAGCGCCTGTTCCAGCGGCCTTGCCCGCCTCCGCGCCAGCGTCAGCGCCCGTTTTGCCGGTGACGACGGGCAGTGCCAGCGATGCCAGCGCAGCGTCTATTGCCACGTTCAGCGCGACAAAATCGTCCTGGGTGAAGGTCACGGATGCCAAGGGTGTTGCGATTCTGGGGCGCACGCTGCAGCCCGGCGAGTCGGCGAACGTGTCCGGCGCACTGCCGTTTAGCGTGGTCATTGGCCGGGCTGATGCGATTCAGGTTCAGGTGCGCGGGCAGGCGTTTGACCTGAATGCCGTGGCCAAAAATAACGTTGCCCGATTCGAGGTGAAATAGTGCAAGCCTGTCTTCCTATCGAGGTCGCTTTTCCAAAAAAATGCCGCTCTTTGCAGGCTCAGGTGGCGTGGGGTAGCCGCATCGTCACCGTCGGCGGCGACGCGCCAGTGCGCATCCAGTCGATGACGAATACCGACACCGTGGACGCCATCGGCACCGCCATTCAGGTGAAAGAACTGGCGCTGGCGGGTTCCGAAATGGTCCGCATCACCGTCAACACGCCCGAAGCGGCGCAAGCCGTGCCGTATGTGCGCGAACAGCTCGACCGCATGGGTATTGACGTGCCGCTGATCGGCGATTTTCATTACAACGGCCACCGCCTGCTGACCGATTACCCGGACTGCGCCCAGGCGCTGTCCAAATACCGCATCAATCCCGGCAACGTCGGCAAAGGCAACAAGCGCGACACGCAGTTCGGCCAGATGATCGAAGCGGCCATGCGCTGGAACAAGGTGGTTCGTATCGGCGTGAACTGGGGCAGCCTCGACCAAGAGCTGCTCGCCAGCCTGATGGACGAGAACAGCGCCCGCGCCACGCCGTGGGAAGCCCGGCAGGTGATGTACGAAGCGCTCATCACCTCCGCCATCGACTCCGCCCAGCGCGCCGAAGAAATGGGCCTGCGCCGCGAGCAGATTATTTTGTCGTGCAAGGTCAGCGGTGTGCAGGATTTGATTTCCGTGTACCGCGCGCTCGCCCAGCGCACGAATCACGCGCTGCACCTAGGCCTGACCGAAGCTGGCATGGGCACCAAGGGCACAGTGGCCTCGGCCACGGCGCTGTCTATTTTGTTGCAGGAAGGCATTGGTGACACGATTCGTGTCTCGCTCACGCCCCAGCCGGGCGAGGCGCGCACGCAGGAAGTGGTGATTGCCTCCGAAATCATTCAGGCGCTGGGCCTGCGCACCTTTGTGCCCAGCGTGACCGCCTGCCCCGGCTGTGGCCGCACCACCAGCACCACATTTCAAGAGCTGGCCAAGCAGATTGACGACTTCCTGCGCGCGCAAATGCCGGTCTGGCGCGCGCAATACCCCGGCGTTGAAGGCCTGCGCGTTGCGGTCATGGGCTGCATCGTCAACGGCCCCGGCGAGAGCAAACATGCCGACATCGGCATCAGCCTGCCCGGCTCCGGCGAAGCGCCCGCCGCCCCCGTCTTCATCGACGGCGAAAAACGACTAACCCTGCGCGGCGAGAGCATCGCGCAGGAGTTCCAGGTCATTGTTGAAAACTACATCCAAAAACGCTTTGGCGCGCCTGCCGCTGCCCAAGCCTGCTGAAAATCCATGCTAGACAAAACGACTGCCGGCCGGCCGGAGAAATCCGTGTCGCCAAAAATAGAAAAACTCACGGCCATCAAAGGCATGAACGACATCCTGCCGCCGGATTCGGCGCGCTGGGAGTGGCTCGAAGACAAGGTGCGCTCGTTGATGGGGCGCTACGCCTACCGCAACATTCGCACGCCGATTCTGGAGCACACCAAATTGTTTGTGCGCGGCATCGGCGAGGTGACGGATATTGTCGAGAAGGAAATGTATTCCTTTGAAGACCGCTCGGACAAAAACGGCGACCACGATCACCTGACGATGCGCCCGGAAAACACCGCCAGTCTGGTGCGCGCCGTCGTCGAGCACAACCTGCTCTACGAAGGCGGCAAGCGCCTGTATTACATGGGGCCGATGTTCCGCCGCGAGCGTCCCCAGCGCGGGCGCTACCGCCAGTTCCACCAGATCGGCGCGGAGGCGCTGGGCTTTGCTGGCCCCGAAGTCGATGCCGAGCTGATTTTGCTGGCCGCCGCGCTCTGGAAAGAACTGGGCCTGACCGACTGGCGGCTGGAAATCAACAGCCTGGGCCAGCCCGACGAGCGCGCCCAGCACCGCGCCCAATTGATCACGCATTTCGAGCAGCATCTGGACGTGCTTGACGAAGAAGCCAAGCGCCGCCTGCACAGCAACCCGCTGCGTATTCTGGACACGAAAAACCCGGCGATGAAGGCCGTGGTCGAAAGCGCGCCGCGCCTCATCGACTTCTTGGGTGAAAAATCGCTGGCGCATTTTGAAGGCTTGAAAGCCATTCTGGATGCGAACGAAGTGCCTTGGACGCTGAATCCGCGTCTGGTGCGCGGACTGGACTATTACAACCTGACCGTGTTTGAATTCGTCACCGACCGGCTCGGTGCGCAGGGCACGATTTGCGCGGGCGGGCGCTACGACTATCTGGTTGAGCAAATCGGCGGCAAACCGGCCCCCGCCGTCGGCTGGGCGCTGGGCGTGGAGCGGGTGCTTGAACTCATCAAAGAGCAGGGCGCTGAAATGGCGCTGCCCGTACCCGATGTTTACGCCGTGATTCCCGAAGCGTCGGCTTTGCCGGTGGTGCTGAAAACTTTGCAGGCGTTGCGTGCGGCGGGCGTGAGCGTCCAAATGCACGCCAGCGCCACGGCAGACAGCATGGGCAGCATGAAATCGCAGTTCAAAAAGGCCGATGGCAGCGGCGCCCGCTTTGCGCTGATTTTTGGCGCGACTGAGCTGGCCGAGGGCCGCGTGGCCGTCAAACCGCTGCGGGGCGAAAAAGACCAAGCGCTTGCGGCGCAAACCCTGGAGCCGCTCAGCGATGTGGCGGCATGGGCGCAGCGGCTGCGCGTTAACGTTAGCGTTTGAAGGCCGGTTTTCGGCCCTCTACAATCCCCTCAATCCGCCCTGTGATGGCGGCAGAACCTTCAGGCATTTATGGCACAACATCTCGATTTGGAAGAACAGGAACAGCTTGACGAGCTCAAGCATTTCTGGAAGGAATATGGCAACTTGCTGACCTGGGCCTTGATTGCTGTTTTAAGCGTCTTTGCGGCCTGGAACGGCTACCAGTACTGGCAGCGCAGCCAGGCGGCACAAGCTGCAGTGATGTACGACGAAATCGAGCGTGCCGCCAAGTCTGGCGACACGACCCGCATTGAACGCTCGCTGGCCGACATGACGGCGCGTTTTGGCGGCACCACCTACGCTCAGCAAGCGGGCTTGTTGGCCGCCAAGGCCTATTACGACAAAGGCAATATCGACGCATCCCGCGCCGCCCTGAGCTGGGTGGCCGAAAAGGCCGCCGATTCGGGCTACCAGTCGATTGCCAAACTGCGCTTGGCGGGCATCCTGCTGGAAAAGAAATCTTATGACGAAGCCTTGCAGCAGTTGTCGGGCAGCTTTTCCAAAGACTTTTCCGCGCTGGTGGCGGACCGGCGCGGCGACATTTTGCAGGCCCAGGGCAAAAAAGCCGAAGCCAAGGCCGAATACGAAAAAGCCTACAAAGCCTTCGACGAGCGCGCTGAATATCGGCGCCTGGTGGAATTCAAGCTCAATGCGCTGGGCGTTGATCCCACTGCCACTCAAGCTGGTCCCGCAGTTGCCAGCGCCGAGGTGAACAAATGATGCCGCTATCCTTGCGCTCCGTGGCCTTGCTGGCCTTGGTCCCTGCCGCGCTGGCGTTGGGTGGCTGCGGCAGCGTGAAAAAGCCTGAACCAGCTGCACTGCAGCCGGTCACCGCCTTGATGGCGGCCAGCCAGAGCTGGAGCGGGCGCGTCGGGATGGTCGATTTCCCGCTGGAAGTCAGCGTTTCCGGCAACACGGTCAGCTTGGCCGGTGGCGACGGCACGGTGGTGCTGCTCGACGCCCAAAGCGGGCGCGACATCTGGCGCGTCGCGCTGAACACGCCGATTGCCGCCGGTGTTGGCAGCGACGGCAAGACGCTGGCGGTGGTGACCAAGTCCAACGAAGTCGTCGCGCTGCAGGCGGGCAAAGAAATCTGGCGCTCCCGGCTGACGGCCCAGGCGTTCACCGCGCCTTTGGTCGCCGGTGAGCGGGTGTTTGTGCTGGCCGCAGATCGCTCCATCCATGCGTTTGACGGCCAGACTGGTCGAAAACTGTGGAGCCAGCAGCGCCCTAGCGAGCCGCTGGTGCTGCGCCAGTCCGGCGTGATGCTGGCGGTTGGCAACACGCTGGTGGTGGGTCTGGGCGGGCGTCTGGCGGGTCTCGATCCGTCCAGCGGCGCCATTCAGTGGGAAGCGCCTCTGGCTTCGCCGCGTGGCATCAACGATGTGGAGCGACTGGTCGATCTGGTTGGCCGCGTCAGCCGCGACGGCGACAATGTCTGCGTGCGCGCTTTTCAGGCCAGCATTGGCTGCGTCAGCGCCGCTCGCGGCAAACTGCTGTGGACCAAGCCCGCGCATGGCGTGCAAGGCATTCACGGCGATGCTCAGTTGTTGTTCGGCACCGAAGCCGACGGCACGGTGCTGGCCTGGCGGCGTGCCGACGGCGAGCGGGTCTGGTCCAGCGAGCAACTGCGCTACCGTGGCCTGAGCGCCCCGCTGGTGGCCGGACGCTCGGTGGTGATTGGCGATGCCACTGGTTTTCTCCATCTGCTGTCGCGTGAAGACGGCTCTTTACTCAACCGCTTGACCACGGACGGATCGGCTATCGCCGCCGCCCCGGTGCTGGCGGGAACTACCCTGATTGCAGTCACCCACAACGGCGGCGTTTACGGCTTTAAGCCCGAATAACGAGAAACCTCCCCTTTTTGGGGTGTGAAATTTATTGGCAAGAAGGGGAAACCTCTTGCCAATTCGCCCCGAAAGGGGCGTGGATTGAAACAAAAAAACATGAAACCTGTCATTGCCTTAGTTGGCCGCCCGAATGTGGGCAAGTCAACGATTTTTAACCGGCTGACCAAGACGCGCGACGCCATCGTCGCCGACTTTGCCGGGCTGACGCGGGATCGTCATTACGGCAACGGCTCGCTCGGCGTTCACGAGTACATCGTCATCGACACCGGCGGCTTCGAGCCCGATGCCACATCCGGCATTTACAAGGAAATGGCCAAGCAAACCCGCCAGGCCGTGGCTGAATCCGATGTGGTGATTTTCGTTGTCGATGCGCGTGCGGGCATCAGCGCGCAGGATCACGACATTGCCAAATACCTGCGCAAGCTGGGCAAGCCCACGGTGCTGACGGCCAACAAGGCCGAGGGTATGACGCAGGACTTCCAGTTCTCCGAGTTCTTTGAGCTGGGCCTGGGCCAGGTGCTGCCGGTCGCCGCCTCGCACGGTCAGGGCATGCGCACGCTGGTCGAAATGGCGCTGGCGCCGCTGCACCTGCCGGAAGAGCCAGAGATCGAGCCGGAAGACCCTTCCATCATCAAGCTGGCCGTGGCGGGCCGCCCGAATGTCGGCAAATCGACGCTGATCAACACTTGGCTGGGCGAAGAGCGTCTGGTGGCGTTTGACCTGCCCGGCACGACGCGGGACGCGATTTCGGTGCCGTTTGAGCATCATGGCCAGAAATTCGAGCTGATCGACACCGCCGGATTGCGCCGCAAAGGAAAAGTTTTTGAGGCGATTGAAAAATTTTCAGTCGTCAAGACGCTGCAGGCGATTGAAAACTCCAACGTCGTGCTGCTGCTGCTCGACGCCACGCAGGGCGTGACCGACCAGGACGCGCATATCGCCGGTTACATTTTGGAGAATGGCCGTGCCGTGGTGCTGGCCGTGAACAAGTGGGATGCCGTTGATGCCTACCAGCGTGAGACGTTGCAGCGCTCGATTGAAACCCGGCTTGGTTTCCTGAAGTTTGCCGCGATTCACCATATTTCAGCGATTAAGCGCCAAGGGTTGGGGCCGGTCTGGAAGTCGATTATTCAGGCGCACGCCTCGGCCAATCGTAAGATGTCCACGCCTGTGCTCACGCGCTTGCTGCTCGAAGCGGTGCAGTTCCAGCAGCCGCAGCGCTCGGGCGTTTTCCGTCCGAAGATGCGTTATGCGCACCAAGGCGGCATGAATCCGCCGATCATCATCATCCACGGCAACTCGCTGGAGCATGTTACCGAGTCTTACAAGCGTTACCTCGAAGGCCGTTTCCGCAAGGAATTTGACCTGGTGGGTACGCCGCTGCGCATTCAGATGAAGACGTCTGAGAATCCTTTTAAAAACAAGGAATCGTCTTAAGACTACAGGCCTGCCTCGGAAGGTGTGTTAAGGTCAAGCTCCATCAACTTTTGAACACGGAAAATATCGTGAGCAACAATAAAAGCCAGCTCTTGCAGGATCCCTTTCTCAACACCCTGCGTCGCGAGCATGTTCCTGTCTCCATCTATCTCGTCAACGGGATTAAATTGCAGGGCCAGATCGAGTCTTTCGATCAGTATGTGGTTCTGCTGCGTAACACCGTCACCCAGATGGTTTATAAACATGCGATTTCCACCATCGTACCGGGACGCGCCGTGGTCTTTTCGACCGCTGATTCCGAAGACGCGCCCACCAACTGAGTTCGCACGACGCTCAGGTGAAAACACAAGCACTCGCCCTTCTGGTCGGGGTTGATCTCGGTCTTCCCAATTTTGACGCTGGTTTGCAGGAACTCGGTTTGCTCGCGCAGACGGCGGGCCTGCAGCCTGTCGGGCGGGTGACTTGCAAACGCAGGGCGCCCGATGCGGCGCTGTTCATCGGATCGGGCAAGGCGGACGAAATCAAAATGCTGGCACTGGAGACAGGCGCCACCGAGATTTTGTTCGACCAGTCGCTCAGTCCGGCGCAGCAGCGCAATCTGGAGCGGCATCTGGAAATGCCGGTCAACGACCGGACTCTTTTGATTCTCGAAATTTTCGCCCAGCGCGCCCGCAGCCATGAAGGCAAACTGCAGGTGGAACTGGCGCGGCTTCAGTACGTGTCCACACGGCTGGTGCGGCGCTGGTCTCACCTGGAGCGCCAGACGGGCGGCGCTGGTGTGCGCGGCGGTCCCGGTGAAAAGCAGATCGAACTCGACAAGCGCATGATTGGCGAGGCCATCAAGCGCACCAAGGAGCGCTTGGCGAAAGTCAAGAAGCAGCGTCAGACCCAGCGCAAGCAGCGGGACCGGCGCAATTCCTTCATGATTTCGCTGGTTGGCTACACGAATGCGGGCAAATCGACGCTGTTCAATGCGCTGGTCAAGGCTAGAGCCTACACGGCTGACCAGCTTTTTGCCACGCTGGACACCACCACTCGTCAGCTCTACGTGGGCGACACCGCCCGTTCAGTG
>Ga0302263_10000615_pt1 | contig 13638 bp, 12 predicted proteins | sample II_Fen_N1_4_FD_194564 | JGI IMG/M metagenome (GOLD analysis project Ga0302263, IMG submission 194564) | Peat permafrost microbial communities from Stordalen Mire near Abisko, Sweden - II_Fen_N1_4 | ecosystem: Environmental > Terrestrial > Soil > Wetlands > Permafrost | place: Sweden: Abisko... | reverse complement strand
GCCCAGCGACCCGTCCGCGAAGGTCTTGAGCCAACCCAGCCGCAGGCGATCGAGCGGGTCGGGCCCGAGTGGCCGCCCGCTCCGCAGGCCCTGCAACTCTGCAGCGTCCAGCTGCTCCGGGCGAAGGCAGGCATGCACGCGCATGCCGAGGGTGCCGTTGGCGGCAAGCCGGCGATAGGCCTCGACCGGCCCACCGAGATCACTTCGTCCGGACAGCCCGCCGGGATCGTGTGCGGCCACCACCCCCAGCGACAGCAGCTCAGAGATCATCGGCCGCAGAGCGGCGGACACCCGGTCCCCGTCCGGCGACGGAACCCGCCTCGCGATCAGCCCGGCGGCGGTCTCGTGCAGGACTCCCGTGATGTGGCCGCTCTCGTCCCGGCGGATCACACCGCCGTCCGGATCACCCCGGTCGTCATCGATCCCGGCCTCAGCGAGGGCCCGAGCGCTCGCTAGCAGCGCATGGTGGTCGTGGGCCCAGAGCGCGACGAGGCGTCCCGGAGCGGCCCGCTCGATGTCGGCGGCGGTCGGCCAGCGTCCGAGCAGGTCCGCGTCCCAGCCGGCACCCTCGATCCAGGCGGCGGCGTCCGGCTCCGCTGCCGCGGCCACGCTCACGCGCTCCAGGATGGACGCGATGGAGCGGGCATCGCCCAGGTCGACCCGCAGGCGCGCGAGCGCCGCGTCGGCCAGGTGAATGTGTGCGTCGGTCAGCCCGGGGATCGCGACCTCGTCCGGGGCGAGTTCGAGCCGGCGAGCTCCCCTGGCGGCTGCCGACTCCACGTCGGACTTCATTCCGGCGGCGATGACGCGGCCGCCCTCGATCGCGATGGCCTCGACCCATCCCGGGCCGGCCCGTCCTCCCAGCGTGGCGATCCGACCGGTGACCAGGAGCCCGGCATCTCGCACGGCTACTCGTCCTCGGCAGGGTCACCTGGAGGACCGTCGCGCGGCGGCGACCCATCGTCCCGTACGGCGTCGGCCGGCTCTGCCGCCTCCGCCTGCTCTGCCGCCTCGGCCGACGCCGCATCTGCGGCCGCCTCATCGGCAGCGACCGCCGACGCCTCCGCCCGGCGGGATGCGCGCCGGTCGCCCGCATCCCGCTCAGTGGCTGTCGCCACGGCAACCGGGTCGAAGCCCGCGGGGGTGGCAGGCCCGACCGCCATCGCCTTCGCCTCGGCGGGCTTCAGGGGCCCGCGCGTGACATATGAGGCCACGCCGGACACCGTGATCGCGATGCCCACCACGTACAGGACGACGGTCGTCCCGACGATCTGGGCGACCCCGCCGACGATGATGATCGGCAGGAAGGAGGCGGTCGAGACGAGCATGTTCAGGACGCCGAAGACGCGCCCGCGGACGTCCTCGGGGAGGTCCTCCTGGAGCTGCGTCTGCGAGGGGATCGCGACGAACGCGTAGGCGATGCCGGCGAGCAGCGCGATGAACACCACGATCGCGAGCACAGACGTGAAGTCGGCCAGCGAGACGAGACCCGTGGCCGTCTCCGCCCGCTGGAGGAAGCGGGAGATCGGGCCGACGGCGGCAATCAGGAAGATCCCGATGCCGAGCGCCATCAGCCCGTACTCGATGATCCGCCGGCGCGGCATGAGGTGGCCGAAGTTGTTGAGCACCAGGATGCCCATCACGATGCCGAAGGCCAGCGGTAGGACGACGACGACGAAGTCCTTCGTCTCGAGGCCCAGCGAGTCCCGTGCGAACGCCGGGCCGAGGACGCCCAGCACGCCGACGAGAGATGCCGCGACGCCGAGATACACCAGCGACCAGCTGATCCGCGGGTTCGACCGGATGAAGTCGATGCCCTCGCGCAGCTGGCCGAACGTGGAGCCCATCGCCTCCTCCGCCTCGTGCAGGGGATCGGGGTCGACGACCACGGGCGGGGCCGGGGGCAGCGTCCAGCAGAAGCCCGCGGCGATCAGGTAGCAGGCGCCGACGATCAGGATGAGTGCCGGCGCCCCGACAAGCGTCAGGACGATCGGGCCGAGCAGCGCGAACCCGATGGCGAAGGCCGCGTTGAGGGTCAACGTGAACACGCCGTTCGCCGCGATCAGCTGCTTGCGCGGAACGACCTGCGGGATCATCGCCGCTTCGGCCGGCGCGAAGAACACCGTCACCGTCGAGATCAGGACGTTGAACAGCATCAGCAAGAGCAGGTTGACGCCGGCCAGGAAGAGCGCCACCGACAGCGCCGCCCGCAACAGGTTGGTCGCCACGAGCACCAGGCGCTTGTCGAACCGGTCCACGTAGACGCCGGCGACCGCCGAGAACAGGACGGCCGGCACCAGGAACGAGAGGATCAGCAGGCTCTGCGCCGCCGGCGACCGTGTCGAGTCGGTGACGATGATCGTCAGGCCGTAGAGCACCATGTTGCCGCCGACCTGCGTGAACAGCTGGCTGAGCCAGAGCAGCAGGAAGGGGCGGTTGCGAAAGACGTCGAGCGCCCCGGGCGCCTCTTCGGTCCCGGGCAGGCCGACTGCATTCGCGGCGAGGCTCGGCTCCGGCTCGCTCACGTGCGCGCCGGTCCGACGGCGGCGCTCAGCCCGGGATCTCCACGACTCACGAAGCCGGAGATCCGCCGCTCGAGGGCCGGGCGCTCCACCAGGACGTGGCGCCCGCACGTTTCGCAGCGGATCCCGATGTCGGCGCCGAGGCGGTCGATGAGCCACGTCTCCCCACCGCACGGGTGACGGCGCCGGAGGCGGACGACGTCGCCGAGAAGCAGCTCGAGGACGGGGTGGCCTGACATCGGGTGGAGGGTAGCAGAGGGCGGGAAGGCGCCGACCGGTCAGAGCCGGGGGTGACCGCGCACGGGATTGAGATCGCGGTCCGTCGGCGGGACCTCGATGAGATCCTCGTCGTTGACGGTGATCACCACGTCCGGGTACCGGGCGGACAGCTGGGCGATCAGCCCTCCGGCACGGGCGAGCGAGCCCGCCAGCGACTCGGGATGGCCGACGGCAAGGATCTCCAGCGCGCCCGGCAGCGGGACACCGGCCACCACGAGGGCTTTGGCCGGACCCGTCACCACCACTCCGGGCACCAACCGGGTGCCGCCGATCGAGATCGCCTCGGCTCCGGCGTTGCGCAGCTCGTTGAGCAGCTGCTCCACGGCGTCGCCGGGGAGTGCGCCGTCCACGGTCACCCTGACCCCGGCGCCGCTGACGCCCAGGGCGCCCGACCAGCCCAGGATCCGGTTGAGGTCGGTGCGGATCCCGCCGGTGGAGGTATCGCCGCGTTCGACGGCCGTGGACACGGTCTCCCGCTGGCCTTCCAGCGTCTTGATCTCCTCGCGGAGCTGGTTGTTGCGGGTCGTGACGTTCGCCACGAGCTCCGTGAGCTCCTGGACCGACAGGCCGGCGAGGCCCTGGTCCGCCGCCTGCGAGCGCAGCTGCACCACGACCAGGAAGCCCAGGAGCAGGAGGACGGCGCCGACCGCCATGCTCCCGGCCGCGCGGCGCATCAGGGCGCCGGTGTCGGAGCAGGGCTGGGCTGCACCCGCCCGTAGCGGAGGTTCACGGATCCCGCGTACGCCGGGAGGTCCACCGACGAAGGGGTGGCGTAGGACACGCCGATCCCGAATGTCTCCGCGCGGCTGCGGATGAAGTCCACGAACCCCGGGGACTGGGAGAGACGGTCGAACATGTTGTCGGGTCCGATGGCCGAGACCTGGTACGGCGCGGTCACGTAGGCCGAGTTGACCAGGACGGAGCCGCCGATGTCCTCGATCGCGGTCGCCACGGTCACACGCTCGCCGTTGACCGCGATCGCCTCGGCGCCTGCCAGCCACAGCTCCTCAACGACCGTCAGGACGTCCCGCCCGGACGCCAGGTAGTCGCGGGCATTGCCGTCGGGCGGCACGGCGGCACCCGAATCGCTGAGCTGGATGACGATCCCCGGTCCGGACATCGGGACGAGGCCAGCGGCGATGCGCGCCCGTTCCAGCTGGGTGTTGAGGTCCTTCGTGACGGTCGCGCCGCCCTGGCCCGCCGCCTCCAGGTCCTGGATGGACGTCCGCAGGTCCAGGATCTGCTGCTTGAGCCCTTGCTGCTGCGCCTGGAGATCCAGCGTGGTCTCGACGAGCGGCGTCCTCTCCTGGCTGGTGATCCTCATGCGCGGGCCCTCGGAGGCCAGCTGCGCGGCAATGAGGAAGCCGAGCACGAGCAGCGCCAGGAACAGCGTGACCTGCCAGACGGAGAGCCCCCGGACACGCGCCCTGCCCAGCCTCACGGTGGTCACGCCCGCCCGACGCGCCGCCGGGCAACGACGAGCACGATCACCACCAGCGCGACGACCCCGAGGACCGCCGCCAGCACCGGCCCGGTGGCGATCCCGCCGGCGTCCTGCCCGCCGTCGGCGGGTGCGGCCGTGGCGGCTGCGGACGGCGCCGTGGTTGCCGACGCCGGGGTGCTCGCGGGACCCCCCGTCTGTCCGGGTCCGGTCCATCCGGCCGGCAGCGGTCCGGCAGGGGCCGGAACGGGGCCGTACTCAGTGGGCTCGTCGGCGCCGAGCTCCTTGAGCCAGCCGGCCTGGAAGGCCGCGACGTCGCGCCCCAGCGCCTTGGTGAACGCCTCGTCGTCCGTCAGCCCGTCGCCGTAGGCCTTGACCAGCGCGTAGAGGGCGTCGCTCCCGTCGGTCCGCACGAGGTAGTCGATGGCGGACACGGACTCGGCGTAGGCGAGGTAGGTCTTGTCCGGGTCAGTCGGGAACTGCCCCGTGAGCGCCGTCAGCGGGAGGAGATCCTTCGTGGAGATGGCCGCGTCCACGCGGTTCCGGTCCGATGAGTCGTAGCCCTGGGACAGGTAGACCGCGAGCCCCTCGTTGAACCAGCGCGGCGGGAACCGGTACGGGTTGTGGACCGCGGTATCGAAGACCAGGTGGGTCAGCTCGTGCGGGATGACGATGCCGACCCACGGATCGTTGATGCCGTCCGGGCCGATCAGCGCGAACAACGTCCGGATCTCGGAATGCGCCTGGCCCCCGACGTTCTCCCTCGTCCCAGGGCCGAGCGCGGCGCGGAACGAGGCCTCGTCCCCGTAGATGAAGAAGTCGATCGGCTCGGTCTCGGTGACGCCCAGGAGCGCGGACGTCCTGGCGACCGCATCCTCGGCGATCTGGAGCGCCTTGCGTGCGAAGGCCTCGCTGCCCTCGTACCAGTGCACAGTGACCAGCTTGCCCGACACGGTCTGCCACTTGTGCGACGTGTCCTCGTAATGGACCGTCAGCGGCTCGCTCAGAACGGGCTCTGCGTCGGCAGACGCGAATGCGGCCCAGGTGGCGGTGATCGTGGTGTTGGGAGCCATGTGGCCGTCGCCCGTGAGGTCCAGGGCGTAGCGAAGCTGCTGGGGACCGGCTCCCGGGACCTCCACCGCGGTGATGTGGGGTCCCAGCGCCTCCGGGAACCCGAGGCGCAGCTCGATCCGCTCCGGCGCGACGCCCGAGGTGATCGGGACCGTGAACTCGATGCTCTCGTTGTAGGTGACGGTGGCATCGGGTGTGCCGAAGCTGATGTCCGCCGCGAGCGCGGGGGCGGCGGGCACGAGCAGGGCAGCCACGATCGCGACGATGGCGACCGCGCGAACCGCGCCGAGGCGTCGCGTTCCGCGGATCACGGCTTGTTCCCCCACGCGAGCCCGGCGAGGCGGAGGATGCCCGTCCCCGTCTGGCTCACGCCCAGGAGGCCGTCGCGGACCAGCGAGAAGGACGTGCCGTAGGAGACGGGCACCACCGGCACGTCGTTCTTGACCAGCTGCATCGCCCTGGCATAGGCGGCCGTGGCGTCCGTTGGGCTCGGGGCGGCGGTCGCGTCCTTGATGGCGGCGTCGAACGGGGCCGACGACCACCCACCCTGGTTCGCCGTTGACCCGGTCCCGAGGAGGACCCCGAGGAAGTCGTTGGGTCCCGGGTAGTCGGCCACCCAGGAGAGGCTCCACAGCTGCGGCGGGTCCGTGGCGAGGCGCTCCTGGTAGGTGCTGAAGTCCATCGTCGCGTAGTCGATCTTGACGCCGAGGTTCTTCTCCAGCATGGCGACGATGGCTTCGTCGTAGCCGCCGCCGCTCGCGATGAACGAGATCGGCGCCAGGCCTTTGCCGCCCGGATACCCGGCATCGGCGAGGAGCTGCCGCGCAGCGACCGGGTCGTACGGCGGCAGGAAGTCACCCTCCGGCGCACCGGGCATCCCGGCCGGGACCATGCCCGTGGCCGGGACAGACGAGCCGGGCTCGTCGAGGGCCGCGAGACGACGCCAGTCCACGGCCTGCGCAAAGGCCTGCCGGACCCGGATGTCGTTGAACGGCGGGTGGACGGTGTCGAAGCCGTAGTACGTCACCGACAGGGATGGATCGGTGCGCAGGGACGGGCCCAGCACGCGGTCGTAGGCGATCCAGGCCGCGTCCGAGAAGCCGATGTCGGTGACGTCCACGTCCCCCGCCACGAAGGCGTCCACCGGGCTCCGGCCGCCCAGCGTCGTCAGCATGCGGACCGTGTCGATCGCCGGCTTGCCCGCCCAGTACCTCGGGTTCGCCTTGAGGACGAAGGCATCCGCGTCCACGGCCGACAGCACGTAGCCGCCGCTCCCGACGAATGTGGCTGGGTTCGGGGTGATCTCGGCTGCGCCGGCGGACGCCGGGACGATGGCGAACGGCGCCCCGGAAACGATGGCCGGGAGGTCCCCGCCGCCACGCTCCAGATCCACGACGACCGTGCGGTCGCCCTCCGCGCGCACGCCGAGCGACTCGATGTCGGTGGACTGCCCGGACAGCAGCGCTCGCGCCCCGACGACGTCGGCGATGAGCGAGGCGAGGGGTGACGGGCTTGTGGCATCGAACAGGCGGCGCCAGCTGTGCACGACATCCGCGGCGGTGAGCGGCGTGCCGTCGCTGAACGTGAGGTCCGGGCGCAGCGTGAAGGTGACGCGGCGACCCTCATCGCTCACCACCCAGGATTCCGCGAGCGCCGGGCGCACGGTGAGGGTCGGATCGACGGCGGTCAGGGTCTCGTACAGCTGGCTGATGAACGACGCGCTGCCGAGGTCACCATGCCGCGCGGGATCGAGTGACGCGGGAGCGCCGGCGACGACGTTGACCACGCCGGAGTCCGCCGCAGACGCGGTCGGCACCGATCCGGTCGCCCTGGGCCACAGCCCGATGAGCATGGTCGCAGCCACGCCGAGGGCCAGGGCTGCGCCCGCGATCCGGCGCCCGCGCGACGACGGCACCACCGGGCCCCCGTCGTTCAGCTCAGCCTCCACCATGCCCCCTCTGGCAGTCCTGGAACCCATCGTCGGGGTCCAGCGCCGAGTATACGGGCGGGGGCCCGCAGAGCCCGGAACGGTCCTTCGGCTAGGTCCCCGGGCGGTCCCCTGCCCCGCCCACGACCAGGTCGCGGCGCGAGGCGAACCGCTTCAGCACGCGGTAGTAGTTCTTCTTGGAGAGCCGGTCCCGCTCCTCGTCCGGCAGGCTGGTCCAGCCGCGATGGTCGTGGCGCAGCAGCGGGACGCCCGTCACCCGCACTGCCCGACGCGGCGCAGCATCGTCCGGCTCGTCCTCGCCCTGGTCGCGGAGCACGAGGCTCCACCAGATGTCGAGGTTGCGGTAGAAGCTGAAGTGCTCGTCGAGCGGGCCCCGGGCACCGTAGTCGGACCGGCGGAATGCGATCGCGTAGCCCTCGATGGCGTCCACGTCGACCTTGCCGTCGGGTGCGTCGCGGAAATGGCGGAGGTCGTCGGACACGATGCCGAATGGGCCGGTGACCGCGACCGTGGGATCCTGGAGAGCCTGCACGACCGCGGACACGAGGTCGCCCTGTGGCTCCACCGAGGTGTCCAGGTGCATCACCACCGGAGACGACGCGCGCCTGATCCCGGCGTTGAGCGCGGCGGCGAACCCGAACCGGGCGCTGGTCCGGAGGACCTCGAGGGTCATGCCCTCGATCGGAGGGCCCGCGGCCTCCAGGGCACCGAGCGCGGCGGCCTGCTCCGCGGATGCGGAGTTCTCGACGACGATGACCTGAGTGCCTACGGGGGCCGTCGCCCCGAGCGCCGCCAGGGTTCGCGCGAGGTCCTCGGGCCAGTCCGTGGCGACGAGGACCACGGATGCGGTCCCGGTCGCAGGCTCGTCGAGGCGGGACGGCACGCTCAGGCTGGAGCCGAACAGCGTCGTCGCACCGTCCCGGATGTCTGGGGGTGCGGCACGCACGAGGTCGTAGAGCGTGCCGACGTCGATGACCTTCCAGCCGGCCGCTTCGATCCTGGCGAGCAGTTCGTCGGCGGTGGACCAGTCCCTGTTGCGGCGTGCGGCGGCGCGGGCGTTGGCCAGCTGGACGATGTCGTCGGGAGCGGGTTCGTGGGCCATGGCGGCGAGGATACGGCTGGTCGACGCCCGGTGCGTTTGCGCGTGCTATCTGCGCCCGGGTCGTGCAAGATGGCGGCTCCGCCGGGCGGGGATTCCGGGCGGCACACGATCGAGGTAAATGATGGCCGGCCGAGTGCTCGTCGCCTACGCCACCAAGATGGGGTCCACCCGTGAGATTGCCGAGGCGATCGCTGCAACCCTGGAGGCCGCCGGCCTCCAGGTAACCACGGAATCGGTTCGGGACGTGAAGGACCTGGAGGAGTTCGACGCCGTCATCCTCGGCAGCGCGCTGTACGCGGCCCACTGGCAGCGGGACGCCAACAGGTTCGTGACCCGACACCTGGACGCCCTGCAGGATCGCCCGGTGTGGCTCTTCAGCAGCGGGCCGCTGGACCGGCGCCTGGCCGCGGCGGACCTGCCCATCGCCCCCAACGTCCACGAGGTCACGGCCGAGATCTTCGCACGTGGCCACCGCACGTTCGGTGGACGGCTCGATCCCGCGTTTCCGGGGCTGGACCCGCAGGTCCTCCAGACGCACACGATCGGTGACTTCCGCGATTGGGACGTCATCCGCGCATGGGCGGCCTCGGTGGCCGAGGCTCTGCTCGCGGAGGCCAGGCGCGGGCCGCAGGCTCAGTAGGCCGTTCGATCGTCCATCGCCCGCCACTCGTCGAAGAGGGCGGCGGCCGATTCCCCCGTCAGCTGCTTCATCGGGATGCGGCGGGATTCGGTCGGCCTGCCGATCTCCTCGTAGATGAACGCGTCGTCGAAGCCGGCGGCCGCGGCATCGGCCCGCGACGCGCCAAAGACGATTGCCTCGATGTGCGCCCAGTACGCGGCGGCGAGGCACATCGGGCATGGCTCGCAGCTGGTGTAGAGCGTGCAGCCATCGAGGAGGAAGGTCCCCAGCGCGGTGCAGGCGGCACGGATCGCGGTGATCTCGGCGTGGGCCGTCGGATCGTTGGCGGACGTGACGTTGTTGCAGCCTTCGCCGACGACGGCACCTCCCCGCGCGACCACCACGGCCCCGAAGGGCCCTCCGCGGCGGCCCCGCATGCCCTCGCGCCCCGTCTCGATCGCCAGCTCCAGGTATGCCGCGGCGGTCGCGGGCGCGGCCGTCTTCTCAGCCATCGGTGACTCCCAGGCGTGGATTGATCGCGCCGGGGTCAACGGCGCGGGTACACGGTTGCAGTCCATGGATCGGCGGGACAGAGGCGTTCGGCCCGGCCCGGTGGAGGGCTGCCCGTCCATCGCGATTGGCGGCGTTGCGTGAGCGCGCCACCGGATCTGCCCAGGTTATGGACAGGCGGGAATCGTCACCCCACACTCCTCGCGCGAGCGGTGCTGGGAGATCCAACCCCGACCCGCGTCCCCGCAGCACACAGGAGGCATTCATGGCCCAGCTATCCGGCCACCGCACCCGCAGGCTCGGGGCGGTGTTGGCAAGCACAGCACTCATCTGGCTCCTCACGGCCGGCGCCTCGTTCGCCGGGAACAACGGCACTCTCAAGATCCACGAGCTCGGTACCCCGGCCGGCACGCCGAACAACGACCCGAAGGTCTGCACGTTCAACGTCGAGGGGTTTGGTCTCGACGCGGGCCAGACCGGGTACCTCGTCTTCACGGTCCAGGGCGGAGATGCCCCCACGGGTGTCGACTCGCCGCAGTTCGTTTTTGGCCCGGCGGACGGAACCGGCTATTACGCGTCCGAGTACTTCAGCCCGCCCGCGGGTCACTACAAGGCCACGCTGTACGGCAAGGCCGACCTGACGGACGTCAAGGCGAAGTCGAAGGTCTTCAAGGTCACCTGCGTGGGTGGCAGCTGGGACACAGGGGGTGGCGGCATCGGCTGACGCCGCACCCAGCCTGAACCCAAGAGGCCTCTCGGCGAACCGAGGGGCCTCTTCGTTGGTGGTGCGAGCGACGGCGGCCGCGTCGCGGCCGTCCCAGGCCCGCTCAGGCCGAGGTCGTCGGGGTATCTCCCACCGCGACCGCGGCAGCCTCCACCGCCTCCTCGGTCGCCTCGTGGACCTCGACGGTGCCGCCGAGATCGGTGAGCTGGGCCGAGACGGCCGCCGCGTCGTCGCCCTTGGCCAGGACGCCCACGGCCGCCTTGCCGCCCCGGAGCTCGCCGGCGATGCGGTCTCGATCGCCGTCGGTGAGGCCAAGTCCCTTGTGATGGAAGTGACCGAGGACGCCGCCACCGACGATCCCGGCAAGCAGCGTCGGCGGTGCGACAACGGCCAGGACGAGGCCGATGCCGGCGCCCGTCTTTCCGCTCCGTGCCCCGAGCTTGCGCTCCTTCAGCTTGCCGAACTCGTCGATGACGAGGATGCCGATCGCGCCGAGCTTGATCTCCTCCGTCGCCTTGTCCCAGTCCTTCAGCCACTTGACGGCCAGGTCCGCGGCCCCCTCGTCCGCGAAGATGCCGAGCACCAGCTGCTGATCCGCCATTCCTGATTCCTCCTTCTTGGGTATGCAACGAGCGTAGCGCGCTCAGCGCGGGGCGCAACCCCGGGCACGCTGGTCGACCGCGGCCGGCAACCGGGCCGCTCGCCTAGCCGCCGAGCCGCTTGTACCTGATCCGGTGCGGCTGGTCGGCCGCGGCGCCGAGCTCCCTGTGGCGGAACGCCTCGTAGTCGCTGACGTTGCCCTCGAACCAGCGCACCTGGCTGTCGCCTTCGAAGGCCAGGATGTGCGTCGCGATCCGGTCCAGGAACCAGCGGTCGTGACTGATGACCACGACGCAGCCCGGGAAGGACTCCAGGCCGGCCTCCAGCGCGCGCAGCGTGTCCACGTCCAGGTCGTTGGTCGGCTCGTCCAGCAGGAGGACGTTGCCGCCAGACTGGAGCAGCTTGGCCAGGTGCACCCGGTTGCGCTCGCCGCCGGACAGCGTCCCCACAAGCTTCTGCTGGTCCGTGCCCCGGAAGTTGAAGCTGGACACGTACGCCCGGGCGGGGATCTCGCGCGAACCCACCTTCACGATCTCGACGCCATCGGTGATCTCGGAGAAGACCGTCCGGTCCGCGCGCAGGTCGTCGCGGCCCTGGTCGACGTAGCTGAGCTGCACCGTCTCACCGACCTGGACGGTGCCGCCGTCGGGCGCCTCCTGGCCGGTGATCATCCGGAACAGCGTCGTCTTGCCGGCGCCGTTGGCGCCGATGATGCCGACGATCCCGGCGCGTGGCAGCGAGAACGTCAGGTCCTCGATGAGCAGCCGGTCGCCGTAACCCTTGCGCAGACCCTTGACCTCGATGACCGTGTCGCCCAGGCGCGGGCCGGGAGGAATGGCGATCTCGAGCTCCCGGGCGCTTCCCTTGTCGTCCTGCGCCTCGGCCAGCAGCTGCTCGTAGGCGCCAAGGCGTGCCTTGCCCTTGGCCTGCCGCGCCCTCGGCGACAGGCGGACCCACGCCAGCTCGCGCGCCAGGGTGCGCTGGCGCGCATCGACCGCCTTCGACTCCTTCGACATGCGGTCCAGCTTCTGCTCGAGCCAACTCGAGTAGTTGCCGGAGAACGGGATCCCCCGTCCGCGGTCGAGCTCCAGGATCCATTTCGCCACGTTGTCGAGGAAGTACCGGTCGTGGGTGATCGCGACGACGGTGCCTGCGTACTCCTGGAGGAACCGCTCCAGCCATTCGACCGACTCGGCGTCGAGGTGGTTGGTGGGCTCGTCGAGCAGGAGCAGGTCCGGGTGTCGGAGCAGCAGCCGGCAGAGCGCCACGCGTCGCTTCTCGCCGCCGGACAGGACGCTGACGTCCGCATCGTCGGGCGGGCAGCGCAAGGCGTCCATGGCGATGTCGACGTTGCGCTCCAGGTTCCACGCGTCGGCGGCGTTGATCCTGTCCTCGAGCGCGCTCTGCTCGGCGCCAATGGCCTCGTAATCGGCGTCCGGCTCGGACCACCGGGCCATCACGGCGTTGTACTGGTCCAGCAGGCCCTGCACCTCGCCGACACCGTCGAGGACGTTCCCCTTGACGTCCTTCGCCGGGTCCAGCTGGGGCTCCTGGCTGAGGTAGCCGACCGTGAAGCCTGGCGTGAGGCGAGCGTCGCCCGTGAACCCGTCGTCCAGCCCGGCCATGATCTTGAGCAGGCTGGACTTGCCGGCGCCGTTCGGTCCGATGACCCCGATCTTGGCGCCCGGATAGAACGAGATCGAGATGTCCTCGAGCACGGTCCGGTCCGGCGGATAGTGGCGGGCCAGCTTGTACGACGTATAGATGAATTCAGGCGGCATGATCGGTCAAGGGTACCGAGTGATGCCGCCCACCGCCGCACCTGCCCACCGAGGTGAGCGCGCTGTCAGGGCGCGGGTGCCGTCGGATCCGGCGATACGTTCCTTGTCCGGTTCGGGCTGATAGCACCGACGCGACGGCCCGTCGGACTTGGGCACAAGAGCGACGGGGCCGTCGTGGACCGCAAACCTACTGCTCGCGTGCGCGGACGCAATGTCATAGTTCACAACAGAGCGGATCCCGCCTTCGGGACGACCGGCGGGATGCGAGGAGGATGTCGGTGGGCGCGATTGATCCGGTCGGTTCCCATCTCGCCCCGCTCATCCCGAGCGCCGGGACTGACACGCTCCGACGTCTGGAAGCTGCGGTTCGGCAGCAGACGTTCCACCGTCGCGACGTGCTGCACGCGAGAGGAATGCAGCTGCCTCCCTTCGTCGTGCTCGACGGGTACGTCATGCTTCGCCGCGTCGTGGAAACGGGGCAGGTGCGCGCGGCGCTGATCGCGGGGCCCGGGTATCTCGGTGGGCTGCGATCCATCAGCAACCCGGACGCCGACGCACTCTACGAGCTCGTTGCCTTGACGCACGGCACGTGGGCGACCTGGGATCCTCGGCACATGCGTGGGCTCGCGCTCCGGGACGCCGGGCTTGCCGTCGACCTCCTGGACCTGTCGGCGGAGTACGCGATGGTGCTCAACATGCGGCTTGATGAGCGATCCTTTGCGTCCGCCCGCCAGCGAATGGCCGCCATTCTCCTCCGCTACGGGAGCGTGATCTTCGACACGCCTCATCCGGTCGCGCAGCGAGCCGACCTCGCAGCCATGATCGGTGCGAGCCGGGTGATGATGTATCGGACGCTGCGCGGCCTTGAAGCCGACGGTCTCGTCACACGCGATCGAGGCGGCGGGATCCGCGTGCTCGACGAGGCGAGGCTGGCCAGCCTGGTCGAGGTGGCGGCACCGGACGGCGCCCCGACTCTCTGACGAACCGGGGGTCCGCGGTGCGTGGCATTGCGGGTAATGCGGTTCGGGCCCCCAACACAAA
>Ga0302263_10000613_pt1 | contig 13648 bp, 9 predicted proteins | sample II_Fen_N1_4_FD_194564 | JGI IMG/M metagenome (GOLD analysis project Ga0302263, IMG submission 194564) | Peat permafrost microbial communities from Stordalen Mire near Abisko, Sweden - II_Fen_N1_4 | ecosystem: Environmental > Terrestrial > Soil > Wetlands > Permafrost | place: Sweden: Abisko... | reverse complement strand
CTGTTCGGCCCCGAAGCTGGTCCGTTAAAAGGACAAACGGCCGTGTCAGGAGCACGGCCGTTTGTGCAAGCCCCAAGGATCGCGTCAGGAGTCGCGATCCCCCCGCCCTCGGGCTCATCGTCGGGGCTTTCCGTCGAGCTCAGGATTCTCGGCGGAAGGCAGTCAACCTCCAGGAAAGATCAAGTACTCCGGCTCTGGCGGTAGGACAGGAGGAACAGGAATACCTCCAAGCACCACAGCCCGAGCAGGATCCACCCCAGGGTGGGCAGCATGTTCATGACGACGTGTCTGTCTGTCCGAGCCGCGTGGCTCGGCCTCGTCAGGTACTTCGTCAGCATGTTGGCGCGCCGATTCCGAGGAACCACGAAGTATTGGTTCCAAGCTCTTCGCAAATTCATCGAGGTCTCGGGAATGAGAAACGCGCGCGACGCGCAACCTTGGCTGCTCCCGAGCGTCTTCGAGGTGGATGCAGTGCCGCGTGGATGAGTGGGAGGGGGAGCCGCCGCTCGACCTGATCGAGGCGATCAGCGGCGTGCGGCCGTGCGCGCGGCGACTGCACGAGGTCGGGCTCGCGCGGCTCTCGCGCTGGTCGCATGCGCGTATGCAAGTCGAGTGCGGTTTGGATCTCGTAGGCGCAAGGAGACTCGCCGCGGCGTTCGAACTCGGCCGCCGTGTCGAACGCGAGCGCGTGCTTCCGCGGGCGCGCTTCCCTTCTCCACGCAGCGTCTGGGAGCACGTCATCCCGGAGTTGCGCGGCCTCGAGCGCGAGCGCTTCTGCGTGCTGCTGCTCGATGGCAAGCACCGCTTGTTGCGTGAGTTGCTCGTGAGCGAGGGCACGCTCAACTCCTCGCTCGTGCATCCGCGCGATGTGTTCGGGCCGGCCGTGCGCGAGGGCGCCGGCGCGCTGATCGTGGTCCACAACCACCCCTCGGGCGATCCCGAGCCCTCGGCGGAGGATCTCGCGATCACGCAGCGCCTGCGCGAGGCCGGCGAGCTGCTCGGCATCCCGCTCGTCGATCACGTGGTGGTCGCGGATGGCGGCTGGGTCTCGCTGCGCGAGCGGACCGAACTCCCGCTCGCACTGGGCTAGACGCTGCCGAGCCCCGCCGCCAACACCGCCGCTGCGGCCTCGCAAGCGGTCTCGATGCGCAGCACGTGCGGGCCGAGCCAGAGTTCGCGCGCCCCGCGTGCGACGAGCCGTGCGTGTTCCTCGGCCGAAAATCCGCCCTCGGGACCGGCGAGCAGGCACAGCGGCCGTGATTCGCTCCAGCCGCGCGCCGCTTGCGCCGCCGTCCAGTCGAAGAAGCGCTGCTTCGCGCGCGGGGAGAGCAGCAGCAGCTCGCGGCCGGCCTCTGCGCAGAGCGCGTCGAGCTCGATCGGCTCGGCGATTTCGAGCGCCCACAGGCGTCCGGACTGCTTTTGCGCCTCGCTCGCGATGCGCTCGAGGCGCTGGCGGCGGTTGGGGCTGAATTCCCGCGCCGCGTCGCCGCTGCGCGTCGCGAGCAGCGGGTGGAAGCGCGCCACGCCGAGCTGAGCGAGCCGGCCGACGAGTTCCTCGGCGTGCGCGGCCTTGGGGACGCTCGCCGCGATCTCGATCCAGGGGAGCTTCGCGCCCGGCTCGCCTGGCCGCGGCTCGCTCGGCAGCTCGCGCAGCGTGCGCAGCTCGAGGCTGCGCTTCTCGAGCTGCACGATCTCGAGCTCCCAGGCCCGGCCGCGTCCGTCGAGGCCCTCGAGGCGGTCGCCCACCTCGAGCCGCAAGACGCGCCGCGCGTGCTCCTCGTCCTCGGGCCTCAGCACGGGCTCCCGCCCTGCCGCGGGCGCCGTCTCGAGGAAGAATCGTCGCAGGCGCTCGCTCATACCGGGATTCTGCCCCCTCGCGCCTGGATTCCTCAACCCACGCGCCAGACTGGCGATGCAGGCGCCACTGCCAGCCGCTAGGATCTCGGTCCCGCACTGGCGGCCCCCCCGGTCGTTACAGGCCCGGTGGCGCAGGGTAGATGCCCGCGCGCCTCCGGCCGAAGGCCGTTTCACACCCCGTCCCCCCCCTCCCTTCCTCCGGCCACGACGTCCCCGACGATGGAACCGCGCTACTCCCTGCGCTTCGAGAATGGCGAGCGGAAGGGCGAGACGATCCCTGTGCCCGACAGCGGGCTCTCGGTCGGACGCAAGCCCGGCAACACGCTGCAGATCGTCGACAACTCCGTCTCGGGCTCGCACGCCGAGCTCTCGACCGACAAGTTCGGCGTGACGGTCAAGGACACCGGCAGCACCAACGGCACGCGCGTCAACGGCGAGCGCGTGCTCGAGAAGCGCCTGACGCACGGCGATGCGCTGGTCTTCGGGACGGTCGAACTGCGCTTCACGGACGTGAACCACCAGGCGACCCAGATCTCGCACGCGCCGAGTCCGATCCCGCACCCGGGCCGCGGCGAGGGCCTCGAGCGCGTCAGCCCCGAACTGCTCGCGCGCTCGCGCAAGGTCTCCCGCCCGGGAATCCTGGTCCTCTTGCTGGCACTCCTCGGCGGCGGCGTCTGGTGGTGGCTCAACCGCTCCGAGCGCGCCCCCCGGGCAACGTCGAAGCTCGTCGAGCCGGTGCAGGGCAACCTGCTCGGGGACGACTACTCCTTCGAGGGCGAGCACGACGGTTGGGGCAGCACCGAGAACGCGTCCCAGGCCTTCTTGCGCTCGGCGCGCGCCGCCGTGAGCGGCCAGTTCGGCATGGGCGTCGAACTCGGGCCTGGCGAGTGGGCGCGCGCGGTCTCGAAGCCGGTCAGTGTCGACGCGGGCAAGGAACTCGTCGCGCGCGCGCAGCTCGCCGCCGGCGAGGGCGTCGTGCTGCATCTGGGCATCGAGTTCGGACACACCCTGGCCGATGCGGGCCAGCCCGCGAGCTTCGTCGCCTGGAGCCGGCCGCACGAGTCGGCCGGCGACGCGGTGGAGATCGCGGCCGACGTCCCGCCCGGCTACGACCGCGCCAGCGTCGTGGTCGAAGCGCGTTCGAAACCCGGCGGCCGCGCGGGCTTCGACGATGTCAGCCTGGTCGTGCGCGGAGCGGCCGGCAAACCGGCGGCCGAGGCCGGCGACGCGCAGCTCGTCCTGCACGGCGACCCGCACTCGCTGGCGCTGCTCGCGCGCGGCTCGCGCGTGCTCTTCAGCGCGCTCGGATTCCTGCGCGAGGACACGGGCGAGAGCGTCGCGATCGCCGCGCGCGCGGATGGCGCGCGCATCCTGATCGTGCCGGCGCCGGGCGAGGCCGCCAGCCGCAAGCTCACGCTGCTCGTCGACGGCGACCTCGCGCGCGCGGGCATCGCCACGCTGGGCGCGGACAAGGCCGCCGCGGACGGCGGCTACCGCTCGCACGGCGGCGGCGACTTCGAGCGCGCGGCGGTCGGCACGCTCTTGTGCGGCAGCGGACGCGACCTCGTGGCGCTGCGCTGCAACGCGCCCTTCTCGGTCAAGGCCGTGCGCGAGGCGAGCGGCGTGCGCATCGCGCTCGAGTTCGCCAGCCCGCCGGCCGAGATCGGCCTGCAGACCGATTTCCGCGACGAGCGCCGCGCGGCCGGCGACGTGGCGCACGACGCGCGCGCGGCCGAGCGCAAGGGCGACCTCGGCGATTGCCTCAAGCGCTGGCGCGCGCTGCTCGACGACTATCCCTTCGAGGAACAGCTGGTCAAGGAGGCCGAGGAGGCGCGCGCGCGCCTCGTGCAGCAGGGCCTCTCCGAACTGCGCCTCGTGCGCGCCGACATCGAGCGCGCGCGCTTCTTCCGCCTGCCCGAGCTCTACCAGCGCTGCCGCGACCGCGCGCTCTCGATCGGCGAGCACTACGCGGGCAGCGAGGTGGATCTCGAGGCGCGCGAGGTGGCGGCCTCGCTCGAGCAGGATCTCGTCGGCGCCCGCAGCGCGCGCGCGCAAGCCGAGAAGCAGCGCCTCGCGGCGATCCTGCGCGCGCTCGATGCGACCAAGTCGCCCGGACTCGCGGCCGAGATGCAGGGCGCGCTCGACAAGCTCGGAGGTTCGAACTAGATGGCCAGGATCGTTCTCGGCGTCGACCTCGGTTTGCGCAACGCCAAGCTGCTGCGCGGCCACTCGAAGGGCAACAGCTTCCGCGTGACCGACTTCGCGGTGCTGCCGCTCTCCTCGGCCGAGATCGCCGACGGCTGGACCGGCCTGAAGCCGCCCTTCAAGCCCACGAACGCGCGCATCGGCCTGACCGGCCGTGACGTCAACATCCGCTACACGCGCGTGCCGCGCGTGCCCGACTGGCAGCTGCGCAACCTGATGCGCTTCGAGGTCGAGGAGATCGGCGACCAGTCCGGCTCGGGCGTCGCCTCGGACTTCAACCTGCTGCCGCAGCTGCCCGAGATCGAGGGCGAGGATGTTGTGCTGCTCGCGATGGCGCGCGAGGGCCTGCTCGATGCGCACCTCGCCGGCGTGCGCGCCGCGGGCGGCTCGGTCGAGTCCTTCTCGCCCAACGCGATCGCGCTCTACAACGCCTTCCTGCGCTACGGCGTGGTGCAGGACGAGACGGTGCTGCTGGCGAACATCGGCTACGACAACACCGACGTCGTGATCCTGCGCGGACCGGACCTGGTCTTCGCGCGCAACCTCGTGGGCGGCTCGCGCCTGTTCGAGGACGCGCTCGCGCAGCGCCTGCAGGTCTCGGCCGACAAGGCCTGCGAGATCAAGGAAACGCTGGTCGACCTCGATCCCACCGCGCGGCCCACGGAAGCGCTGGCCGAGCGCGCGCGCGAGGCCACCAAGGGTGCCGCGGGCCAGCTGCTCGGCCTGTTGCAGTCGACCGTGCTCTTCTGCAAGAGCCAGATCAAGATCTCGAACCTCAAGCTCGACCGCGTGCTGCTCTGCGGCGGCGGCTCGGCGCTCGCGGGCCTGCCCAAGTACCTGCAGAGCGGCCTGGCGGTGCCGGTCGAGTACTTCGATCCGTTCCGCGTGGTCGACACGAGCGCGCTCTCACCCGAGAAGCAGGCCGAGCTCGAGCAGTACAAGCTCGAGGCGGTGATCGCGCTCGGCCTGGCGACGATGGCCTCGGACAAGCAGTCCTGGGGCATCGAGATCCTGCCCGCCTCGCTGGCCAAGAAGCGCGCTTTCGCCGAGCGCCACGTGTGGATGATCGCGGCCGGCCTGCTGGCGCTCGGCTGGCTCGGCTTCGACGCCTGGAACACCTCGCAGCGCCTCGTGGTCGCGCGCAAGAAGGCCAACGATCTGCGCTCGCAGGTCACGCGCGCCGAGAACACGAACATCAAGACCAAGGAGCTGATCGCGCAGAACGAGAAGCTCGCGGCCTTCGTCACGCAACTCGAGTACACCGCCGGCAATGGCGAGCAGCTCGCGCGCGCGATCGACTGGCTCGAGCTCAACCTGCCCGACGAGTTCTGGCTGACGCAGCTCACGACCGAGTGGAAGGCCGATCCCGAGCTGCGCATCCCGCGCGGTGCCGAGCGGCCCGTGCTCAACATCGGCGGCCGCGCGCGCGAGGGCATCAACTCGCTGCCGGCGCAGTACGAGGCCTTCATCCGCGCGGTGCGCACGCGATTGCCGGCGGACGCGGAGCTGCGCGAGCGCCTGGCCGCCAACAGCTCGAAGTTCACGGTCGACATCTCGGCCTTCTCCGACCCCAAGCCCGCCGGCGAGGGAGCCGCGTCCAAGTAGCATGGACCTGAACAACTTCTGGCAGGAGAACAAGCGCTTCGTCGTGACGATCGTCTCGGGCGCGATCGTGTTCGTGATCGGTTCGATGGTCGTCGACGGCTTCTTCAAGAGCTCGCTGCTGCAGCAGGAGCGCGACGCGGGCACGAACGGCGACAAGCTGCGCAACACGCCCATGTTCGGCAGCGCCGAATTGCAGCGCGCCGAGGAGCAGAACGCGGCGCTCGTGAGCGCCACCGAGCGGCTCTCGAACTGGGTCGAGTTCAAGACGCGCCCGCGCTTCCAGCTCGACGCGACGAAGGGCCCCGCCGCCAACCAGTACTTCACCACGGTCGCCGCCGTGCGCGAGGAGCTCCTGCGCGCCGCGGGGCGCGCCAACCTGCGCCTGCCCGACGACCTGGGCCTGCCGGCGCTCTCGCCCACGCGCGAGGTCGACATCCAGAAGACGCTCGAGGCGCTCGACCTCGTCGAGCGCGCCGTGCGGATCGCGCTCGAGAGCGGTGTCGAGCGCATCGAGCGCATCGAGATCAAGCCCGATCCGGGCCTCGCCTCGCGCGCGGGCGTGGGCGAGATCGAGCGCACACGCGTGAGCTTCGTGGTCGCGGGCGCGCCGCAGCCGCTGGTGCGCATGCTCTTCGCCTCGCAGGGCCGCTCGCCCGAGGGCGCGCTGGCATTGCTGCCGCTCGTGATCGAGCGCGCCGACCTCGTGCCGACGCGCAACAAGGCCGACGAAGCGACCCTCGATCTGGTCTTGTGCGTCGTGCGCCTGCATCCCCACTCGAGCGAGGACGCGCCCGCGCCCGCCAAGCCGAAGTAGTCCAGGAAGGACCACGTGCAGATTCGCAAGGAACAGATCGTCTTCCTCGGTGTGCTGGCGCTGATCGGCCTCTTGGGCTGGCGTTCGTACGGCGCCAAGCTCGAGCGCACGACCAAGGCTCCGGCCAAGCCGCAGGACTTCGTCGATCATCCGGCACCCGACCCCGCGCGCTACGAGTCGGGCAAGCGCGCGGCGCAGATGGCGGACGCGCGCGCGCTCTTCGCGCAGCCGAGCGACACCAAGCCGCTGCCGCCGCTCGAATTCCAGCCGCCGCCGCTGGGCACGTTCGCCGGCTTGCGCCCGCCGCCCGTTCCCGGGCCGGCGCCGGCGCAGTTCGGACGCTTCCTGCGCGGCACGCCGGCAGCGCTCGAAGCCCCCGACTTGTTCGCCGCCGAGTCCGCACCGGCCGTCGGCGAGGCCGCACCCGGCGCCGCGACGGCACTGCCGGCCGCGGAGCGCATCGCGAGCTTCAAGCGCGTCTTCGACTGGGTGCGCACCAACGACTTCAAGTTCGGGCAGATCGTCAACCCCGAGCGCTTCTCGCTGCGCCGCCGCCCGAACGAGGCGATCCTGTTCGTCGAGTACGACCCGGAGAAGGGCGTGCCGCGCATCCCTGGCGCAGCGCCGGTGCCGATCGAGCAGAAGAACGTCAACGAGTTCGACTTCGCCGACACGGTCCCGAACCAGATCGAGATCCGGCGCGCGGCTTTCGGAGCCACGCTGGCCGCGGCCGAGTACGACGCCGCGCTGGCCTTCGCCGACTGGTGCGTCGAGAAGCGCCACGAGGCGCCGCGCGCGCTGGCCGTGGCCGAGGAGATCTACCGCCGCGCCGCGGGCGTGATCACCACCGATCCGGCGCCGCGTCTGGGCCTCGCGCGCTGCTACGAGGCCGGCTTCCAGTTCGAGAAGGCCTTCCAGGAGTACCGCGCGCTGCTCGAGAGCTCGAAGAACGAGCTCGTGATGGCGCGCATGGCCGAGCTCGAAGCGCGCTTCCGCCTCTTCGGCCAGGCACGCGCGCGCCTCGACGATGCGGCGCGCGGCGGCCGCACGAACTGGAAGGTGCAGCTCGCCTACGGCCGCTTCCTCGCGCAGCAGGGCGAGCACGCGGCGGCGCTCGAGCACCTGCGCCTCGCGAACCAGTTCGAGCCCACGGCCAACGAGGGCAAGCGCGAGCGCGCGCGGCTGCGCGTCGAACTCGCCGCGGCGCTGATCGCGACCGGCGAACTCTCCGAGGCCGGGCAGTGGGTCGACAAGGCGCTGCAGGCCGATGCGGGCGATGCGTTGGCGCAGGCCGCGCGGCTCTCGCTCGCGGCGCTCGGCGCCGCGAAGGGTGCCGGCGCGACGCCCGAGCTCGAGAGCTCGAACGATCCGGGCAGCTTCGAGCTCGTGCTCGCGCGCGGGATCGAGTTGCTCGGCCACCGCGACGCGGCCAGCGCGCGCAAGGCCGAGGACCTGCTCGAGCAGGCGGCCGCGGTCGATCCGCTGCGCGCCTCGCAGGCGCTGCGCGCGCTCTCCTGGCTGGCCGAGACCACCAACCACCCCGAGCAGGCGCTGGCGAACATCGAGTCGGCGCTCGAGAACGACCCGCTCGATCCCTGGGCGCTGTACCAGAAGGGCCGCCTCGCGGTCGCGCGCGACGATCTCGACGGCGCGCAGGATGCCTTCGGTCGCGCGCTGGCACTCGAGCTCGACTTCGGCGATGCGCTGGTCGAGATGGGTGCGCTGCAGCACCGCCGCGGCGACTACGTCGCGGCCGATCGCTACCTCGAGCGCGCGCTGTTGCTCGATGCCAAGCGCGCCGACGTGCTCGCGCTGCGCGGCCTGAACCAGATCCGCATGGGCGCGCTGCGCGATGCGGAGGATTCCCTGCGCGCCGCGCGCGCTCTCGAATCCGACCAGCCGCTCGCGCGCGCCGGTCTCGCCTGGTGCGAGTACCGCCGTGGCGACCCGACGCAGGCGATCTCGAGCCTGCGCGACCTCGACGACAGCCGCCGCACGCTGCCCGCGACCGATCCGCTGCGCGTCTGGGCGCTGGCCCAGATCGATCGCATCCAGGATCACGTGCAGAAGGTGGCCTGGACCGACCGCTTCGAGCGCTCGAACCTGATGAACGGCTGGGAGGCGGACGAGAAGGACGGCCCGCGGACCTCGATCCACGACGGCATGGTGACGCTCGCGGGCGCGTTCACTCAGAGCGGCCTGGGCCACGCGCGCCTGTGGCGCGAGATCGGCGCGGCGGCCTTCGTCTCGGTCGAGATGAAGGTCACGGTGCATGCCGATACGACGGCGCTCGTCGGCCTCTCGGTCACGCGCGAAACGCAGCGCGCTGGCGAGTCGCAGATCGACGCCGCTGCCGAGGTGCGACGCAACCCCACCGGCAACGCGCTCCAGACCAAGCTCTGGACGCGCGGGCACGAGGACGATCCCCCGATCGATGTCGTCGGCCTGGACTGGAAGATCGACCAGCCGGTCGTCCTGCGCATCGAACGCGCGGGCGACTCGAGCGACACGCGCATCCGCATCCTGATCGACGGCTTCCCGGTCGTCGACGGAACGCCGATGCCGAACCTCGGCAAGGGCACCAACCCGCTGCGGCTCTCGCTTTTCGCCGAGGGCATGTCGGGCAAGAAGGTCGCGGTCGACGTCGACGACGTCGAAGTGGTCTACAGGCAGAGCAAGTAAGGGGACAGTCGATGCAAGAGACGCACAGGCTCTTCCGCCCGGGCCGGGCGCGCGGGGGCTTCACGCTGATCGAGATCCTGGCGGTGATCGTGATCATCGGGATCCTGATCGTGTTCCTCGTGCCGCTGCTCAACCGCCAGCAGGAGGGCGCCAAGGTGATGGCCATGCGCAGCTTCCTGGTTGAGCTCTCGAGCGCCGTCTCCGAGTACGAGACCGACAAGGGCGACTACCCGGGCAGCAGCTGGAAGGAGGAGTGGGGCAGCGCGCCCAACAACACCAACATCGGCGCCGAGGCGCTCGTGATCGCGCTCTACGGCAGCAAATGGCAGTCGCGCCTCTCCGATGACCTGCTCTGCAACACCGACAACGACGAGTCGAAGAAGGCGCTGGCGCGCTTCTCCAAGGCCACGCTGTTCGAGATCAAGGACCAGTGGGGCAACCCGATCGCCTACTCGCACCGGCGCGACTACGAGCACGCGCAGGTCTACACGATGGTCGACTCCAGCGGACAGCCGGCGGGCGAATCCACGTTCAAGGCGCGCATGAACCCGGCCACGGGCCAATACTGGAATCCCAAGGGTTTCCAGCTCGTCTCCGCCGGGCCCGACGGCGAGTTCGGAACCGACGACGACATCCCGGCCTGGAAGGAACGCTGAGAAGGCTGCCATGCGCGCGCGCAGAGAACAGGGGTTCACGATGGTCGAGCTGCTCGCCGTCATGTTCATCCTGGCCCTGCTGTTCGGCATGGGTGCCGGGCTCTTCAAGAGCATCGACCTCTCCGACCGCGTCGGCAAGCCGCTCGTCTCGAGCGTGCTGCGCTCGGCGCAGAGCTGGGCCGTCTCGCGCGGCGCGCCGGCGCTCGTGCGCATCGACAAGACGCGCGGCACACTGCGCGCCGAGGGCCAGCTGGTGATCGGCACCTGGCACTTCGAATCGCTCCCGATCAACGGCGCCTTCGGCCTCGACGGCACGCAGTCGGGCGGCAAGCTCGTCGACGACGGCTTCGAGGGCAAGGCGCTCTCGTTCCTCGGCGAGCCGGCGCGCTCGGGCGTCGACATCGCGGTCAAGCAGGACCCGGCCTTCGATCTTGCGCAAGGCTTCTGCGTGCGCTGCGCGCTGCGCGTGGATGCCAGCGCCTCGGCCGCGGTGTTCTCGCTCGGCGAGGTGGTCGGCCTCGACGTGGGCGAGAACGGCGCGCTGAGCGCCTGGTTCGTGGCCGAGCGCCTGGACCAGAACCAGGCGCCCGTGCGCGGCGGCCGGATCCCGCTGCGTGCCGGGCCGCACACGCTCGTGCCCGGGCGCTGGGAGCAGATCGAGCTGCGCTACGACCGCGACGCTTTCGAACTGCTCGTCGACGGCGCGCGCGTCGCGAGCGTCGACGAACAGGCGCGCGTCTGGCAGCTCGAGGGCTCGCTCAAGCTCTCGCCCGGCCAGACGCCGCTCGCGGGTGCCATCGACAGCCTGGTGATCAGCGCGGTGGGGGCGAGCGAGGAAGCCGAGCTTCCGCGCACGACGCATTTCGCGCCCGAAACGCCGAGCGAAATCCACTTCCAGCCCGGCGGCGGTCTCGACCGCGCGCACCACCCCGAGGCCGTGCGCATCAAGCTCCTGCGCGACGAGGGCCCCGAATCGCTGCTGATCGTGCAGCCCTACGGGACGGTCGAGTGATGCGACTTCACGCACAGCGGCGGGCGAACGGGCGCGAGGGCTTCGCGCTGATCGTCGTGATGCTCGTGCTGCTGGCGCTGCTCGTCTTGTGCGCGCCCTTCCTGCTCGGCGCGCGCAACGCCGACCGGGCCTCGAGCGAGCTCTCCGACCGCATCGACACGCGCTTGACGCTCGACGCCGCCGCCAAGCACGCCGACGCGGTGCTCGCGGAGTCGCATGCCGCGCTCGACCGCACGCCCTACTACGACGACGAGAACGAGCTGCGCGTCGAGGACAAGTTCCCGGCCGGCTTCCTCAGCGCCAACGACGAGCACGGCACCATGTGGCGCGCCGAGGCGCACGACGTCTCGGGCAAGATCGACCTCGACACTGCGCCGCCGCAGCTCTTCGCGAACCTGCTCGGCATGAGCTCGCGCCTCTCGCGCCCGATCAAGGCCGACGACAAGGAGCTGCCGGCCACCTCGCTCGCGGGCTTCGAGCCGGCGGGCATGCTCTGGTGCGACAGCGAACTGATCCACTACGGCAAGCTCGGCGACGCGGGCTTCGAGAACTTCACGCGCGGCATCGGCTCCGCCTCGGAGCAGTGGATGGGCGGGCCCAAGCCGCCTTCGACGCATGCCGCCGGCGCGCCGCTGCTCGACCAGCGCGCCTTCGCGGTGCCGCTCTGGCGCGCCGCCGGCCCCGAGGGCAGCTTTCGCGAACTCGATTCGATCGCCGGACTGAGCGCCTGCGGCGACTTCGCGCTCGCGCGCGCCAGCGCCGCATCGAAACAGGCGGGCGAGGCCGTCTGGGACGGCGACGTGACGGCGCCGCTCTTCGTGCACGGCAGCGTCTACGCGCGCGCGCGCGATGCGCAGCGCTGGATGCGCCCGGTGCGCCTGACGGGCAGCGTCACGGGCGGCAAGGACGGCCGCCTGCGCGTCGAGAGCACCTGCTACATCGGCCCGGGCAGCACGCTGCAGGTCTACGACGGCCAGTCGCTCGAGACCGCGATCGTGACCGAGATCGGCAAGGACAACCTCGTCTACCTCGACCGCATCCTGGTCAACGACTACCGCGCCTGGGACTCGCAGGTGCACGTGCTCGCGCGCCGGCCGGTGAACCTCAACACGGCCGGCAAGCCCGTGCTCGAGGCGCTCTTCCAGAACCTGCAGGTGCGCGGCAAGAACTCGCGCATCAACAAGGACGAGGCCGCGACGCTGGCGCAGGTCGTGATCGAGTCGCGCCCGCTCACGGGCTGGCAGGACTTCCTGGAGCGCGTCGTGCTGCCCTCGTGCGGCATGACCAAGCTGCCCGCGGACGCGCCCGTCGTGCCCGCGGCGCTGGCCGGCGGCGCGGGCTTCCTCGACGAGCTCGACGCGCTCGCGCTCTACCGCAACGGGCTCAACGCCAACGACGGCGAGCTGGCCTTCTCGACCTTGCCCTTCTGCTTCCGCTCGAGCGATGTCTACGAGCTGGAGCTGCGCGCCACGGTCAACGCCGAGAGCGGCGTCGAGCGCTTCACGCTCGTGCGCGACGAGGTGCGCGTGGTCGTGCCGCAGCGGCGCTTGATGCAGCTCTGGGCGACACAGGAGGACTACGACGACGAGCTGCGCCTCAGCGCTTGCGCACCCTGGTGGTCCACGGCGCCCAACGCGACCTCGATGCACGATCCGCTGGGCTCCAATCCGCCCACGCGCCTCATCCCGCACTGGGGCAACTTCGGCGGACGCCTGTTCCTGCCCGCGACGATGGCGCAGCAGGCCAATCCGCCGGCGGACATGCCGGCTGCGGCGCAGCGCGTATTCGCTTCGCGCGACGCGACGGGCTGGATCCAGCTCTGGGCCGCGCGCGTCGAGGAGACCGGCCGGCACGTGGGCCGGGTGATGCACTTCGACAACGAGACGCACGATCCCGAGGGCCGCTACCTGCCGGACGAGCCCGTGCTGCGCGCGCCGACCGACAAGCAGATCGGCTGGGTCGACGCGCCCTCGGCGGGCGGCGGTGCCGGCAGCGGCAACGCGCTGATGCTGCCTTGCGCGGGTTCGCTCTGGATCAAGCCACGCGCGCTCGGCGACGCCTGCCTGCTCGACGTCGGCGGCACGAGCAGCGCAGAGGGCGACCGCATCTGCCTCCTGTTCGAGAAGGGCGATCTCGTGCTGCGCGTCTTCGACGGCACCGGCGACCACCCGGCGACGAGCGAGGCCGAGGTGGGCGAGGCGCACTACGCCTTCGCCGCCGGACAGGACGCGCCCGGCCTGCCGCTCGACGTCTGGAGCCACATCGCCTTCGACGTGCGCGGCACGCGCCCGGACCAGATCACGCTGCTCGTCAACGGCAAGACGAACGGCGTGCGGCGCTTCGGGCTGACGCGCCTCGCGGCCGCGATCGACACGACCACGACGCAGATCCGCGTCGAATCCGCGGTCGGCTTCCCCGCGCGCGGCGTGGCGCGCATCGGCGACGAACTGGTCGAGTACTCGCTGGCCGGCAACACGCTCGACGCGACACCGATCACGGCCGGACCCTACGCCGGTTTCGGCGGCCGGCTCGCGCGCGAGCGCACCACGATCGTCAACGGCGTGCGCGTGCCCGAGATCCTGGTCTCGACCGGCAACTCCAACGGCCAGGCGCCCGCCAACGTGGGCAACCACGCGGCCGGCACGACGGTCGAGATCTTCGGCTACTCGATGCCGCTGCGCTCACAGGCCCCGAGCGGCAGCTCGCGCCTGCCCTCCGCGCTGGGAGCGTTCACGGTCGGGATCCTCTCGCGCGCGGTGACCTCGAACGGCGGCGCGATGGGCGAGTCCATCTCGGTCGTGATCCCGCAGGTGGGCA
>Ga0302263_10000610_pt1 | contig 13731 bp, 12 predicted proteins | sample II_Fen_N1_4_FD_194564 | JGI IMG/M metagenome (GOLD analysis project Ga0302263, IMG submission 194564) | Peat permafrost microbial communities from Stordalen Mire near Abisko, Sweden - II_Fen_N1_4 | ecosystem: Environmental > Terrestrial > Soil > Wetlands > Permafrost | place: Sweden: Abisko... | reverse complement strand
GGGCGGAGCACCGTGGCGCCGTGGGCGACCAGCGCGTCGAGGTCGTCGGTCGTCACGTCGATGTGGAGGCGGTTCTTGACGGTCTTGGGCTCGGGCACGCCACCCCAGTCGAAGGACTCCCACGGGCAGTCGGGGATCTGCTCGATCCAGGAGAAATGGTGCTCGCCGTGGTCGACCGCGACGCCGCCGAGCACCTCCGCCCACCACGCGGCGATGTCATGGCTCGCCCTGGCTCCCTCGGCGCAGTCCCAGCCGAGCTCGTAGGCACGGTGCGCGATCGGCTCCTTCCGGACGAAGACGCAGAGCTCGTGGCCCTCGGGGTCGGCCAGGGTGGTCCACCGTTCCTGCTCGTAGAGGACGCGGGCGCCGTCCGCGGCCGCGCGCTCGACGGACTCGGCGTGGACGTCGATGTGTACGCGGTTCTTGACCGTCTTGGGCTCGGGCACCTGGTTGAGCCAGACCTGGATCCGGTCGTCGGCGTCGCGGAGATGGGCGTCGCCGTCGTCGTGCAGCTCCAGGCGCCAGCCCAGCATCGTCGACCAGAAAGCACCCTCGACCCGGGCGTCGGTCACGTCGATGCAGAGGGCCTGGTAGGTCGCGAGAGCCATGGCCCCGGAGTCTGCCGCATGCTGGGGACATGACCACGCTGTACCTCGCCGCCACCGGACCACGCCCCAGCGACGAGGTGTGGGACCGCTACGCGCGCCCGGCCCTGTGGTCGACGTGGGCGCCACAGATCCGGCGCGTGGACGTCGACACGGAGCGCCTCGGCGGCGGCGAGACCGGGCGGGTGCACGGTCCCCTCGGGTTCTCCGCCGACTTCGAGGTGGACACCTGGGACGAGGAGGCGCGGCGCTGGTCGTGGACCGTGCGCCCCCGCGCCGCGCTGCTGCCCGGCGTACCCGTGCCGCGGCTGCACCTCGGCCACGGCGTCCTGTCGACCGAGGCGGGCACCCTCACCTGGCTCCGACTGAGCGGCCCGCTGCCGCTGGTGGTGCCCTATGCGCCGGTGGCACGCCTGGCGCTGCATCGGCTGGTGCACTGAGTCTGGAATCCGTCGCTCACGACCCGGGCCTCGACTGGTTCCGCAGATCGCGGACCCCTAGAGTGTCGGAATGAGCATCAACACCGTCGGAGGCGCCTCCCTGACGCAGCGCCGCACCCTCGTCACCGAGATCCCCGGGCCGCGATCGGTCGAGAAGCTGGCCCGCAAGAAGAAGTACGTCGCCGACGGCGTGGGCACGACCCTCCCGGTGTTCATCGAGGCGGCCGGAGGAGGCGTGCTCCTCGACGCCGACGGCAACCAGCTGATCGACCTCGGCTCCGGCATCGCGGTGACGACGGTCGGCAACGCCGCACCCGAGGTCGTCCGTCGCGTGCAGGAGCAGGTGGCCGCGTTCACGCACACCTGCTTCATGGTGACGCCGTACGACGGCTACGTCGATGTCTGCGAGGCGCTCGCGGAGCTCACGCCGGGCGACCACGCGAAGAAGTCGGCGCTCTTCAACTCCGGCGCGGAGGCCGTCGAGAACGCCGTGAAGATCGCCCGCGTGGCGACCGGCAAGGACGCCGTCGCGGTGTTCGACCACGCCTACCACGGCCGCACCAACCTGACGATGGCGATGACCGCCAAGAACATGCCGTACAAGAACGGCTTCGGGCCGTTCGCCGGCGAGATCTACCGGGTCCCGATGTCCTACCCGTTCCGCGAGACCGCCGGCGTCAAGGGCGAGGACGCCGCCGCCCGTGCCATCGACCAGCTCGACAAGCAGGTCGGTGCCGACAACCTCGCGTGCGTCGTGATCGAGCCGATCCTCGGCGAGGGCGGCTTCGTCGTACCGGCCGAGGGCTTCCTGCCCGCGATCGCCGCGTGGTGTCGCGAGAACAACGTGCTGTTCGTCGCCGACGAGATCCAGAGCGGCTTCTGCCGGACCGGCGAATGGTTCGCCTGCGACCACGAGGGCGTCGTACCCGATCTGATCACCACTGCCAAGGGGATCGCCGGCGGGCTCCCGCTGGCCGCCGTCACCGGTCGCGCCGAGATCATGGACGCCGTCCACGCCGGCGGGCTCGGCGGCACCTACGGCGGCAACCCGGTCGCCTGCGCGGCGGCGCTCGGTGCCCTCGAGGAGATGCGGTCGCACGACCTACGCACCCGCGCCCGCGCCGTCGAGTCGCTGATCCGCCGCCGGCTCGACGCGCTCGCCGCCGACCACCCGGTGATCGGTGACATCCGCGGACGTGGCGCGATGATGGCGATCGAGCTGTGCGCGCCCGGCACGACGACCCCCGACGCGGCCCGCGCGGCCGCCGTCGCGGCGTACTGCCACCAACACGGCGTCGTCGTCCTGACCTGCGGCACCTGGGGCAACGTCTTCCGCTTCCTGCCGCCGCTCTCGATCTCCGACGAGCTGCTCGAGGAGGCCTTCGACGTCGTCGCCGAGGCCTTCGCCGCCACCGCCTGACTCATCGGGAAGCATCGACCCCTGTTTCATCAAGGTATGTAGGTGAACCGGCACTTCCCACGACCAATTGGGCACGGGAAGCGCCGGTTCGCCTACATACCTTGATGAAGCTCCAGCACGGGTGACGGCGGTCCTGGCGTGCCCTTGGCGCGTTGTGTAATGATGTAATCATGATTACGAACGAGGCATACGAGCGCGTGAGGGGCTGGTTCTCCGGCCGCCTCCCGCAGGACTGGCAGGCCGAGCCGGCCGGTATCAGCATCGACCGCGACGAGATCGTGGTGACCCTCCATCTCCCCGACGTCGAGGCGGGCGAGAGCGAGGCGGAGACGGCGGAGGCGCGGGCCGGACGGGCCAGCGCGTTCCGCGAGGAGACCCGCGAGCAGCGAATGGCGATCGCCCGCGAGGCGCAGCGCCGGTACGAGCGCACCGTCAGCTGGGGCGTGCAGGTCGGGGACCACGAGGAGCTCTACACCCACCTCGCCTCCCCCACGATGACCCGGCTACGTCAGCCGCAGCGCCAGGTGCTCGACACCCTGGTGGACGCGGGCGTCGCCCGGTCCCGAGCGGATGCGCTCGCGTGGTGCGTCCGGCTGGTCGCCCAGCACGAGGACGACTGGCTCACCGAGCTGCGTGAGGCGATGAGCCAGGTCGCCGACGTACGGACCAAGGGCCCGTCCGCCTGAGCGGACCGGGCGACCGCCGGACGCTCCGGAGCCGGGTACGACGAGTCGTCGTGCCCGGCTCCTTCGGCACCCTGCGCGGCGTACGACGGGGGTCGTCACAGGGTGCGGGACAGGGCGAGGCCGGCGCGTCTCGCCGCCGCTTCGGCGCGGCGGCCGAGGCGACGGGCTGCGACGTGCCGACGGCCCGCCCGCAGCCCCTCGGCCTCCTCGACGCGCGAGGCAACCCGCGCGCGGGCCAGGTCCTCCATCATCGGATCCATGACCGGATCCGCTCAGGCGCCTTCCGCCACGGGGAAGATCGCGTCCGCGAGGAGGCCGTGGGCCTCCCGGTGGACGCTCTCCGCCGCCTCGGCGTCGGGTGCTTCCACGAGGCAGAAGATCTTCCCCTGCTCCTGGTCGACCCAGTAGCGCTGGTAGCTCACGCCGTAGCGCCCCTGCGTCCTCAGGTCGGCCGCGTGGGCCTGCTCGACATCGGCCAGGCCGACCGGCCCGCCCATCGTGTGAACGTCCATGAACAGTGCCATGGTGTGCTCCTTAACTCGGAGGCACCGCGACTTTCGCTGTGCCACCATGAGCCTCGTGCAGCGCTCGCCTGCCGACCATGACCGAGCGACCGGGGCGACTGATCGGGCAGCCAAGACCCCCGTCGACGGGTCTCTTCCGGACCCCTTCGACACCGCGCTGGAGCGACTGCGCCTGGAGGGCGCGATCTTCCTCCGGGCGGAGTACCGCGAGCCGTGGGCCTACCAGTCGCTGCCCGGCCCGGACACCGCTGCGATCCTGCGGCCCGGCACCGACCGGGTCGTGCTCTTCCATCTGGTCTCGAGCGGCACCTGCTGGGTGCAGGTCGGCGAGCAGGAGAAGCACTGGGCCTCGGCCGGCGACGTGATCGTCCTGCCGTACGGCGACCAGCACAGCATGGGCGGGATCGGCGAGAGCGACGTCGTCCCGCTCCTGACGTTCCTCGACCCTCCGCCCTGGACGCGGATGCCGCTGCTGCGACACGGACGGGACGGCGCCCTGACCGACGTGGTCTGCGGCTACCTCCACAGCGACGACGTGCTCTTCGACCCGGCCCTGCGCGTCTTCCCACCGGCGTTCGTCGTACGGCCTCAAGGCACGGCCGGCGCCGAGTGGGTGCGCGCCAACATCGACTTCGCCCTCGCCCAGGCGGATGCGTCGCCGCTCGGGCCCGACGCGATCAACACCCGGCTGCCCGAGATGCTCCTCGTCGAGGTCCTGCGTCAGCACCTCGCCACCGCGCCCGCCGTCGACCGCGGCTGGCTGGCCGCCCTGCACGACCCGGTCCTCAACCCCGCTCTGGCCGCGCTGCACGCCGAGCCGGAGCGCAAGTGGACCGTCACCGACCTCGCCCGCGTCGCCACGGTCTCGCGGTCCGGGCTGGACGAGCGGTTCCGGCAGGTGCTCGGCCGCTCCCCGATCCGCTACCTCACCGAGTGGCGGATGCACCTGGCCGAGGACCTGCTGGCCTCGACCGACCTCGGGGTCGCCGCGATCTCCCGGCGGGTGGGGTACGACGCGGAGGAGGCGTTCAGCCGGGCCTTCAAGCGCGCCCACGGTGCCTCACCGGGTCAGTGGCGGTCGCGCCACGCGCTACGCCGGCGATGACCGCCGCTCGCGGACCCGACGGAATGAGGGCGCCCGGCCGGGCGTTCTCCGAACGTGACGTCTCCCGCCCTCTCCGTGCTCGACCTCGTCCCCGTCCGCACCGACCAGACCACCGGTGACGCCCTCGCAGCGACCCGGCGTCTCGCACGAGTCGCCGACGAGCTGGGGTTCACCCGCTACTGGCTGGCCGAGCACCACAACATGCCGGCCGTCGCCGCCACCAACCCGCCGGTCCTGATCGCCATGGTCGCGGCCGCCACCGAGCGGATCCGGGTCGGCTCGGGTGGGGTGATGCTGCCCAACCACGCGCCGCTCGTCGTGGCCGAGCAGTTCGCACTCCTGGAGGCGGCCCACCCCGGGCGGATCGACCTCGGCATCGGTCGGGCGCCCGGCACCGACCCGGTCACCAGCTTTGCCCTGCGGCACGGCGCCGGTGGCGTCACCGACGACGCGGTCGAGCAGTTCCCGGCGTACGTCGACAACATCGTCACGATGATGTCCCCCGGCGGAGCCGGCCTCCAGGTCAACGGCCGGATGCACCCGCTCAACGCCACCCCGCACGCCACGTCGCGGGCGACGGTCTGGCTGCTCGGCTCCTCGGACTACTCGGCCCGGCTCGCCGCGGCCAAGGGACTCCCGTACGTCTTCGCCCACCACTTCTCCGGGCGCGGCACCGCGGAGGCGCTCGACCTCTACCGCTCGTCGTACCGCCCGTCCGAGGAGCATCCCGAGCCGCGGACCTTCCTCACCGTCAACGCCGTCGTGGCGCCGACGGCCGAGGAGGCAGTGCGGCTCGCGCAGCCCAACCTGCTCTCGATGGTCAACCTCCGCACCGGCGGGACCCTCACCCCGCAGCCCCTCGTCGAGGAGGCCGAGGCGCGTGGTCTGCCCGAGCAGCACCGCGCGCTCGCCGACCAGATGCTCCAGCGCTGGGTGGTCGGTACGCCGGACGAGGCCGCCGAGCAGGTGGCCAAGCTCGCCGCGACGTACGACGTCGACGAGGTGATGCTGCACCCGGTCGCCGGCGCGCTCTCCGGTACGCCGGCCGGCGAGGCCCCGGCTCGCGAGGCCACCCTGCGGCTTCTCGCCGACGCCCTCGGCTGAGTCAGGGGCGCCGTGGACGCCGACGGCACCTCGCCGCCGGACAGGTGCTGCGCCAGAAGATCGGGATCGCGACACGATGACCGGCACGGCTGCCACCGCGTTGACCACCGGCGTCTGGTTGGGCGGAAGGGTTCTAGGAGATCCACAGCGGATGAGTCTGGAGTGATGGCCCGGCGGTGAACGTGGTGCCCACGATCTCGTCGAACGACAGCCCGAACGCCAGCAGTCTCCCGGGCAGCAGCGTGACCTCATCATCGGGAACGTGATCCGGATGGATGTCAGATACGGCTCGGCGTCGAGGTGCGTGGGTGATCGCACACCGGAGGAGAACCCTGCCGCGGTGCGAAACCTCAGCCACTCACTTCCTGGCGACCCCACGGCGACCCGTACTCGGTGAGCAGGTCGAGGAAGGGAACGGCGTCGAAGGCCTCGGGTCCGAGGACTCCGGCCCCGCTCCAGGTGCCGCGGGCGATCAGCTCGAGGGCGACGACGGGGTTGATCGCCGTCTGCCAGACCACACACTGATGGCCGTACTCCTCCATGGTCCACTCGTTGTCGACCACGTGGTAGTAGTACGTCGAACGGCGCTCGCCGTCCTTGCCGATGCCGGTCACCCAGAGGCCGGCGCAGGTCTTTCCCCTCATCAGCGGGCCGACGGTGGCCGGATCCGGCAGCACGGCGGCGACCACGTCACGCGGGCTGACCTCGACGCCCTTGACGCGCACCTTCTCGGTCCGGTCCAGCCCGAGCAGGTGCAGCACCTTCAGGATGTTGATGAACTCGTCGCCGAGGCCGTACTTGAACGTCGCCCGCTTGCAGTCGACCCAGCGCGGCATCAGGAGCACCTCCTCGTGCTCCACGTTGACGCACTCGACGGGACCGATGCCCTCGGGGAAGTCGAAGACCTCCGGCTCGCTGAAGGGAGGCGTGGTGTGCCAGTCGCCGTCCTGCCAGATCACCGGCGGGTTGAGGCACTCCTCGATCGTGGTCCACATGGAGAACGACGGGGCGAAGATCTCGTTGCCGTCGTCGTCGGTGACCGTGAGGTTGGCCCCGTCACGGGTGCCGAGCTCGTCGATCTCGGCGAAGTCGTGGTCGGCGGCGTAGCGCGCGAAGACGTCGGAGAGGCCGGGCTCGACGCCCATCCCCACCAGGGCCAGGCGACCGGCGTCCTCCCACTCGGAGGCGACCGCGAACTGCTCGTCACCCAGCTTCACCCCGGTCTTGCGGTAGGGCTCCTCCGGGTGGGGCTTCGACAGCGACATCGCCATGTCGACGTAGTCGGCGCCGGCGTCGAAGGCGCCCTGGAAGATCGACATGTTGAACACGGGGTCGACCGCATTCATCACGTGCGTGATGCCGTGCTCGCGGCACAAGGCGGTCACCGAGGCGGCGTCGGAGGCGTCGATCTGCGCCGCGACGAAGCGGTCGTCGGTCGCCGCCGCCGTCTCGGCCTTGGCGGCGTCGTAGTCGGCCACCACCATCGCGTCGTAGAACGTACGACGTGCGGCGATGGCGGCGAAAGCGGCGCCCACGCCGCCGGTGCCGACCAACAGGATCCTCATGCGCTGTCTCCTCGAGCTTCGGTGATGCGGCCCGGCCGGAAGGCCGGACCGTGTCCGGGGACGACCACGTCGGCGAGCCCGAGCAACCGCGCTCGACTCCGCTCCAGGGCGTCCTGGTCCCAGGCGAGGGGGTCCTCGACAGGGGTCATGTCGGCGAACCACCAGGCGTGGGTCAGCGCTACCGTCCCGTCGGCTGTGTCGACCAGCAGGGCCGCGCACTCGCGAGCATGACCGGGGGTCTCGATGACCCGTACGTCGTCACTGAGGTGGTAGCCGTCGCCGTCGTGCTCCAGCCAGAGCGACCCGTCGTACACCGAGTCGACATCGACCACCCGCGCGGTCGGGAACATGCCGATGTTCCGCGTGTGGTCGATGTGGTGGTGGGTCACGAAGACGTGGGTCACGTCGGTGGCGGTCAGCCCGTGTCCGGCCAAAGCGTCGGTGAGCAGGGCGGGGTCGGACAGGATCCCCGGGTCGACGACGACGACCAGGTCGCCGTCGCGGACCAGGCTGACCGTGGGGTGCACGGAGGAGTCACCGGCGTCCGTCTGCTCGACGTGACCGGTGACGAGGACGTCGACGGTTGCCATGCTGCTCGCTCTGCTCGGAGTGGGTGCGGGTGAGTGCGGTCTACTCGCCGATGTAGCTCATGACGTGCTTGATGCGCGTGTAGTCCTCGAGCCCGTACATGGAGAGGTCCTTGCCGTAGCCCGAGTGCTTGAAACCGCCGTGCGGCATCTCCGAGACGAACGGGATGTGGGTGTTGATCCACACGACGCCGAAGTCGAGCCGTTTGGACATCCGCATCGCGCGGGCGTGGTCCTTGGTCCAGACGCTGGAGGCCAGGCCGTACTCGACGCCGTTGGCCCAGCGCAGGGCCTCGGCCTCGTCGGAGAACCGCTGCACGGTGATGACCGGGCCGAAGATCTCCTGCTGGATCTGCTCGTCGTCCTGCTTCAAGCCGGACAGCACGGTGGGCTCGTAGAAGTAGCCGCGATCGCCCTGACGGCGGCCGCCGGCGTTGACGGTCGCGTGGTCGGGGAGCCGGTCGACCATGCCGGAGACCCGGTTCAGCTGGTTCTCGTTGTTGAGCGCGCCGTAGAGCGCGTCCTCGTCGTCGGGCAGTCCGGTCGACGTGTTCTTCGCCTGCTCGGTGATGGCCGCGACGAAGTCGTCGTGCACCCCGGGTCCGGCGAGCACGCGCGTGGCCGCCGTACAGTCCTGGCCGGCGTTGAAGTAGCCGGCCATGGCGATGCCCTCGGCCGCCTTCTCGATGTCGGCGTCGTCGAAGACGATCACCGGCGCCTTGCCTCCGAGCTCGAGATGGACGCGCTTCAGGTCGGCCGCGGCGGCGCCGGCCACCTCCATGCCTGCGCGCACCGAGCCGGTGATGGAGACCATCTGCGGCGTCTTGTGCTCGACGAGCCTGCGGCCGGTGTCACGGTCGCCGCAGACGATGTTGAGGACGCCCGGCGGCAGGAACTCCTGGCAGAGCTCGCCGAGCAGCGTGGAGCTCGCCGGCGTGGTGTCGCTGGGCTTGAGGACGACGGTGTTGCCGCCGGCGAGCGCCGGCGCGATCTTCCAGATCATCATCATCAGCGGGTAGTTCCACGGGGTCACCTGTCCCACCACGCCGACCGGCTCGCGACGGATCCACGAGGTGTGGTCCTCCATGTACTCCCCCGCCGACTTGCCCTCGAGCACCCGCGAGGCGCCGGCGAAGAAGCGGAAGTGGTCGGAGGCGTAGGGCATCTCCTCGGACATGGTCAGCCCGAGCGGCTTGCCCGTGTCGCGGCACTCGACCGCGTTGATCTCGTCGACGCGCGACTCGATGGCATCGGCGATCTTCAGCAGCGCGTGCGCGCGTTCCTTCGGGGTGGTCTCGCCCCAGGCGTCGAACGCCGCGTCGGCGGCGGCGTACGCCCGGTCGACGTCCTCCGAGCCGGACATCGGCGCCTGTGCGTAGACCTCGCCGTTGGTCGGGTCGATGACGTCGTAGGTCTGTCCGGACACGCTGTCGACGGACTCTCCGTTGATGACGTTGCGGAACGTGAGGTCGGCCATGGGCGGCACCCTAACCGTGATGACTGCGGATTCGGTAGGCCCGGGCACGTCATTCGACGGATTTCGTCACCGAATCGCAGTCTGAAGGGGCAACGCGCCCCCCATCGCGCGTCTGCAGGCCGGGCCGAGACCGGGTTGGGCGCCGTCAGCGGGTGAACACCGCTCGTCCGCCCACCCACGTCGAGGCGACCTGCGTGGCGCCGATCTCGTCGGGCGGCCCGATGAACGGGTCGCGGTCGAGCACGACCAGGTCGGCGAGGTGGCCGGGGGTGAGCACACCGGCGCCGTCGGTGCGGTCGCGGCCGTTCACCCACGCCGAGCCCGACGTGTACGCCGCGAACGCGGCCGTGAGGTCGACCGCCTGTTCCGGCAGGAACGGGTCGTGGCCGGCCGGCCCCTCCTCGCCGTACGACGTGCGGGTGACGGCGGTGTGGATCGCGGCCAGCGGGTCCGGCGAGGTCACCGGCCAGTCGCTGCCCATCACCAGTCGCGCGCCGGCCCTCTGCAGCGACCCGAACGGGTACTGCCAGGCCGACCTCTCGTCACCGAGGAAGGGGATGGTCAGCTCGTCCATCTGCGGTTCGTGAGCCGCCCAGAGCGCCTGTGCGTTGGCGGCGACGCCCAGCGCGGCGAACCGAGGCACGTCGTCGGGATGGACTACCTGGAGGTGCGCGATGTGGTGCCGCAGCTCCGGACCCCGGCCCGCCGCGCGCGCTGCGGCGAACGCGTCGAGCGCCTCGCGTGCGCCCCGGTCGCCGATCGCGTGCACGTGCACCTGGAAGCCCTCGGCCGCGAGAGCGACCACGACCTCCTTGAGCTCCTCCGCATCCACGAACGAGTGCCCGGCGTTCGCGGTCGCGTGACCGTGCCCGTCGAGGTACGGCGAGAGCATCGCTGCGGTGAAGTTCTCGCAGACGCCGTCCTGCATGATCTTGATGCTCGTCGCGCGGAACCTCCCACCGGACTGCGCACGACGGCGCTCCACCAGGTCGGGGATCTGAGCCAGCCCGAGGTCGCGGTCCCACCACAGCGCTCCGACGACGTCGGCCACGAGGTCGCCGCTCGCGACCGCGTCGACGTACGTCGACCCGGTGTCCGCCATGCCTGCGTACGCACCGACGATGGCGTCCTGCCATGCCGTGACTCCGAGCGAGAAGAGGTAGCGCTGCCCCTCGACGAGCCCTGCGGCGTACTCCGCCGGCTCGGGCAGGGGCAACAACCGCGCGACGAGGTCCATGGCGCCCTCGTGCAGGGTGCCCTGGGGGCTTCCGTCGGGGAGCCGCTCGATCCGTCCGTCCGAGGGGTCGGGGGTGTCGCGGGTGATGCCGGCCAGCTCGAGGGCCCGGGAGTTCACCCACGCTCCGTGGTGGTCACGGTTGGGTAGGAAGACGGGGCGGTCGGGCACCACGGCGTCGAGGTCGGCCGCGCTCGGCGTGCCACCGGGGAACGTCGCCATCGCCCAGCCACCACCGGTGATCCAGGGACCGTCGAACCGGGCGGCGTACGCGCCCACCATCGCGAGGTACTCGTCGCGGGTGCCTCCCTCGGTCAGGTCGCACTGCAAGCGCTCGAGGCCGCCTTGGATCGGGTGGCAGTGGGCGTCGGTGAAGCCGGGCGACACCAGGCCGCCGGCCAGGTCGACCACCTCGGTGCCGGAGCCGACGGTGACCGGCCCGTCGTACACGGTGGAGACCAAGCCGTCCTCGACCAGGAGCGAGTGGCCCGGCAGGTGACGGTGTCCGTCGAAGACCGCGCCGCCGGTGAACAGCGTCGACATCAGCGCCCCTCGAGGAGCGGGCCGGCGGGGTCGTGGCTGATCCCCACCTTCTTCGCCGCCATCCCGGACAACGCCTCGAGGCAGACCCGGTTCGCGAGGTACGCCGTGATCTCGGCGTGGTCGTAGGGCGGGGACACCTCGACCACGTCGATCCCGGCGACGGGCAGCTCGCGGCAGATCCGGCGTACGGCGTCGAGGAGCTGGCGCGACGACAGCCCACCGGGCTCGGGAGTGCCGGTGCCGGGCGCGTGGCCCGGGTCGCAGACGTCGATGTCGACGGACAGGAACACCGCGTCGCACTCGTCGAGGGCGATCTCGAAGGCCTCGTCGAGGCAGGTGTCGAGGCCGCGCTTGCCGATCTCGGTCATCTCGTAGGACCGCATGTTCTGCTCGGCCATCCAGTCGAGCGTCTCGGGGCCGGGCCAGTAGCCGCGCAGCCCCATCTGCAGGAACCGGTCACCGCGGAGCGCTCCCGACTCGATCAGCCGGCGCATCGGCTGCCCGTGCCCGTAGAGGGAGCCGAACTCGATGTCGCCGGTGTCGGCATGGGCGTCGAAGTGGATCATCGAGACCCGGCCGAACCCGAGGTGTCGGGCGACGCCCGTCGCGTCCGGCAGTGCGATCGAGTGATCGCCACCGAGCACGAGCGGTACGGCGCCCGCCGACGCGACGGCGTACACCGTCTCCTCGAGCGCGTGCAGCGCACGCTCGATCTCGCCGGGCGGCATCTCGACGTCGCCCAGGTCGACCACGGCGAGGTCCTGCAGGGCATCGACCCGGAGCGCGAGATGGGGTCGGGAGCCGTCCTGGGGCAGGTAGCAGGTCTGCCGGATCGCCGACGGGCCGAACCGGGTGCCGGGGCGGTGCGACGTACCGCCGTCGAAGGGGGCACCGACGACCACGACGTCGGCGGCGGCCAGCGCTGCGCGGTCGTCCACGTCCACGGCGGGGACGCCGAGGAAGGTGATGTCGGGTCCGAACTGTGGTCCGTAGCGGGTCATGGTGTAGTCCTATCAGTCCGGCGGATCACCAGACCTACGGATTTCGTCACAATCCGAACCGAATACGACGGATCCGCTTGCCCCGAGGCCTGCCCACCTCCATCATGGGGGGACAAACACTCATGGACGAGGAACCGATACACATGCTCGGTCAGGACGATCGCGTCTACGACAACGCCCACCTCCAGCAGGCCGCTCGCGACCACCTCTGGATGCACTTCACCCGGCACTCCGGTTACGACCGGGCCGACGTGCCGATCATCGTGCGCGGTGAGGGCCCCTACATCTTCGACAGCAACGGCAAGCGCTACCTCGACGGCCTGGCCGGCCTGTTCGTGAGTCAGCTCGGGCACGGGCGTACCGAGCTCGCCGAGGCGGCCGCGAAGCAGGCCCAGGAGCTGGCGTTCATGCCGCTGTGGTCCTACGCCCACCCCAATGCCATCGAGCTCGCCGAGCGGGTGGCGGACTACGCGCCGGGCGACCTGAACCGGGTCTTCTTCACCACGGGGGGCGGCGAGGCCGTCGAGACCGCCTGGAAGCTGGCCAAGAACTACTTCAAGATCACCGGCAGGCCCTACAAGCACAAGGTGATCAGCCGTGCCATCGCCTACCACGGCACCCCGCAGGGCGCGCTGTCGATCACCGGCCTGCCGGGCATGAAGGCGCCGTTCGAGCCGCTGGTGCCGTCGACCTTCCGGGTCCCCAACACCAACTACTACCGCGCGCCGTACTTCGAGGACGACGAGAAGAAGTTCGGCCTGTGGGCTGCCAACGAGATCGCCGTCGCCATCGAGAACGAGGGCCCGGAGACCGTTGCTGCGGTCTTCCTGGAGCCGGTCCAGAACTCCGGCGGCTGCTTCCCGCCGCCGCCCGGATACTTCGAGCGGGTCCGCGAGATCTGCGACGAGTACGACGTCCTGCTGGTCAGCGACGAGGTCATCTGCGCCTTCGGCCGCCTGGGCCACATGTTCGGCGCCGAGCGCTACGGCTACCAGCCCGACATGATCACCTGCGCCAAGGGCATCACCTCCGGGTACGCGCCGCTGGGCGCGATGATCGCGACCGACCGGCTGATGGAGCCGTTCCTGTCGGGCACCGAGACCTTCCTCCACGGCTACACCTTCGGCGGCCACCCGGTCTCGACGGCGGTCGCGCTGGCCAACCTCGACATCTTCGAGAAGGAGAAGATCAACGAGCACGTCCGCGAGAACGAGCCCGCGTTCCGCGCGACGCTGGAGAAGCTCAAGGACCTGCCGATCGTCGGCGACGTGCGCGGCGACGGGTACTTCTTCGGCATCGAGCTGGTCAAGGACAAGGTCACCAAGGAGACCTTCAACGACGAGGAGTCCGAGAAGCTCCTCCGCGGGTTCCTGTCCAAGGCCCTGTACGACGCGGGCCTCTACTGCCGCGCCGACGACCGGGGCGACCCCGTCGTCCAGC
>Ga0302263_10000609_pt1 | contig 13771 bp, 6 predicted proteins | sample II_Fen_N1_4_FD_194564 | JGI IMG/M metagenome (GOLD analysis project Ga0302263, IMG submission 194564) | Peat permafrost microbial communities from Stordalen Mire near Abisko, Sweden - II_Fen_N1_4 | ecosystem: Environmental > Terrestrial > Soil > Wetlands > Permafrost | place: Sweden: Abisko... | reverse complement strand
GGGCGCCAGGCAAGGCTTGTAGTTGCCGCTGCCGGCGGCCTTCTCGCTGTAGCCCGCGAACCCCTCGTCCATCCAGGTGGCCGTGAAGAGATTCTTGTTGAACCAGATGTGCGAAAGCTCGTGCGCAACCGTGGCGTGGTCGGTGTTTTCGGTCACGGTCGCGGCCTTGGTGGTCGAGCTGTAGACACCGACGTACTCGCCGAGCTGCGAGTTGCCGGCCTCCGTGATCGCGATCGTCCCGCCGGGCATCTTGAGGCCGGTCATGTCCTCGAGAGCCTGAACGTCTTTCTTGACGTTTCCGCCGACCGTGGTGGCCCAGGCTTTGTCTTCCGGCCAGGACTGGATGTTGAAGGTCTGGCCTCCGGCGGTGATCTTCGTGCTCGTGAGGTTGGTCGGGTTGGTAGCTTCCAGGCAGGACCAGAACTTGTACGGCGCCGAGACGTTGCCGCTGCCGTAAGTCTGCACGCCGTTCTTGTCGCTCGTCCGGGTCAGGTCGGTCCCGCTGGTGAAGCCGACGTCGAAACCGTGGGGCACGACTACGTTGACCGAGCCCGAGTCGAAGCCGTTGCCGACCGCGCACAGCTCTGCATAGGCCTTGCCGGCGCGGAAGCCACCCGGCGACCTCGGTGCGGCACGAATCGCGTACGTGGCGGTGACGACCCGCGTCTGCCCGTAATAGACCGCGGGATAGGTGAGCTTGAGTTCGCGGAAGTACTTCCCGGTCGTCTGGAGGCTCTGTTTGACGGCGCCGGCGTTCGATGTCGCCTTGACGGCCCCGGCCTCGACTTCAACCCCGACGTACGCAGTGTCCCAGAAGTAGGTGTGTTTCGTCGTGCAGTACGGACCACAGGATGTCTCGGTCGGAGGCTTGTTGTTCTTGATCGACAGCTCGATCGTAACGTCGATCTCGGACTTAGCGGTGTTCACCACGTAGGTAGTGGCGCCAGTCTCGACGACCTCCGCCGCCGCCAGAGTCGGCAAGGGCGAAGCCAGTGCCGCCATCCCGGCGAGGAGCATGGGCACCAGCCCGAGGATCAACCGCCTTCGCACAACCAACCCCTTATGCTCGCGTGGTCTGCCCCGAAATCGACGCGTTTCGCTGCGGTGACGGCCGCCGCGGTCCCTTGCTCGGCGCGCCTGTTCGTAAGTAAAGGGCGACCGGTGACTAAGTCAATGGCCGGAAGTACCCAACACGATCGGATGCCGCGATCGCGCGGCGGCGGGGTGGCCGGCGCCGGGCGCTGCGCGTGACGTGGCGGCGCGGCGGCGCGGCGGCGCGGCGGCGGGCCCGACAAAGACCCCCGGTGCCGCGCGGCGCCCGTGACACACAAGCTGTCATCGGCGAGCGTTATGGTGGTGCCGATGCAGCTCATCGATGGGCAGCCGGTCTTCGCTGCCACGGACCTGGTCGGCTTCCTGGCCTGCGAGCATCTCGTCGGCCTGGAACTGGCTGCGCTTGCCGGCCTCGTGGCAAAGCCCGAGCGGCTCGATCCGGAGATGGACCTGATCGCAAAACGCGGCATCGAGCACGAGCGGCGCTATCTCGTCGGGCTGGAGACCGATGGCCGCCGAGTGACACGGATCGAAGTGGACTCCGGGCCGGCCGGCCGGCGGGCGCGATTGGAAGCGGCGGCTCGCGCCACGCGCGCGGCGATGGAGAGCGGCGCCGATGTGATCTACCAGGCCACGTTCTTCGACGGGCGGTGGCTCGGGCTGGCGGACTTCCTGATCCGGGTGCCGCGGGCCAGCCGTCTCGGCGAGTGGAGCTATGAAGTCGTCGACACCAAGCTCGCTCGCCACGTCAAAGCCTCTGCGCTGCTCCAGATCTGCTCCTACGTGGAGCAGCTGACCGCGATCCAGGGTCTCGAGCCCGAGCAGATGCACGTCGCCCTTGGCGGGAGCGCCCGGGCCGTCGAACACCATCGCGTCGCCGACTACATGGCGTATTACCGCATGGTCAAGTCGGGCTTCGAAGCGCGGATCGTGGCCGATGGCGGGATTGCCGCTGCTGTCTACCCGCCGCGCGCCACTTATCCGGAGCCGGTCGATCACTGCGACGTCTGCCGCTGGAGCCAGGTCTGCGCAAAGCGTCGGCGGTCGGACGACGACCTCTCGCTCGTGGCCGATGCATCGACTCGCATGCGCCGGGCACTGAAGGGCAGGGGAGTGCCGACCCGGCGCGGCCTCGCAGCGCTGGACCTGCCGCTTGCGGAGCCGCTGACCGAGGTCGGCGCCGGCGTCTTGCTGAAGGGTCGCGACCAGGCCCGCATCCAGGTCCTCGGCCAGGACGAGGGCCGGACAATCTACGAGCTGCTGGAGCCGGCCCGTCTCCGCGACGGCACCATCGAGGCGAATCGCGGCCTGACGAGCCTTCCCGAGCCGCGGCCGGGGGATCTCTTCTTCGACATCGAGGGCGACCCTTTCGCGCTCGACGATGGCGTGGACTATCTGTTCGGGATCCTGGAGCCGGGACGTACCGGGCCGGATGGCAAGCCTCTCTTCCACGCGTTCTGGGCCGTGGACGAGCAAGGCCTCGTGACTCACGAATCGGAGAAGCGGGCGTTCGAGCAGACGATCGACTTGATGATGGATCGGCTCGAGAAGGATCCCGAGATCCACATCTATCACTACGCCCCGTACGAGACCACTGCGGCCGGCCGGTTGATGGGCCGTCACGCCACGCGCGAGATCGAGGTGGATCGGCTGCTGCGCGGCAAGGTGTTCGTGGACTTGTTCCGGGCCGTCCGCCAGGGCCTGCGCGCCTCGGTGGAGAGCTATTCGATCAAGAAGCTGGAGCCGCTGTACGGGCTCGCGCGCGAGGAGGGCCTGCGCGACGCCGGTTCGAGCATCGTCGCCTTCGAGAGCTGGCTGGCCGAAATGGAAGCCGACCCAGGCGCGTCGGAGGACGGCGGCGCGCCGATAGCTCGATCGCCGCAGACGAACGAGACGCTGCGCAGCATCGAGACCTACAACCGCGACGACTGCGTTTCGAACTGGCGGCTGCGCGACTGGCTGGAGGAGCGACGGCTCGAACTGGCCGGCCGGATCGGCGAGCCGTTGCCCCGCCGCGGGCCGGCTGCACCCGAGGCGCCCGAGAGACTGTCCGATCGACTCGCCCATGTGGCCGACGTGGTCGATGAGTTGTGCTCCGGCGTTCCGGACGAAGAGGGGGATCGGACGCCGGCGGAACACGCACGCTGGCTGCTCGCCCAGCTGCTGAGCTGGCATCGTCGCGAGGAGAAGTCGTTCTGGTGGCGCTTCTTCTATCTCATGAACGACCTGACGGACCAGGAGCGAATCGCCGAGCGCGAGCCGATCGGAGGGCTCGTCTTTGTCGAGAGCCTTGGGCCGGTGGCGCGATCCTCGGTCTACCGGTATCGCTTCCCCGAGCAGGAGCACGCCATCGACGTCGGGACGGAGGTGCGCGACCCGGCCACGGGGCGATCGCCGGGGACAGTCGTGGCGCTGGACGCGGCGGCGGGCACTCTGGATCTGAAGCGAGGGGCCAAGACGGATGGCCCGCACCCAACCTCCCTCGTCCCGAGCGGCCACGTCAATTCCGCGCCGCTGAGCGAGAGCCTGCTCCGGGTCGGGGAGTGGGTCGCAGAACACGGCATCGAAGGCCCCGGCGAGTACCACGCCGCCCGGGAGCTTCTGATGCGACGCGCGCCTCGAACTGGGGAGGCGGGGTTGCTCTGCCGGTCCGGCGAAGAGGTGCTCGACGCGGCGCTCCGGATCGTGCCGGCGCTCGACGGCGGCTGTCTGGCGGTCCAGGGCCCGCCGGGTTCGGGCAAGACCTACCTGGGCGCGGCCGCGATCGTCGAGCTCGTCGGGCGTGGACGGAAGGTCGGCGTGACTGCCAACAGCCACAAGGTGATCGGCCATTTGCTGGACGAGGTCGCGGAGCGAGCGGCCGAGCGTGGAGTCAGGGTGCGAATCGGCCAGAAGACCGATTTCAGCGGCGACTGCGCCTCGGAGGCGGCCCGGCCGTTCGGCAGCAACGAACCGCTTTTCGAGGCCATCGATGCCGGAGAGGTTGACGTGGTCGGGGCGACGGCCTGGGTCTGGTCGCGGCCGGAGTTCGCCGATCTGCTGGACGTGCTGGTCGTGGACGAAGCCGGCCAGTTCTCGCTCGCAAACGCGGCCGCAGCTTCGCCGGCGGCCCGAAGCATGGTCCTGCTGGGCGACCCGCAGCAGCTCGATCAGCCGCTCCAGGGGACACACCCGCCCGGCGCCGAGGCCTCCGCCCTGGGCCACCTGCTCGGCAGGGATTCGACGATGCCGCCCGACCGCGGCCTGTTCCTGGAGAGGACCCGCCGCCTTCATCCGGATCTGTGCCGCTTCACTTCGGAAGCCTTCTACGAGGGCCGGCTCAGCTCCGTGGCCGGCCTCGAAGTCCAGGATCTGGACGTTCCGGGCGCGCTGCCCGGCGCGCTGTCAGGCACCGGCGTTCGCTACGTTCCGGCGCTCCACGAGGGCAACAGCAGCGCATCGCCCGAGGAAGCGGAGCTCGTCGCCGGACTGGTTCGCGGGCTGGTCGAAGGCGGTGCAGTTTGGACAGACCGGCTTGCTCAGTCTCGCCCGCTCACCTGGAACGACGTCGTCATCGTCGCCCCTTACAACGCCCAGGTAGCGGAGATCAAGCGGCGACTGCCGGCAGCGCGGGTCGGCACCGTGGACAAGTTCCAGGGCCAGGAGGCGCCGGTCTCCATCTACTCCATGACCACGTCCGGGCCGGAGGAGGCGCCGCGCGGCATGGAGTTCCTGTACAGCTTGAATCGCCTCAACGTGGCTACATCTCGGGCTCGGTGTCTGGCGGCCGTGGTCGCCAATCCGGCTCTCGTGAGGGTTCGCGCTCGGACGCCCCGCCAGATGCAGCTGGCGAATGCCCTCTGCCGATTCCTCGAGATGGCGGAGCCGGCCGGACGGGAATAGCGCCCTCCGGGTGAGGAGTGCAGTTCCGCACAGAATCTGCCGATACCCTCGAAGCGAATCCCTGTCGCAGGGAACGCGCAACCGCCCCGCCCACGTGCTCTAGCGGGCAAGGCAACCATCGGCCCGGCAGGGCCCTTCAAGGATCCGGCATGCAAAGCAGCAACGCGTCGAGTCACTTCTCCGCCGTGCGCCAAATGCTCATCCGCCACGGCCTGTACGCCGGCCTCGCGGCGGCTTGTGGCTGCCTCGTCATCGGCGGCCTTGCCTGGGCCAACGGAGCGTCGGCAGCCGGATTCGCGCTCGCGACCGTCGGCATCGGCGTGGCCGCCGGCTGGTGCATCACCTGGGCGATCTATCTGGTGACGGTGGCGCGGCCGCTCGGCCGGCTCACCGAGGCCACGACAGCCCTGGCGGAGACCGACACCGAGGCTCTTTCGGACGCGCTGGCCGCCCTGGCCGAGGGGGATTTGACACGCAAGGTGGAAATGCGGGCCGCGCCGATCGCGATCTCCGCTACCGCGGAGGTGGCCCGCCTGGGCGACAACATCGGCCGGATCATGGCCCGACTCGGCGAGAGCGCCATTCAACTCAACAGCATGTCGGACGAACCATGCCGCCGCCTCTTCTACGTCGGCCCCGACGGGTATCTGCAGGGCCAAACGTGCGGGGAGGAGATGGGCCGTGTCCTCAACGGGCGGGGCCAGGTGCTGATCGTGACGGCCTCGTTCCGCCACGCCGGGCTGCAGCTGCGCCGCAAAGGATTCGAGGGAGTCCTGCGCGACCGGTACCCGAGCGTCGAAATCGTCGGAGCCGTCGAGAGCCCGTACGACGTGATCGGGATGCGGGACGTCACGGCCGCGGCGCTCAAGCGGTACCCGCGGCTGGCGGGCGTCTATGTCACGGTCGCCGGCGCCGGGGCCGCCATGGCCTCAGTCGATGCAGGCCTTGCCGGGAAGCTGGCGGTCATCTGCCACGACATTGCCGATGACGCCATGCCCTATGTTTCGAAGGGCGTTATCACGGCCGTGATCGGCCAGGATCCATACGGCCAGGGCCACGACCCTGTGATCCACCTCTTCAATCACCTTGTCACCGGCTGGCAGCCTCCGAGATCGCGGATGGTGACCGCGATGGACATGGTGAACTCGAGCAACGCGGGCCAGTTCTGGCAGCCCGGCAAGGGCGCCATTGAGTCCGCACTCGTTGCCGCCCGCCGCCCCAGACCGATGCAGGCCTCCCAGCGCCGGCTCCGCATTGCGGTCGTCGGGCTCGAGGACACCCACTTCTGGGACGCGGTCCGGGACGGCGTAATGGCGGCCGCCGATGAAATTCGACCACTAAATGCCCATGTCGAATGGATCGTTCCCGAGAAGGGCAAGTCCTTCGACGTGGCGATTCGAAGTGAGGCCATCGAGGCCCTGGCACGAGAGGGCTGGGACGCGATCGCCACGATGGTCATGGACACGGGCCTCGTCGAGAGCGTCAACCGCGTCGTCGCGGCGGGCATTCCGGTGGCGACCTTCAACTCCGAGCCGTCGAGCCTGCGCGGCCTGATGGATCAGCTTTCCCATCGCGCCCAGAAGTTGATGGCCGTCAGCGGCGGCCTCGCGGATTCGGCCCAGTCATCGGGCGCGGCCACGAGCCAGATCGCCGAGAACATCTCGCAGATGGCCGAGGCGGTCACGAGCGAAGCCGCAGCCATGACGAGGGCCAACGCCAGCATCGAACGAATCGCGGAGTCGGTCGAGGGCATCGCCACCGGCGCCCGCGAGCAGGCCCGGGCTGCCGAAAGCCTCTCCAGGGCCGCCACGCACATCGCCGAGGCGGTCCAGGTCGCCGGATCGAGCTCCGAGACGGTCGTGGCCTCGACCGTCCAGGCCGTGGCCACCGCCGAGCGGGGCTCCGAGGCCATCCGCCAGACCCTCGCTCAGATGAAGCTGATCGAAAGCGCGGTCGACTCGTCGGCGGCGACGATCCAGGAAACCAACGCTCGAGCCCAGCAGATCGGCGAGATCGTCGGCACGATCGAGGACATCGCCGCCCAGACGAATCTGCTCGCTCTGAACGCGGCGATCGAGGCGGCCCGAGCCGGCGATCAGGGCAAAGGCTTCGCGGTCGTGGCGAGCGAGGTCCGCAAACTCGCCGAGAAGTCGGCCGCGGCGACCAAAGAGATCGGCACGATCATCACCACCGTCCAGGCCAGCGCGCAACGAGCGGCCGAGGCAATGGATATCGCGATGCGCAAGGTCCACGACGGTTCGTCGCTGGCCCAGCACTCCGGCGAGGCGCTCGACGAGTTGCTCGAATCGGCCAAGACAACGCACCGCCAGACCGGCGAGATGGCAGACGCCAATCAGACCGTGGCGAACGTAATGGATGACCTGACAGAGGCGATCGACCGAGTTTCGGCGGTCGTCACGGCCAACATGGACAGGTCGGAGATGGCGGCGGCGGGCATACGCGAAACGCTCGAGATAGTCGAGAGCGTGGCGGCCATCAGCGAGGAGAACGCTGCGTCGGCCGAGCGCGTCGCTTCCTCTACCGGCATGGTTTCGCGCCAGGCCCAGGAAGTGAACGACGCCGCCGCGGAACTGACCGGCATTGCCCGCGAGCTCGAAGGCTCGACTGCCAGATTCAAGCTAAAGAGGGACGATCAGGTCGGCGAGGCCTCGCCCGGCAGTTCGGGCGAAATGCCGGTCGTCGACGCGGTCGGCCAGCGCCGCAGAAAGAAGGCCGCCTGACGTTTTCGGCGCGATCGGACGACCGCGTGATGGGTGCGCGGGCCGGCCAAACCGCCATTCCGCGGGCCTCGGGCTAATCTATCTCTCGAGCCGGCGTGTCCCGTCTTTGACCGGCCGGCATGAGGAGACGAGACCGTGCAGTACCGCAGGCTCGGAAAGACCGGCCGCGACGTGAGCGCCATCGGCTTCGGCGCGTGGGCGATCGGTGCCGACTGGGGGAACGTGGACGACGCCGAGAGCCTCCGGGCTCTCCATGCGGCCGCCGACGCGGGCGTGACTCTCATCGACACGGCCGACGTCTACGGCGACGGTCGCAGCGAGAAGGTCATCGCCAGATTCCTCAGCGAGCGGAGCGGGGAGCGCCTTTTCGTGGCCACCAAGATGGGCCGTCGCGTGCCCCTGAACATGTCCCTGTACAAGCCCGAGGCGTTCCGGGCATGGGTGGACCGGAGTCGCGACAACCTCGGCATGGACCGCCTCGACCTCGTCCAGCTCCACTGCCTGCCCACCGACCTCTACTACCGCCCGGAGATCTTCGCCGCCCTTGACGAGCTGGTGTCTTCGGGTGCGATCGCGAACTACGGCGTCAGCGTTGAACGCGTCGAAGAAGGGCTCAAAGCGATCGAGTATCCCGGCGTCGCGTCGGTCCAGATCATCTTCAACATGCTCCGCCAGCGACCCGCCGACCATTTCCTCGCCGAGGCGAAGCGCCGAGACGTGGGCGTCCTGGCTCGAGTCCCGATGGCGTCCGGCCTGCTGACGGGCAAGATGAGCAAGCAGACCGTCTTCGATGCGTCAGATCACCGGTTGTTCAACCGCCACGGCGAATCCTTCGACGTTGGCGAGACGTTTGCGGGCGTGGACTACGACGCGGGTCTGGCGTTCGTCGAGGAGCTGCGGAGCCTCGTTCCGGGCGGAGCCACCATGGCCCAGATGGCCTTGCGCTGGATCCTCATGTTCGACGGCGTGACCGCGGCTATTCCGGGCGCGAAGTCGCCGGAGCAGGCGAAGGCGAATGCTGCTGCGGCCGATCTGGCGGCCATTCCGCCGGCCACGCTCGAGCGGATCCGGGTCATGTACGAGGAACGGATCAAGCCGCTCGTCCACCAGCGCTGGTAGGCCGCCGCACCGGAAACGCCGTCGACCGCGGAGCGGCGGGCAGCGAGCCAATCACATGCGCGGCAGTCGCCCGTATAGCTCGCGGTACGTCGCGGAGATGCCGGCGTACAGCTCGGCGTTCGCCGGATCGGGCTCCATGACGCGCGTATCGGCGGGCAGCGGCGGAACACCCTGAGTGGTGGAAGGGATCACACCGGCGGCAACGGCCCCGAGCAGCGCGGCGCCGCGGGCCGATCCGTGCTCCGTGGCCCCCAGGGCGACCGGGATATTCAGCACGTCGGCGATGATCTGCTGCCACAGTCGATTGACGCCGCCGCCCGCGACCACGCCCGAGGTCGGCACGACGCCGACGCCGCGCATCACGTCGAGACCCTCGGCCAGCGCGTAGGCCACTCCCTCGAGAACCGCCCGGGTCAGCTCCGGGGCGCCGTGGCTTATCCGCATTCCTACCATCGCCCCGCGCGCGCCCGGATCGAAATGGGGCGTGCGCTCACCGCGCAGGTACGGGACGAAAATCAGCCCGTCGCTGCCGGCCGGGACCTTCGCGGCGGCGGCGAGCAGCTCGCGGCTGCCGTTGGGGTCGTCGGGGCGGAGAAGCCTCACGACCCAGTCGAGCGAGGCCGCCGCCGAGAGGATCGCGGCCATGACGCACCACTGGCCGGGCACCACGTGGCATAGACCGTGGAGCCGTCCTTCCGGGTCCGTCCGCGGCTCGGTCACGGGCGCGAGCACCTGGCCGCCGGTTCCGAGCGAGATGAGCACGACGCCCTTGGCGTCCTCCTCGCGGGCAAGGCCCAGGCCGAGCGCCGCCGCGGGGGCATCCGCGCCGCCCATGGCCACGGCGATCCCGGCCGGCAGGCCGAGTGATCGTGCGGCATCCTCCCGAAGCTCCCCGGCCTTCGTCTCGGATTCGGCGAGCGGGGGCAGAAGCCCCGCATCGATGCCGAGCCTCTCGCAGATGTCGACCGCCCACGTTCGGGTCTTGAGGTCGAGCAAGAGCGTCGCCGAAGCGTCGGAGACGTCGCTCGCAACCTCGCCGGTCAGGCGCGCCCGCAAGGCGTCCTTGGGCTGGACGATCCAGCGTGTCCGGGCGAAGACCTCGGGTTCGTTGGCGGCGACCCACATGATCTTGGGCGCCGTGAAACTCACGTTCGAACGGTTGCCTGTGCGGGCGACGAGCTCCGCCCGCGGGATTCGCTTCTCGATCTCGACCGCCTCGGCCTCGGCCCGACCGTCCGACCACATCAGGGCCGATCGAACCGGCACGCCCGCGGCGTCGAGGAACACGGCGCTGTGCATCTGGCCGGTGAGCCCGAGGGCCACGACGTCGGCGCCGCGCAGGTTCGGCCGCGAAAGCATCGCGGACATGGCCAACCGCACGGCATCCCACCAGCGATCCGGGTTTTGCTCCGCGTAGCCGGGCCGGCGGGATTCGGTTGCGTACGAGGCCATCGTGACGCCGAGAGCGTTGCCCTCCTCGTCCAGCGCGAGAAGCTTGACCCGCGACGAACCGAGATCGATTCCGACCGAAACGCGCACCGATTCCTCCGTACTGACCCCAAGACCGCCAACCTGTCGGCTGCTAGGTTACTGCCCCGGCGCAATCCGGAGCGGGCACCGCCCGCTCTAGGCGCGTTGAAAGTAGGCGGCGACTTCCCAGGGCGTGACCTGGCGTCGGTAGGCCTCCCATTCGAGGACCTTCGCCGACCGGAAGAGTTCGAGCAGCTCGCTCCCGAGCGCCGCCATGATGACGTCGTCGTCCTCGAGCGCGGCCAGCGCCTCGCCCAGGGATGCCGGGAGCGGCCTGGTCACGCTGTGGCCGCCGCCGAAACCGTGCTCGAGCTCCTCCAGCGGCGGCCCGAGCTCGCAACCCCGGTCGATTCCGTCCAGGCCCGCGGCCAGCATCGCCGTGAAGGCCAGGTACGGGTTGCAGCTGGGGTCGGGGAGACGCAGCTCCAGGCGCGTCTCGAAGATCTCGGCCGGTGGATTCTCCTGGCGAACCTGCGCCGGGACGCGGATCAGGGCAGAGCGGCTGTGGCGCCCCCAGCTTCCGGCGACCGGGGCCTCGTAGCCCGGGACGAGCCGCTTGTACGAGTTGACGAGCGGAGCCACCAGCGCGGTCAGCCCCGGCGCGTGCTCGAGCTGGCCGGCGGCGAAGGATCGGGCAACGTCGGACAGCCCGTAATCTGCGTCGGGGTCGTCGAAGACGCTTCGTCCGGCGCGGTCCACCAGAACCTGATGGGTGTGCATCCCGGAACCCGCGGCGTCGGCGCGCGGCTTCGGCATGAACGTTGCCTGCATCCCGCGCTCGCGCGCGAGTTCCTTCACGGCGGGCTTGAGAGTGGTGACGGTGTCCGCCGAGACGAGGGCCGGCAGCATCGGCAGATCCAGTTCGAACTGCCCGCTCGCAACCTCGTGATGGCTCGACTCGATGCGGATTCCCATCGACTCGAGGCTGGCGACGATCTCCAGCTCGACCTGGCGCGATCGCCCACGCGCGCGCTCGAAGTAGCTGCTCGGATCGTCGGGAAGCGGCTCCAGGCCGTCGCCCATCGGGAAGAGGAAGAACTCGATCTCCGGTGCCACTAAATAGTTGAGCCCGGCCGACTCGGCCTGCTCGAGGAGCGAGCGGAGCACGGATCGGGCGTCGCCCGGGTACGGCTCTCCCGTCGGCGAGACGACCTCGCAGATCAGCCTGGCGCACGGCACGCCGGCCGCCGGTTCGAGGATCGCAAAAGTGGACGGGTCGGGGCGCAGATACATATCCGACTCGACCTCGCGAGCCAGCCCTTCTACCGCCGAGCCGTCGAACCACTCGCCGGAAGCGAGGACATGGGCCAGGCGCCGGGCCGGGACCGCGACGGTCTTGACGGCGCCGGTGACGTCCGAGAACTGCAGCTCGATCTGCTCGACGCGGGCGTCTTTGGCCGCGGCAACCAGCCGCTCGACGGTTCGGCGCTCGAGATCCGTCAGACCGCCGTTGCCGTCTTCGCCGGCGCCGTCATCGTCGGCGGCTCCGGCGCCTCCGTTCGAGCGGCGAGACGACGGGGTTCCGTCGTATGGCTTGGATCCTTTTCTGTCGGGCATTTCGTTCCTCCCGCGCGGCCGTGGGTCGTTCGCGCGGCTACGGGTGGGCATGGACGAGCAGATAGGCGATAAGGACGAAGAAGATGCTCGCGGCGAGAAAGCCTGCGCTGATCCCGACGATGAGCAGGACCAGCTTCTGGTCGGAGGCGCGAGCCACCGGCGCCTCGTCGCCGAAGATGAACTGTGACAGCGGCAGATCCCGCCAGCGCTCGAGATCGCTCTCCAGCGAGGCGGCGTCCTCGTAGCGTTCGTCCGGAGCCTTGCGCAGGCACTTGCGCACGATCCCCTCGATCGGCGGGGGCACGTCGGCGTTGAGCTCGTGGAGCGCCGGGACCGGAGCGTTGAGATGCTGGCTCATGACGGAAAGAGCGTTGTCGCCTTCCCACGGGACGCGCCCGGCCAGCATCTCGAAAAGCATTACCCCGATGGCGTAGACGTCGGTCCTGGCGTCGCCCCGCTTGCCCTGGATCTGCTCGGGCGACATGTAGTCGGGCGTCCCGAGCGCGGTCGAGAACCAGCGCCATGTGAGCCTTCGGGCGCCGGCCATCAGGGCCACTCCGAAGTCGGTGACGACCAGCCTGCCCTCCGAAGTCACAAGCACGTTCTCGGGCTTGAGGTCTCGGTGGAAGACTCCCTGCGAATGGGCGTAGGCCATGGCCGATGCCAGCTGCCTGCCGAAGTCGACGGTCTGGTCGACCGAGAGGCGCTTCTCGCGCGTCATGTAGGCGCGCAGGGTCTCGCCGTCGATGTACTCCATTACGAGATAGGGCTGGCTGCGATCGGTCGTGAACTCGAGCGAGCGCTGGATTCCCGTGTGCTTGAGGTGGCGGGAGATCTCCAGCTCGCGCCGGAAGCGGTCGAAGGTCGAGACGTCGCCCATGATCGACTCGTGCGGGCACTTGAGCACGACCTGGCGACCGCCCGGGTCGGTGGCCAGGTAGACGTCGCTGAAGGCGCCCTGCCCGATCGCCTTGACGATCGTGAACTGGTCGAGTTTCGCGCCCGGCGCCAGCCCGCCCGATGTCACGAGAACAACCTCCGCCATCCTTGCGGCGCTTCGGGCCGCTGCCCGGCCTCGCGCACGCGGATGACCATGGCTGTCGCATTATCGTCGCCGCCACGGTCGAGGGCGAGCTTAACCAGCCGCTCGCACGCGTCCGCCGGCGGGTGAGCCAGCGCGTCCGTAATCTCGCTCGCGGTGACGTTGCTCCACAGCCCGTCCGAACACAGCAGGAATGTGTCGCCGGAGTCGAGGCGTTCGGACCGGATATCGACGCGGACTGTGATGTCACCCCCGACCGACCTCGTGAGCGCATAGCGGGCCGGATGGTCGATGGCCTGCTCTGGCGTGATGATGTGCATTCGGAGCAGCTCCATCACCTGGCTGTGGTCGGAGGTCAGGACCTCCAGCTCGCCGTGATGGCGGCGGTAGACGCGGCTGTCTCCGACATGAGCGAGGTGAGCCTCGCCCGGTGTGATTGCCAGGGCGCTGAGCGTGGACTGCATCTTGCGGCCTCCGCGGCCGCCGATCGCCGCGTCGAAGATCGCCTGGTTGGCCCGGTAGAAGGCCCCTCTCAACGTGGCCGAAACGCGCCCGCTGCCGACGTTCTTCTGGGTGTGCTCGAGACACGCCTCGACGGCAAGTCCCGCCGCGACATCGCCGCCGCCGTATCCCCCGAGGCCGTCCGCGACAGCGAACACGAGCCCCTGTTCGGAAGTTGCGACCGCCTGCTCCAGCGTGTATTCCTGGGCCGGCATGACGAAGGCTGTGTCACCGTCCAGGGCGGCCCATCCGATCCGGTCCTCGTTGTGGTCGCGGACGTGGCCGGAGACGGACAGGCCGGCATACTCGACTGCCAGAGACGCTGTCACCGCTTGCATCGGTCCGG
>Ga0302263_10000606_pt1 | contig 13852 bp, 12 predicted proteins | sample II_Fen_N1_4_FD_194564 | JGI IMG/M metagenome (GOLD analysis project Ga0302263, IMG submission 194564) | Peat permafrost microbial communities from Stordalen Mire near Abisko, Sweden - II_Fen_N1_4 | ecosystem: Environmental > Terrestrial > Soil > Wetlands > Permafrost | place: Sweden: Abisko... | reverse complement strand
CGGGCGGGGTCGCTCTGTCCTTGGGTTCCATGTCCGCGACGGTGACAAAGTCGCTGGCCGCTTAGCCCGGACAGAATCGCTGGCCGTTGACAGGAATCCCGCCGCCCTCTTGACCCGACGGCGCCCGGAGGCGCACCATCCGTCGATCTCCGCGCGACGCGGAGGCGCGCTCCCCAGGCAAAGGCCCCCACATGGCGATGCGTCCCGCGTTCCAGCACCAGGGCCCGGACACCAACTGCGTCATCGAGGGAATTGCGCTCGGCTGGTGCTCCTGCACCGCCTACGCGATGGCGATGCTGATCGATGCCGCGACCGACGGCAGACACCGCCCGAAAGGATGTGCGGTCCGCCGGCTGGTCAAGCCGCGGGACCTCGACAAAGGCCTCAACCTCTCGCAGGTCTCGGCCGTGGCCCAGGGGGCGTTCGGCGTCCCGATCGCCGTCCGGACAGGTCCCAACGCGATCAGCGTGGACAGTGCCGTCAAGCAGGCTCGCCGAGGCCGCGGCTTCGTGCTCCAGGGCAACAATGTGGCCTGGAACAAGGGCACGGGCGACCACGCGGTGTACATCCACGAGGTCCGGGGCGGCACGGACCTCGCGCCCGCGGAGGCGCTGCTGTACGACCCGCAGCGAAGTCACGAGCGCTGGATACCCTGGCCGAGGGCCCTCGCCTTCGCCGCCGCGCTGCGGCTCAACCCCTCGGGAACGCGCGTCCTGGGCCCGGGGCGGCTCTACGCGGGCTTCGCGCCGGCCCCGATGACCCCGGCCGAGCACGCGGCGCGCGGGGCGACGGTGATCGATGACGGGGTCGAGCTGGCGTTCGGCGCCTCCCGGCTGCCGCACCCGGACCGCACGCGGGGCAACCCCCCGCGCGGGCGCCTCGTCATTGTCCGCAGCACGCCGCTGAGCCTGGCGGGGTCGAACATCGTGGAACACCTCTCCGACGGCGAGCTCTTCGTGGCCTATCAGCGGACCCAGGGCGTGAAGCCACCGGGTGCGGCATCGGCGACGTGGTTCGGCAACAAGGACGCGACGTGGTGGGTCCACGTGAGCGGCCTGCGCAGGATCGGAGGCGCCGGGTGAACGGGCCGCTGGACCAGGAGCCGGCCGCCCCCGACGATGGGCTGGTGGACCCCGGAGGCGACCCGGCGGGGGTTCTCGATGCGCATGGCGCGCCCGATCCCGCCGACCCGGGCGACGACCTCGATGGCGCCGATGCCGACGCCGCCGACACCGCGGAGGCGCCGCCCGGCAGCGAGGACCTGGAGCCTGACATCCTGAACGACGACCTGGCCCCCGACCGCGCGGACCCGGGCGAGGTCGCCCCCACGAGCGACCCGGACCCCGCGGACGAGGCCGCGGACTTCCCCGGGCGCCCGCTCACGGACGCCGAGATCGACGCGCTCCCGCCCGATGAGGACAACGGCCCCGGTTGATGGGCGCGTGGGGCGCGACGCTGGCGTGACCCGGGCTGCGACGACGCGCTCCCGCGGTCGCGCATCTGCCCCCTGTGCAGATGCGGCGCGCCCGGTTAGCATCCGCCGATCCGGCGAGACGAGACTGACCGGCGGCGTCCAACGCTCGAGCTGATCTCGCGCCCCGGGGACAGGAGTGTCCGATGCGGCAGCGACCCCCCGTCCAGCAGATTGCCTGGGGCCTCCTGGGGGCCGCGGCCGCGGCCTGGTTCGCGGTCTGGATGCTGTTCTTCCCCCAATACGTCCCCGACTACTTCGCGTGGCCCGTCCATCCCCGCGCGGCGCAGGTGTTCATCGGCGCCGCGTACATCTTCAGGACGGCCTTCTTCCTCAACGCCGCCACCGAGGGCAACTGGATCCGCCTGCGCTGGATCGTCTACGGCAACCTCGTGTTCACGGGGACGCTCCTGTTCGGCACGTACTGGCACCTCTCGGAGTTCCACTGGAACCCCTTCCAGACGCCCCTGGCGCACATCTGGATCGTCCTCTACATCTTCGAGCCGATCACCATGCTCTACCTGGTCCCGCGCGGCGCGCTGCACGCCGAGGCGCCCGTGTCGGGCGGCGCGATCAACCCGTGGCTCAAGCGGTTCCTGGTGTTCACGACGGGCATCCTGCTCATGAACGGGCTGCTGATCGTGGGCAACCCGGACTTCGCCGTGAAGCGCTGGCCGTGGGAGCTGAACCCGCTGGACGCCCGGATCGTGGGCGCGTGGTTCCTGGGCTGGGCCGTCTGGTCCGGCACCATGGCGTTCGCGGTCGACTGGGACGAGATCAAGCGCGCCTGCCAGCTGTTCATCCTCAACGGCGCGGTGCTGTTCGTGGCCGCGGTCATCTTTCGGGACGAGTTCCTGCCCGGGCGCGGGACGGCGATCGGCTACACGGGCGGCCTGGCGCTCCTGACGCTCGTCATGACGGGCCTGTACCTGCTCCAGGAGCGGGCGCGCCCGACCGGCGCGGCCACCAGCCCGTGATGGCGGCGGCCACGTCCTCGGGGGCGTCCTCGTCGATGTACTGGCCGGCGCGGCGGAGGGTGACCACCTCGGCTGCCGGATAGAGCGACCGCCACCGGGCGAGCTCGGCGCCGCCGAACCCGGGGTCCGAGTCCGGCCAGACGATCAGCGCCGGGAGCCCGGCGAGACGTGGCAGGTTCGCCTCGACCTCCTCGAGGTAGGCGCGCCCGGCGGTGATCTCGCGAGGGAGGACGCGCTCGATGTGGCGCCGCTGTCGCGGGAATGGACCTGCGTAGGCGCGCCGCTCGCTGGACGTGAGGCGGCCGCGCTTGAGGTTGAGCGGCAGGTACAGCCGCTGCATCAGGTCCAGCCGCTCGACGGTGAGCGCGCCCAGCGGCCCGCCCATCAGCGCCGAGAACAGGCGGACGCGGAGCCGGTCGTCGGGCCACGCCCACGTGTTGCCGATCACCAGGGCGTCCACGAGCTCCGGCCGCCGTCCCGCCAGGCCGAGGCCGATAGGCCCGCCCCAGGCATACCCGAACACCACGAGGCCGGTCAGGCCGAGGCGGTCGACCAGCTGCTCCACCACGGTCGAGTGCGACCGCGGCCGGAAGTCGTAGCCGGGCGCCTCGCGGGAGAGCCCGAAGCCCGGGTAGTCGGGCGCGATGCAGCGGAACGAGTCGCGCAAGGCGAGGATCACGTCCCGCCAGCCGAACGACCAGCTGGGATTGCCGTTGAGCAGCAGGAGCGGCGGGCCCGAGCCCTCGTCGAGGTAATGGACGAGGTGCCCGTCGATCTCCGCCCAGTGGTCCTCGAAGGGGTACTTCGCCGCCGGGACCCAGGCCGGCCTCACACGGGCATCGCCGGTCGACCCGGGCAGCTCGCCGGTCACCCTGCCTGCCCTGCGGCGATCGCCGCGGCCGCGGCCGGCGCCGTGGCCGCGAGGTCCGCCAGCACCGCCTGGATCTGGCTCCCGAAGTTGACGTACGCCTCGGTCCGCCCCTGGTAGCTCGTGTTGGCCGTGTGCCGGCTCCCCCGGTGCAGCGCGACCACGCGCCACTGGTCGTCGCACACCGGCGACCCCGACGACCCGTAGTCCGTGTCCGTGAAGTACCGGATCATGTCGGCGGTCGTGCCGCTGACCAGGTTGTTGCGCAGCGCGACCTGCTTTGCCCGTCCACCGGGGTGCTGGACGATGTTCACGGCAAGGCGCGTGGTCGGGGTGAGCGTGACCAGCTGCGGGTTGATGCGCGGGACGGGCGCGGCGGGCGTCCCGGTGACTGCCAGGAGGGCGTAGTCCAGGTCCGGGGACGACGCGACGAGGTCGGTGACGGTGGCCACGACCGGGGTCGCGTCCTCGGTGTCGACCCCGAACTCCACGGCCGCGCCCAGGGCCTGCAGGTGCAGGTCTCCGGCTGTCGCCGGCGCCTCGTCCGAGCGCCGCGCATTGACGACGTGGTGGTTGGTCATGACGAGGCCGGGGCCGATGATCCACGCGGTCCCGAGATGGACGGCGGGGGCGCCGGTCGGCAGATGCTCGGCCACGCCGTTGACGAACCGGGCCACGGCGATGCGCGCGACGGCCTGTGCGAAGGCGGCGCCTCGCGAGAGGAAGGCGATGTCGAGCGAGTCGTCGTCGGCGACCACCTGCTCGTTCTCGACGATCTCCGGGAGGTCCGCGGCCTCCGGCAGGGCGGGCGCGCCGGCCGCAGCGTTGCGGACCCGCGAGGCCGCATCGGCGAAGCGCGGCGCCCCGGGCGAGCTGCGCAGCTTCAGCTCGCCGGCGGCGTTGGCGAGGTACGCCTCGAGCGGGACCCGCCCGTCGGCGAAGCGCTCCGTCGCGTTGAGCTTGCCGATGTCGGCCCGGGCCTGGTCCAGCGGGCTGGCGAACAGGGGCATCGAGGCCACGTAGCCGGCCGGCAGCCCGGCCATGAGCACGCTCCGCGGGACGGACAGCAGGTCCGCGTCCAGCGCCGCCTGGAGCAGGTCCCGGATCTCGTCGGTGGTCAGGTAGCCCGTGAAGGCCATGGCCGCTCCTTCTGCCTCAGCTGGCGCTCTCGTTGAGCTCCATGCCCTGCTTCCCGTAGGGAGGCTGCACGGAGAGGATCCGGAACGGCCACACCTCGAGCAGCGCCGCGAGGGCCTGCCCGAAGGCGATGCGGTCGCTCCGCTGGGCGAGGACGGCGTCCAGGTGCCGCTGCGTGTTGGGCTCCGCGATGGACACGAACCCGAACGGCCCGGCCGGGCTCAGGACCTGCGCCTGGAGCGCCCCGAGGGCCGTGGGCTGACGCCCCTCCACGGCCGCCTCGACCACGTCCCGGAGCGCCGGCGCGAGCGCCCACACGTCGTCCGGCGACGCCTGACCGATGACCCCGGCGAGCCCGTCGAGCTCGGCCGCGACGGCTGGGTCGCGGCGGTCGAAGGCGAGCAGGCGGGAGAGCAGCCGCGTCCGCGGGTCCTCGTGGAGCATCGAGGCCCGGGCGAGCGCCGCCACCGTGTCGGGCTTCCGCAAGCCCTCGTCGAGGTGCTCCAGCCAGGCGCGTTCGACGAGGAGCCCGAGGGCCTGGCCCGTGTCGTTGGCGAGGCCGGCCTGCTCGAGCCCGCGGGTGATCCAGTCGGCGGCGCCCTGGTGGTCCCCGGTCTGGACGAGGACCCGGGCCCAGGCGCGGAACAGCGGGCTGGGATGGTCCAGCTTGCCGGCCTGGCCGTGCAGCAGCCCGAGGGCCGCCGACCAGGCCGTTGGCCCGTTGGGGAGGAAGGCCTCCACCCGGGCCGCGATCGCCTGCTCCTGCTCCTCGAGGCTGGCCTGCGCGAGCACGTCCGGTGCGACGCGGAAGCCGAACGTGGCGAGGCGCCGCTGGACCGCCGGCTCGAACTCCATGATCGACGCCTGGATGCTCGAGCGGACCTCCGGGTCCTTGAAGGCCGCCTCCTCCACGTCCTCGCCCATGTGCAACCGGTGGTAGGCGACCTCCGCGTCACCCCGGCGGCCGCCCATGGCGCCGTAGTAGCTGACGGCGGCCTGGCGGATGCGCAGGACGCGCCCCGGCTCGCTCGCCATCAGGAGGTGGAGCATCACGCGCCGCAGGTCCGACCGGTGGACGAGGGCGCCGTCGGCGTCGTCCACGGACATGAGCGAGGTCTCGCGCCCGAGCGCCTCGAACAGGTCGGTGGCCTGGTCGATGTCGGCGACGCCCAGCTCGCACGGCCCGTCGAGCACCTGGAGGATGACGTCGGGCGTGATCCTGCGAAGCACGAGGCCCGGGTGAGCCAGTCTCCTGACCCGCTCGTCGTGCACGTGCGCGAGGACCCGCTCGTAGAGCTGTCCCTGGACGACCTCGTTGCCGACGGCCGCCGACGACGCGCCACGGCCGCCCGCGGCGAGCTCCACGGCGTCGCCGTCGGGCTCCCGGGCGAGGGTCGCCACCAGCTTGAGCGAGAGCGGCACGCCCCCGTACTGCGCCACGAGGCGGCGGGCGAGCGCCTCGTCCTTGACGCCCTGGGCGGCCAGGAAGGCGATCGCGGCGTCCGTGTCGAGGTCCCCGAGCTCCATGCTCTTCGGCGGATGGCCCGCCAGGCGGAGCGTCTCGACCGGTGCCCGCCCCGCGACGATGACCCGCAGCACGGGCCAGCGCTGCTGCAGGCGGTCGAGCATCTCCCACAGCGGGTAGGCACGGGCCTCGCCGCGGAACTGGACCTCCTCGAAGGTGTCGAGGACCACGACGTACGGGCGCGCGGCGAGGACGTCGCCCATGATGGCCAGCGTGTCGCCGAGCACGGCCTCGGCTTCGGCCACCGCCCCGGTATCGCTCGGGCCGCGGCTGGCCGTGCGTGCCTCCACGAGCGCCCGCATCTGCTCGAACCTGTCGATCGGGAACTGGGCCGCAAGCTGCCGGATCATCTCGGTCACGAGGCCGTACGGAGCGGCGACGTCGAGCCCGGCCCGGTCGAAGTCGAGATAGGCGAACGGGATGCGGCCCCCATCCGGCAGCCGCACGTGCTCGAGCATGAACCGCGCGATGAGCGCGGACTTGCCGACCCCGCCCGGGCCGTGCAGGCTGAGGGCTGGCTGCGCCGCCGGCTGCGCCCATCGCAGGGTCTTGGCCGCCAGGCGGCCGAGCAGGGTGGAGACCGGCAGCACGCCCACGTAGGCACGCAGCTCGTCGAGCTCTCGCCTGCGCCCGCGGAACATCGCGTCGCTGGCGATCGCATCGAACGGGGCCAGCAGGTGCAGGTAGGCGGACCGGGCCGCGACGGCCTCCGGGCTGGGCACGCCGGGCACGGCATCGCGGAGCCATGCGGCGACCTGGCGGGTGGCCTCCAGCTCCTCGAGCGCCTGGACCTCGAGCGCGGGCGCCCTGCCCAGCAGGTACCGCCGCAGCTGGTCCTGGACCGGGCCCTCCTGCTCGACGCCGTTGACGGCCAGCGCGGCCTCGATCTGGCCGCGCGCGGCCAGGCCGGCGACGGCCTCGTACCGGGCCCCGGGCGCGAGCATGACGCGACCCCGGAACTTGCGGCCGGTCGCCGGGATGAGGTCCGCGCCCAGGAGGACGGTGACATCGGCCGCCGGCCCGCCGCCGACGGGCTCGAGGTGCTCGGGGTGCTCGATGGCGGCGAGCACCGCCGCGGCGTCGCGGTAGGGGCCGGGGTCCGGCGCCGCTCCGTCCGGCTCGGTGGGCGTGGCGAGGAACGCGAGCACGGAGGCCGCCGAGATGGAGCCGCTCACGGCGTGGGGGCCCCGTCGAAGGTCCGGATCCCCGCCAGCGCCTCGTTGAACTTCTGGAGGCGCGCCTTGCCGTTGGGCGGCGCGCCCGCGACGATCCCCTGCGCGACGACCGGGATCTCCGCCTCGGGCAGCGCGGCCCGGCCCTCGGCGGTCCGGAGGCGCCCGATCGCCGCCACGACCGCCCCGATCTCGGGCTCCGCGATCGCCGCGGCGGCGACCAGCTCCTCCTCGAGGATGTCGATGGTGCTCACCTCCGGGAGGTTCCCCGGGTAGTCCAGCAGCACCATCCGGATGCGGTCGCGGTAGTCGCTGCTGGCGATGGACGCGGCGAGCGCCTCGACGGCCTCGCGGACCTCGGCCTTGACGTCCGGCTGGCCGAACCCGTCGAGGACGAGGATCCATCGGAACGGCCTCGCCATGAGACGCGTGAGCACGAACCGGACGACCGCCCGGGCGAAGTTGCTGTCGTCCGTGCGGCTCGGCAGTGGGTCGGTGATGCCCGGGCGGGTGAACAGGTCCAGCGCGAGGTCCGTGACGTCGTAGGTCGGCCCGTTCCCGCGGCTGATCGACGCCGCGATCGGCATCGTGTCCACGGGGTCGCGCTGCGCGACGTGCTCGATGAACATCCGGCTGTAGGTCAAACCGAAGGCGCCCTCGGGCGCCTTGACCCGCAGGATCGGCCGCGCGTTCTTCGTGACGAGCTGCTGGAGCGGGCCGCGGAGGCCCGTGCGGTCGAAGAAGGGGCGGTCCGTCTCCAGCCAGAGGTCGGCGTACGGGCTCGGGTTCGGGTCGATGCCGGCGTGGACGCGTTCCACGAGGGGCGCCAGCGCGACGTCGCTCTGGGCGTCCACGAGATACCGCAGCAGCGTTTCGAGGAGCGACGGCGCGATGGTCCAGCCATCCCGCAGGCAGACCACGATCGTCTGCTCCGCGTAGGCTGCCGGGTTCGGCAGGAGGTCCATGTTCTTGAGGAGGCGGTCACCCTGCGTGACGAAGATCGCCGCCGCGAGGAACGCGCGTGGATCCTGCTGGCTGTTGAGCACCTTGAACAGGGCGTCGCGCACGGCGACCCGTTCGTCGGGGGTCAGCATCGCGTGCCCGTCCGCCCGCCTCGCCGGTGGCCCGGCCGCTCGCTCACCCGTCGTCCCCGCGTACGGCCGCGATCCCGGTGACGAGCGCCTTCGCGAAGACCCGCGAGCTCATGTAGTCCAGCGCGTCGTGGGCGCCGGCCGGGTTGCTGGGGCTCGCCGGGCGCCCCCACGTCTCGAGGTCCTGGACGGCGAGGTGCCCGGGGTCGGCGGACGCGAACCGCCCGGGGAAGTCCACGTGCCCGGCCGTGCCCGGATCGTCCTTCGTCCAGAGATTCACCCACATCTTCAGCTGGGCGGGGAACGGCGTCGGGCCGATCGCCGCGAGCTTTCGGTAGAACGAGGGCATGGCGAGCGGCGAGCCGATCGTGATCAGGGCCCCCACCGGCAGGTCGGGGTGCTGGCGGAGCGTGTCGTAGGCGACGAGGCTGCCCATGCTGAACCCGATGACGAGCACGCCGTCCGCGTCGGCGGGCTCCGCGAGCACCGCGTCGATCAGCCGCTGGTTGGTGGCCGTGCGCAGGTCCGGCTCCGAGAAGTAGCCGTCCACGTCCCGCAGCAGGAGGTCGAGCAGCAGGTCGCCGACCCGGAGGTGCTGGTCGACCCAGAGCGAGATCTCGCCGACCGAGGGGAGGCCCTCCTGCTCCTCGGGCACGGGCTCGATCCGCGGCAGCGGCTGGCGGAAGTCCGGACGCCACAGGTCGCCGTAGAACGCGAGCCGCACGTCGAGCGACCCACGGTCGACCGAGGCGTGGATCCGGTCCAGTCCGTACCGCAGCGCGGCGGCCCAGTCCGCCTCCATGAGGGCCGGGATCTCCATCTCGGCGGCCCGGCCATGCACCATCACGATGCGCATTCCTGCGTCCTCCCGCTCGGCCGGCGTCGCGTGGCGCCGGCGCCTCTCAGCTGCTGCGCCGCACGTTGCTCACGCGGTAGACCGCGGTCGTCCCAGCCCCCACCGCCGCCCCGGGGCCGCCCGGGATCGCCGCCTCGTCGATGACCTGGGGCGCAACCGCGGCGCTGGTCGTCATCGTCGGCACCTCCACCGAGCCCGCACGCGCCTCCTTGTAGGCCTGGAGCGACTTCACCACCTCGTGCGTGGGCGAGCTGCCGAGGCCGATCACGATGCCCGTGAGGACGATGCCCGCCTTCCCGGCAAGCAGGCCCGATATGTCGGTCGCGCCGGCAGGCGGGGCCAGCGTGGCCGAGAACAGGTTGAGGCCGACCGCCGCGGCGACGAGCATGCCGATGCTGATGCCGAGGAGCAGCGACGCGACCCGCCGGGCCGGGTTGTCGGCGAAGCTGGCGATGATCAGCGAGGCTCGCTCGGCCAGGTCCGAGGCCTCCCGGAGGGCGTCCTGCGCCCCGGTGGTGGCCTGGACGCTGACCTGCTGGGCGTCGTGAAGCGTCGTGGCCATCGCGGTGTTGATCTCGCCCAGCCGCACCAGCCGTGCCGCCCCCGGCGGCAGCTTCGTCTGGACGTCGTCCAGCTGGCTGCTGAGGCGGGCCTGCTCGCGGGTCACGCCGTCGATGCGCTGCTGGATCGCGGTGACGTCCTGGCCCGCGGCCTGGGCCACCTGCTTCGCGGTCGCCAGCTGCGCCAGCGTGTCCGTCGTGATCGGCCCCAGCATGCGGTTCGTCGACGCCTCGAACGTGTCGAACTCGGCGCGCACGATGCGCAGCGGCCACCACTCCCCCAGGCGACCGGACATCGCGGCGAAGAGCCCCTCGATAGCCCGCTCGATCGCGACCGCCGCGAGGCTCACGAAGGCCAGCACCGAGGCGGCGTCGCGAAAGCCCGTGTTGGCCGTCGCGGGCGCGACGACCGCGCCGATGAGGCCGCTGGCGACGAGCACAGCGAGCAGAACGATTGCCCAGGCACGCATGCCAGTCCCTCCCCAGGGCGCCGGCGGGACGCTGGCGAGGCGCCAGCGTGGCACCACCGGGACGCCGCGTCAACGGGGTTCGTGGCCGGCCATCGTCGCCGGATCCGCCCGGCGCCGGTCCGGGTCAGCGGAACACGACGGGATCGGCGGGGGCGTACGGCGCCCGGAAGAAGCACATGAGCGCGGCGTCCGGCTTCGACCAGGTGGGGGTCGCGGCCCCCCGCTCGTCCGAGATGTCGAGCGAGATCGTGACGGTGTCGTCGCGAGGCCAGTTGGGGTCGTAGATCCGGATGCGCAGCGAAGTGCCATCCAGGTCGTAGCCGTAGGCGACCACCTGGTGGTTGTGGCCGAGCTTGTTGGGGTCGACATCGACGACCCGGACGAGGCCCAACATGGACAGCCGGCCCTCGTCGAGGTCCTTCCTGATGAGCGGCCACTCGGTGTGGACCATGACCCACGTCCGGCTGTGGCGGTCGATCCCGATCATGCCCAGCAGGGACGAGAGCATCGACTCCCGGGCCGGGCGGCTGGGCTCCATGAGCGAGTAGAACCGGAGCGGGACGCGCCCGTCGTCGAAGCTCGCGATCTGCCGGTCGACGATGTAGCGGTAGGCGGGCGTGTCCGCCGCGGGGGGCGCGGTGTCGGGCGGCGGCCGCAGGCCGGACCGGTGGAGGTCCGCGGTGCTGAACGACATGCCGCCGCAGAGCCCGTTGGCGGCATCGCCGACGTCGAGCGTGGCGACGTTGCCGAGCTTGAACGCCTTGAGGGCGCTGTGCGGGAACGAGTTGACGAACTGGAATCCGTTGGTCGCGGGCTCGAAGCCCGGGACCCTGACGCTCCCCATGTCTGCGGGTGCCCTCCGGTTGGGACGCTGGGCCTGGCCGACCGGACCCGGACCGCCCTGGCCGAAGCCCTGGGGGGACGCGGGACCGTCGCCCGCTCAGGCTACCCGCGCGCCGGGGCGGCGACAAGCCGTCGGGAACGGCGGTGCGCCGGATGGCCTGGTGGAAAGGAACGTGGGTTCCTGACGCTCCGGGGCCACGACGCCCACGATCGGCCCATGACGTCCCATGTCGCCGCCGCCGGCCCCCGCGTCACGGCGCCACCTCTCCCCCCGGCCAGGCTGCCGGATCCCGGCTGGGATGGGGCCGCCGTCGCCGCCCTCCGGGCCCGCGAGTACGCCCGTCTCGATGCACGGGACCAGGTCTATCTCGACTACACCGGGGGCGGCCTGTACGCCGACTCCCAGCTCCGACAGCACCAGGAGCTGCTGCGCGACGGGGTCTTCGGCAACCCACACTCGGGCAGCCCGACCTCGAGAGCATCGACGCGGCTCGCCGATGCCGCGCGGCGCGCCGTGCTCGCCTTCCTTGGTGCCTCGCCGGACGAGTACACGGTCATCTTCACGGCGAACGCGAGCGGCGCCCTCCGGCTCGTCGGCGAGGCGTACCCGTTCGAGCCCGGTGGAGCGCTCCTCCTCACCGCCGACAACCACAACTCCGTCAACGGCCTCCGCGAGTTCGCCCGATCGCGCGGCGCGGGGCTCACCTACCTGCCCCTGGGTCCCCGCGACCTGCGGCCGGACCCCGCGCAGGTCCTGGCAGCCCTCGACGCCGGCAGGGCGGACCGGCCGGGGCTCTTCGCCTATCCGGCGCAGTCGAACTACTCGGGCGTGCGCCACCCGCTCGACTGGGTCACCTACGCTCGTGAGCGAGGGTGGGACGTCCTGCTCGATGCCTCGGCCTACGTCCCGACGAACCGGCTCGACCTGTCCCGGTGGCACCCCGACTTCGTCGCGATCTCCTGGTACAAGGTGTTCGGCTACCCGACCGGGATCGGCTCGCTGGTCGTGCGGCGCGAGGCGCTGGCGCGGCTCCGGCGGCCGTGGTTCTCGGGCGGGACCATCGGGGTCGCGTCCGTGGTCGTCCCGCAGCACACCCTGGGCGAGGCGGAGGTCGGCTTCGAGGACGGCACGATCGACTACCTCGGACTGCCGGCGATCGAGATGGGCCTGCGCCACATCGAGGCGGTGGGGCTGCCGGTGATCCACCGGCGCGTCGGTCACCTGACGCGCCTCATCCTCGAGCGGCTCGTGGCGCTGCGCCATCCGGGCGGGGCACCGCTCGTGCGCCTCTACGGGCCCGTCGATGGGCTCGATCGCGGCGGCACGGTCCCGTTCAACGTGCTCGATCCCACCGGGGCCGTGGTGGACTTCTGGGCGGTCGAGGCCGCCGCCGCGGAGCGGCGGATCTCCGTGCGCACCGGCTGCTTCTGCAACCCGGGAGCCAGCGAGACGGCACGTGGCCTGACCGCCGCCGACATGGAGCGCGTCTTCGCCCTCGGCCGGCAGCCGGGGTATGAGGATCTCCGGGCCCTGCTGCCGGGCAAGGCCCTCGGGGCCGTGCGGGTCTCGGTGGGAATCGCGACGACCGAGCGGGACGTGCACCGGTTCCTCGACTTCCTCGGGGAGGTCGCCGACGACCTCGCGCAGGGACGTCCGATGGCGCGGGCCTGACCCGGCCGCCCAAGTCCAGCCACCCGTTGCCGCGGCCCTGCGCCGTGGTAGGGTGCCGCCATGGGCGGTCTCCAGAGCGTCCCGGGTGCCGACGACGCCGTTCGCGCCGCGCTCCACAAGTCGCACCTCGGGGCGCTCCCTCCACAGCTGCTCGCGACGCTGCTGGGCGACGCGACCCGCCTGCGGATCCCCGCGGGGGGCCTGCTGCGCGGCGCCGGCGAGCCCGGATCGCACCTGGAGCTGGTGGTCGGCGGCCTCCTCCGGATCTTCGTCACCGCGCCGGACGGGCGCATGCTCACGGTACGGTACGGCCGCTCGGGCGACCTGGTGGGGCTCGTGTCGCTGTTCCGTGACCGGTACGTCATGCCGGGGTCGATCCAGGCCGTCGCCGAGTCCGAGGTCCTCTCACTGCGGCCGGCCGTCGTCCGGCGTCTCGCCGACTCGAACCTCGACGTCGCCAGGGTGATCATCGCGGAGCTGAGCGAACGCGTCGTGGCCTTCGTCGCGGAGATCCCGGACAACGTGTTCGCGAGTGTCCGCCAGCGGCTCGTGCGCCACCTGCTTGACCTCGCCACCAACCAGCAGGAGGGCCCGGACCTCGTGGCCCGCGTGAGCCAGCAGGAGCTCGCGGACACCATCGGGACCGCGCGCGAGGTCGTGGTGCGGATCCTGCGCGACCTGCGCGCCGAGGGCCTTGTGGCGACGGGTCGCGAGGGGATCACGATCCTCGCCCCGGCGCGGCTGTACGCGGAGCGGGTGGGACCCGAGGAGCTGGCCGCCCCCTGACCAGCGGCGTGGTCCGAGGGGCCGCGAGCCCGGGTGTGACCTGGGTTCCACCCCGTCGTGACCCCGGTCGCTGACGGACGTCCCGGCCGGCCCCGAGACTTGCGGTCACCTGCCGCGTCCCCGCAGGAAGGATGCTTCGACCGCGTCATGGCGGCGTCCGATCGACTCGGGCTGGGCAGGATTCCGCAGAGGCTCCCTCGATGCATCCGTCCCACCCGAACGCGCGACTGGTGTGCTCGTGGTGACCCGCCCGGGCCTTGGCCTCGGCCTGCTAGTCGCCCTGCTGTACGGCGCCGCCGACCTGACGGGCGGGCTCGCGAGCCGCCGTTCGGCGGCGCCGACCGTGATCGTCGGCGCCTATGCCGTCTCGCTCCCGCTGGTGGTGGTGGCAGCCATCGCGGAGGGCGGCCCGCCGCTGACGACG
>Ga0302263_10000603_pt1 | contig 13860 bp, 13 predicted proteins | sample II_Fen_N1_4_FD_194564 | JGI IMG/M metagenome (GOLD analysis project Ga0302263, IMG submission 194564) | Peat permafrost microbial communities from Stordalen Mire near Abisko, Sweden - II_Fen_N1_4 | ecosystem: Environmental > Terrestrial > Soil > Wetlands > Permafrost | place: Sweden: Abisko... | reverse complement strand
CGGCCGCCTTCAACGAGTTCTGCTGAGCATGCAGCCCGAAGCGGCGCGCCTCGAGCTCGCCGAGAGCTTCCTCCAGGAAGCCGTCTATCGCTCGCGCGAGCGCCAGGCCGCCGGCGTCGAGCTGCGCCGCGGCGGCGCGAAGCCGGGCGCGGGGAATTGTGGCCTGGGCGAGAAGGCGGCGATCGAACTCGACCTTTCGCAGCGCGGGAAGGAGCTCGCGCACGAGCTCTGGCCCGCGGACGTCGAGGGCGAGCGGCTCGAAGAGGTGAAGCGCGTTGTCGCGGACTGGATCGTCGAGCAGGATTCACTCGACCGCAAGCGCAACCACTACCTGCGCGATTTCCGCGGCAAGCACGGCCTCGACCGCACCAAGTACAGCGCGGAGATCACGAGCGCATACGAGGCGGGGCTCGCGCAAGTCAACGCGCAGGAGACGGCGCGGCGGCGCGAGGTCGCCGGCGAGCTCGCGCGCCTCAGTCCTTCTTGACCGGCGCTTCCACCGGCTTGCGCACGTGCTCGTTCCAGTGCAGCTCGACCTTCAGCCCGCAGCCCTCGCACTGATCCTCGCCACGCTTCCACTCGCGTGACTTGCCGCAGCCCGGGCAGGCGAACCGGATGCTCTTCTCGGCCAGGATCTGCGCCGGCTTGTTCTCTCGCTCGTGCGCCGGCCAGTCGACGTGCAGGAACAATCCGCAATCCGTGCAGGCAAAGATTCCCTGCGCCCAGTCCACGCGCGTGCCGCAGCGTGGACAGGGAAAGCGCACACACGGCAGCTTGCGCGCGCCGAGCGCGATGAAGCTCGGCCGGCGGCCGTACCAGGGCAGCAGGAACCACGAGGTCACGGTCGCCGAGAGCAGGAGCAGCAGGCAGACCTCGAGCACCGGCCCGCGCGCGGGGAGCACGTACCAGAGCGAGAGCGTCGCGCCGGCCCACAGGCCCATCGGCACGAACAAGAGCCGCAGCCAGACTCGATGCCTCGGCAGCGCGATCGTCGAGACCCAGACCGCGTGCGCCGAACCGCCCGCGATCGCTGCCAGCGACGCGGCGAAGCGCGCGACGAGCTCGACCTGTGGGTTCATGGCGCTCCAGAGCAGCGCGCCGAAGGCGCAGCCGGCCGGGACCATGCCGAAGATCGCGAGCTTCTTCGTGCGCGGAGCCGAGAGGCCCGTGACGAAGATCCAGAGCATCCCTGCGATCGCGGGCACGCCGAGGACGAGTTGGAGCATCGCGGACATCATCGGCAATGCTGCGACCTCGCGGTAGGCCCGACCTCGCCCATGTGCGCAGGTGACCACCCCCCGAGATGGGGCTATCGGCGTAGCCATGAAGGCTACCCCCATCCTTCGGGTCCTTTCCCTGCTCCTCGGCCTCGCCGCCACCGGTTGTGCGAAGGAGCCCGATCTCATCGTCTACTGCTCGCTCGACCAGGAGTTCGCCGAGCCGCTGATCCAGCGCTTCGAGAAGGAGACCGGCCTCGCGGTCCACGCCGAGTTCGACATCGAAGCGGCCAAGACCGTCGGCCTCGTCGCGCGTATCCGCGAGGAGTCGAAGAACCCGCGCTGCGACGTCTTCTGGAACAACGAGGTCGCGCACACGGTCGCGCTCGCGAGCGACGGGCTGCTCGAGAGCTACGACTCGCCGAGCGCGAAGGAGATCCCGGCCGGCTTCCGCGATCCGGGCGGACACTGGACCGGCTTTGCGGCGCGCGCGCGCATCCTGATCGTCAACACCGCGCTCGCCGACCCGAAGACGATCACGAGCATGTGGGATCTCGTCGACCCGAAGTGGGCCGGCAAGGCCGTGATGGCCAAACCGCTGACCGGCACGACGCTGACGCACATGGCGGCGCTCTACTCCGTGCTCGGCGAAGCCAAGGCCGCAGAGTACGTCACGCGTATCGAGCAGCTCTCGATGACCGGTGCCGTCAGCCTCACCAACGGCAACGCTTCGGTCGCGCGCCTCGTCGGCGACGGCAAGATGGCCTTCGGCTGGACGGACACGGACGATTTCGCGGTGGCGAAGGAGCGCGGGGCGCCGGTCGTGGCGGTCTATCCCGACGCGGACGGTTGCGGCACGCTGCTGCTCCCGAACGCGATTGCGATCCTGAAGGGCGCGCCGCATCTTGCGGCCGCCAAGCGCTTCGAGGACTGGGTGCTGCGGCCCGAGATCGAGAAGGAGCTCGCCTTCTCGCGCTCGGCACAGATCCCGGTGCGCGATTCGGTGCCGCGGCCCGATGGGATGCTCTCGGGCAGGCAATTCAAGGTCATGGCGATCGACTACGGGACACTCGGCGCAGAGCTCGAGAAGCGCGCCGAGTTGCTGAAGAAGCTCTTCCTCCAGTGAGCCGCCCGCTGGTTCTCGCCTCGGTCGCGCTGCTCGCGCTCGCGGGCCTCGCGCCCATCGTGTGGATGCTGATGCGCCTGGAAAGCGGCGACGTCTCGGGCATCTTCGACGCACGCACGCTGACGTTGCTCGGTCGCACGAGCTGGATCGGCGCGGGAGCTGCGGGAATCGCCTTCGTGCTCGGGCTGCCGTTCGGATTCCTCGTCGCGCGCACGGACATTCCGGGGGCTCGCACGCTGCGCCACGCGGGGCTGGTGCCGATGCTCGTGCCACCGGTGCTGCTCTCGATGACCTGGTCGGTGGTGTTCACGGAACTGCGCGGGCCGACGGCGATCATCCTGGTGCTCGGGATCAGCACCTTCCCGCTCGTCGCCGTCTTCAGCGCGCGCGCCTTCGAGCGCATCGATGCACGACGCGAGGAAGCGGCGCTGCTCGTGGGCGGCTTGCGTTCGGTCCTGGCGATGGAGCTGCCGCTCGTGCTGCCCGCGGCGGCGAGTGCGGCCTGCCTCGCCTTCGTGCTCGCGATCAACGACTTCGCGGTGCCCGACTACATGACCTCGATCGGCTCGAAGGTCAACGTGTACGCCGACGAGGTCTTCGCCAGCTGGCAGAGCGTGCACTCGCCGGGCAAGGCGGTCGCGGCGGCGCTGCCCTTGCTCGTGCTGACGCTGGTCGTGCTGCTGCCGGCGCTCGCATTGCGCCGGCGCGGATCGCTCGCGACCTGGGACGGCGACTTCCGCAGGCCCGGCGCGTTGGCACTCGGGAGCTGGCGCTGGCCGCTCTTCGCGCTCGCGTTCGCTCTGGTCGCGTTCGCGGCGGCTCTGCCGATCGGCCGGCTCGTGTGGGAAGCCGGCGGCGGCGCGCGCGGCTGGAACTTCGCTGGATTCCAGGCGGCCTTCGCGCGTGCGATCGAGGTCGGACGCGCGGACTTGCAGCGCAGCCTGCTCTACGCGAGCAGCGCGGCGCTGATCTCGCTCGTCCCCGGGCTCGTGCTCGGCCACGCGTTGCAGCGCTCGCGCGCGAGCGCCTGGCTCGAACCGCTCGTGCTGGCGCCGCTGGCCGTGCCCGCGATCCTCTTCGGCATCGGCTACATCGCGCTCTGGAACCATCCGGCGACGACGACCATGTACTCGAGCGGCTTCCTCGTGGTGCTGCTCTTCCTCGGCCGCTTCGCCTGCTTCCCGATCTTCGCCGGCGCGGGGGCCACGGCGACGTTCGACCCGCATCTGGAGGAGGCCGCGCGCCTCGCGCACGCCGGGCCCGCGCGGCGCCTCGTCTCGATCGTGCGGCCCGCGCTGCAGAGTTCGCTCTTCGGCGGCGCGGCGCTGGTCTTCATCTTCGGCATGCGCGAACTCGATGCCGCGATCCTCGTGCCCGCGGCGAACGGCACGGCCATGTTCCGCGTCTACAACGCGATCCACTTCGGTCGCGACGACTTCGTGGCGGCGCTGGCGTTGCTGATCGTCTTCTTCATTCTCCTGCCGGGCATCCTCTGGAGTGCCTTCGGCCGAGAACGCTGGGAGGTGGCCGCGTGAGCGCGACGCCCATCGTGCGCATCGAGGCCGCGCAGGTGATGCTCGGCGGCCGGCTCGTGCTCGGCCCGCTCGAGCTCGAGATCGTGCGCGGCGAGCACCTGCTCGTCGTCGGGCCCTCGGGCTGCGGCAAGACGACGCTCTTGCGCGCGATCGCGGGTCTGCAGAAGCTCGAGTCGGGCCGGATCTGGATCGACGGCGCGCTCGCGAGCGAGGAGCGCCATCTGCGCGTGCCGCCCGAGCGCCGCAAGGTCGCCATGCTCTTCCAGGGCGGCGCTCTCTGGCCGCACATGAACGCGCGCGAGACGCTGAGCTTCGTGCTGCGCGCGCGCAGGATGCCGAGCGCTCAACGTCCTGCGCGCATCGCCGAGCTGCTCGCGCTGGTCGAGCTCACCGGTCTCGAGCAGCGCAAGCCGGGCGCGCTCTCCGGCGGCGAGGCGCAGCGCCTGGCGCTCGCGCGCGCCCTTGCCATGGATCCGCAGATCCTGCTGCTCGACGAGCCGCTCGGCCCGCTCGACGCGGAGCTGCGCGAGTCGCTGATCACGCGCCTCGCGGAACTGCAGGAGCGCCTGAACCTGACCACCGTGCACGTGACGCACGATCCGCGCGAGGTGCAGCGGCTTGCGACGCGCACGCTGACGCTCAAGGCCGGTGTGGCCGTGGAGGGAGCCCCATGAGACGCATCTTCGGTGTATTGGCGATCGTCGCGGCGCTGGTCGTGCTGGTCGCGATCCTGCGCACGCCTCCGCCGAAGGCCGAAGCCGCGGGATCGTTCACGAGCTCCGAGCAGTGCAAGAGCTGCCACGAGCAGGAGTACGCCGAGTGGTCGAGCTCCTGGCACGCGCTCTCCTGGAGCGATCCGGAGGTGCGCGCGCTCTCGAACGACTTCCAGAACGCGGACTGCATCGACTGCCACGCTCCGCAGCCCGTGTTCGAAACCGGCGTGGCCGAGCGCGTGCTGCCGCGCACTTCGCGCCGCGGAGAAGGCGTCGACTGCATCGCCTGCCACGCCCTGCCCGCGGGCCACACTTCCGGCGGACGAGTCGCAGGCACGCGCACGGTGCCCGATGCGCCCTGCGCGCCGACCGCGCTGCGCGACCTCGGCTCCTCGGCTTTCTGCGCCTCGTGCCACGACCAGCACGACACGACCAAGCAGTGGCGCGCGACCGACTACGCCGCGAGAGGCATCGGCTGCATCGACTGCCACATGTCGAAGCGGCCCGAAGGCGAGCGCGGCCGCGTGCACACGATGATCGGCGGCCACGACATCGAGCTCGTGCGCAAGGCGGTCGACTTCCGCGGCCGTGCCGACGCGGGGCACTGGATGGTCGAGGTCGAGAACATCGGCGCGGGTCACCACTTCCCGACCGAGGAGCGCGCGCGTGCGGCGGATGTGTTCTGGCGTCCGCTCGACGGCGCCGAGCATCCCTGGAAGCAGGTCTATCGCTTCCGCAGCCCGTACCACCACGAGGCGCTGCCGGACACGCTGCTGCCGGCGCACGAGACGCGCCCGATTCCGATCGCCGATGCACCTTCGAGCGCGCCGATCGAAGTGGCGCTGTTCTACTCGCTCAAACCCTACTGGGCCGATCCCGAGCATCCCGATCCCGAGCACGAAGCGCGCCTCGTGAAGCGACTGGAGTTGAAGCCGTGAGGCGTATCCTGTTGCTCGCGCTGCTCTGCGCCTGCACGAAGCAGGCGCCGACATTCGAACTGCGCCCCGTGAGCCAGCGCGAGCTCGCGACTGCACCCAAGCCGAGCGCGCTCGTGCAGCCGGATCCGAACTTGCGGGTGCAGATCGCCGAGCGCGCGCACCTGCAGGGAAAGCTGCGCGCGCTCGCTCTCACGGACATCAGCGCGAGGCCCGACGCGGCGATCGCATCCGCCGACGCACTGCTCTCCGACGCGGCCGCGTCCGACGAGGCCAAACGCTCGGCGCTCGAGGTGCTCGGCGGCATCGATGCGCCCGCGGCGGCGCGCGCGCTCGCCAAGCGCGTCGACATCCAGACCTCGCACGAACCGTGGATCCGCGCCAGCGCGGCCTTCGAGCTCGGTCGGCAATCCTTCGACGGGATCGTCCCGGAGATGTGCGCACAGCTCAAGTACGAGACCGACGGCGAGACCGTGGTCTGGATCGCAGCGCTGCTCGCCAAGCACAAGAACTTCTGCGGGCTCGACGGACTGCGCGTGCTCGCGCTGCGCGGGCTGACACCCGAGGTCCAGGACCACGCGCGAGGAATGCTCGCGCAGCTCGCAACCGACGCCGGCTTCGCCGACTCCGACGCGCTCTACGCCGCCTGGAACAGCGCCGATCCCGGGCACACACTCCCGCGCGAGGAGCCTTCGCCCGAATTGCGCGCCGAGATCTGGCGTCGCATCGCGGCGCTGGGCGTCTTCGACCTGAAGCTCGTCGACGACGCGCGCTTCGTGCTCTCGCGCAGCCCCGTGTGGGTCGTCGAGATGCTGACGCAGGCGCTCCACGAGGATGCGCCGCACCTGCGCACCTGCGTCGCGCAATCGCTCGAGCGCATGGGCGCGCGCGCGAGTTCGGCCTGCCCGGCACTCGTTCAGGCGCTCGAAGAGCCGCGCATGGCGCCCGCCGTCGCGACGGCGCTCGCCGCGATCGGCTGCGCCGAGGCGCTCGAGCCGCTGGTGCGCTGCACGCAAGCCGGGCACGATGCCGAGCTGCGCCACGCCGCCGCGCGCGCGCTCGGCGTGCTCGGCTCGCAGCGGTCGATCGACACGCTCAGCGAGCTGCTCGCGAAAGCCGACACGGCCGACCTGCGCCAGACCGCGGCCGAGGCGCTCGTGGGGCTCGGGAAAGGTGAGCTCGGCGCGCAACTGCTCATCGAGTGCCTGACGCGGCCCGGGGCGGACCACGACACGGCCGAAGCCGCGCTCGAGCGCTGGCTCGCGCTCGGCACGGACACGCAGCTGCTCGATGCCTGGCGCGCGCTCGCGGGCGATCCGAACTCGACGCCGACGGTCGCACAGGCGGCCGAGCGTCACAAGGCGCGGGCTGCGCTCCTCTCGAAGTCCAAGTGATCCCATGCTCAAACTCGCCCTGTTCCTGCCACTGCTCCTGCTGCTCCCGCCTCAGACTCCGCCGCCCGCCGACGACGATCCTGCCGTGCAGCACTTGAAGCTGCTCGCGCACATGGACGCCGAGATCGACGCGCAGGCGACACGCGCGCACCTCGAGGCGCGGCGCATGCTCGAGGAGCTCTTGCCCGTCCCCTACCTCGGCGTCGACGCGACGCCCAAGGACGGCGGAGTGAACGTCGATCACGTCTACGCCGACTCGGGCGCCGAGGCCGCGGGTCTGCGCGAGGGCGACGTGCTGCTGCGCATGGACGCGCTCGTGCTCGACTCGAAGACGGCGCTTTCGCGCGCCGTTCGCGCGCACCGCACGGGTCAGAAGGTCGAGCTCGCGCTGCGACGCGACGGCAAGGAACAGAAGCTCACGGCCACCATCGGCCGCCGGCCCGCGGAAGACGAAGACGAGGACGAGCAGTTCCCCGATCTGCCGCCTGTGCCGATGACGAAGACGCCGCTTGCTTTCGACTTCGAGTCGAACGCTCTGCCTGCGACGCTCGAGAGCGTGCTCGGCGGCCGCGGCCGCAGCGGCACCTGGAGCGTCCTGGCGGAGAAGCAGCAGCACTTCCTGCGCCAGTCCGAGCCCGACACGACCGGCTCGCGCTTCCCGATGCTGATCGCCAAGGACTTCGACGCCGCCGACGTCGTCGCGCGCATGCGCTTCCGCTACGTCGCAGGCAAAGTCGACCGCGCCGCCGGCCTCGTGCTGCGCTACCGCGATCCGGGCAACTATCTCGTCGCACGCGCCAACCAGGCCGAGGCCGACCTGCGCATCTTCCGCGTCGTCAACGGCCTGCGCACGACGCTCCCCGGCGGAGTCGTCGCCGCGCCGACGAACGATTCGGAGTGGCACACGCTCGAATTCCGCTGCGAGGGCGCGCGCCTCACGGCGACGATCGACGGCAAGGCCACTGCGAGCTCGTACGACACCTTCTTCCGCCGCGGTGCCGTCGGCGTCTGGACCAAGTCCGACAGCCAGAGCGACTTCGACGATCTCTCCTTCGAACCGCTGACCGCGAAGCGCTGAGCGCGCTATGCTCTGCGCGGTTGCGGGAATGGCGAAATTGGCAGACGCGCGGGACTTAGGATCCCGTGGGGCAACCCTTGGGGGTTCGACTCCCCCTTCCCGCACCAGCTCCTGAATTCGGGTTCACCAGGCGCCCGCCCGATGCCGATCACGAATCGCGAGATCCCCATGCCCGCGACTCGACAGCCCGCCGTGGCCGGCAAGTTCTACTCCGCAGCGACCGAGCAGCTCCTCGCCGACGTGCGCGGGCTGCTCGCGACGCAGCCCATTCCTCCCGAGGGCTGCTGGCCCAAGGCGCTGATCGTCCCGCACGCGGGCTTGCGCTACTCGGGGCCGATCGCGGCGAGCGCGTATGCGCGCCTGGCTCCGGGTCGCGACGCGATCCGGCGCGTCGTGCTGCTCGGGCCCGCGCACCGCGTGCCCGTGCGCGGACTGGCGCTGCCTTCGGCGACGGAGTTCAGCACGCCGCTCGGGCGCGTCGCCCTCGACGCCGCGGCGACACAGCTCATCCGCTCGATGCCGCAAGTCGTCGTGAGCGAGGAGGCGCACGCGCTCGAGCATTCGCTCGAGGTGCAATTGCCCTTCCTGCAGAGCGTGCTCGCGGATTTCACGCTCGTCCCGCTCGCCGTCGGCAATGCTTCGCCCGAGGAAGTCGCCGCGGTGCTCGAAAAGCTCTGGGGCGGGCCGGAGACGCTGATCGTGGTCAGCTCGGATCTCTCGCACCACCAGCCCTACGCGGAGGCACTCGAGCTCGACCGCGCGACCGTGGAGAAGGTGCTCGCGCTCGAAGGCGGGCTTGCGCCTGCGCAGGCCTGCGGCGCAGCGCCGATCAACGGCTTCCTCGCCTGCGCGCGGCGCCACGCGCTCGCGGCGCAGCTGCTCGACCTGCGCAACTCGGGCGACACGGCGGGCGACAAGACGCGCGTCGTGGGCTACGCGGCATTCGCTTTCGCTCGCGACGAGGAGCTCGGCGCGGCGCTGCTCACGACCGCGCGCATGGCGATCGGCGCGGAGCTCGGGCGCGCGCAGCCGCACTGGCCCGTCCATGCGGCCCTCGAGGCAGCGGGTGCCTGCTTCGTCACGCTGCATTTGCACGGCGCGCTGCACGGTTGCATCGGCACGCTCAAGGCCCAGCGCCCGCTCGGCCTCGACGTGCGCCACAACGCCGCCGCCGCGGCCTTCCGCGATCCGCGTTTCCAGCCGCTCGTCGAGAGCGAACTCGACGCGCTCTCGATCGAGGTCTCGGTGCTTTCCGAGCCCGAACGCCTCGACGTTTCGAGCGAAGCACAGCTCCTCGAACGGCTCGTGCCGGGCGTGGATGGTCTGATCCTCGATTGCGACGGCAAGCGCGCGACGTTCCTCCCACAGGTCTGGGAGATGCTGTCCGAACCGCGCGAGTTCCTGGCGAAGCTGCGTGCGAAGGCCGGGATGCCCGCGGATTTCTGGAGCCCGTCGCTGAAGGTCTATCGCTACACGGTGAACAGGTGGAGCGAATGAGCGACCATCCCGCGCGCTACTGGCATGCCTTGGAAGACGGCCGCATCCAGTGCGACCTGTGTCCGCGCGACTGCCGCCTCGACGACGGCCAGCGCGGCGCGTGCTTCGTGCGCCAGCGCAGCGGCGACGCGATGCGGCTCACCACCTACGGCCGTTCCTCGGGTTTCTGCATCGATCCGATCGAGAAGAAGCCGCTGCACCAGTTCTACCCAGGCTCGAGCGTGCTCTCCTTCGGCACCGCTGGCTGCAACCTCGCCTGCAAGTTCTGCCAGAACTGGGACATCTCGCGCTCGCGCAAGATGGAGACGCTCTCCGACGAGGCTTCGCCGCAGGCGATCGCCGCCGCGGCGAAGGCGCAGGGCTGCAGGAGCGTGGCCTTCACCTACAACGACCCTGTGATCTTCGCCGAGTACGCGATGGACACGGCCGACGCCTGCCGCGCGCTCGGATTGAAGTCCGTGGCCGTGACCGCGGGCTACATCGCTAGCGAGGCGCGGCGCGAGTTCTTCGCGAAGATGGACGCGGCCAACGTCGACCTGAAGGCCTTCACCGACGAGTTCTACCAGTCGCTCTGCGGCGCGCGCCTGCAGCCCGTGCTCGACACGCTCGTGTACCTGCGCCACGAGACCGATGTCTGGACCGAGATCACGACGCTCCTGATCCCCGGCAAGAACGACTCCGATTCCGAGATCGAGGCCGAATCCAAGTGGATCCTGCGCGAGCTCGGGCCCGACGTGCCGCTGCACTTCAGCGCATTCCATCCCGATCACAAGCTCACCGACATCGCGAACACGCCGGCCGAGACGCTCACACGCGCGCGCAAGATCGCGCTGGACCAGGGTCTGCGCTACGTCTACACGGGCAATGTGCACGACCGCGAGGGCGGCACGACGTCTTGCCCGGGCTGCGCGAAGCCCGTGATCGTGCGCGACTGGCACGAGATCGTGAGCTACGCGCTGACCCCGCAAGGCCATTGCACACACTGCGACACCTCGCTGCCAGGCCGCTACGAGAGCTTCGGCAAACCCTGGGGCCGCCGGCGCTTGCCTGTACGCATCACTGCGGCGAGCTAGTTGCCTCGGGCAGCCCGCCCGTCACGCGCTCGCCCGCGATCTGGCCGCGCGACCACAACGTCCGATCGACCATCATCGCGAAGACGTGCTCGAGCTGCGCCTGCACTTGCGCTCCCTCGAGGATCCCGAGCGCGCGCGCGACCGCTTCGAACGTGGCCAGGTACCTCGGATCGGGATGGAAGCGCAGCCTGTACTTCGACGGCGGACCCTCCGGCAGATGTACGCGCGCCACGCCCGCGAGCTTTTCCTCGCGCGTCGCGAGCTTGTACGCACGACGCCAGTCCGAGTCGGGCACGATCAGCGTCACCGGCCGCGGGTCGCTCTCATCGCGCGCGAGCAGCACCGAATCCGGGCTCGGATAGAGCAGCACGACGCGCCGATCCCGATCGAAGAAGCCCGTCGTGTCGAGCTCGCGATCGCGCGCGCCGAACACGCGGATCTCGCCCTGCGCGAGCGTCAACGGCACGAGCCGGCCCGTGTTCGTGGGCTTGTAAGCCTCCTTGCCGTGGCGCAGCACGACCACGCGCGTCGCGAGCTCGATCGGCTTCACGCTCGCGCACAAGCACAGCCGCAAGTGCAGCACGCAACGCTCGCAGCGCTCGAGCGGCGGAACGGCGCGGTCGCGCAGGCGGCGGATGGATCCTCCCTTGGCCACGGAAGCAGAGGATACAGGATCGGCGCGCCGGCTAGTTCCCGCCCGTCGGATGCTCGAGCGGCTCGCCACGCGCCATGCGATCTCCGCGCGGCGCGCGCTCCTCGCGCGACCAGATCTCGACACCGTCCTCGTCCCAGGCCTTCCACGTCCCGACCGGCTCGCCGTGTTCGTAGCAGCCGCGCACGCGCACCTGTCCGTTCGCGTGGTAGAGCTCCTCTTCGCCCTCGAGCTCGCCGGCGACGTAGCGCGAAACGCACGTGAGCTCGGACTTCTCGTTCCACAAGCCGCGCGTGCCGTGCAGCAGGCCGTGCTTGTACTGCGCCTGCTCGCGGCGCCGGCCCTTCTCGTCCCAGAGCGTGCACAGGCCCTCGAGAACACCGTCGGACCAGCTCGCCTGCTTGCGCAGCGTGCCCGACTCGTCCCACTCGCGTATGGAGCCGTCGCGCAGGCCCAGTTCGTAGGTGCCCTGCAGCGCCAGCACGCCGTTCTCGTGCCAGACGAGCTGCTCGCCGCTCTCCTTGCCGCTCACGTAGCGGCCTTGCATGTGCTTCTTGCCGTCGTCGTACCAGCTGAGCCACAGGCCCGCGCGCTTGCCGAGCGCGTAGCAGCCTTCGCTCTGCAGCACGCCCGAGGAGTTCCACTCGCGCCAATGTCCGGCGCGGCCCTCGAGCGGCACCTGCGTGTGGTCGTCGAGTTGGTCCGCCGGACTCGGCGGCTCGCCCGAGCGGAAGTCGCCGAGCGCCTGGACCTGGCCGTTGCGCCAGTAGAAGCGCCAGATGCCTTCCGCGTGAAGGCGGCCGCCGTCCTCCGCCACGAGCGTGCCCTCGTAGCGCACTTGTTGCGTGCCGGGGTAGACGACCGCGCCACGACCGGGAGAATCCTCGGCGCACGACGCGAGCACGCACAGCAGGCCTGCCAGGCCAGCTCGATTGAATGAGATCTTCCCCATGAAACGCGGAGGGCCTGCCGGACCGCCGCGTACTGCCTTGGAGCGTAGGATCGGCGCGTGCGCGTGTCAGACTGGAGCGCGAGGCATGGAACTCGTTTCCATGCGGGCCGCGGACAGCGCTCAGCGCTTCTGGAACAGCGGACTCCTGCGAATCCCGGCCTTGTGCAGGTGCCAGGATCCGAAGGTCGCGAGCGTCTTGAGCGCGTAGACGCTCGAGTTCCACAGGTTGATCGAGCTCGCCTCGTCGAAGTAGCGCACCGGCACGGGCACGTCGCCGAGCTTGAATCCCAGGTGCACGCACTGCACCAGGAACTGCGAGTCGAAGACGAAGTTGTCGCTGTTCTGCTGCCAGGGAACGCGCTCGAGCACGTTGCGCGAGTAGGCGCGGAAGCCCGAGTGCCACTCGCCCAGGTTCTGGCCTGAGAGCATGTTCTCGAGGATCGTCAGGCCGCGATTGGCGAAGTACTTCGACTTGGGCATGCCGCCGGCGAGCGCCTCGCGCCGCGTGCGGATGCGGTTGCCGAGGATCACGTCGCAGATGCCGTAGCGCAGCACCTCGATCGCCGTCGGGAGCATGCGTGCGTCGTACTGGTAGTCGCCGTGGATCATGACCACGTAGTCGGCGCCGTGCTCGAGCGCCGTGCGATAGCAGGTCTTCTGGTTGCCCCCGTAGCCGGTGTTGCGCTCGTGCTGGATCAGGGTCACGGGCAGCTTCTTCGCGATCTCGACCGTGCGGTCGCGGCTGCAGTCGTCGACGACGATGATCTCAGCCACCTGGTCCTTGGGAATGTCCTCGTACACGCGCTGCAGCGTGTTGGCCGCGTTGTACGCGGGCATGACGACGATCGTCTTCCAGGGGGGCGGCATCGCACGCATTCTGGACGCGCGAGCGGGCCGCGACAAGCGCGCGCCTCGCGGAGTAGAATTCCCCGCTCGCGCATGGACACCGGCCAGCCCACGATCTCCGTCGTCGTGCCCGTCTACAACGGCGAGGCCTCGCTGCCCGCCCTCGTCGAGCGCCTCGAGCCGGTGCTGCGCGCGCACTCCTCGCGTTTCGAGCTGCTGCTCGTGAACGACGGCAGCAAGGACGGCTCCTGGAAGGTGATCGAGGCGCTCGTGGCGAAGTACGGCTGGATTCGCGGCATCGACATGCTGCGCAACTACGGCCAGCACAACGCGCTCCTGTGCGGCATCCGCGCCGCGCGCCACGAACTCGTGGTGACCATGGACGACGACCTGCAGCATCCGCCCGAGGAGCTGCCCAAGCTGCTCGCGCGCCTCGTGCCCGGCTGCGACGTGGTCTACGGCCCGCCCGAGAAGGAGCAGCACGGTTTCCTGCGCGACCTCGCCTCGCAGCTCACCAAGCTCGCGCTGCAGAAGTCGATGGGCGCGAAGACCGCGCGCGCCGTGAGCGCGCTGCGCGTCTTCCGCACCTGCCTGCGCGAGGCCTTCGCCGGCTACAAGAGCCAGCAGGTCTCGATCGACGTGCTGCTGACCTGGGCCACGACGCGCTTCGACCACGTGCGCGTGCGCCACGACGAGCGGCGCTTCGGCGAGTCGAACTACACCTACCGCAAGCTGATCGTGCACGCGCTCAACATGATCACGGGCTTCAGCACGCTGCCGCTGCAGCTCGCGAGCTGGATCGGCTTCCTCTTCACGGTCTTCGGCTTGTGCGTTCTGGTCTA
>Ga0302263_10000601_pt1 | contig 13890 bp, 10 predicted proteins | sample II_Fen_N1_4_FD_194564 | JGI IMG/M metagenome (GOLD analysis project Ga0302263, IMG submission 194564) | Peat permafrost microbial communities from Stordalen Mire near Abisko, Sweden - II_Fen_N1_4 | ecosystem: Environmental > Terrestrial > Soil > Wetlands > Permafrost | place: Sweden: Abisko... | reverse complement strand
ATGCCGCTCTGCAGCGCCCTGACCTCGTAGAGAAAATTCCAGAAACCGAGCACCGAACAGAGCACCACGGCGTAGCGCAGCACATCGCCGATACCCTGCGCCGGCTGGCCGTGCAGCAGCCAGGCAAGGCTCGCCGTGGCGCTGCCGAAGACGAAACCGTGATGCGGCCGGAAGCGGCCCAGCTTCCAGCGCGTGTCGAACTCCCAGACCTTGCAGATATTGGTCCCGACGCCCGGCACGATGTAGGCCCAGAGCACGGGAATCAGCCAGGCGACGAGAACCTGCGGCCAGTTGCCGTACTCACCCCACCACAGCCAGAAGGAGAGCGGCGCCAGGATGAGCGGCGCGACATACTGGTAGAGGCGGATGGCCGGCATCATTCGAGGCCGAACCGCAGGCCGTGCTTCTTGTGCACCTCCTTGCGAAAGAGGCGCGAGTAGCGGTAGAAGGCCCAGGCCCGGCCGAGCGTGCGCAGATTGGTCTTCCAGTCTGAAAAGCGCCGGAGCAGCGAGCCGACCGTATTGAACTCGGTACGCGCGGCATGGCAGGCCGTGGTTAGGGCCTCGGGCGACATCAGGGCGGGCACGAAAGCGGCGTGGTTAAAGCGGTATTCCGGGTGCAGCCACCACTGCCCGTCGTAAAGCAGGCGCCCTTCGGCGGCCAGCTGGGCATAGAGCGGCGTGCCCGGATAGGGGGTCAGGATGTTGTAGGCGGCAAAGGTGAAACGGCTGCGCAGCGCGAATTCGACGGTCGCCGCGATGCTCTCCTCGGTGTCGTGATCGTAGCCCAGCGTGAAGGCAGCCCAGGTCTGCATGCCGTGGTCGCGCAGCACCCGCACTTCGTGCTCGTAATTGCTGAAGCCCGAAAGATTCTGCGATTTCCGGGCGTCGCGCAGGCTGGCCGGACTGATCGACTCGAAGCCGAGGACATTGCCCCAGCAGCCACTTCTTTCCATGAGGCGCATCAGTTCCGGATCGCGCGTCACGTCGAGGCTGGCCTGGCTGACCCAATGCACCTTGAGCGGCGTCAGCGCGTGGCACAGTTCCTTGAGCGCCTGGCGGTCGGCAGCAATATTGTCGTCGACGAAGAACAGGAATTTACGCTGCTGCGCCTCGATCTCGGCGACCACTTCGTCGATCCGGCGCAGGTAGTGGCGGCGCTCGAAATACTGGCTGACGGCGCAGAAATTACAGGCGTAATGGCAACCGCGTGAAAACTGGATCAGCGAAATGGGCAGGTAGTCCTTGCCGCGGAACAGCTCGCGCCGGGGCAAAACGCCACCGCCCTGACCGATCCCCGGCGCCGCGTCGTAGCGCGGCTGCAACCGGCCCTGGCGCGCATCGGCAACGACCCGCCCCCAGGCGCCCTCGGCATCGCCGACGAAGATGCTGTCGGCGTGCTGCTGCGCCTCGCCAGGCAACAGCGTGACATGCATGCCGCCGAGGATCACCGGCACGCCGCGCAACCGGTAGGCGGCGGCGATTTCGTAGGCGCGGCGAGCAGTGAAGGTCTCGACGGTGATCGCCACGAGATCGCTCGGTTCGTCGTAGGGAATGCGCTCCATACGGTCGTCGTAGAGCGCCAGTTCGACATCGGGCGGGGTCAGGCCGCCGAGCACGCCGAGCATGAGCGGCTCCATGCGCCCCTCGTCGATATACAGGCTGTGTTCGCGGCGGCCGATGGTCGGTTTGATCAGGGTGATTTTCACGGAATTCTCTCAATCGCCGAGACGGCGCCCCTGCTTGCGGTAGATTTCACGACGTGAAATGAGATTGGCGGTCAGGCTCATCGCGACACCGAACAGCGAAAAGGGCTGGTCGTTGGCCAGCATCCGGCGGGCGATCGACGACCAGGCATAGAAATCCCGGCGCGCCGCGAAACAGCCCTCGGCCAGCGCCTCGGCGGACATCCCGGCCGGCCGGAAAATCGGCGCACCGTAGCGGTAGCCCTCGTCCAGCCACCAGGCCGGCGAAAGCAGCCGCCCCTCGGCCTGCAGCCGGTCGTAGAGCGGCGAACCCGGCGTCGGTGTCAGCGGGTTGAAATTGGCCACTTCGAGACCGGCTTCCAGCGCGAAATCCAGGCAGCGCCGGATACTCTCCGGCGTGTCGTGGTCGTAGCCGAAAACGAAAGTGCCGTAGATACCGATGCCGCGCTGGTGCAGGGCACGGGCGACCTGGTGGTAACTGCCGGCGACCTGGTTCCAGCCCTTTTTCATCTGCTGCAGGTTGGCCGCCTCCAGGCTCTCGAAGCCGATCAGCACGAAGCGACAACCGGCCTCGGCCAGGCGGTCGAGCAGGCCGGGGTCGCGCGCCACATCGATGCTGATCTGGCACGACCAGCGCAACTTGAGCGGCCCGATCACGGCGAGCAGGGCGTCGAGCTGGGCGGCGCTGCTGAACAGGTTGTCGTCGACGAAGAAGAGCAGCCGGCGCCGGCTCATGGCGGCCAGTTCGGCGTGCAACTCCTCGGCCGGCCGGACACGGACATGGGCCCCGTAGAAGCCGTGAATGGAGCAGAAATCGCAGACGAAGCGGCAACCACGCCCGTACTGCACGAGCTGGACGGGCGCATAGGCCTTGCCGGCAAAAATGCGGCGTTCGATATGGCAGCCGGCCAGCGGCGCCCGGTTGTCGCTGCGATAAAGCGGCTGCAGCTTGCCCGCCGCCGCATCGGCCAGCAGGTTTTCCCAGGCCCCCTCGGCATCGCCGACAACGACGGCATCGGCATGAGCCAGCGCTTCGTCGGGCAGGAAAGTCGGGTGATAGCCGCCCATCACGACGCGCCGGCCCTGAGCCCGAAAATGGTCGGCCAGTTGGTAGGCGCGGCGGGCCGTGAAGGTCTCGACGCTGAAGGCAATCAGGTCGGCATCCAGCGTCTCCGGGATGGCTTCGACCCGATCATCGAAGAAACTCACTTCATGGCCGACCGAACGCGCCGCCAGGATGCCCATGGCGAGCGGCGGCATGGCATCGCCGCTGCGGTAATCGCCCATGTTCGGGCGGATCAGGGCGATCTTCACAGGATCGCCGCCTCGGGCTGGGCAGGCCGACCGTCGAGGCTGGCCGGTGCAGCGAAGCTGACGGCGTAGATCCAGCTGCGATAGGTCGCCGGCCGGAACTTGCCCTGCACTGCCTCCAGCCAGGGATGCGCGGCATGTAAGGCGAAACTCAGGGCTGCCGTCGGGCACATGGCCAGCGCATCCTCGATCAATTCCGGCACGGCGTCGGCCAGGGCCGGGGCGACGGCAAAAAAGGCCAGCGCAGACTGGTCGAGCGGCCTGCCGACCGGCGGCAACGGCAGGCGCCCGGCCCAGCGCGCATACAGGTTCCAGGCCGGCAGCAGCGGCCCGAGCGGCCAGCGGTAGGCACAGGCGACGACCTGCTTGTAGGCCTGCTGGTTCCACAGCGCCATGCCGGCGACGATGGCGCCGTCCTTTTCGACGACATGAAAATCAGCGCCGCAACGGCGGACGATCTCCGGCGTCAGCACCGGCGAGAACTGCCAGGCGCGGGCCTGCTCGTTGTAAAACCGGCACAGCTCATCCAGACGATCCTCAGTAACAGGTTGCCAAAACCCGTGCCGTCGGCCACGCCGGGACGGCAGCGCCAGGGTCACAAGTTCGTTGAGCGGCTGGTAGTGCGGCATGCCATGCAGGCCCGCTTCGAGCAGTCGGCGGGCTGGACGGTTTTCGCTGGCGACCGCGGTGTACCAGAGGTCCGCCGTCCGGGGCGAGAGTCGGCGAATCGAGGCATAGCCGTCGCGCAGCACGCGCAGCCGGTGACGATAGACCGGTGCGACACGCAGGGCGCCGAGATAGCCGGTTTCGCGAGGCTGACCGTCGACATGCACGGGCTGTTCAGCGCAGTTGTACATGCCGACCGGAGTACTTCCCTCTCGCGCCAGCACCGCCCAGTCGCGGCCGAAACGATTGGCGCCGGCAAAGAAATCCGGCTCGCGCGTCATCGCCATCGTCACCCACGACGGCATCGGATGGTCGCGCAGCAACTGGCGCAGGATCGCCTCGTCGGCCGGGCCGGCCAGCACGTAATCAATCATGCACACTCCAGCAACGGGCTCTCGGTGGTTTCGTCACCGAGCGGATAGCCGTTGCGCAGCGCCACTTCGTTGCGGTGCATGGCATTGATCGGGAAGAAATTGCGCCACATGAAGGCATCGCGGGCATTGCCCAGGCTGCGCCGGAGGATGTTCGGCCAGGCATAGAAACGCCGGCGCGCCGCGACGCAGCCGGCGGTAATCGCCTCGGGCGCCAGGCGCTCGGGGACGAAAGGCAGGTCGTTGTAACGGTAGCGGCGATCCAGCCACCAGGCGTCGAAACGCAGCCGGCCCTCGGCCTGCAGGCGGGTGTAGAGCGGCGTGCCGGGAAAGGGCGTCAGGTGATTGAAGGCGGCGAGATACATTTTCTGTTCCAGCGCGAAATCGACGGCTTCGTCGAAGGAGTCCGCCGTGTCGTTCTGGTAGCCGAAAACGAAGGTGCCGTAGACACCGATGCCGTGCCGGCGCAAGTTGGCCAGGGCGCCGGCATAGCCGCTTTTCATGGTGTTGAAGCGTTTGTTCATGGCGCGCAGGTTGTCGGCGTCGAGCGATTCGAAACCGATCAGCACGCCGCGGCAGCCGGCCCGCGCCATCCCGGCGACAAAGGCTTCATCGTGCGCCGCGTTGATGCTGATCTGGGTGATCCAGCGCGTTTTCAGGGCGGCGAGCTCGGGCAGCAGTTCGCGCCCGGCTTTCATGTCGCCGGCGAAATTGTCGTCAACGAAGAAAAACAGTTTCTTCTCGGCCCGCAAGGCGGCCAATTCGCGGACCACGTCGCCGGCCGGCCGGCTGCGGTAGCTGCGCCCGAAAAAGGTCTGGATGGCGCAGAACTCGCAGGGGAAGCGGCAGCCGCGCCCGGTTTCGATGAGGCCGATGGGCAGGTAGCGTTTGCCGCAAAAAATCGAGCGGTCGACGACGATATTGGCCAGCGCTCCGCGTTCGCCCTGGTAACGCGACTGCAGCCGGCCGTGCGCCAGATCGTCGAGAACTTCCGGCCAGATCGCCTCGGCTTCGCCGCAGATGATGGCCTCGCCGAAACGCGCCGCCTCCTCGGGCACCAGCGTCGGATGAAAACCGCCAAGGATGACCGGCACGCCGCGCCGCCGGTATTCGCTGGCGATCTGGTAGGCGCGCCGCGCCGTGTAGGTTTCGACCGGAATCGCCACGGCGTCGGTCGGCGCGTCGTAGGGAATGCTTTCCAGGCGGTCGTCGTAAAAACTCAGCTCGACATGGGCCGGCGTCAGGCCGGCCAGCGTGGCGATGGGCAGCGGTTCCATCTGCCACGAGCGGATATAGCTTTCGCCGGGCCGATGGCCGATGGCCGGCTGGATCAGGGTCAGCCGCATACGGTCTTCGGGGCATCCGGGGCCGGCTGTGCGGCAGCGCCGAACAGCGGCGGCAAGGTATGGATCGGCCAGTCGCAGGTGTAGTAGCGATGCAGGTTGTGAGCGTAAAAGCGGTAGCCGAGGTTGGCGGACAGGGCCAGCGGCTGGAAATTACCCGCCTTCCACAGCCGGCGGGCAATTGCCGACCAACGGTAAACCTGCTTCCAGGCCCGTTCGTGGCCTTCGGCCAGCTGCTGCACCGACATCGCGCGCGGCTGGAAGACGACGTGCTGGCCGTCGTACTGCTCCCAGTCGCGGGTCAGGATGCGGCCCTCGCTTTCCAGGCGGGTGTACAGGGGCGTGCCCGGAAAAGGCGTCAGCACGGCGAAGCGCGGCAGATCGACGCCGGCATCGATGGCGAATTCGACCGTCGTGTCGAAAACCTCGGGCGTGTCGTGATCGAGCCCGAAAACGAAACAGCCCTGGACGGCGATGCCGAGGTGGTGCAGGTCGCCGACGAAGCGCTTGAAATCGACCGATTCGTTGAATTTCTTCTTGGCATCCTTGAGGCTGTCCGGCGACACCGTCTCGAGGCCAAGCAGCAAACCGCGACAACCGCTGCGCGCGACCAGTTCGAGCAGTTCGCGGTCGTGCGCGAGGAGCACCGTGGACAGGCCGAACCACTGCACGCCGAGCGGGATCAGCCGGGTGAACAGCTCACGGGCGTATTCACGGTCGGAGATCAGGTTGAGGTCAACGAAAATCAGCTTTTTCTGACCGACCCGGCGGATGTCCTCGATCACCCAGTCGACCGGCTTCTGATACTGCTTGCGCCCCCAGGCGGTCGGCGCGACGCAGAATTCGCAATCGTGCACGCAGGAGCGTGTCGCTTCGAATACCGCCGAGGTCAGGAACTGGCCGGAGGCGAACAGCTCGCGCCGGGCGAAGGGCATGGCCGGCCGATCCAGCGAGAAATCCGGCGCCTGGTCGTAGCGCGCCTTGAGGCGGCCAGCTGCGAAATCGCACAGCAGTTCGGGCCAGCTGTCTTCGGCATAGCCGACACAGACGGCATCGGCATGCTGCGCCGCCTCGAAGGGTAAAAGCGTGACATGCGGCCCGCCGAGCACCACGCTCTTGCCGGCGGCGCGCCAGGCATCGGCCAGTTCGTAGGCGCGCACGGCGGTACCGGTAATCACCGTGATGCCGATCAGGTCGGCATCGAGGGTTTCCGGAATCGGCGCGTTGCTTTCGTCGTAAACCTCGATCTGCGCAGCGAGTTCGGGCGGCACCAGGGCGGCCAGCGTGGTCAGCGTCAGCGGCTGGTAGCGCAGGGATTTTTTGAAGATGCCGCCACGCGCCCGGTAGAGCGGCCCCTTGGGGGAAATCAGGGCAATTTTCACGACTGATTCTCCTCGAACAGCGGCAACCAGAATTCTTCCCGGCGTAAGGCCAGGGGTTTGACATCGCCCAGGCGCACACCGCGCGCCATCAGGGTCTTTTCCACCCGCCCCAGTGCATCGGAACAATGAATCGCGCGCAGCGGGGCCAACTGGCCAAGACGCCGGGCATAGGCGTATTGCGGGTTGGTTTCAAGAGCGGCATCAAGGCTGGCCAGGTGCTCGACACTGTGCGCCAGCTCGGCAATCAGCACGTAACCCGGCAGCTTGGCATCCGGCAGCAGCATGGCAAAACCCGGCAGACCAGCCAGACAGCGGGTGACGAAGGGCTCATCGAGCTTTTCGCCGACCAGGTCGGAAGTCAGCGCGCCTCGCCCAATGAATTCGAGAATCGCCCTGCCGTCACTGCTGCGGCCTTCATGGCGCACCCGGTCACCGGTCCGGTAGCGATAGAGACCGCTGGCCGTCGTCGCCACGACCTCGTACTCATCGCCCGGCAGCAATTCGTCGGCGAGATACAGTTCGCCAGCGCAGGCGAATTCATAAAAGCCGTGCGGCGTGAGCAGCGGCCGCCCGGCCGCATCGGGCACGGTGACCACGCACTCGGTGGATAGCAGGCCCTTGGGCTGGATCGTCACCCCCGGCAGACGCGCCTGCAATTCCCCGGCATAGCGCGCCGCCGTCCCGGAAGCCCAGCAACTGACGAGCTTGAGACGCGGCCAGCAGGCCAGCGGATCGGCAATGTCGTCGAGCAGGCGGAGCAGGAAGGTCGGACTCCACACCGAGATCAGTTCGAGATCGGCCGCCGCGCGCAGAGCCGCCAGCGTCTGCCGGCGCCATTCGGCAACATCGGCAATCCCGGCCACGGCCGGCGAAACGGCGCTTTGGGCGAGCAGCACACGGCCCGCCGCTGCGCCGAGATAAGCCGCATCGGGCAGGCCGAGCGGAATGCCGCTGATGTCTTCGGCCGGGCGCGTCGCCGGACTGATCGAAAAATAAGCCGCGCCGGAAATCCCGTGCGCCTGGACCGTTTCGGCCAGCCAGGGCACGACGGCCGCCTGGAAATCGGCCAGACCGGGCGCCGAGTAGGGAATCAGCTTGGCGCCGCCCGAGCTGCCGCCGGTACGCTCGTAGGCGACCGGGCCACCGGCGAACAGCAGATCCGGCTCGCCGGTCTGCAGGCGTGCCAGCCAGGGTACGAGGTCCTCGTAGCTGCAGAGCGGCACCCGGGCGCGAAAATCCTCAATCGTCAGCGGGCTGCCGCAGGCCGTCAGGTAGGCACAACCCGCATTGCGTGCCAGCATGTTTTCCAGCCAGCGCTCGGCGACAGGGGGCGGGATGTCGTCGAGTTCCGGCCAGCGATTAGCGCGCATGCTCGTCTCCGGTCAGGGCGCGGCGGAAAATCCGGGCGGCCAGCGGCTTCATGTTGCCGACCTCGACTTCGCACAGGCAAACCAGTTCGTCGCCATGGCGGAAACCGGGGTTACGCTCGAAAAAGAAACGCACGGCCGGCTTGTTCAATTCCTCGGGCGTCGCCTCGGCCAGTTCGGCGCGCAGGTGGCCCTGCGACACCGGGAAATGCACGATGCCGCGCACCGTATCGAAACAGCTGCCGTAACGCGCCGCCGCCAGTTGCCGGGCCAGGGCCTGCAACTCGGGCTGCGGCACCTGCCAGTGCGGGAAGAAATCGTTGGCGAAAACCGACAGGTACTTGAAAGTCCGGTGACCCTTGACGAGCAGGAACCAGTACAGCGGCGTCTCCGGCGCCTGCCAGCGGATTTCGCCGATGTGGCCAATCCAGGCGAAAGCCAGGGCCTGCTGCCCCCAGTGGGCGCGAGCGACGACGGTGTCGCCGGAATACAGCACGCGAATGTTCCGGCCGCGCCAGACGGCGTCATAGACTTTTAGTGTGGTGAAACCGACCAATTCGCCGGCAAACGAAAGCAGCAGCACCTCGTCCTTTTCGCCGAGGTCGGTCCGGAATATCTCCGGAGAACTGCCGGCGTAGTGCGCCAGATAAAGCGCCATCATGGCGGTGACTTCCGCCTCGGCCAACTGCATGACCGGCCGTATGCGGGTCGTGTACTGCGGCAAGGAATCGTTCTGCGCGAGAGCGGAAACCGGCATCATCTGCCGGCATCCGCAGGAATCGGCTGGTGGCCCCGGCCTTGTCCGCCGGCACGGCGCACGGCGGCCCAAACCAGCAAGCCGCCGAGCCCGGCGGCTGCCAGGCCGACCGTTGCGGCGAAGCCGACAACCGAACTTCCCAGCCCGAGGATGCTGCACACCAGACCGCCGACAAGCAGCATCAGGCCACTCGACAACATCAGGAATTTCCACAGCAAGCCCAGGATGCGCACGATCAAGTCCGTCCGGTATTTATCGGACCTGCCCGCGCAAGCCGGCAACCTGTTGCTGCAAGGACTCCGGCGTCGCCTCGCCCCCCGGTACGGCGGCCCCGACGTGCAGCACAATGGGAGAGAAGACACCGCGCCGGAAAGGCTTTTTCATCGCCGCGCCGTCGATGCGCGAGAAGAAGCTGCCCCACAGGCCGGACAGCGCCATGGGCACGACCGGCACCGGGTTTTCCTTGAGGATGCGGGCTATGCCGGAACGGAAGGTCTGCAGCTCGCCATCCGGCGTCAGCCCGCCTTCCGGGAAGATGGCGACCAGTTCGCCATTCTTGAGAGCGGCCGCCACTTCGGCGAAGGCCTGTTCCATGAGAGCAGGGTCTTCCTTGGCCGAGGCGATGGCAATCGCGCCGCTGTGGCGGAAGATGTAGTTGAGCAGCGGGATGCGGAATATCCGGTGATCCATGACGAAGCGCACCGGACGCGGCGAGCAGCCCATGATGACCAGCGAATCGATGAAGCTGACATGGTTGCAGGCGAGCACGGCAGCGCCCTCTTCCGGGATATGTTCGAGGCCTTCGCTGCGCAGCCGGTAGGCCGCCTTGATGAGCAACCAGGCCATGAAGCGGATGAGGAATTCCGGCACCAGGCGGTAGATGTAGATCGCCACCAGGCCGTTGAGCACGGCCGCGATGCCGAACAGTTCCGGGATGTTCAGGTGACCGTCGAGCAGGGCGCCGGCGGCCAGTGCGCCGCCGACCATGAACAGCGCATTGACGATGTTGTTGGCGGCGATGATGCGGGCCCGCTGTTCCGGCGCGCTGCGGATCTGGATCAGGGCGTAAAGCGGCACGATGAAGAAACCGCCAAAGGCGCCGAGCATGACCAGGTCGAACAGTACGCGCCAGACGGCCGGCACGCTGAGGATGCCGAGCAGGCTGTGCGCCGTGACACCAACCATGCCGACCGGCGAGGCAAAATAGAGGTCGATGCCGAACAGGGTCAGGCCGATCGAACCGAAGGGCACCAGGCCGATTTCGACATGCTTGCCGGACATCCGCTCGCAGAGCAGCGAACCGAGGCCGATACCGACCGTGAAGGTGGCGAGCAGCAAGGTCACCGTCGATTCGTCGCCGCCCAGCACGTTCTTGGCGTAGGCCGGGAACTGCGCAAGGAACAGCGCGCCATACAGCCAGAACCAGGAAATACCGAGAATGGACAGGAACACCGAACGGTTCTGGCTGGCAAAACGGATATTGCGCCAGGTTTCGCTGACCGGATTGAGGTTGATCTTCAGTTCCGGCACGGGGGCCGGTGCCGTGGGAATGCCGCGACTCGCCAGGTAACCGGCAAAAGCCACGACCAGGCCGCCAAAGGCGATCCAGGCCGGATGCTCGACCGAGCCGGCGAGCAGACCGCCGGCCAGCGTGCCGATCAGGATGGAAACGAAGGTACCGGCCTCGATCAGCGCGTTGCCGCCGATCAGCTCATCGGGATGCAGGTGCTGCGGCATGATCGCGTACTTGATCGGTCCGAACAGCGTTGAATGCAGGCCGAGCAGAAACAGCGCCCCCATCAGCACGCGCAGGTCATGCAGCGCGAAGCCGGTGGCGGCGACGCCCATGATCAGCATTTCCAGCACCTTGACCAGACGCGCCAGTTTCGCCTTGTCGTACTTGTCGGCCAGTTGCCCGGCCGTCGCCGAAAAGAGGAAGAAAGGCAGCATGAAGATGCCGGCCGCCATGTTGGCCAGCAGTTCCGCCTTCATCGTCGTCCATTGCGCCGTCTGGAAAGTCAGCAGGACGACCAGGGCGTTCTTGAACAAGTTGTCATTGAAAGCCCCGAGAAACTGGGTGACGAAAAATGGCCCGAAGCGTTTGGTCTTCAGCAGATGGAACTGGCCGCTCATGATTTTTCTCCGTTATTGGCCGACGCCCGGCGCCGGCGCTTGATGTGCAGACCACCCAGGCCGAGGAAGGCAAAGAAGCCGCCGTAGCCGGCCAGGGCATATTGCGAGGGCAGCGTTTCTTCAGGCGGCGCGGCCGGATCTTTCATTTCGGCCGGGAAGGGACGCGGATCGGTCGGGACGATTTTCCAGTCCGCCTTGTTGGCCGGCGTACGCGCCATGAATTCGTCGAGCGAGGCAACCGGTGCCTGGCCCATGGCCCGCGACGACGGAAATTGCGGGATGCGCACGTAGAGCAGGGCCTCGATGTCCTCGGCGAGCATTTTCTCGTAGGGCGTCGCATTGGCCGGATTGGCGACGATGCGCTGGAGGATGTCCTCGCCGGCCGCCGTGAAGGCGACGAAAGGATAGAGATTGGTCTTCTCGGCCGACAGGTAGTCGTAAGCCTTGCGCCCGTGATCCAGGCTGCGTTCCTTGACCGTCATGTAGGGCAGCGCGGCGACGGCCTTGAGGCGTCCGCCAGGGCCTTGCTCGGGAATGTTCCAGCCGAGCGAGCGCAGGGTTTCGAGATTGATCCCGGCGCAATTGGCGGTAGCGTGGTTGTAGCGGAAATCATGGCGGTAGAAGTGGTTGAAGACCCGGCCGATGGCTTCCTGATAGAGCGCCGGCGCCCGTCCGTCTTTCAAGACGGCAACCAGCATGTAGCTCGGGCGATACCAGGACTGGCCGCTGTTGAGGTCGGTCTGGTAGGCATCCATCGGCAGCGTCGAGGCGATGATGCCCTTCTCGCTGACCGAGTCGAGGTTGTAAAAATTATTGACCAGCCAGTCGTCCCACTCGCCATGCGGGCCGAAACGACCGGTGGCGACGGCGAAATGGCCGCCATGCGCCTCGTCGTCGTCACCCTGGGCGCCATTGAGCACGAAGGCCATGACCGGCTTGCCGGCCAGTTCGGGCGCCGCGCCGGTCTTGCTCCAGAGCAGGCGGGTAGCCAGGGGGGGACGCACCGCCGGCTTGTTGAATTGCTGAGCGATGAATCCCCACAGGGTCAGGGGGCCTTCTTCGTCCTTGACCAACTCTTGCAGCGTTTCCTTGCCGCTCAGCGGCTTGACCGGCATCTTGCCGTCCAGGGCAAAATCCTCGGGCCACAGGGTGCGGGCGACAAAGCGACCGCCGTCAAGCCGGCCACGGGCCTTGATGTTGCGGCCGGCGAAATAGCGTGAGCTGTCCTCGTTGTAGTACGACAGGTTGCTGGCGATCTTCGGCACGATGGCAAAGGGCAGCTTTTCGGCGCCAGCGCCTTGCAGGATATTGTCATTAGCTGACAGCTTGCCATGCGCTACTTGCGGCGAACCGATCCACAGCAGGCTGGGCCGCGTCCCCTCCGGCTTGCCCTGGCGGGCCGCCTGCCATTGGCGAATGTCGTCCTGGGCGCGCAGCTTGGCGTCGAAGCCGGCGGCCTGAGCGGTCGGCACGGCCAACTGGTCGCCGCGGAAATACCACAGGGCCGGGGCTGGCGTCGGGCAATCCTGGCAGTCGCCGGTGCTCAGGCGGAAATCGCTTGCATTGTAGAGACCGAGATGGCCTGTGGACAGGGCGTCCGTCACCGGTGTCGCGGCAAGACCCTGGGCCGCCGACAGGGACAGCATCCCGGCTGCTACCAGACGGGAAGCCAGGGGAAGAACAGCTCGCTTCATTGCAGATTTCTCCTTGAACATTTCAATTTTGTTAGGCAAATACAGGTATCAGGCCAGACGGGCGGTGAAAATCCGCCGGGTCTGGAAAACGCTAGCCGCGAAAGACTGACCTTGCCAGGCCAGCAGGCGCTTCAGGCTGAAGTCGAAAAGCAGCGGATTGTGCTGGCGCAGGATCTCCAGGTCATTGACGGCGCCGGCCGGCAGCAACCCGGCCTTGGCCAGCGCGGCCGGCGAGGTCAGCGGCAGGATGCCCGGCAAGGGGTAGTCCGAACCATGCAGCAGGCGGTCGTGCAGGTCGCCGCGTTCGAGCAGCGTGCGAATGATCGCCGGCTGGCGGTTGCGCTGGGTAATGGCCGAGATGTCGCCATAGAGCAGGCCTTTGGCGCGCGGCTCGGCCATCAATTTGAGGAAGAGATCGAAGCTGCTGCGCACCTTGCCGTCGTCGTCGACATCGCTGCCCAGCGAAGCGCAGTGGGCGACGACGACCTTGACCCCGGCGTCGAGCGCCCGGCGCAGGCGCAATGGGTTGCCGTAAGCCTGGGTATTGCTGCCCTCGACCGCCTTTTCCTCGCCGCAATGCACGATCAGCGGCGTGCCGCTGGCGGCCAGCGTGCGATAGAAGGCATCACAGCGGGCATCAGCCGGATCCATGCCCATCGCAGCCGGCAGCCACTTGACGGCGCGCGCACCGTCGGCGACGGCCTGTTGCAGGTGCAGGACGGCATCGGCCCGATAGGGATGCAGCGAAGCCACCCACTCGAAACGCATCGGGAAATCGCGGGCCAGCTTGGCCGCCCAGGCATTCGGCACGAAAAAGGCGGAATGCTCGGGATGGGCGTCGCCCTTGCCGTCGTGAAAACGCTCGAAGGCAAAGAGCATGACCTTGAAGCCGGCCGGCATCGCATCGCACAGGTTGAGCAGACGGGCGACATAGGCCTGGTCGACCTTGCCCGGCGCATCGTGGGCGCAGCCGGCATTCATGTAGAACAGGCGCCGGGCGTAATTGAGCGGATGCAGCGGCGAGGACAGTTGCGGCCCGACCTCGATGCCGCTGCCGCCATCGCCGAGGCCGGCGAGATGGACATGGCAATCCCAGACCTCGGCCGGATCAAGCCCGGCCCAGGCCTGTTGCAGCCAGGGACTGTCGAGCAGCCCGGCGGG
>Ga0302263_10000600_pt1 | contig 13899 bp, 12 predicted proteins | sample II_Fen_N1_4_FD_194564 | JGI IMG/M metagenome (GOLD analysis project Ga0302263, IMG submission 194564) | Peat permafrost microbial communities from Stordalen Mire near Abisko, Sweden - II_Fen_N1_4 | ecosystem: Environmental > Terrestrial > Soil > Wetlands > Permafrost | place: Sweden: Abisko... | reverse complement strand
ACGAAGGCGAGAAGCATCCACCGACGGCGCCGCCACCGGCTGGCGCCGCGGTGCGGGTCAGTCATCTCCGGCCCGTCCAGTCCTGCGAGTTCTGGAGGGATCGGGCCGACCAGCTTCAGCGGTTCGCGATGATGGGGGTCGACACCGTCGCGCTGTGGGTCGTGGAGCGGCCCACCCGGCGTAACCCAACGCGCGCTGACCGGATCGAAACGCTCCGACGGTGGAGGCAGGAGCCGAGCCATGCAACCAGCCTTGCATGAGTGCCCACCCCACCAGAACACTCACGCCGCAGCCAGGGGCCACCGGTCCGAGCGAGCCCGAACCCGATCACATCAGTTCGGACGCCCTCGTCAGCACGTCGCGCAGCATGCCGGCGATCTCCGCGAACTCCGGCTCGCCGATGGTCAACGGGGGAGCGAGCTGGATGACGGGGTCTCCCCGGTCGTCTGCGCGGCAGTAGAGCCCGGCCTCGAAGAGGGCCTTGGAGAGGAAGCCGCGCAACAACCGCTCGGACTCGGCGTCATTGAAGCTCTCGCGGGTTGCCTTGTCCTTCACCAGCTCGATGCCGTAGAAGTAGCCGGCGCCGCGGACGTCGCCGACGATCGGCAGGTCACGAAGGCCGTCCAGCTGGGCCCGGAACGCCGGGGCAAGGGTGGCGACGCGCTGGTTAAGGCCCTCGCCCTCGATCAGGTCGAGGTTCGCCATCGCAACGGCAGCGGACACCGGGTGGCCGCCGAAGGTGAAGCCGTGGGCGAAGGACGTGGTGCCGTGCCGGAACGGCTCGAAGAGTCGCTCGGACGCGATCATCGCGCCGATCGGGGCGTAGCCGCTGCTCATCCCCTTCGCGCAGGTGATGATGTCGGGCACGTAGTCGAAGTCGTCGCAGGCGAACATCGAGCCGATCCGTCCGAAGGCGCAGATCGTCTCGTCGGAGACCAGCAGCACGTCGTATTCGTCGCAGATCTGGCGGACGCGCTCGAAGTAGCCGGGCGGCGGCGGGAAGCAGCCGCCGGAGTTCTGTACGGGTTCGAGGAAGACGGCAGCGACCGTGTCGGCACCCTCGAACTCGATCGCCTCGGCGATGCGGTTGGCAGCCCACTGGCCGAAGGCGTACTCGTCGTCGCGCAGGTGGTCGGGCGCACGGTAGAAGCCGGTGTGCGGCACCTTGATCGCACCCGGCACCAGCGGCTCGAACGGCGCCTTGGCGGAAGGGATGCCCGTGATGGACAGGGCGCCGTGCGGCGTCCCGTGGTAGGCCACCGCTCGCGAGATGACCTTGGTCTTGGTGGGGCGTCCGGTGAGCTTGAAGTACTGCTTGGCGAGCTTCCACGCCGACTCGACGGCTTCGCCGCCGCCGGTGGTGAAGAACACCCGGTTCAGGTCGCCGGGCGCGTAGCCCGCGAGGCGCTCTGCCAGCTCGATGGCCGCGGGGTGCGCGTAGCTCCACAGCGGGAAGTAGGCCAGTTCCGCCGCCTGCTTCGCCGCCGCCTCCGCGAGCTCGACGCGACCGTGTCCCACCTGGACGGTGAACAGCCCGGCGAGACCGTCGAAGTAGGACCGACCCTTGTCGTCCCAGATCCGGTGGCCCTTGCCGCGGACGATGATCGGGATGTCGGCCCCGAGACCGCCGGCCTCGGTCGACTCGTACACCGAGTGCCGCGTGAAGTGACCCCAAAGGTGGTCGCGCGCGGCCTCTGCGAGCGGAGTGCCCGTGCGCGTGGTCGTGGAGGTGTCGATGCTCATCTGGTGCCCCAGTCGTAGTGCTGCTTGTTGAGTTTGAGATACACGAAGGTTTCGGTGTGGGTGACCTCGGGGATCGTCCGGATCTGGGTCATCAACACGTCGAGGAGTTCCGCGTCGCCTTCGCAGACGACCTCGACCAGCAGGTCGAAGCTGCCGGCTGTCGTGACCACGTAGTCGATCTGCGGGATCTCGCACAACTGGTCCGCGACGGGACCGACGTCACCCTGGGTCTTGATGCCGATCATGGCCTGTCGGGTGAAGCCGACGACCAGGGGGTCGGTCACTGCAACGATCTGCATCACGCCGGTGTCGATCAGGCGCTGGACCCGTTGCCGGACAGCACCTTCTGACAAGCCCACTTCCGCGGCGATGCTCACGAAGGGCCGGCGACCGTCGCGCTGCAACAGCTCGATGATCTGCTTGCCGACAGCGTCGGTCAGTGCCGGGCGGCCGTTACCCACGGGCGTCTGATCGGCGGCTGAGGCGCCACGCTGTTGTGCCATGGGAAGATCCTGCCCTACGATTGTCGGAGTTGGCAAACCCGTACGCTGCGGTATTCGTGGTAACCGACGTGTAACAAATGCGGATTATGTTGGTCGACGTCAACGGATATCTTCGCTCCACGAGTTGGGATTCATCCGTAGAATTTGGAGGGGGCAACCGATGACCGAGGTAACCAGCCTGCGGAATTTCGTAGCAGGTGACTACGCCGAGCCGTCCACTGCTGCGTTCGGCGAGGTGGTGGATCCCGCAACGGCACAGGTGATCGCCCGCGCGCCGATTTCCGGCGCAGCAGAGGTGGACGCCGCCTACGCGGCAGCGGACACAGCCTTCCGCACCACCTGGGGGCGCACCACTCCCGCAGAACGCCAGCTCGCGCTGCTGCGGATCGCCGACGCCGTCGAGGCGCGGGCTGAGGAGTTCGTCGCCCTCGAGGCCCAGCAGACGGGCAAGCCGCTCGCTCTGACGGCCTCGGAGGAACTGCCCCCGATGGTCGACCACCTTCGCTTCTTCGCCGGCGCTGCCCGCGTCCTCGAGGGAAGGGCCGCCGCCGAGTACATGGCCGGCCACACCTCCTGGATCCGGCGCGAGCCGATCGGTGTCGTCGGCCAGGTAACGCCCTGGAACTACCCGTTGATGATGGCGGCCTGGAAGATCGGCCCTGCGCTCGCCGCGGGCAACACGATCGTCCTCAAGCCTGCGGAGACGACACCACTCACCACGCTGCTGCTCGCAGAGGTTGCCGCTGAGTTCCTGCCGCCCGGCACCTTGAACGTCGTCACCGGCGACCGCGAGACCGGCCGGCTGGTCGTCGAGCACCGGACGCCGGCGCTCGTGGCCATCACCGGCTCGGTGCGCGCCGGAGCCGAAGTCGCTGCCAGCGCCGCCGGCTCGTTGAAGCGTGTGCACCTGGAACTCGGGGGCAAGGCGCCCTGCATCGTGTTCGACGACGCCGACATCGAGGCCGCCGTCGAGGGCCTCGGCATCGCGGGCTTCTTCAACGCCGGGCAGGACTGCACGGCAGCGACGCGATTGCTGGTGCACGAACGCATCCACGACGACTTCACGGCAGCCCTGGCCGAGTTCGCCGCGGGGCAGGTCGTCGGCCCGCCGGCGACGGACGGTGCCGACTTCGGCCCGGTGAACAACGCCGCCCAGCTCGCACGGGTGGCCGGGTTCATCGACCGGTTACCCGACCATGCGAACCTCGCCGCCGGCGGGCAGCGGCTCGCAGCGCTGGGCGACGGCTACTTCTACGCGCCCACCGTGATCTCGGGCCTCACGCAGGACGACGAGGCGATCCAGTCGGAGATCTTCGGCCCCGTCATCACCATCCAGTCCTTCAGCGACGAGCAGCAGGCACTTGCCTGGGCGAACGGGGTCGACTACGGCCTGGCGTCCAGTGTCTGGACCAGGGACTTCGGGCGTGCGATGCGGGTGAGCAAGGAGCTCGACTTCGGCTGCGTCTGGATCAACACCCACATCCCGCTGGTCGCGGAGATGCCGCACGGTGGGTTCAAGCGCAGTGGGTACGGGAAGGACCTGTCGATGTACGGGTTCGAGGACTACACCCGCATCAAGCACGTCATGGCAAACATCGAATCCTGAAACTCACCTTGAAACTGACCTGAGGAGCACGCAGCAATGGTCGACCGGTCGCCTTACACGTCCCTTTCCCGGGCCGCCCTCTCACGCCGTTCGGCCTTTGCCGGGCTGGCAGGGGTCGCCGCCACAGGGCTGCTCGCAGCCTGCGGTTCGCCCGGGCGCAACGCCAGCGCTTCGGGTGCCGGGTCTGCGAGCCCGACACCGAAGGCGGCCGTCGACAAGTCCGCAACAGAGAAGGTCGTCAACTGGTCGAACTGGCCGGAGTACATCGACGTCGACTCCAAGGGCAACCACCCCAGCATCGACGCGTTCACGAAGTCGACCGGCATCAAGGTCAAGTACAACGAGGACTACAACGACAACGACGAGTTCTTCGCCAAGGTGCGCCCGCTGCTCGAGGCGGGCCAGGACACCGGCCGCGACACCTGGGTCAGCACCGACTGGATGGTCGCGCGCCTGATCCGGCTCGGTTATGTCCAGCCGCTCGACTACGCCAACATTCCGAACCTGACCAACCTCGAGCCGTCACTGAAGAACGCGCCGTTCGATCCTGGCCGTGTGTACTCGCTGCCCTGGCAGATCGGCTTCGTGGGCATTGCCTACAACCCGAAGGCGACCGGTGGCCGCAAGGTCACCAGCGTCGACCAGCTGCTGCACGACCCCGCACTAAAGGGCAAGGTCAGCATGCTCACGGAGATGCGCGACACCGTCGGGCTTGTGCTGATCGAGCAGGGCAAGAACCTTGGCACGGTCACAGCGGAGGACTTCACGGCCGCGCTCGCCGTGATCCAGGCTGCCAAGGACGCCGGACAGATCAAGGGCTTCACCGGCAACGAGTACACCAAGCCGCTCGCCTCCGGCGACACCGCAGCCTGTGTGGCCTGGACCGGAGATGTCGTCCAGCTGCGGGCGGACAATCCCGAACTCGGTTACTCCCTGGGGGAGAAGGGCATCCCGATGTTCTCGGACAACTTCGTCATCCCGAACCTGGCGCAGCACAAGGCGAACGCGGAGAAGCTGATCGACCACTACTACGACCCGGCGGTGATGGCCGGCGTCACGGACTACGTCAACTACATCTCGCCGGTCGCGGGTGCGAAGGCCATCCTCCTGAAGAACGACCCGAGCGTTGCCAACAACGAGCTCATCTTCCCCAGCCAGGAGGTCCTCGCGAAGACCCAGACGTTCCGTGGTCTCACCGCGGAAGAGGAAACGTCGTTCAACCGTCAGTTCCAGGCCGTGGTAACCGGCTAGTCATGGCAACCACCAAGGCTCCCGGGGACCTCCGGCTCGTACAATTGGCCCGCCACTTCGACGATTTCGTCGCTGTCGCCGGCCTCGACCTCCTGGTGCCGGGCGGCTCGTTCTTCGCTCTCCTCGGCCCGTCCGGCTGCGGCAAGACCACCACCCTGCGGATGGTCGCCGGGCTGGAGGAGCCCACCTCCGGCCAGATCTTCCTCGGCGAGGACGACATCACGTCCACCCGCGCCTACCAGCGCAAGGTGAACACGGTGTTCCAGAGCTACGCGCTGTTCCCGCACCTCAGCGTGCTCGACAACGTCGGTTTCGGCCTGCGCCAGCGCAAGGTCGCCGACTGGAGGCGCAAGGCGATGGAAGCCCTCGAGCTGGTGAAGCTGGGCGACCGCGCCAAGCAGCGTCCGCGGCAGCTGTCCGGCGGCATGCAGCAGCGGGTCGCCCTTGCCCGCGCCATCGTCAACGAACCCGACGTCCTGTTGCTCGACGAGCCCCTCGGCGCGCTCGACCTCAAGCTGCGCAGGGAGATGCAGATCGAGCTCAAGCGGATCCAGCAGGAGGTGGGCATCACCTTCATCCATGTCACGCATGACCAGGAGGAGGCCATGACGATGGCTGACACCGTTGCCGTCATGCGGGCCGGCCACCTCGAGCAGATCGGTGCACCGGCGGATCTCTACGACCACCCGGCCACCACCTTCGTCGCGAACTTCCTCGGCCAGTCCAACCTCCTCCCGCTGGAAGGCTTCAGCGATCCCGGTGGCGAGTTCGTCACTGCCCATGCGCATGGCATCGGCCTCGTGGTTGAGCGTGCACAGCTTCCTGCCGGTCTTGTCGTCGGCCCTGGGTTGACGGCGACCGACAGTTCGGTGCGACTGGGCATCCGTCCGGAGAAGCTGCAGATCCTCGGCCACGACAGCCCGCCGAGCGCCAACCGCCTGCCCGGCTCGGTGACCGATGCCTCCTTCAACGGCGTCGCAACCACGTACCTCGTCGCCATGCCGTGGGGCCAGGAACTCACCGTGACCCAACCGAACGACGGGTCGGCTCGTGCGAACCGGGGTGACGTCGTCACCCTCGGCTGGAATCCCCATCAGGCGTTCGTGCTGGCGGAGGCGGACTGATGGCAGCGTTGACGGCAGCGGTCGGTGGGGTCGCCCCACCGGCCCGTCCCCGCCGAAGGGGCAACCTCGCCCCGCTGCTGCTCCTCGCGCCCGCCCTGCTGTGGCTGGTGGTGTTCTTCATCCTGCCCACCATCTCGCTCGCCTCGCAGTCCCTGCAGACCGGCGACATCGACAACGGCTACACCCTCACCTGGAACTTCGCCACCTACGCAGAGGCGCTGTCGAGGTACTGGCCGCAGTTCCTGCGGTCGTTCATCTATGCCGGGACCGCGACGATCGGCACCCTCCTGCTGGCCTACCCGCTGGCCTGGTTCATCGCCCACCGGTCCGGGCGCTACAAGAACCTGCTGCTGGTCCTCGTGGTTGCGCCCTTCTTCACCAACTTCCTCATCCGGACACTCGCCTGGCAGATCATCCTCACCGACGCCGGCCCGGTGGCCGGTTTCTTCCGGGCGACAGGGCTGACCTCCGTGCTGCAGGCCCTCGGCCTCACCGAGAACGACTCCCTGCTCAACTCCCAGTTCGCCGTGATCTGCGGACTCGTCTACAACTTCCTGCCCTTCATGGTGCTGCCGCTCTACACGATCCTCGAGCGACTGGACACGCGGCTGCTCGATGCGGCCGGCGACCTCTACGCCAACGGCTGGAACACGTTCTGGAAGGTGATCTGGCCGCTGTCGCTGCCGGGCGTGGTCTCCGGCACCCTGCTCACGTTCATCCCCGCAGCCGGCGACTACATCAACTCCAAGCTGCTGGGCAACACCCAGACGGTGATGATCGGCCAGGTCATCGACTCCCAGTTCCTGCGGGTCCTCGACTACCCGACCGCAGCAGCGCTCTCCTTCATCCTGATGATCGCGATCATCGTCCTCGTGGCCGGCTACGTCCGTGCCGCCGGCACAGAGGAGCTGGTGTGATGACCTGGCTGCGGCGCAATCTCGTGGTGATCGTCGGCGTGCTCGTGATGGTCTACATCCTGATCCCCAACCTCGTGGTCACGGTGTTCTCGTTCAACAAGCCGGGAGGCCGCTACAACTACCAGTGGAACGAGTTCTCGCTCGACGCATGGCTCAACCCGTGCGCGAGCGCCGGCTTGTGCGAGTCGCTGGGACTCAGCCTCTGGGTGGCGGTGGTTGCGGCCCTCGTTTCCACCGTCATCGGAACCATGGCGGCCTTCGCCCTCGGGCGGTACCGCTTCCGCGGGCGCTCGGCGACGAACCTGCTGGTGTTCTTCCCGATGGCGACGCCCGAGGTGGTCATGGGCTCGTCGCTGCTCACCTTGTTCATCGCCATGGGGCTGCCGTCAGGCCAGCTGACCATCCTGATCGCGCACATCCTGTTCACGGTGTCCTTCGTCATCACTACGGTCAAGGCACGTGTCGCCTCCCTCGACCCCGCGCTCGAGCAGGCAGCCGCCGACCTGTACGCCACCCCGTCCCAGGCCTTCTGGAGGGTGACGTTCCCGCTGGTCGCTCCCGGCATCGCCGCTGGCGCCCTGCTGGCGTTCGCGCTCAGCTTCGACGACTACATCGTCACCAACTTCAACGCGGGGGCCAACACGGTCACCTTCCCGATGTTCGTCTGGGGGGCCTCGCAACGCGGGGCGCCCGTGCAGGTCAACGTCGTCGGCACCGTCATGTTCTTCGGCGCCCTGGCCATCGTCGGCTTCGGGCAACTCATCGGCGCGCAGGTGCGCCTCGGATCAAGAAGGAAGGAAGCGCTCTGATGCGCGTACTCGTAGTTGGTTCCGGCGGGGTCGGCGACGCCGTTGCCCGGATCGCCGCACGGCGGGGGTTCTTCGAGACGATGGTGATGGCCGACTACGACCTCGCCCGCGCGGAGAAGGCTGTGGCAGCAGCGGAGGCCGCCGGTGGTGGCGGACGCTTCGTCGCAGCGACGGTGGACGCCTCCGACGCCGACTCGGTGAGCGCCCTCGTGCGCGAGCACGGGATCACCCACGTCCTCAACGCCGTCGATCCCCGGTTCGTGATGAGCGTCTTCACCGGCGCCTTCGCAGCCGGCGCCGACTACCTGGACATGGCGATGAGCCTCTCCCACCCGCACCCGGACCAGCCGTACAGCGAGGTCGGCGTGAAGCTCGGTGACGACCAGTTCGTCCAGGCGGAGGCCTGGGAGCAGGCCGGACGCCTGGCCCTCGTCGGGATCGGCGTCGAGCCGGGCCTCTCCGACGTGTTCGCCCGCTACGCCGCAGACCACCTGTTCAGCGAGATCGAGGAGCTCGGAACCCGCGACGGCGCCAACCTCGTGGTGCGCGACGAGGACGGCGAGGAGATCTTCGCGCCCAGCTTCTCGATCTGGACCACGATCGAGGAGTGCCTGAACCCGCCGGTGATCTGGGAGAAGGACAGGGGCTGGTACACCACACCGCCCTTCAGCGAGCCGGAGGTGTTCGACTTCCCCGAAGGCATCGGCCCGGTGGAGTGCGTGAATGTCGAGCACGAGGAGGTGCTGCTGATGCCGCGCTGGGTGGACGCGAAGCGCGTCACCTTCAAGTACGGCCTCGGCGACGAGTTCATCGGGGTGCTGAAGACACTGCACGCCCTCGGGCTGGACAAGACAACGCCGGTGCGGGTGAAGGGCGTAGAGGTGTCGCCCCGGGACGTCGTTGCTGCTGTCCTTCCCGACCCGTCCACCATCGGTCCGCGGATGACCGGCAAGACGTGCGCCGGCCTCTACGTCACGGGCACGGGCAAGGACGGCAACCCGCGCAGGACCTACCTGTACCACGTGGTCGACAACGAGTGGTCGATGGCAGAGTTCGGTGCCCAGTGCGTGGTGTGGCAGACGGCGATCAACCCGGTGGTGGCCCTCGAGCTGCTGGCGACCGGCGTCTGGTCGGGGACTGGTGTCCGCGGTCCGGAGTCGTTCGACGCCGTGCCCTTCCTCGATCTCCTCGCCGGCCCGCAACCCGACGGCTTCGGCTCCGCCTGGGGCATGGAGGAACGATGACGATCGGGACGATCGGGCAGGCCCGGAGCATCGTCACCGAACTCCCCGGACCGAAATCGCGTGCGCTGGCCGAGCGCCGCAAGGCAGCCGTCTCCCACGCCGTGAGCGTGGGCATGGAGGTCTACATCGACAGGGCAGAGGGGGCGATCCTCGTCGACGTCGACGGCAACCAGCTCATCGACCTCGGCTCGGGCATCGCCGTCGCCTCTGTCGGCCACGCCGATCCCCGTGTCGTTGCCGCGGTCACCGAGCAGGTGGCCCGGTTCACCCACACCTGCTTCATGGTCACGCCCTACCCGGGCTACGTGGAGCTCTGCGAGAAGCTGGCCGAGCTCACCCCCGGCACGCACGAGAAGCGCTCCGCCCTGTTCAATTCGGGAGCCGAGGCCGTGGAGAACGCCGTCAAGATCGCCCGTGCCCACACCGGGCGCACGGCTGTGATCGCCTTCGACCACGCCTACCACGGCCGCACCAACCTCACCATGGCGCTCACGGCGAAGGTGATGCCCTACAAGGCGGGCTTCGGCCCGTTCGCCCCCGAGATCTACCGGGTGCCGATGGCCTACCCGTACCGCTGGTCGACCGGGCCCGAGAACTGCGCTGACGAAGCGTTCGCGGAGTTCACGTCCCAGGTCCACGTCCAGGTGGGGGAGGAGAACGTCGCAGCCGTCCTCGTGGAACCGATCCAGGGCGAAGGCGGCTTCATCGTGCCTGCCCCAGGGTTCCTCGCGCGCGTGGCGCAGTGGTGCACAGACAACGGCATCGTGTTCATCGCTGATGAGATCCAGACCGGCTTCTGCCGTACCGGCGACTGGTTCGCCTGCGAGCACGAGGGGATCGTGCCCGACCTGATCACGACGGCGAAGGCACTCGGCGGCGGCCTGCCGATCGCTGCCGTCACCGGCAGGGCGGAGATCATGGATTCCCCCGTCGTCGGCGGACTCGGTGGCACCTACGGCGGGAATCCGGTGTCCTGCGCGGCAGCGCTCGCAGCGATCGAGACCATGACCGAGGAAGGACTCGTTGATCGTTCCCGGCGCATCGGCGCCGAGATCGACCAGCGCCTGCGTGAGCTGTCGGCGCAGTACCCCCAGATCGGCGAGATCCGCGGACGCGGGGCGATGATGGCGATGGAACTGGTGCGTCCCGACGGGGCGAAGACCCCTGACCCCGTCCTCACCAAGGCAGTCCTCGCCGGCTGTGCGCGGCGTGGTGTCGTCGCCCTCGGCTGTGGCACCTACGGCAACGTGATCCGCCTTCTGCCGCCGCTGGTGATCGAGTTCAGCCTGCTTGCGGAAGCTCTCGACATCCTTGCGGAGGCGTTGGTGGAAGCAACAGCGTGATCTAGTTACGCTGTGCGAGCTGGACGCCGCCAACGTAGCCGGCGGCCAGCCCGAGGGCCAGGTGCCTGATCGACTCCTCCGGCGGCAGGAACGTCGGATGGTGCAGGCCAACGCGGTGCCGCGCGCCGCTGGCGGGAGCGCCCGTGCCGACGAACATCATCAGGATCGGCGCGATCCGGGAGTAGTGCGAGAAGTCGTCTGCGCCACAGGAACGGAACGGTTCGTGGGCCACCGGCATGCCCAGGTGGGTGAGCAGCGGGTCGACGAGCGTCACCAGCCGACGGTCGTTGTTCAGCACCGGGTCACCAACGATCAGGTTGACCTCCGCGCGCGCCCCACGCGCGGCTGCCGTGTGCTCAGCGAGACGCCGGATCGCTGCGTGCAGGTGGGTGCGATCGGATTCGTACATGGTGCGGATCACGCCGTGCAGCGACCCGCTCGCGGGAATGATGTTGTGCGCCGTGCCCGCCTCCATGCGTCCCACGGTGATCACAGCAGGGTGGACCGGGTCGATGGTCCGGCTCACCAGCTCCTGGAGTCCGGTGACGATGTTGGCGAGGATCGGGATCGGGTCGATTGCGACGTGCGGGTAGGCGCCGTGCGCCGGTTCGCCATGCACGACGATGTCGAACTGGTCTGCCGCAGCGTTGACAGCTCCCACGCCGGTACTGATCACCCCACCGGGCACCTGCGGCTGCACATGGCCGCCGATCACCGCGCACACCTGCTGTTCGGAGAGGAGCTGGGACGTGACGACGTCCTCAGCGCCGGACGGCTGGGTCTCCTCGCGGGGCTGGAAGAGGGCGACGAGCCCGACCGGCAGCCTTTCGACGCGGCGCGCAGCCTGCAGCAGCAGCCACAAGGCAGCGAGGTGTATGTCATGGCCGCATGCGTGCATGGCGCCGTTCGTCGATGCCCACTCCACGCCGGTGTGTTCGACCAGCGGGAGGGCGTCGAGTTCGGCACGTATCGCCACAGCGGGGCCGGGCGGGCCGATGCGGACCATGAAGCCCGTGTCCGCGACGCGGGTGGCGCGCAGGTTGGGCAGTGCGTGACGCAGGCGCTCAGCCGTCGGCCTCTCGGCACCGCTCAGGTCCGGGTGGCGGTGCAACTCCCTGCGCAGGGCGCGGGCGTGCACGAGGTCCTGGTCGAGGTGCTCCACCAGTTGCGCCAGCAGTGTCTTCGCTGCCGGATCCGGCCAGGGGGTCACCATGAGCCCATCTTCCCAGCGCCGGGGGTCACGAGGACAGCGGTCGGAAAGTCTGGACGGTGACGTCGATCGTGATCGCGCCCCCGTCGACGTCCTCCGGCACCCTGTGGAAGGCGTTCGGGCCCATGGCGATCAGGTCGGCTGCGAGTTCTGCCGACACGGTCACCTGACGCCGCAGCAGCCTGGTGTCGTGCAGCTCGAAGAACTCCGAGGCCGCGGCAGCGAGCTGGTCGGCCTTGTCCGCGGGCACTTCGAGCAGGCCGTGCCGGTCACGCAACCCGGCGAGGTGCCCGGGTCGCGGCGTCGCAACGACCAGCAGGCCGTCGGGACGCAGGACGCGGGCGAACTCCGGCAGGTTGCGGGGAGCGAACACGCACAGGACGGCGTCGAGGCAGCGGTCGCGCACCGGGAGCGGCCGCCACACGTCTGCCACGACGGCAGCGATCCGCGGGTCGGCCTGCGCTGCGACCTTGGCCGCAGCCTTCGACACGTCCAGCGCCACCCCCACGGCAACAGGGTCGTCGCCGAGGGCACGGGTGAGGTAGTAGGCCGTGCCGGAGCCCACCTCGAGGATCGTCATCCGGCCGCTGAGCTGAGTGGCGAGCTGTGCTGCGAGCGGTGCGAAGATGCCGGCAGCGTGCACCCTTCCGCGTGCAGCCAGCATGGCTGCGGTGTCCGCGTTGGCGGGTTCCGCGCCGCCCAGGAGGTTCAGGTAGCCCTGGCGAGCCAGGTCGAAGTTGTGGCCGTTCACGCAGTGCAGCCCGCCGTCGGCCACGCCGAGCCCCGACCTGCAGACCGGGCAGGCCAGCAGGTCGGTGGCCACGTCGATGGCCACTACGCCGCCCGGAACTCCAGGCCGGTGCCGTCCGCAGCCCTCAGGGCGAGCGTGTTCCCGACGATGGCGTAGCTGGTCGCCGCTTCGATCCCGGTGAGGACGGCGGTCTCCTGTGCACTCTCGTTGGGATTCGCGCACGCCATCTTCGTGCTCATCAGCGGGCCCGCCTTGAAGCTGCTGCCGTCGATCCTCAACGGTCCCCGGAAGGTGTTGCAGGCTTTCCCGGACAGCTGGACGCCGCTGATCTGCATCGTGACAATGCTCCCAGCGACCGGCGAGGCGGTCGCTGCCTTGGAGACGATGGCGGACAGCTGCCAGGTGGTCCCCTCGAGTGGCGGGTTGGCTGCGGCGGCGAGGGTGAACACCACCTTCTGCCCGGCGTCGACGAGTTCCAGTCCCGTGCCCGCTGTGCGCACGGCCGCGACCGTTGCCAGTGCCGTCCCGAAGGACTGCTCCTGCGTCATCACGGCCGCGTCCTCGCAGGCCATGGCCGTCTGGGCCGCCGGCTTGATGGTGAGCGCCGTGCCGGTGAGGGTGTAGCCGGCGCTATAGGAGTTGCACCCTGTTGTTCCCGAGACCTGGTCGGCTGCGAAGTTCATCGTCGGCGCGTGGCCGGCGATGGTCGGCTGGCCGCTGATGGCCGTCACCGACCAGTTCGTCCCGGTCAGCTGGGGTGCTGGGCCCGCCGGCGTGGGTGCCGCACAGGCGGCCAGCGTCGCGATCAGCCCGACGGTCACGATCCAGTACTTCCTCACGGCGCCTCCTCGCGTCCGGTTGCCGGCGCCTGGGCGGCGCGGCGCATCGCCCGCACGTCCGACCGGATCAGCAGTACCAACCCGAGACCAGCCATTCCTGCGAACGCGAACCATTGAAGCGCATATGAGAAGTGGTTGCCCTCTGTCAGCTCCGGCGGTGTGACAGGTGTCAGGGTGCCGGCTTGGGCAGGGGTGATCTGGATGACGGAGACGAACCCGTTCACGAGGGGGTAGGGCAGGGTTCCGGCAACAGCCGTCGAGTTGATCAGCCGGACGGTGTTGCTGGGCGCGACCGGCGTGATCGCCTCGGTGCTGCCCTGCTCGTCGCGGCGGACGTAGCCGAGGATGTCCACCTCGCCGGCCGGGGGAGCCGGCAGCGTCGACGGGTAGTCCTGGTCGTTGGGCTTGGTGCCGAAGCCGCGGTCCACGAGCACCCAGGCTCCGGTGGTCGTGTGCAGCGGGGTCAGTACCTCGTAGCCGCTCGCCGGACCGAGGGAGCGGTAGCGCACCATGAATTGCCGGTCGGGGTCGAAGGTGCCGCGCACCGTCACCCGCTGCC
>Ga0302263_10000594_pt1 | contig 13928 bp, 5 predicted proteins | sample II_Fen_N1_4_FD_194564 | JGI IMG/M metagenome (GOLD analysis project Ga0302263, IMG submission 194564) | Peat permafrost microbial communities from Stordalen Mire near Abisko, Sweden - II_Fen_N1_4 | ecosystem: Environmental > Terrestrial > Soil > Wetlands > Permafrost | place: Sweden: Abisko... | reverse complement strand
TCGACGCACGGCAGAGACCAGTTCTTCTGCGGCATTGTCCTTGGTCAGGTAGCCAGAAGCACCAGCGCGCAAGGCACGCATCGCATATTGTTCTTCCACATGCATGGTCAGGATCAGTATCGGCAGTTTTGGTTGAAGCGCCTTGACATGGGCAATCATTTCAAAGCCGTCACGGCCAGGCATCGAGAGATCGAGAACGGCGACATCGACCGGGTGATTGCGAATTCTCGAAATGACTTCGGTATAGTCGGCCGCTTCGCTGACGACGGTAATGTCGGACTCGTCGGTGAGCAGGCGCCTGATTCCCTCGCGGAACATCAAATGATCGTCGGCAATAAGCAGGCGAATCATTGGCGTACCCAAAAGAAAAGCATTGCCTTGCCGCCGACTGACACCCGTGGCGCATCGTCCTTGGCAAGCAGAAACGCATTCGGCATCACCATAAACAAAGTCCCCGGATGTCGGCAATGATTTGGCGTTACTAATGCTACGGTAACGGGGCGCAATCGCCATACCCTATTTTGAGTATTAACCCGTCTTATTCCATCACCTGTTGGATGGGTTTACCCGCATAAAGATTGGTCGGGTTCGAAGGTAGGGTGGCGCCAGTTGAAGCGGGACATGGCCGAACGAGTACTTACTGAAGTCAATCCGCATAAAGAAGCTTCCCAAGCCGGGAGTGCAGAAAAGTCCTACAAGTAATTCCGTCAATTTCCTACGACACATTCAGACGCGTAGACCTGCCGCATCTTCTCCTCCTCTGCCATATTTGATCGTGTGCAAATTTCTGACGATTGGCAGCAAGCGACGTCGTTTTCATGAATTGACGGTGGAACGCCAGAACGGCGGCGACCGGGACATACAGATCGACAAGCGGTAGATGAGAAGGAGTAAGCAAGATGTTGACCCTTTCCCGATTCTTGTGCCTGCTGACCGCCGCGTTGCTATGTTTTTTTGCTATAAGCGCCGAAGCGCAGAGTTTCCGCGTGCAGTGTCCGACGACGACGGCTTTGCATCCTGGCTTGGCGACCGATGCCGGCGCCATCAAGTGTCAGCAGATTTCCGGTGGCGATGGTTTTGCGACGATGGCGGATGGTTCGCAGACCTATCTGTTTGCGTTCGGCCCGCTGTCCGGACTCAAGGACATCAAGGCTGGCCAGCCCGGAACGCAGACCCAGGCCGTGTTCAATACACCGAACCCGTTTACGAGCAACCCGGCGGCTGATCCCACAGCGTCCAACGGCGCCGTCGGCCTGACTCCCGATCCCAATCTGCCCGTTGGCAGTCCGCTTGATGGCCATATCGACCCGCGTCCAGTCATGGACGTTGGCGTCATGAATGGCAATATGCCGGCGCCGACGATGGCCATCGACGAAGACGACGAATTCTTCCTGACGCTGACCAATGTCGGCATGATCATGCGTCCCGACCTGTTCGAGCAGCACACTGTGCACTTCCACGGCTATCCGAACGCCTCGTCGTTCTACGACGGTGTTCCTGACGCTTCGGTGGCCATCAACATCGGCGGCAGTTTCACCTACTACTACCTCGCACCTGACGCTGGAACCTACTTCTGGCATTGCCATATCACTCCGCCCGAGCATTTGCAAATGGGCATGGTTGGTCAGATTTACGTGCGTCCGCGGCAGAACCGCGTGCCCCTGGGTGCCTCGCTTTACGCCGCTCTGGCGGCCCATGAACAAGCCAGCGCCGATCCGCGTCAGCGTTGCGGTACTGACATCCTGTGTCCGGCCAACTTGCCGCATAGCGATAACGGCGCCACCCGCAGCAACAACAAAAGCGGGTCGCCCACCCTGTATGCGTACAACGACGGCGACGGCTCGACGGCTTACGACGTCGACTACCCGATCCAGATTCACGGCTTCGACCCCAGCTTTCACTTTGTCGGCATGACCTTCAACCCCGAGCCCTTCACCGACATGAAGGATAAATATTTCATGCTCAACGGCCGCAGTTATCCGGATACGGTCACGGCCGGACCGATGCAGACACAGGTTGCTGATGGCAGCATGCACTTCTCGCAGCCGCTGCCGACGATCATCAACATTCCGGTCGGCGGCAAGGCTCTGCTGCGCATCTCCGACCTTGATGTCACCGAATTCCAGACCCTGGGTTCGCTCGGCATCCCGATGCGCATCGTCGGTTACAACGCCCGACTATTGCGCGACATGGCCGGCAACAACACCGCCTACACCACCAATTCGATCACGCTCGCCGGTGGCGAATCGCTGGACGCCATTCTTGACGCCAGCGACACGAGCAAATTCAAAGCGGGCGACACCTACTACCTGTACACGCCGAATCTCGATCACCTGGCCAACGACGCCGAAAACTTCGGCGGCCTGATGACCGAAGTCCATATCTGTAGTTCCGTGGATCCAACCACCAAGACGTGCAGTTAGGAGTGCCGCCATGTGCCCAACCCTGAATAGCAAGACCTTGATCCAGCGATTTCAGGTTGTCGCTGCGCTGTTCGCCACGTTGTTGATTGCTGTGGCGCAGGCGGCTGTACCAGGGGTTACGAGCGCCTCGGGCAGTTTCAACCTGACGGCGGCGCCGAGCTATCTCACCCAGCCCGATGGCGCCTCGATCTATTCGTGGGGTTACGGTTGCGTCAGCGGATCGACCCCCAGCTTCGCTCCAGCGGCCATCAGTGGCGCCAATTGCCCGACGATGCAGATTCCCGGGCCGACGCTGATCGTCAAGGAAGGCCAGAGCGTCACCATCAACCTGACCAACAACCTGCCACCCGCCGCCGGTAATACCTCGATCCTTTTCCCGGGATTTTCCGTCAAGTCGAGTGGTGGCACACCGGGCCTACTGACCCAGGAAGCGGCATCCGGCGGCAGCGTGACCTACACGTTCACAGCGACGAGTCCGGGAACGCACGCCTACTACAGCGGCACGCAGGGCGATCTGCAAATCGAAATGGGGCTTTATGGTTCCATCATCGTTCTGCCGTCCACGCCGCCGGCGAATTGCTCCAGTGGCAGCTCAAACGATGTGGCCAAGGTGTTTAACGGCGAAACCGATTTTCGCCTGTCAACCGCCGCCTACAACCATGGCGCGAGTTGCTACGACCGTGAGTACCTGTTCCAGTTTTCCGAGATGGACCCGCTGATTCATCAGCAGGCCGATGCCCAGAAGGATCTGCCGTGCACGCGAGCTAACGGCTGCATGAGCATCGCCACCGAGCCCTACCACCCGGCCTATTTCCTGATCAACGGTCGCTCGATGCCCGATCTGATGGACCCCAACTACGCCGTGCAATATCCGCACCAGCCGTATAACGGCAATCCGCACATGCATCCGGGTGAACTCGTGTTGCTGCGCGTCGTCGGCACCGGTCGCTGGCAACATCCCTTCCACGAGCACGGCAACCATGTCCGCATCCTAGGTCGCGACGGCAATCTGCTGCTTAGTCAGAATGACCCGACCAAGCTCGCCGGGCCGCTGTTGTTCACCACCACAACGACACCCGGGACAACCCTCGATGGTATTTTTTACTGGACCGGGAAAGGCTTGAACTGGGACGTCTATGGGCACACGGCGGGCGATCACAGCGTGTGCGTCCCCGATGCCAACGGCTATTACACCGCCGACCCGACGGCGCCCAACTACTACGAATGGTGCCAGGACCACGCCAAGCCCCTCGAAGCCCATCCCTTTGGCGCGGTCGGCAGCGGTGGCCCGGTGACGCTGCCCGACGCCAACATCCTCACCAACGGCGCGTGGTATGGCGGCAGCCCGTATCTTGGTCCCGACGCAACGGCGCGCGCGGTCGGCAGTACGCCGATCCCTCCGTTTGGCACTGTGGCCAACAGTCCGTCACAGGAAGCCGGATTTGCCTACATGTGGCATTCGCACAACGAGCGCGAGATCACCACCAACAACGCCTTCCCCGGCGGCGCGATGATGATGATGCTCGTCGATCCTCGCGCCTTCAAGATCAACGAAGCGAACTGAGTTGAGGAAAAACGCCATGGACGCCAAAACCTTCAACGCTGGGTTGCTCAAGTCGGCACTCGCCGCCGCGTGCTCCGTTCTTCTGCTCGCCAGTGCGTCGGCTGTCGCGCAAAGTGTCGTGACGTTGACGGCGGCACCGACCAGCACGAGCTTGCCGGATGGCCAGACAGTCCCGATGTGGGGCTACGCCTGTGGCGCTGTTTCGGGTACCGGTGTTTCGTGCACCGCCGCCAACGGTGTGGCCCAAACGGGAGGCTGGCAACCGCCGGTGATCACTGTGCCCAGTGGCAGTCCGTTGACGATCACACTGATCAATTATCTCAGTTTTACGACCAGCGGCACGCCCAACAATCTTCCCACCTCGCTGGTGATTGTCGGTCAACTTGGTGGCGGCCTCGGCGGCACGCCGACACGCACGGACAGCCCGGTGCATGCCGCGCAAGGCGTGACCTGGCCGGCTTCTGGCGGCACGAGTGCGGCCGATCCGACCTTTGTGCCGCCAGCGCAATCGGCGCGCGTGCAGTCCTTTGCCACTGAAGTGGCGGCAGGCAGCAGCCAGAATCTGGTGTGGTCCGCCACCAATCTGCGTCCCGGTACCTATCTGATGGAATCCGGCACACATCCGTCAATCCAGGGCGCAATGGGCCTCTACGGCGTGCTGGTGGTGACCGATGCCGCCTATCCCGGCGTCGTTTACGACAAGGACGCGGTGGTACTGCTCAGCGAGATCGACGCGCTGCAAAACCGGGCCGTCGACCGGGCCGTGCGTACCTCCGGTTTCAGTGAAACGAAGGTCTGGAACGGCCAGAATGGCGAGTGCGGCGATCCGACGTCAGCGCAGGCCAACACCTGCTATCCGCCGACCGTCAACTACGATCCACGCTACTACCTGATCAACGGCATCTCCTTCGATCGCAGTCATGCCAGCAATTCGATCCTGGCCGGGCCGACCGCGCTGGCGCCTGCCAGCAGTGGCAATGTGCTGCTGCGCTACGTCAATGCCGGCCTGCGCATGCACGTGCCCGCCGTGGTCGGGCTCGACATGACGCTGTACGCAGAGGACGGCAACATCCTGCCAGGAAATCCGAGAGTGCAGAGCGAAGTCTTCCTCGCCGCCGGCAAGACCTACGACGCCATCATCAAGCCGCCGGCCAGCAATGGCACTTACACGCCGGCGACCTTCCCGATCTTCGACCGCCAGTTGAGCCTGTCGACCAACAACCAGCGTGACGGCGGCATGCAGGTCTATCTGCAAGTCGCCGGCGGCGCGTTACCGAACGCGGGCACCAACGCCCTGGCCAACCCCGATACCTACTATCTGGTCGCAGGCAACCCGGTCGAAGTCTCCGACCCGGCCAAGGGCGTGATGGCCAACGATGTCGGTATCTATGGTATTCAACTTCAGGGTATCGCACCGAGTGGCGGTAGTTTGGCGCTGAACGCCAACGGTACCTTCAGCTATACCCCGAACGCGGGAACACTGACCGATAGCTTTTCCTATTGCGGCAACGGCGCGACCAGCGGATTGCTGTGCACTACGGTGACACTCGCCCAATGTACCGGCAGTTGCCAGGGTGGCAATCCAATCGCCAATCCCGACAGCTACGCAAGCGCTATCGCCAGCCAACTCAAAGTCAGTTCCCCGGGCGTACTGGGCAACGATACCGATCCGCAAGCGCATCCGCTGACCGCGGTACTGGATACGATTTGCCTTGCCGTGCCAGGCTACACCTGCCTGACGCCCGGGCAGATTGGTTTGAACAGTGACGGTTCATTCAAAGCCAGTCCGCCGGCCCCCGGCAACTACACGTTCAGCTATCACGCCGTGAATTCGCAAAAGACGGCGAGTGCGCCGACCAGCGTCAGCCTGTCTTTCCCGACACCGAGCGGGCTGGCGATGAACATCAAGGATGCCAGGACCGGTGCGCCAATCACCGACTACCGCTGGATCATCGAGGAAGACCGAACCTTCTACATCGATCCAAAGTGCCAGATCAATTCGACCGATCCGACAGTGCGTCCGGCGTCCTGCCCACCGCTGCCAGTGCAAAGCCTCGGCTACAACTTCCACACCGCCAACATGCCGGTGCTGGCGACCGGTTGCGTCGGTGCCGTCTCGTGCGAATCCGGCCAGTCGGTTCAGGGAGCACCGGCCGCGTGTGATGTCGGCAACGGCGTTTGTCATACCGATGCCGGCCAGAAAATCGAAGTCAAACCCGACCAGGTTGTCCTTGATCCGAGCAAACGCTACTACTTGTCGATCCTGCCCGGTGATGGAATAAACCCGACCCTGGCTGGTACGGGTGGCCCGGTAGTCGACAAGGTGACCGGCCAGACACGTCCGTTTACGCTGGCCGACTGCACCAGTTTTGCACCGGGAACCGGCGATTGTGGCCACGCCATGGGCGGCGCGCCGATTGCGGCCGGGCAGGTGGCGGTCAACATCGGCCTGCAACAAACGCCACTGCCCACCGCGAAAATATCCGTCTTTGTCTTCGAGGACGACAATCCGCTCGACGGCGAAGCCGGTGCCGGCGGCGGCGTCGACATCATCGCGCCCAATGAACCCGGGCTCGGTGGCTTTGAGCTCAAGCTGTTCGACCAAGCCGGCGGACTCGGCGATGCCACGGGGCAGATCACCTACGACATGTTCAATATGCCGGTTTCCAATGGCCTGGCCGGGACAAAAGATCCGGTCAGCGGGCAGGATGCCTGCCCGATCACCAACCGTCCGGATGGCCTGGTCGGAATGATTCCGATCTGCCCGAAATACGAAGCCGATGGCCGGACGATGTCGCCGCTGGCCGGCCAGGCGCTGATTGCCAACCTTTATCCGGGACTCTACGAAGTCGTCGCGACGCCGTCGGCTGATCGCATCGGGCGCGGCGAAGAATGGTTGCAAACCAACACGCTGGACGGCGGCAAGGCCCACGAGGCATTCATCAAGCCGAACGAGCCGGGCTATTTCCAGGAGTTCGGACCCGGTGGTTTTCATGTGGTCATCGGCTTCGCCAACCCGAAGATCATCAATGACAGGCGGCACAACACGGCCGGAACCGGAATCTGCGATCCCAAGCCCAATGGCGGCGGCCTGACCTGCACCGCCACACTCAACGGCAAGATCACCAGCGCACGCATGAGTCGCACGCCCGACCAGCGCCTCTATAGCAGCGGCGGTTACGACGCCTACAGCTTTACCCAGTGCTACGTTGGACTGGGCGCGCCGGACAATGCCGATTTTGCCTTTGCCAAGTGCAATCCCGACGGCACGTTCTCGATTCCGAATCTTCCCACGGGTGATTTCAAGCTCACCGTTTGGGATCAATGGAACGATCTCATGCTTGACGGTCTGGTATCGCCGGTCAAAGTCGATGGCTCGACGGTGACCAAGGAGTTCCCGGTGACTCAATGGCGCACCAATCTCTACACGCGCACCTTCATCGACGCCAATGGCGATGGCGTTTCGCAGGAGGCGGAACCGGGGCTGCCGCTAGTGTCGACCAATATCCATTATCGCGACGGCAGTATCGGCTTCTTCAACAACACCGACTTGAACGGCTATGCCGGATTCAACGAAGTCTTCCCGTTCATGAACTGGCTGGTGGTAGAGACCGACAGCACGCGTTACAAGCCGACCGGCACTCACGTCGTCTATGACGCCGGCGGCCCGGCGGATGGAACGAGCGGTGGCGGAAGCTCGGCCATCGCGTCAGGTCTGGCGAACACCCTTGAGTCGGTGCCGCTGCCGGCCAGTCTGCACGTTCCCGGCGCGCGCTATTGTGCCTCGGCCGATTGCCCCGCCGGCGACAGCGCTGGTGGCTCGACCGGACGTGTCGATCCGCCGTGGACGACCACCCAGGGTTGGCAAGGTTTGTTGGGACAGAACAGTTTCATCGAGTTCGGCATGAAGCCTTTCTCGGCTGGCGAAAACGGCGGCATCAAGGGTCACGTGATTTACGCTTCGACCCGACCGTTCGACGATCCGGCCTTGTTGCTTCAGCTCAGTTGGGAGCCCGGCGTACCGCGCGTGAAGATCAACCTGTATCAGGAAGGCACGGCGGCGGATGGCACGAACAGCCTGAAACTCGTCGACACCACCACGACGACTAGCTGGGACGACTGGGCACAAGGCTTCCGTCCGGACGGCGTACCGAACATGAACTGTCCCGGACAAGACCCGAACAGCCCGTTCTTCCAGACCTTGCAGGGCAGCAAGCAATTCCTCAACCCGAGCAACCCGCTGCCGAACAACGCCCAGTTCAAGTGCTACGACGGCTGGTCGATGCTCAATCAGGTTCAGCCGGCTCCCTATGACGGCCAATACAAGTTTCCCAGTGTCACCAGCCGCGATCCGGCCACGGGTCTGCCGACCGGCACCAACTGCACGATCTGCGTGAACAATCCCAGCGGCGATGGCACCCGGATGTTGCCCACCGGCAAGTACGTGGTCGAAGTCATTGTTCCGCCGGGCTTCGAACTGGTCAAGGAAGAGGACAAGAACATCCTGCTTGGCGACATCTATGTGGCGCCAGTCACCCAGCAGTTCGCCGGGGTCGGCAACATCTTCATCCTGCCCGACCAGGCGGCGGTCAATGCCTTGTACAACAAGAACAATCCGCTCAATCCGACCACCAACCTTGGTGCCACGCCACGCCACGAAGGCGATACCGGCAGCATGGAAGCCTTCTGGCCTTGCGTTGGCGAGAAACGCATCGTTCCGGATTTCAACAGTCTGTTTCCGACCTCGGGACAGAACGCGCCTTTTGCCGGTGCCTTGCGGCCCTTGTGCGACCGCAAGGAAGTGATACTTGGCGACCAGGCGTCAGTATTGGCCAAGTTCTATGTCTTTACGCCGACGCACATCGCCGGGCACTTCACGGGCACCATCACCAACGACTTCGCGTCCGAATTTGACCCCTTCTCGCCGCAGTTTGGCGAGAAATTCGGCCCACCCAACCTCCCGGTTGGCCTGCGCGACTTCGCCGGCAACGAAGTGTCGCGCGTCTATTCCGACCAGTGGGGTATCTACAACGGTTTGTTCTTCTCAAGCTATGGCGTCAATCCGCCCAATCCGACCGGCTATGTGCCGCAGATGGCCATCGCCTGCATGAACGATCCTGGTCCGATCCCCGGTCCCAATGGCACCATGATCACCGATCCGAACTACAACCCGGCGTACAGCAATTTCTGTTATGAAACGCCGTTCATGCCCGGATTCACCGCCTACATGGATACGCCGGTGATCCCGACCCAGGCTTTTGCCGAAGGCTACAACCTGCCCGATTGCGACTACCCCGACACGACTCCGGCGATCGCCAGCGTGATCGGCAGTGACGCGACGGGCGCCGTTCCCGGCAGCAGCGGAAAAGGCCCCTGGGTTGCCGGTTCCGGGACAGGTCACATCCTGTCCATCAAGGCGCTTGGCGACAAGGTCGTGCAGAACCCGGCCTTCTCCGGCCCCAATTCGACGAAAGCACCGTTTAATCAGAAACGATCAATCGGCATTACGGTTTCGGCAGTAGTGCCGGAACGGTGGCGCTGGTCGGCAGCGACGGCGTTTCGCGTCCGCTGACGAACGTGAGCTGGAGCGACACGACGATTACGGGAACTGTGCCCAATGTGCCCGCCGAGGCATCGACCTGCGCCGTCGTACAACGCACGACACCCAGTGCCATCGGTGCTTCGGCACGCTGCGCCCAACTGGTGATCACGGCCGGAAACGGCAAACAGTCGATCGATTCGGTGACGGTCACCATCGCCGGCAAGGCACCCACTGTGTTGGCGGCGAACCAGACCATCCAGTCGGCGATCGATGCCGCGACTCCGGGCGATCTGATCATCGTTCCTCCGGGCACTTACAAGGAAATGCTGTTGATGTGGAAGCCGGTTCGTCTGCAAGGCGTTGGCGCCGCCTCGGTGACGATCAATGCCGATGCGCATCCATCGGATCGACTCTTGCCATGGCGTCAGCAGGTCGCTTGCCTGTTCGGCCTGGCCGAGAACGGTCAGCCGGCAAACGGCTCGTATGCCGGCTGTAATCTGCCTGCCATCACCGACAACCAGATGATGGTGGACAGGTTACCGCTTGAGGGCATGCTCGGCTGGGACACCTCGCTCAATGGCAATGTGGCGGAAATGCTTCAGGAGCCAACGCTGATGGGCGCCTACGAAGGCGCCGGCATTACCGTGCTCGCCAAAGGCGTGCGCTACGATTGCGCCTATTCGGTGACGCTGGGTAATACCGGTGGTTGCCCTTGGGGAAATGGCGACATCGCGATTTCGACGACCGCGCATGAAGGGCAGATGCCGCTCGGTACGCACCGTCTGACCGACAGTGCCAAGGACTGTGCGGACTTCCCCGGCAATTTCCTGTGCAACCCGTCGCGCATCGACGGCCTGACGATCACCAATAGTTCGCAAGGTGGCGGCGGCATCTTCGCCCACGGCTGGGTACACAATCTGGAAATTTCGAACAACCGGATTTCGTCCAACGGCGGAACCCTTTCTGGCGGTATCTCCATCGGGCAGGGCGAATTCCCCGACGCCTACGTCGCGGGCAATAACGGCGATCCAGTAGGCTACGATCAGGCTCCCTGGACCTTTGTCCCCGGCGCGGTTTCCGCCGATGGAAGCTACAACCCGAATCCCCCGGGGTATGTCACGGGTACGCAGTTGCCCTACGGCCTTAACCGCAATGCGAACGTACATAACAACATGGTCACGGCGAACGTGTCATACGGCGACGAGCTTTATTCGGCAACGCCATCGGCGGCGGGCGGCGTTACCTTCAGCACCGGTTCTGACGACTATCGTTTCACCAAAAACTGGGTATGCAGCAATCTGTCCACCGGTGACGGCGGCGGTGTGGCGCACAGTGGCTTCAGCTACAACGGCAACATCTCGAAGAACTGGATTCTCTTCAATCAGAGTACCAATCCGACGATTCCGACCAATGGCGGTGGTATAGCTGTTTTCGGCGCCAGTCCGGATCGCATGCTGACTACAGTGACCGAATGTGGCGCGGCGGCCGACGTGGATTGCCCGCCCGGACTGAGCGATGGAACCGGCCCTGGTCTCGTTATCGACGCCAACCTGATCCTCGGCAACAGCGCCGAAAGCGGTAGTGGCGGTGCGTTGCGCCTGCAAACGGTCAATGGCTCCGAAGTGGCCGCCTTCCCGCTGAATCCAGAACGCTGGAATGATGTAACGGTGACCAACAACATCATCGCCAACAACGTCGCCGGCTGGGATGGTGGCGGCGTGTCGTTACAGGACGCGTTGAAGGTGAGCTTCATCAACAATACGGTGGTGGATAACGATACAACCGGCTCGGCGGGCGTACTGTTCAAAACGATCGGCTCGGCTTTCGCTTCCACACCACCGCCGGGTTGCAACCCCGGGACTGACCCTACAGCAAGCTGCTACGGGCCCGACGCACCATCCGTGCCGCAGCCCGCCGGTTTGGTGACGATGGTCAATACGCCGAACCTGATCGCGGCCTTGCCGGCAAAAACGGCGATTACGCAAGTCAGTTGTCCGCCCGGCTATGGCTATGGAAGCGGAAGCGCGCTCAGTGATGGGACGTGCCGCAGTCTCTCGCTGCCCTTATTGCAGAACAATCTGTTCTGGCAGAACCGCGCGTTCAACATCGTGGTCGGAAATTTTGGAACGGGCGTGCAGTCACAACAGCATCTGGTCTCTTTGGTACCGACATTAAACCAGGTGGTCACCGGTGATTGCGCCAGTGGCGCCAACTACTGGGACATCGGTGTGCGTGGCGACACCGGGCCGGCCGATCATAGCGGTGGTGCTACGCTCACTGTGAGCAACTCCATCCTGACCAGTTTTAACGGCGGCTACACCGGCAACGGCAACTTGGCACCAAGCGCTTCACCGGTCGTCCAGCAATACTGCAACGGCTCGCGCGTGCCGCCCGAAAACGGCGGAAAGGGGTATAACGCGCCGGCCGGCCGTTCGGAGACGACGGGTTTGAGCCCGGTGTTTACCTTGAACAACATCACGCCGGCAGCGACGGTCGACGAAGGTAATAACTGGATCAACCTGAGCTACGGGCCGCTCAGCCTGTACGCCCCTGCAGGGCAGGCGCTGCTTGCCTCTTCAGGCGTCGGTACGACGCTTGGCGCCTACTCGATTTCGGGGGCATCAGCGGCGGTTAATGGCGGTAACAACACGGGGGCACCGAATCACGATTTCTTCGGCAATCCGCGGTTGTTGGTGGCGAGTAATACCGTCGATATCGGAGCGGTCGAGTTTGTTCCTCCTGTCGTCGCCGTTGGCAGCGTAACGCCGTCCGCGCTAAGTTTTGGCAGCGTGGCAACCGGGATGACCGGCGCCGTGCAAACGTTGACGCTGCACAACACCGGTGGAGCCGCGCTTAGCGGCATCACGGTGGGTATTTCGGCACCTTTCAAGAGATCGGGCGGCACCTGCGGCACAACGCTGGCGGCAAGCGCGACTTGCACCATCATCACGGCATATTCGCCAGCCGCCATCGGTACAGCGAACGGAACAGTGAAGATCACCGGCAGTGTCGTCGTGACCGGTTCTCCGGTTGCCTTGAGTGGAACCGGTGTTGCTCCGGTGATCAGCGCGGCGCTTAATCCTGCGAACTGGTCTGCGGCAACGACGCGCTGTTCGGGGTCAACCTGTCTGCTCAAGCCGATTCAGATCTTCACGCTCACCAACACCGGCAACACGACACTCACCGGCATCAAGCAAGCAGCGCTCGGCGGCGCCAACGCGAGTGCCTATTCGGTCGTACGGCTGCTGTCGACCTGCGGACCGAGCGGCAACGGGCAACTTCTGGGTCAGACTTCGCTGGCGCCGGGAGCAAGTTGTGCCGTCACCGTGCGCTTCCAGCCGCCAACGAGTCAGCCGACCGGAGCGAAAGTGGCGACGCTGTCCGTGACCGATGCCGCCGGACCGCAGACGTCGAGCCTGAGCGGAACGGCCAACTGAAATTGATGAAAGGGATTTCGGCTATGCAGCACAAGAGCGTTCTGTTGGTCGCTATGAGCTTGTTGCAATTCTCGCAACTCGCCCTTGGTGGACCTGCGGTGAACCCTCAGTCGCTCGGGACGGTGCAGGCGGCGGTTGATTTTTGCACACAAATCAAGCCGGATGATGCGGCGAAATTCCGCGAGCAGGCCGTTCTTCTGACGAGCGGCCTGTCCGAGCAAGAATTGACCGGTCTTCGTGACGCGGAGGATTACAAGGAAACCTATGCCTCGGTCATCGCGTCTCTGGGAGAGATTGATTCGATTGATGCCGTGCTGGCCTGCGACAGGTTTCTGACGGGCGAGGACTGAGCGATGAACGAACACTCGGGTGAAAAACGGCAACACAATGGGCAGATGGTCTTGCTGTGCGGTCTGCTCACAGGCATTTTCCTGGGTGTTTCGTCTTTGGCTTCATCGGCGACCGTTGCCAGAAAGATCTCGCCGTACCATCCGGTCAGCGTCCCGGAGCGCGCCAGGACCTATTACCAGGCTGTCTGGGGCATCGACAACCTGCTAGTGCGCCAAACAGCGTCGGGCAACCTGATCCGCTTCAGCTACCGCGTCACCAATCCGGCGCAGGCGCAAGCCCTGAACAGCCCGCAGGCGACGCCCTACCTCTTCGGCCAGCGCAGCCACGCCATGCTGCAAGTCCCGGTCATGGACAAAGTCGGACAACTGCGCCAGACCGGCAAACAGGAAGCCGGACAGGGCTACTGGATGGTCTTTTCCAACAAGGGCAACCTGGTCAAGTCCGGTGATCGAGTCGACGTCATCATCGGGTCCTTTCACGCGGTCGGGCTGATGGTCGAATGATGGTAAGCGTACACAGGAGGCTTCAACGATGAAACGCATCTTCCTACTGGCCTGCGGGCTGCTGTCACTGACCGCCTCGGCGGCGGTATCGACGAACGGCGGATCGGC
>Ga0302263_10000593_pt1 | contig 13935 bp, 9 predicted proteins | sample II_Fen_N1_4_FD_194564 | JGI IMG/M metagenome (GOLD analysis project Ga0302263, IMG submission 194564) | Peat permafrost microbial communities from Stordalen Mire near Abisko, Sweden - II_Fen_N1_4 | ecosystem: Environmental > Terrestrial > Soil > Wetlands > Permafrost | place: Sweden: Abisko... | reverse complement strand
CTTCACGCTGTCCAACTGCGTGAACTCCGGGATCGATGACGTGGTCGTCCTGACGCAGTACAACCCGCGCTCGCTCAACGACCACATCGGCCTCGGGCGGCCGTGGGACCTGGACCGCAACAAGGGCGGCGTGAAGCTGCTGCAGCCGTACATCAAGCGTGGCCGCGTCGCGGAGTGGTACCGCGGAACCGCGGATGCCGTGCTCCAGAACTTCAACGTGATCGAGCACGACGCGGGCGACACGGTCGTCGTCCTGGCCGGTGACCACATCTACAAGATGGACTACGCGCCGTTCCTCGCGGCCCACCGCCGGCGCCGGGCGGACGTGACGATCGCCGTCCGCCGCGTGCCCCTTGCCGAGGCGAGCCGGATGGGCGTGCTCGCCCTGGACGAGGGGGACCGCGTCACCGACTGGCAGGAGAAGCCCAAGCAGCCCAAGAGCGACCTCGCATCGATGGGCGTCTACGTGTTCAGCAAGCGCGCCCTGCGGCGGTGGCTCGCCGAGGACCGGACGGACTTCGGCGCGAACGTGATCCCGGCGATGCTCGCCGGTGGTGCGCGCGTCTTCGGCTACCGGTTCGACGGGTACTGGCAGGACGTGGGGACCATCCAGTCGTTCTGGGAGGCCAACATGGCGCTCCTGGACGACAACCCCGAGCTGGACCTGTACGACCGCGAGTGGTTGATCCACACGCGCTCCGAGGAGCGGGCCCCGGCGAAGGTCGGGCCCACCGCCCAGGTCCACCGGAGCCTGATCTCGCACGGCTGCGTGATCAACGGGACCGTGGTCAACAGCGTGCTCTCGCCGGGCGTCCGCGTGGATGTCGGCGCCGTGGTGCGGGATTCGATCGTGATGTTCGACAGCGTCATCCGCAGCGGGGCCGTGGTGGACCGGGCGATCCTGGACAAGGAGGTCGTGATCGGCCAGGGCGCCATCGTCGGCGACGGGCCGGACTTCGACACCCCGAACAAGGCCGAGCCCGGCCGGCTCAACACCGGGATCACCGTCGTCGGCAAGCAGTCCGTCGTGCCGCGCGGCACGCGCCTCGGGCGCAACGTGAAGGTCGGCGAGCGCGTCCGTGCTGCGGACTTCGGCGCCCGGACGGTCAAGTCCGGGGGGACCGTGGACCGCAAGGCGACAAGCCGGGACGCGGATCGTGGCGGCGACGCCGACGAGCCACCCGCCCGCGCGAGCGTCGCCGGCAAGGACTGAGACCGGGCCCGCCAACGGGATCGGGCTGACGGGGGCACGCCTGGTTCCAGCGCGCCCGCCTCACCAGCAGGGACGCCTGACCGGGCTCTCGTGCGCCCTCGGGTAGACTCCCCGCCATGTCGACCGCCCCCCGGGCGTCGGCCTGTGCCCCGGCTGACGTCGAGGCCTGGCTCGACGAACTCGGCCTGGAGCCCCTGGAACGCGCCGACCGCGAGGGAGTCACCTCGTGGGACCTCGTCATCGACGGGCGTCGTCGCGCGAACCTGCGGATCACCGTGATCCTGGATCCCGGCCATGCCCTCATCTGCTGGGCGCATTACGCGCCACCGATCAACGACGGGTTCCGCCGGTCGTACCGGAAGCTGCTGCGCTGGAACGACGAGCTGCCGTTCGTGAAGTTCTCGGTCGGTGAGGACGAGCGACCGTTGCTCGTGGCCGAGATCCCGCCGCCCACCGCGACCCGCGACGTCCTGGGCCTTGCGCTGGCCCGCCAGGTGGCGGTCGCGGACCGGCTGCACGAGGAGTCCGTGGAATGGCTCAAGGCGGGCGGCTGGTCGACCGCCGGCCCGGCGACACCCGCGGAAGGAGCGGCCCCGCGACCCGGCGCAGCCCTCCTGCTGAGGTACGCGTCGGACCTGGCCGAGCTGCTGGCCGGGACCGACGGCGGACCGGAGGCCACGGCGTGACCGCCGCTCGCCCCGTTGCCGCCGTCCGCTCCGTGCTCGCCCGGTCAGCCGGGTTCGCCTTCGCGGCCGCAATCCTGGCGGTCCTGCTCGGTCCCGCCGCCGGCTCACTCCCGGTCGCCCAGGCCGCCGCCGCCGGCGCCAGCACCGACCTGACGCTCGTCGGGGACGCGACGTACACGGTCCTGCCCGAACAGCGCCGCGTCCACGTCGTGGTGGACTTCACCGTGAGCAACCACCGGAGCGAGACGAAGACCCACAGGTTCTACTTCGACCGCGCATCCATCGCCGTGATGCCGGGCGCGAAGGCCTTCCACGTGGTGGACTGGCCCGGCGCGAAGGTCCACGTGACCGGGTCCACCTCCACCCACACGATGCTCCGGATCGACTTCGGGTCGCGCCTGTACGGCGGCGCGACCCACGCGCTCCGGCTCTCGTTCGACCTTCCCGATCCCGGCCGCGGTGCCAGCCGGCAGGTGCGCATCGGCCCCAGCCTCGTGACGTTCCCGGTCTGGGCATTCGCGTCCGACGGGGCCGGGGGGAGCACGGTCAGCGTCCGGTTCCCGGCCGGCTACGACGTTGCCGTGGAGAGCGGTAAGCTCGTCAAGGGGGCGAAGACCAGTGACGGGGGCACGGAGCTGCACGCCGGCCCCCTCGCGAACCCGCTCACCTTCTTCGCCTACGTGTCCGGACAGCAGCCGGCGGTCTACCGGGACACGCCGCTCGCCGTGACCGCGGGCCCACAGGCGATCCGCCTCACGCTGCAGGCCTGGAAGGACGACGCGGGCTGGCCGGCCCGCGTCCGCCCCCTCCTCCAGGGCGCGCTCCCGGTGCTGCGCCGGGATATCGGCATTCCATGGCCGCACCCGGATCCCCTCGTCGTCCGGGAAGCGGTGAGCCGGAACGACGGCGCCTACGCCGGGCTGTTCGACGGCGGCGCGGGCCGGATCGAGGTGGCCTACTGGGCGCCGCCGCTGGTCGTCATCCACGAGGCGGCCCACGGCTGGTTCAACGGCGGCCTGCTCGCCGATCGCTGGGCCAGCGAGGGCTTCGCGTCCCTCTATGCGGGCCGGGCGGCGAAGGAGCTCAAGGTCAAGGGCGCCGCCCCGAAGCTCACCAAGGCCGTCGCCGCGGCCAGGATCCCCCTCAACGCGTGGCCGGGTGACGGCTCTGCGGACGGTGCGGTCGAGACGTACGGGTACGCCGCCAGCTTGGCCCTGGCGACGGCGATCGCCGACCGTGCAGGGGACCCCGCGCTCCAGCGTGTCTGGGCCGACGCGCAGGGAGAGATCGGGGCATACCAGCCGGTCATCCCGTCGGGCGGGACGAAGGGTGACGCGGCGCCCGAGACCGTTGCCGGGCCGCCGGACTGGCGCGGCCTCCTGGACCTGCTCGAGACCGAGACCGGACAGGGGTTCGGCGACCTGTGGCGGACCTGGGTCGTCCGTGACGCCGACGTCGCCCTGCTCGACGCCCGCACGGCGGCGCGGACGTCGTACAGCCGGACGCTCGCCCTTGCCAACGGCTGGGTCCTGCCGCGGTCGATTCGGGATGCGCTGCGCGCCTGGCAATTCGATACGGCGGAGCAGCTGTTGGCCGATGCGCGCACGGTGCTCGCCCAGCGCGCCGCCCTGGAGCAGCTGGCGACCCGCAACGGCGTGACGCTGCCGGCCACCATGCGCGGCCTGTTCGAGGCGGGCTCGATGGCCGGCGCAAGCGCGGAGGCAGAGGCGGAGCGCAACGCGATCGTGGCCATCGGCGAGGCGGTGTCGGCACGGGCGGCGGACACCGACGTGCTGACGTCGATCGGGATGGTCGGCGAGCAGCCGGAGGCAGACCTTGGCGCCGCGAAGGCCGCGTTCGCGACGGGCGACCTCGACGCGACCTTCCACGCGGCCGATGACGCCTATCGGGCGTGGAACGGCGCCTGGCAGGAGGGGCGGCGGCGGGCGCTGCTGGCCCTCGCGGTCATCGCGACCATCGTGGTCCTGGTCTCCGCGATCGGCAGCCGCGTCCGTCGCATCCGCCGCGCCCGGCTGCGCCCTCCCCTCGCGGCCGCGGTCATCGCGCTGATGCTGACCGCAGGCGCCGCCATCCTGCCGCCCGCCGGTGCACCCGGGGTGCCGTTCCTGGCCGGCCTGGGAGCGCCCATGGTCCTGGCGGCCGATGACGTCGAGATCTCCACCGCTTCGCAGTACGTCGTGGACCCGGCCAACGCCACGATCCACGTCAGCGTCGACGTGACGGCGGTCAATCGCAAGCCAGACTCGGTTCGCGGCGGCACCATCACCCGCTACTTCTACGACGGCGTCAACCTGGGTGTCCAGCCCGAGGCGACCCACCTCCACGCCACGCAGGATGGGGCCGCGATCAAGGTGACCGCGTCCAACCACGACGGCTACCGGCTGATCACGGTGCTGTTCAAGGGCAACATCTACTTCAAGGAGTCCGCGGAGGTCCGCCTCACCTTCGACCTTCCCGCGGGCGAGCCGCGGTCCAGGAGCGACGTGCGGGTCGGGAAGGCGTTCGCCACGTTCGTCGCCTGGGCCTTCGGCGACAAGGGCACCGTCCGGATCGAGGTCCCGGGGGGCTTCACGGCGGACACCTCGGGCAGCGAGATGCAGCGTGCCACCGGGAGCGACGGCACGCAGGTCTTCACGGCGACCACCGCGGCCGCGCTGGCCTGGTCCGCGTGGGTGAACGCGCGGAACGACGCCGGCCTCACGAGCGAGCCGATCGCCCTGGCGGATGGCGAACAGATCATCGTCCGCGGCTGGCCGGAGGATCGGGTCTGGCGGGACCGGGTGGTCTCGGTGCTGACCCGGGCGGTGCCGGACCTCGTGTCGCGGATCGGGCTGCCGTGGCCGGTGGACGGGGCCCTCAGCGTGACCGAGGTGCACACGCCGCTCCTGGAGGGGTACGCGGGCTTCTATGACAGCGCCACCGACAGGATCACCATCAGCGAGGACCTCGACGACGCGACCATCGTCCACGAGGCCTCCCACGCGTGGTTCAACGGCGGCCTGTTCTCGGAGCGGTGGATCGACGAGGGGCTGGCCGAGGAGTACGCGTCGCGCGTGCTGAAGGCGGAGGGCGGCAAGGCGACGGCGCCGGCCGCCGTCAAGCGGACCGCGGCCGCGGCGTTCCCGCTGAACGACTGGCCCGCGCCGGCCCCCATCAGCAACAAGGCGAGCGACGCCCGGGAGAAGTACGGCTACGACGCATCGTGGACGGTGATCCGGGCGATCCTCGCCCAGGCGGGAGAGCAGGGGTTGCGACGGGTGTTCCGCGCGGCGGACGACGGCACCACGGCCTACGTCGGCGACGCGCCGCCCGAGCGAACCACGCTCCCCAACGACTGGCGCCGGTTCCTGGACCTCTCCGAGCAGCTCGGCGGAGCCGGCGGTGCGACGGCACTGATCGCGAAATGGGCGGCGACGCCGGACGCCCAGGCGTCGCTCACGGCCCGGGACACGGCGCTGCGGGCGTACAGGACGCTGCTCGCAGAGGGCGATTCCTGGGCGGTCCCGGTGGTTGTCCGGATGGCGATGGACGGATGGGCATTCGATCCGGCGGAGGAGGCGATCGCCCGTGCCGAGGACATCCTCGCGCGGCGCGACGAGCTCGTTTCGGTGGCGGCGGACGAGGGCCTGACCCCGGCGAGCGCGATGGAGGCGGCCTACGAGGGCGCGTCCTCCAGCGCGGGCCTGGACGATGCGCTGGCGGGGGTCGAGGCGACGGCGACGTCACTGGGCGAGGTCGCCGCCGCCCGGGCCGCGGCGGACCAGCCACGGGACTGGCTCACGTCCCTCGGGCTGGATGGTGAGGATCCTGACGCAGGGGTCGCCGCGGCGCGAGCCGCGTGGCAGGCGGGGGACCTGGCGAAGGCCACGGCCCGTGCCGACGAGGCGGCTGCGATCCTCGCGGCGGCACCCGGCAACGGCCGTACCAGGGTGATGGTCGTCGGGGGCGGGGCTGCCGGGCTGGTGCTGGTCCTCGGCATCCTCGTCGTCGTCCGCCGCCGGCGCCGTTCCACGCCTGTGGACCTCGCGGCGGCCGGGGACCAGTACGCTACACTCCGGCCCAGCGAGCCTGCCGGGGCCGTGCCCGACGCGCCGCGACCCCACGACGAAGGAGCGGATCGACCGTGACCCCGCCCGCTGCACCGGTCCCGCGGCGCGCCTGATGGGACTCGAGCGGCCCCGTCCGTCCCACGAGATCCTGTCGGGGGCGACGGCCGACGTCTACTTCGCCCGCGCGAACAGCATCCTGGACCGCGAGGGACTCGACCCCGTCGTGCTGATGGAGGTCTTCTGCCGCGAGGATGCCGTCATCTGCGGCATGGGCGAGGCCACCAACCTCCTGGGTCACGTGCTGGCGAACGAGCCCGGCGCCGTGGTCGAGGCGATGGCGGATGGCGACCTTGTCACGCCCAAGGAGGTCGTCCTCCGGATCCACGCCCGCTACCGTGCGTTCGCCCTGTACGAGACCGCCATCCTCGGGATGCTGGCACAGTCGACCGGCTGGGCGACCGCGGCTCGCCAGTGCGTTGAGGCGGCGGCGCCGCAGCCGGTGATCTCGTTCGGGGCGCGGCACGTGCACCCGGACATCACGGACGTCCTGGACTACGCGGCGATCGTCGGTGGCTGCGTGGGCGCCTCCACGCCGGCCGGGGCACGGCTCGCGGGGCTCAACCCGACCGGGACCATGCCCCACTCGCTCGTCCTGATCTTCGGCGACACTGTCGCCGCCGCGGAAGCCTTCGACCGTGACATGCCGCCGGACGTGCCGCGGATCGTGCTGGTGGACACGTTCCGGGACGAGGCAGAGGAGGCCCTCCGCGTGGCGCATGCGCTCGGCGACCGGCTGTACGGGATCCGCCTGGACACCCCGTCGGAGCGGGGTCGGGTCACCGCCGCGCTGGTCACCGAGGTCCGCGCCCGCCTGGACCAGGCCGGGTTCGGCCACGTGACGATCTCCGTCTCCGGCGGGCTGACACCGGAGCGGATCCGGTACTTCAGGGACGAGGGCGCCCCGGTGGACGCGTTCGCGGTCGGCTCGCACATCTCCGGTGCGTCGCCGATCGACTTCACCGGCGACATCAAGGAGATCGACGGCTCCCCGATCGCGAAGCGCGGCAGGATCCCCGGGCGCACCGAGAGCCCGCGCCTGAGGCCGCTGGACCTCGCCGCCTGGCGGGAGGAGTAGCCGCCCAGGCATCCCGACCCGCGGCCGCCTCGTCCGCGGTCGCCTCGATTGTTCGCGCGACCTCCGTCGGGCCGCGGGGCCGGCGCGCAGCCCGGTCGGCCGACGCTCACGGGCGCCTTCGACGGCGGATTCGCCCGCGTCGTGCGAGCATCCGTGCGTGCCACACGACCCATCTCCGCCCGGCAACCCGGACCCCGGCCACGACCTCGAGGCCCACGAGCCCGACGACGCGCGGGAGTCGGCCTACGAGCTGCTCCAGCGTGGACGCGATCTCATGCGCCGGCGCCACCATGCCCAGGCCGCCATCGTGCTGGAGCGGGCTGCGCGCCTGGAGCCCGGGAGGGGCTCGATCCTGGAGTCGCTCGGCCGGGCCTGTTACATGTCGGGGCAGCACGAGCGCGCGCAGGAGACGTTCGAGGCGCTGCTCGCCGTCGACCCCTCGTCCCATTACGGGCACTTCGCGCTGGGCCAGAGCCTCCGCAGGCTGGGCCGGGATCGCGAGGCACTGACCCACCTTCGCCTGGCAGTCGCGCTGGATCCCCGGTCTCCGCTCTACGGCGCGGCGCTGGCCCGGGCGAGCCGACCCCCCGGCGGCGAGGCCCGGGGCTAGCATGTCCCAGGTCGCGCACCCTGCCGACGGGAGGGCTACGGCTCGAGCGTTCGGTCGCGGCGCAGGCGGTCGAGCCAGAGGATGCCGAGGATCGTCTTCGCGTCGCCGATGACGCCGGTGTCCACCAGGACCAGCGCCTCGTCGATCGTCACGCGGCTGAGCTCCAGCCGCTCATCCTCGTCGGGCGTGAGACGGTCGTCATCGTCGGCGACGCCGTCGAGGCCGGTGGCGAGGTACAGGTGCATCAGCTCCGAGGCGAAGCCCGGTGCCGTCCAGAACGAGGCGAGCCTCCGCCACGTCGTCGCGCGGTGGCCCGTCTCTTCCTCCAGCTCACGGCGCACGGCGACGTCCGGGTCCTCGGTCCCGCCGTCCTCGATGTCGAGGGTCCCGGCAGGGATCTCGAGCAGCGCCTGCCGCGCGGGGATCCTCCACTGGCGGACCAGCAGGAGGCGACCGCGCGCGTCGAGGGCCAGCACGGCCACGGCCCCGGGATGCCCGACGACGTCCCGCGTCCCGCGACTGCCGTCCGCGCGCTCGATGGTGTCCACGCGGAACTCCAGGTATCGCCCGCTGTGGACGATCTCCGATCCGACCACCTGCTCCTCGAGCGGGTCGTCGCCGAACGGCCGGCGGCCGGGGATCGCGGGGTCGGTCATCGAGGCTCCAGGAAGAAGGGCTCCAGGAAGAGGGAGACGGCCGGTCGTCGCGTTCGGCGGGCCGGCCGTCGGGTCGAGGGACGAGGTCAGGCCGCCGGGGTGCTGAGCTTGTCGCCCGTCTCGAGGTTGAACAGGTGCAGCTTGTCGACCGGCAGGCGGAGCTGGACCGCATCGCCGGGGTGGACGTTGTGCGCGGAGTCCACGATCGCCACGATCTCCTCGCCCTGGACGGTCACGTGGAGGAGCTCCTCGTTGCCGAGGTACTCCACGACGTCCGCGGTGCCGTGGATCGTGCCGACGGTGGTGCCGACCTCGCCCATCAGGAGGTGCTCAGGCCGGAAGCCCGCGAGGACCCTCGTCCCCGCGCCCTTGAGGCTCTCGGCATACCGCTCGGGAACCGGGAAGGTGAAGCCGCCCTGGACCAGGTCACCGGTACCGACCGGCATCTCGATGAAGTTCATCGACGGGCTGCCGATGAAGCCCGCGACGAACCGGTTCGTCGGGTGGTCGTAGAGGTCCTTCGGGGTGCCGACCTGCCGCAGGAGTCCGTCGCTCATGACCGCGATCCGCTGGCCCATCGTCATGGCCTCGACCTGGTCGTGGGTGACATAGACCATCGTGGTCCCGAGGCGCTGGTGGATGCGCGCGATCTCGGCGCGGGTCTGGACGCGGAGCTTGGCGTCCAGGTTGGAGAGCGGCTCGTCCATGAGGAACACGGCGGGCTCGCGCACGATCGCCCGTCCCAACGCGACGCGCTGACGCTGGCCGCCGGAGAGCTCCTTGGGCTTGCGGTCCAGCAGCTTCTCCAGCTGGAGGATGCCCGCCGCGTCGTTGATGCGCTTGTCGATGTCGGCCTTGGGCACCTTGCGGAGCTTGAGGCCGAACGCGAGGTTGTCGCGGACCGACATGTGCGGGTAGAGCGCGTAGCTCTGGAAGACCATGGCGATGTCGCGATCCTTCGGGGCGACATCGTTGACGACCCTGTCGCCGATCAGCAGCTGGCCCTCGGTGATCTCCTCGAGCCCGGCGATCATCCGCAGGCTCGTGGTCTTCCCGCAACCCGAGGGGCCGACGAGCACCATGAACTCGCCGTCGCCGATCTCGAGGTTGAGGTCCGATACGGCGGTCACGTCGCCGTACTTCTTGAACACGTGATCAAAGGTCACGGTTGCCATGAAGAAACCTCCATCCCGGCCTGAGGTCATCGCGGGCTCCTGCATTCGGCCGTCACGAGGACGGACTCGAACGAGCCCCGTACGAGGTGCTGGCTCGGGTTGAGCCCATGGTACGCAGTCCGGCCCGCCGGTGATAGCACCATCGACGGCAGCGGGCGGTTTCCCGAATGTCGTGTTGCCCGCCCTGCCGGGTCCGTCAGTCCGCCGGGGACGAGCGAGGGCGGACGTCGCGGTATCGTGCGCATGTCGACTCCCACCCTGCGCGCACCGAGGCCACGATGACCCAGCATCCTCGCGCCGGCCAGCCCGCCCGCGCATCCGACCTCGTCGACGTGCCCGCGCTCCTGCGCGCGTACGACGAGATTCGTCCTGACCCGTCCGACCCAACCCAGCGCGTCGCGTTCGGGACGTCGGGCCACCGCGGGTCCGCGTTCCGGGGTGCGTTCAACGAGCACCACATCCTGGCGACGACCGAGGCGATCTGCCGCTACCGCGTCTCGAAGGGGTATGCGGGCCCGCTGTTCATCGGCCGTGACACGCACGCGCTCTCGGAGCCCGCGTGGCGCACGGCCCTCGAGGTGCTGGTGGCGCACGGCGTGGACGTCCAGGTCGATGCCGGGGATGGCTTCACGCCAACGCCCGCCGTCTCGCACGCGATCCTCGTCGCCAACCGGGGCCGCTCGGCGGGCCTGGCCGACGGGATCGTCGTCACGCCGTCGCACAACCCGCCCGACGACGGCGGCTTCAAGTACAACCCGCCCAACGGCGGCCCGGCAGACACGGACGTGACGAGCTGGATCCAGGACGAGGCGAACCGGATCCTCGAGGCGTCCGGCGCCGATGGCCTGGACGGAGTCCGGCGCATCCCGTTCGAGCGAGCGCGGGCGCAGGCCACCCCATACGACTTCATGGGCACCTACGTCGCAGACCTCGGCAACGTCGTGGACATGGTGGCGATCGCCGGTTCCGGCCTGCGGTTGGGCGTCGATCCCCTGGGCGGCGCCGCCGTCGCGTACTGGGGGACGATCGGGGAGCGCTACGGCCTGGACCTGACGGTCACCAACGACGCCGTGGACCCGCAGTTCGGGTTCATGACCCTCGACTGGGACGGGAAGATCCGGATGGACCCGTCGTCGCCCTTCGCGATGGCGCGCCTCGTCGAGCTGCGGGACCAGTTCGACCTCGCCCTCGGCAACGACGCTGACGCGGACCGTCACGGGATCGTCGTCCCGGGCGCCGGGCTGATGAACCCGAACCACGTGCTGGCGGCCGCGATCTCGTACCTGTTCGGCGGTGGGCGCACCTGGGGTGCCGGGGTGGCCGTCGGGAAGACCCTCGTGTCGTCGTCGATCATCGACCGCGTCGTGGCGGACCTGGGCCGGCGGCTGGTGGAGGTCCCGGTCGGGTTCAAGTGGTTCGTGGACGGCCTCGTGGACGGGAGCATCGGCTTCGGTGGCGAGGAGAGCGCCGGCGCCTCGTTCCTCCGCCTCAACGGTCGCGTGTGGACAACGGACAAGGATGGCCTGATCGCCTGCCTGCTGGCCGCTGAGCTGACGGCGAAGCTGGGGCGGAACCCGTCCGAGGTCTACGGCGGGCTGACGGCCCGGTTCGGCGCGCCAGCCTACCGGCGGATCGACGCGCCGGCCACCCCCGCGGTGAAGGCCGCACTGGGCCGGCTCTCGCCCGATGCCGTGACCGCGACCACGCTCGCGGGCGATCCGATCGTGGCCCGGCTGACACGGGCGCCCGGCAACGACGCGCCCATCGGCGGGCTGAAGGTGGTGAGCACCGAGGGCTGGTTCGCCGCACGGCCGTCCGGGACGGAGAACGTCACGAAGCTCTACGCCGAGAGCTTCCGCGGCGAGGAGCACCTGGGCCGGATCCTGGACGAGGCGCGGGCGATCGTGGACGCCGCCGTCTGACGACCAGGCCGGGAGATGGCGGCGGCGGCCCGGGCGCCGCCGGCGGGCCGCCGCTGGCCCGGTCCTCCAGTGGGTCGCCGCGCGACCCGTTACCCCAATCGGGTGGTTCCGCGCAGGACCGTTCGCCCGTCGCGCGCACCAGCCTGTCGCGCGACGATGAGACCGATCCGCCCTGTGCCCGGGCGGCTCACCCAGGAGATCCGATGCCGGCCCCGACCGCGACGCCAGTCTGTCTCCAGTGCGGGGCCGTGCCCAACCGCCCGGGGGTGCAGGTCTGCCGCCGATGCGGCATCCGGTTCGGTGACGCCCCGCCGGAGTTCGCGCACTTGGCCAGCTGCCCCGTCTGCTACGAGACCACGGACGCCGACGGCCGCCTTCCCTCGCAGCTCCAGCCCGGCCGCCGCCTGGACATCAACGCCCACCTCGGGGAGCACGACCGCTTCCCCGTCGGTGACGACGCCTGGCTGGAGACCCTGCGCGATGGCGACCGGATCAGGATCGGGCGCTGGAGCGCCCCGTTCGATCTCGTCCGGCGGTACCTCGTCACGGGCGTCGTCGATGCCGGTCGCAACCGCCTGGCGCAGCACAATGCGATCGTCACCGCGATGACGCAGGTCCAGCGCTGGGGCCGGAACCCGGACATCTTCGGCGACCAGGAGGAATGGCGGCTCGCGCGCGACGCCGTTGCGGAGCTGATGGACCGCTACCACCGGTCATGATGGCCCCCGTCGGGAGGCCTCAGAGCACCCGGCGGCCGCTGAGGAGCTCCGGCGGCAACGGGCTTGCCGCGACGATGTGACGGCGGTTCAGCAGGGCGAACGGATAGCGCGAGATCACCCGCCGATCCGCGAGGGACCGGGTGCGGACGTCCGTCATGGGCAGGAACCGCGGGTCCGTCGACTCGATGAAGACCGACAGCATCGCGTCGCGCATCACGTAGATCTCGCCGGTCATCGTGTGCCCCGGCGTCACGATGATCAGGCCGTCACGCCGCTTGGGCATGGCGAACTCCGGGGGCGGGGCGGTCGCCGCATCGACGACGGGCTGGGCGATCAGGGTGACCTCGGTCGGCGCGACCCACACGTCCGGCATGGCGACCTTGGTCAGGTCGCCGTTCCGCCGCATCACGATCGCGTCGTGGACCCGGAACAGGCCATCGTGATTGTTGACGAAGTCCGACAGGCGCCGGAAGTTGCCGAGGGCCATCTCGCCCGCCAGCCTCAGGTGCGGCCCGACGAGCTCCACGTGGCAGCTGACGGCCGTGCCCGTCGTCGCCTCGAGCGGCGCGGCAACGGCGTCTCCGAAGATCTCCTCCAGCTGGATCGACGCGTCGTCGCCGACCTCCTGGCTCCGCTCCTGGGACATGATCAACCCCGTCTGGGCGGCACGCAGACCCCGTCGACGTGCCGTGGGTGAGACCGACGCGCTCGGTCGCGAGGCCCCTATCTTCGCAGCAGGAGGGCCGAACCCGCCGGGCGTCCCTGCACCGGCGGCCGATTCCGTGTGACCGGGAGACGGGCCTCAGGCGAGGCCGGTCGAGGGCGGGTCGCCAGCCCCCTCGCCGGCGGCGTCGCCGAGGCGGTCGGCGAGGAGCTCCGCGAGGTGGCGGGCGCGCCGGTTGCCCAGGAAGTCGATCTGGGCCCGGCAACTGAAGCCGTCGGCGACGATCGCCGTGTCGGGGCCCGCGGCAGCCAGGGCGGGGAGGAGCGACAGCGCCGCCACGTCCCTCGAGATCCGCTCGTGGCCGGCCTCGGCTCCGAAGGCGCCCGCCAGTCCGCAGCAGCCGGCGAGGACGGTCGCGGCCTCGATTCCCGACGCCGCCATCAGGCGCCGGTCGGCGTCGGTGCCCAGGATCGCCTGCTGGTGGCAGTGAGGCTGGACGACCGCCGTCACCGGCGCTCCGTCCGGTGGCGTCCAGCCGGCCCGATCGAGCAACTCGGCCAGGGTGGTCACGCGCCGGGCGAGGGCACGGGCCCGCGGGTCCGCCGGGAGCAGCTCGACGAGGTCTCGCCGGAGGGCCGCCGCACAGGACGGCTCCAGCACCACGACCGGCTCGTCGGCCGCGAGCTCAGGGGCATCGAGTGTGCGGAGCAGGGTGCGGCGCGCCCCGTCGAGCTGGCCGGTCACGGTCCAGGTCAGGCCGCAGCAGACGGGTGATGCCGGGACAACGGGCTCGAACCCGGCCGCGGCGAGGACGCGCACGGCGGCGTGGCCGACCTCCGGCGCGAGGTGGTTGGTGAAGGTGTCCGGCCACAGCAGGACCCGGGCCCTCGCGGGTCCGCTGGCCCTCACGGGCCCGGGGGCGGTGGGAGCCGGGACGCGGTCCCCGAGGCCGGCGACAAACGTCCGCGGAGCGAGTCTCGGGATCCTCCGTTCCCCCGCGAGACCGAAGGCCAGCGCCAGCGCCCTGCGGGTTGGTGCGAAGCCCATGAGCGCGTTCGCCAGCCGCGGCCCGGCCGGGACCCGGC
>Ga0302263_10000592_pt1 | contig 13939 bp, 11 predicted proteins | sample II_Fen_N1_4_FD_194564 | JGI IMG/M metagenome (GOLD analysis project Ga0302263, IMG submission 194564) | Peat permafrost microbial communities from Stordalen Mire near Abisko, Sweden - II_Fen_N1_4 | ecosystem: Environmental > Terrestrial > Soil > Wetlands > Permafrost | place: Sweden: Abisko... | reverse complement strand
GGGTCATGGCCAGTTTGCTGGGCTATGTGATGTACCAGAATCATCAAGCCTTCGGCATTGACCTGCTGCCCGGCGCCGGGCGCGACGATGACGCCGTCCCCGACCGGCGCACGCCCGCGCAGATCGCTGAAGAGAAGACCGATGCGCTGGTCGGCGAGATGGTGACCGAGGGCGACATCGCGGGCGCGCTCGGCCTAGCCTATGAAGCGCAGCGCAACGAGCCGTTCAATCTCAGCGCCCAGCGCCGCTACCACCGGGTGTTGCTGCTGGCGCCGGATCGGCTGGAGACGCTGCTGACGCATGCGAAACCCTTTATCGGCGTGTTGATCGGGCGTGACCAAACTTCAGAGGCGCTGAAGGTTTATCAAGCCTGCCGGGCCAAGTCGCCCGCTTTTGTGCTGGAGGAGGCGCTGACGGTGCTGCAACTAGCGCGGGCCGAATGGCGCGGCGGCGACGCGCGGGCCACGCTGGCTTTGTTGACGGGTTTTGACAAGCGTTTTCGGGGGCATTCGGCGATTCCGCAGGCTTACGAGCTGATTGCGCGGGTGCTGGTGCAGGGCATGCACCGCGCTGACATGGCGCGGCCAATTTTGGCGGCTCTTGAAGCGCGCTACCCGGACAGCGAGCAGACGCAGGAAGTGCGCTGGTTGCTGCGCGACCCCAGCGCGCCGCCGCAGGCCAAGCCACCAGTGTCAGCCTGAGCGCCTGCGCCAGTCCCGCCCTCAGCCCCGCTGGAGGGTGCGCGTGACGATGTCTTCGGGCGCGAGCCGCAGCAAGTGTGGCAGCCAACGGGCCGCCTGTTCGCGCTGCCCGGCGCGCAGCAGGGCGTTGGCGCAGATGCTCAGCGTGTTGGCCAGCTCGGGATGGTCGGGCGCCGTTTTGATCAGCGCGTTGCACAGTTTGCTGGCATCGGCGAGCTGCTGCCCTTGGGCAAAGCGCCGCGCCAGTCTGGCCATATCCTGCGGGTTCAGGCGCATGCCGGGCCGGGCCAGTTTCAGGTAACTCAGGTAGCTGTCGTGCTGCAGCGCCAGCGTTGGATCGTCGTCCGAGGTCAGGCGAAAAATGCGGTGCGCGGCTTGGTGAAAATCGTCGCCCGCTGGCCAGAGCCGGGCGGTGTTGAACCAGGCGCGCAGCGTGTCGGCGTCGCGCGGGCGCAGTTTGGCGGCGGCGCGCCACTGGGCGCAGGCGGCTTCAAACTTCATTTGATTGCCCAATTGGCGGGCGGCGGCCACATGCGTCTCAAAGCCATCGGGCGGCGTGGCGGCGGCGGCTGGCTCGGGCAGCTTGAGTTTGTACAGATAAAGCGTCGCGGCCATTAGCAGCGCGCCGGTGATCAGCCCGCCCAGATGCGCCATATACGCCACCTGCTGGCCGCCGAAAAAATGCTGCAGCAACTCATTGGCCAGCCAGACCGGCAGCAGGATCAGCGCCGGAGCCGTGACGTAGTTGAAATAGAAAAACAGCTGGTAAAAAAACCGGATGCGCTTGAGCTTGTACATCACCGAATACATGCCCATCAGCGCGGCAATTGCGCCGGAAGCGCCCAGCCCGTAATTGCCTTTGCCTGCATAAACCCAGCCTGCCAGCAGGGCCGCACCCACGCCGCCGATCAGGTAAAACGCCAGATAAAGCCGCCCGCCCAGCGCCAGTTCCACCGAAAAGCCAAACAGGAACAAAAACAGCATATTGCCCAGCAAATGCCCGGTGCTGCCGTGCAAAAAGGCCGCCGTCAGCCAGGTCACGGGGCGAAACTCGGCGTCTGCCCGGTAGTCTTGCGACCAGCGCCGGGTGAAGGGCGCGGGCTGCAAGGCTTCGTACTGATGGCGCTGGTCTTTCCAGTCGGCGTACTGCGGATGCGCGGGCGTGATGACCTGCCCGGCGCGCAGCTTGTCAATAAACGGCGGCGCCTGCTCCAGACCGGCCAGCAGCGCGGCGTTGACCTGTTCGGGCTGCTCGGCCTGTCTGGCCTGCATCGCCCTAGCCGAGGCCGCGTGCGGCGAGCCGCTCGCTTCGAGCCAGTTTACAAAAGCGGGCAGCTCCAGCGCGGGCAGGGCGCTGTGCAGGTAAAACTGTGCGGCCTTGGCCTGCACGGTTTCTTCAGTGCGCTGCGGCCCCCAGAACACCAGCATGTTCACAACGATGAGCAGCAGCGTGATCCACGGCGGATTGCGCCAGGTGGGCCGGTTTTCAAGCGGGATGGCGTAGAACATAAAGGGCTCGGGGTTGGCTCAGGTGCCGCGCACATGCGGGTTGCTTTTGCGCTCTTGCCCGAAGGTGCTTTCCGGCCCGTGGCCCGGAATGAACACCGTCTGGTTGCCCATAGGCCACAGGCGCTGCGTGATGCTGGCGATCAGCTGCTCGTGGTTGCCCTGCGGAAAGTCGGTGCGGCCAATGCTCCCGGCAAACAGCACATCGCCGACAAAAACACGGTCGATTTGCGGCGCGTGGAACACCACATGGCCCGGCGTGTGGCCGGGGCAGTGGCGCACATTGAGCGTTTCATGGCCCACCGTGACCGTGTCGCCATCGTGCAGCCAGCGCGTCGGCGTGAACGCCAGCGCGGGCGGAAAGCCGAACTGGCGGCTTTGCATGGCTAAGCCGTCAATCCAGAACTGGTCGCCCGGATGCGGGCCGACGATGGGCAGATGGAGCTTTTGCGCCAATTCGCCCGTGCCGCCCGCGTGGTCGATGTGGGCGTGGGTGAGCCAGATCTGCTCCAGTGTCAAGCCCAGGCGCTTGACCTCGGCCAGGATGCGTGGCAGGTCGCCGCCGGGGTCGATGACGGCGGCGCTCAGCGTTTCGTCGCACCAGACGAGCGAGCAGTTTTGGTCAAAAGCGGTGACGGGGATGGTGAGGTAGTGGAGCATGGCTGGAAATAGGGGTTTAAAGCAATTGACATTGACAGCACAGTTTACTGTGCGCGAGGAGCTTATGCCAATGGTGGCTGGCACGCATGAATTTATTGCATGGGAAAGGTGATGGTGTGAATTATTTTATTTATCTATAATCAATTTTAGCCCTACTCATAAATCATTCATGAGGGTGATTTATTTTAACTTAAGGTATATATGTCGTTCCACAAGTCTTTTATGCCTGTCATGATGGCTGTTTTTTTACCTTTGTCAGTTCATTCTCAGGAAATACAGACTGTAAAAATTGGCTTTAGCAGTCCGCTGTCGGGGGCGCAGGCCGCTATCGGCAGGGATAATGAAGCCGGACTGCAGATGGCTGCAGAGCGCCTGAATGCGCGTGGACTGGTCATCGCGGGCAAAAAGCTGCAATTTGAAATTGTTTCGGAGGATGATCATGTGGACATCCAGTCGGGCGTGACAGTGGCCAAAAAGCTGGTTGATGCGGGCGTGAAAGGGGTTCTTGGCCCCTATCACTCGGCAGTGGCGCTGCCTGCTTCAAAGGTTTACAACGAGGCTGGAATTGTGATGGCCACGGTGGCGACCAATCCCCAAATCACGCGGCAAAATCTTCCTTACGTGTTCCGTGTGGTCGCCAGTGACAGCCAGCAGGGTGGCAAGCTGGCCACTTTCGCCCTCATCAAACTCGGCGTAAAAACCGTCTCCATCATTGATGACCGGACGGCTTACGGCCAGGGCTTGGCCGATGAATTTGAAAAAGTCGCCAAATCCATCGGCATGCAGGTGCTGGGCCGCCAGTCCATTGCCGAGCAAGCGACTGAATTTGCGCCCATTCTGGCCACCATCAGGGGCCAAAAGCCAGATGCAATTTTTTACGGTGGCGCCGCCCCGCAGGCTGGCCCGCTGGTCAGGCAGCTCAAGCAGCAGGGAATAAAATCCCTGTTTCTCGGCGGCGACGGCATCTGCTCCTCTGAAATGGGGCGGCTTGGCGGCGATGCGATGGGTTCATATATCTACTGCACGCAAGGCCGTTCCATGCTTGAGTCGGCAGAGGGTAAAAGTTTTACCGCAGATTTCAAGAAAAAATTCAACCGCTTGCCTGATGTCTATGCGGCCTCTTTCTTTGACGGCTTGAATTTGATGGTTGAAGCCATGAAAATCGCGGGCTCAATCGAGCCCAAGCAATACGCAATAGCCTTGAAAAAAGTGCAATACAAAGGCATTGCCGGTAACTACAGATTTGACGAGCGTCACGATCTGAAGGATGCGCCTGTTACCGTATTTCAGTTTAACGGTGCTGAACCTGCTGCCATCTCCAGTTATTAAAGGAATCTGTCATGGGCGGAAATGCGCTGAAATCAATTAAAACTCACCGGCTGGATGCCGGTGAGTACCATGCGCTCGTGCCAAAGGTTCTTGAAATTATACGAGGCGTTGTCGGTGACAAGCGCCCGCTGTGCGCGATTGAGGCTTACCGTCAAAAGCTCGATTTCGGCGACATGGACGTGCTGATGGCCTCCGACGGGCTGCGCGCCGATTACAAAGACCTGCTCGAAAAAGCATTCAAATCCCGCGAGGTCTATCGCAATGGAAATGTCACCAGCTTTGATTTTGATGGCTTTCAAATCGACCTGATCGCCATTCCAAATAAAAAGTTTGATTATGCAAATGCCTATTTTTCGTGGAATGATCTGGGTAATCTGGTCGGGCGCATTGCCCACAAGATGGGACTCAAGCACGGATTTGAAGGCTTGTATTTTCCGCTGCGCGCCAGCAGCACGCACCTGATTGCTGAAGTGGCGATCACGCTGGATGTGAATCGCGCATTGACTTTTATGGGTTATGACCCGGTGCGCTTTGCACAGGGTTTTGACACGCTGGAAGATATTTTCCGATTTACGGCCTCAACGCCTTACTTTAATCCGGCGATTTATCTGTTTGAAAATGTCAATGCCACCTCGCGGGTGCGCGACATTAAACGCAAAACCTACACGACTTTTTTAAAATGGCTTGATGACCCCCAGGGTTTGCAGGCTTTTAAAAACGAGCGCCCGGACATCGACGAAAGCTATGTTTTTCCGCAGGATAAATCGGTCTGGACGGCGCCGCTACGGGCGCAGTTTCCCTGCTTTGTCGCATCGCTCGATCAGGCGCTGCTGCGGCATTCGAGAAACGAAGCGGTCAGGGCGATTTTCAATGGTGAGCGGGTGGCTCAGTTAACCGGCCTGTCCGGTAAATCGCTGGGCAATCTGATGGGCGATATGCGCAACAGCCACCCAAGCGCCGACGCCTGGACGCAATGGGTGCTGAGCGTCGGGCAGGCGGGCGTCGATGCAGCTGTGTTGCAGGCGGCCAGTCGGCTGGCGCCAGGCTGAGGCTGCACGGTTTTGGGGATGGACAATTAGCGCATCAGGCTTCAAAATACACACATTGACGTATGTACAAAGGAGAACTTTATGCCAGCAACGCTCAGCCGTGTTTTTATGAATGGCAACAGCCAGGCGGTTCGGATTCCCCAGGAGTTCAGGCTGGCCACCAGCCGGGTGGAGATTTTCCGCAACGCCGATGGCGACTTGGTGTTGCATCCGGTCCACGCCGACCGGGGCGCGGCCTTGCTCAATGCGCTGAAAGGCTTCGACGATGAATTTATCGCCCTGCTGGAGGCGGGGCAGCGCGAACAGTTGCCGATGCAGGATAGGGAGCCGCTGTGAAGTACATGCTGGACACCAACATCCTGATTTACCTGATGAAAAACAAGCCGCCCCAGGTAGCCGAGCGCGTCAATGCGCTGGGCAGCGACGCGGAGCTGTGCATGTCGTTCTTCACCTTCGCCGAGCTGCTGATGGGCGCTGAGCGCAGCACCCAAAAAGCCGACGTGCTGCGCCGCCTGGACGCGCTGGCTCGCGTCGTGCCGGTGCGTTACGGCGTGCAGCGCGCCCTTTGCCAGCACTACGCCGTGCAGTTCACGCGGCTGCGGGCAGCGGGAACGCCCATCGGCGCGAATGATTTGTGGATCGCCAGCCACGCGCTGGCCGATGACTGCACGCTGGTCACGAACAACACGCGGGAGTTCGAGCGCGTGGCCGGGCTGCGGCTGGAGAACTGGGCGCGCAGTGATACAAACCCCCCATGACCCCTGAAAAATTCATCGCCCTCTGGAAGGGCAACCCGCTGACCGAGCGCGCTGGCGCACAGACGCATTTCACCGACCTGTGCGACGTGCTGGGCGTGGACAAGCCGCGTGACCCCAATAGCTACTGCTTCGAGCGCGGCGCCAAAAAGAAAGCTGGTCCCGACGGCAGCGCGGGCGACGGCTGGGCCGATGTCTGGAAACGCGGCCATTTCGGCTGGGAAAACAAAAAGCCCGGCCGGGACCTCGACAAAGCCTTTCGCCAGCTCACCGACTACGCCGACAACCTCGAATCTCCGCCGCTGCTCGTCGTGTCCGACCGCGAGCGCATCATCATTCACACGCACTTCAGCGGTTACCCGGAAGAAGTGCGCACCATCGGCCTCGAAGAACTCGTTGACCCGGCCCAGCGCCAGATTTTGAAATGGGTGTTCACCGACCCCGAAAAGCTGCGCCCTGAAAAATCCACCGCCGCCATCACGCGGGACGCCGCCATCCAGTTCGCCAGCATCGCCAAAGCCATCCGCGAGCGCGGCGAAGACGGCCAGGAAGTCGCCCACTTTCTGGTGCAATGCCTGTTTTGCATGTTCGCCGAAGACGAAAAGCTGCTGCCCGACAGGGCGTTCACCAAGCTGCTCCACACCGCCGCCAGCGACCCGCAACGCGCCGCCAACCGCCTCGCCGTCCTGTTCAAAACCATGCGCAAAGGCGGCGACTATGGCGATCTGGCCATTGCCTGGTTCAACGGCGGGCTGTTTAAAACCGTCAAAGTGCCGCCGCTGACGCAAGCCGACCTGAACGCGCTGCACCGCGCCGCCGCCGACATGGACTGGCGCGCCATCGACCCGACCATTTTCGGCACGCTGTTTGAAAACGGCCTCGACCCGGCCCAGCGCGCCCAGCTCGGGGCCAACTACACCGACACGGCGACGATTGGCAAAATCATCCGCCCCTTGATCAGCGCGCCGCTGCTGGCCGAATGGGCCGCCGTCAAAACCGCGCTGCTGGCCGAGCGCAGCCAAAGCAAAAAAGCCGCTTTCACCAAAGCCGCAATGGCCGCGTATCAAGGCTTTTTGCTGCGGCTGAATACCTTTCGCGTGCTCGATCCGGCCTGCGGCTCGGGCAATTTTCTGTACCTGTCGCTCAAGGCGCTGCGCGACGTGGAAAAACTCGCCAGCGTCGAAGCCCGCGAGCTGGGGCTGAACGCCGAACTCTCGATGCAGACCGGCCCGCACAACATTTACGGGCTGGAGCTGAACGAATTCGCCGCCGAACTGGCCCGCGTCACCGTCTGGATTGGCGACATTCAATGGTGCCGCCGCAACGGCTACGCCCACGCCACGCATCCGATTTTGAAATCGCTCGACACCATCGAGCACCGCAACGCGCTCATCAACCCGGACGGCTCCGAAGCGCTCTGGCCGCAAGTCGATGTGATTGTGGGCAATCCGCCGTTTCTGGGCGACAAGATGATGCGCGGCGAACTCGGCGACGAGGCCGTCAACCAGCTGCGCAAACGCTACGAGGGCCGCGTGCCGGGTGGCGCGGATCTGGTGACGTATTGGTTTGAAAAAGCACGCGCGCAGATTGACGCGGGCCGCTGCCAGCGCGCCGGACTGGTCGCCACCAACTCGATTCGGCAAAAGCGCAACCGCGTGGTGCTGGAGCGCATTTTGCAAAGCACGCGCATTTTTGAAGCGTGGTCGGACGAGGGCTGGGTGAACGACGACACGGCGGTGCGCGTCAGCATCGTATGTTTTGGCGCGGGCGGCCCGGCGCTGCTCGACGGCCAGCCGGTTGCCGTCATTCATGCCGATTTGAGCGGCAGCGCGCAGGCGGGCGCGCAGCTTGACTTGACGCAGGCGGGCGCGCTGGCGGCGAACAAAAGCCAGTCGTTTTTCGGTGTGTGCCTGGCCGGGCCGTTCAAGGTGGACACGGCCACCGCGCTGGCCTGGCTGGAAGAAAAAAACAGCGGCAACCCGAACGGACGGCCCAACAGCGACGTGGTGCGGCCCATCTACAACGGGTCCGACATCACCCGGCGCTGGGCCGGAAACTGGGTGGTTGATTTTGCGGGCAGCGAGCTGGACGCCGCCGCCGATTACCTGTTGCCGTTCGCCCATGTTGAAACGCAGGTCAAGCCGGTGCGCCTTGGCAACCGCGAGGCTGCGCGGGCGGAAAGGTGGTGGCGGCATGGGCGTTTTCGCCCGGAGTTGCGCGCCGCGCTGAAAGATCGGACGCACTACATCGCCACCTCGGAAACCGCCAAGCACCGCTTTTTCATCAAGCTGCCGGTCGCTGTTGCGCCAGAACACAAATTGGTCGTGTTTGCCCGCGACGACGATGTGATGCTGGGTTTGTTGTCCTCGCGCATTCATGTCGTGTGGGCGATGGCCAAAGGCGCTCGTCTGGGCGTGGGAAACGATTCGGTTTACACCTCTTCGCTGACCTTTGAAACCTTTCCCTTCCCGCCCGGTTTTGATCTCAAAGCCAAGGCCGCGCCCGACACCGCCGTTTTCAACGCCATTGCCGCCGCCGCGCTGGCCTTGCAGCAGTGGCGCGACAACTGGCTCAACCCCGAAGGCTGGGTGACGTGGGAACACAGCCCAGCCGAGCAGCACGCCGGTTTCCCGCCGCGCCCGGTGCCCGTTCCCGCCCACGCCGCCGAGTGGAAAAAGCGCACGCTGACGGCGCTTTACAACGCCAACCCCGCTGGCCTGCGGCTGCGCCACGAAGCCCTCGACAAGGCGGTAGCCGCCGCCTACGGCTGGACCGACTACACGCCCGACACGCCCGATGAAGACATCCTGCGCCGCCTGCTGGCGCTGAACCTGGCCGCCGCGCCCGCCACGTCAGGCCTGCTCACCAGCCAGAGCAACGCGCCCGCCGCCAAAGCGCCCCGGAAAAAGAGGGTGAAGGCGGTGGGTTGAGGCTTTCGCAAGGTCAACTCACGGGAGATCAGAAATGATGAACAAGCGCCCCCCACTCATTGACAAAGACGGCGAAGTCCGTGAACTGACGGCTGAGGATATGCGGCTGTTCAAGCCCGCCGACGGTTGGCAAACACGCATGGATGTGGCGTTCAAGGACGGGCGGCTGCGGACGCATTCGCCGGGTTAAGTTTTTTTAGAATTTTTTCTAGACGTTTGGCAGACTTTTCAGTTTCTGCATGCAACACTTTCGCCCGTTCAGGATCAGCGGGTGAAATTTTGGAAGTCGTTTTTTCCACTATCGACTCCATCGCCAGCTCTTCAACAAAAAGTGGCGTCAATTGCCTTAATTCTTGAAGCAATTCATTGCGTGGATCGTCTGGCGGCAACCAGGCTTGAGAAAACTCAACAACGGCTTTTCGGTAAGCTGGTGCCAGCACGGTTCGTGTCTTTTCATCCAGTTCTATCTCTGTCATGCGGCCTGCCTTGACTTGGGATTGAAACTGCTGCGTTAGCTTAGAGGCTTCATCAAAGAAGCTGGCTCCTCTATTGAACGCCGCCGTGCCTGAAAAAAGGCGTTGTATATCAATCTGAGCTGGAGGTGCAGACAAGGCAATGCTGGATGAAAGACCAATTGCTGCGACAAGGGTAATTGCACTGCGTCGAGTGATGGCAATAAAATAATTCTGCATGTCAAAACGCTCAGGAAGAATATAAGCCATCAGGCAACCTGCCAGTAATCCACCGATATGAGCGCCATTGTCAATTCCAGCATGGGTAAAACCTTGTATCAATGAATAAAAGACAAAAAGCCCCATTCCCGTTAAGGTTTGTTTGCCAAAGATTTTTGGCAAAGTCTGGCGATGCTTGTAAACTGCTACAAGCATCGCACCAGCAATTCCAAATACGGCACCAGAGGCACCAACCGAAACGGCTTTCTGTGCTGAAAAGTGCAAGCTCAGTGCGCTGCCCGTGATAGCCGAACCTATGTAAATCATCAGGTAGGAGCGATGGCCATAGATGCGCTCTACTGTTTTTCCGATGCTCCATAGGCCTAGCATATTCATTGCCAGATGCGTAAGTCCAGAATGCAAAAAAGTGGCAGAAATTATCCGCCACCATTGGCCCCGCTGTACTTCGGAAGCTGCATTGCCACCCCAGTGCAGAAGAATTTCAGCTGAAGGTTGAGTGACATCGGCGCCCTTAATTATCATAATTAACCACACGCCAGCATTTATGCAGATTAAAGCGTAAGTAACCCAGGTCCAAGGTGCAAGTGCTATGAGTTTTTCTGCAAATAATCTTTCTTGCGTCAATGTATTAGTTGCAGGGGCCTGTGGATGAACGCAGCGTGTGCGTTGCAGGATGCTATCCAATATTTTTTCTTGATCAATTGCTGAGAAAGGAGCAAGAGGAAAATAGGGGCGAGATTTGTTTTGGCCCGTCCAAAAACTTCGCTTGTCTGTAAATCCTGATTGAGGGTTTAGTTGTAATTGTAAAACAAGCCCATTCCCCAAGTTTTCAATCGAGACGTTGGAAATATTTTTCCAATAAAAAATCTTTTGCTTTCCGAGGAATAGGCTTGATTCAATGTAGTCGTTTTTTAGACTGACTAAAGACTGCCCTGACTTGATTTGGCTGCGTAAAGTTAAATAAAACGCAGCCAAAAACAGTAGCATGAGTCCAGTAGTCAACAAAAAAGCAAAGTTGTTTAGTGAGCCTTTAGTCGAAACTACAAAAATTCCTATTGAAATAATGCTGGAAATCATAATCCATTTTATTACTTTCGCTGTCTGGCTTGACTTTGATGACTGAAAGGACTCATTTTCAAGCTGCATTGGCATGAAATCATTCATTTTCTCTCCCTGTGTTTTTTGCTGCGGGATTTAATTTCCCGCAGTACTTCAAACTATTAAATATATCACCCCAACCGCGCCCGGTGCCGCGCAATCTGCATCCGCACCTGCGCCGGGGCCGTGCCGCCCAGAATATTACGGGCATTCAGCGAGCCGCGCAAACTCAGCACGTCATAAACATCTTTTTCAATCGACGGGTTGAATTCCTGCAGCACGGCCAGCGGCAGTTCTGACAAATCGACCTGGTGCGTCGTCGCGGCTTTGACGGCGTGGGCCACGGTTTCGTGGGCGTCGCGGAAGGGCAGGCCTTTTTTCGTCAGGTAGTCGGCCAGATCGGTGGCCGTGGCGTAGCCGCGCAGCGCGGCGCGCTCCATCGCTTCGGGCTTCACGGTGATGCCGCCGACCATTTCGGCAAAAATGCGCAGCGTGTCTTTCAGCGTGTCCACCGTGTCAAACAGCGGCTCTTTATCTTCCTGATTATCTTTGTTATAGGCCAGCGGCTGGCCTTTCATTAACGTAATCAAACCCATCAAATGGCCGACAACGCGGCCCGTTTTGCCGCGCGCCAGTTCCGGCACGTCGGGGTTTTTCTTTTGCGGCATGATGGACGAGCCGGTGGTAAATCGGTCGGCGATATTGATAAAACCGAAGTTCTGGCTCATCCACAAAATCAGCTCTTCGCTGAAGCGGCTGATATGCACCATCGCCAGCGACGCCGCTGCGGTAAATTCAATCGCAAAATCGCGGTCGCTGACGGCGTCCAGACTGTTTTGGCAGACTTGCGGCTGGCCGTTGTCATCGACCATGCCCAGCGTGGTGGCGACGCGTTCGCGGTCCAGCGGGTAGCTGGTGCCGGCCAGCGCGGCGGCACCTAGCGGCAGGCGGTTGACGCGGCGGCGCACTTCCAGCATGCGCTCGGCATCGCGGCTGAACATTTCCACGTAAGCCAGCATGTGGTGGCCAAAGCTGACCGGCTGGGCGACTTGCAAATGCGTAAAACCGGGCAGGATGACTTCGACGTTTTTCTCGGCAATATCGACCAGAGCCTTTTGCAGGTCGGTGAGCAGGCCGCCAATCAGGTCGATTTCGCCGCGCAGCCACAGGCGCACGTCGGTGGCGACCTGGTCGTTGCGCGAGCGGCCCGTGTGCAGGCGCTTGCCGGGGTCGCCGACTAACTGGGTCAGGCGCGCTTCGATGTTCAGATGCACATCTTCGAGGTCCAGCTTCCATTCGAACGCGCCGGATTCGATCTCGGCGGTGATTTGCGCCATGCCGGTTTTGATGGCTTCGTGGTCGGCGGCAGCGATGATGCTTTGCGCGGCCAGCATGTCGGCGTGGGCCAGCGAGCCAGTGATGTCGGCCAGCCACAGGCGCTTGTCAAAAAACACGCTGGAGGTGTAGCGCTTGACCAAGTCGCTCATCGGTTCGGAGAACAGGGCAGACCAGGCTTGGGATTTTTTGTCGAATTGGTTCATCGCGGGCTTTCGGGGGAGGCGGGCACGGGCCGGGGTGGCTGGTGCAATAGTTGTCGTTTTGATTTTATCTGCGCTCAAAACGCCGCCGCCCGTTGCCCGGCAGGGGGCCGGTTTACTGACCGCTCAGGCGCCACGATTGCCCGGAGTAATTGCCGCAACTGGCCATTTGTAGCCGGTTGTTTTGCCCGTCATTGATCACATCCAGGCAGAGGTCTGGGCCGGAAAACGTGTTGCGCAGGCGGTAGTTGGGCGGCCCTTCCTGGCTCCAGAACTGGCCGGTGACATTCGCACAATTGGCCATGATGAGCTTGTTGTTCTTCCCGTCGTTGACGATGTCTAGGCACTTGTTTTGTCCGGTAAAGTCATTGCGCAGGCGCCAGTAGCCTTTTTGCGGGGTGGCGCTCAGCGTCCAGTGCTGGCCGGAGTAGTTGCCGCATGCGGCCATCTGCAGCCGGTTGTTGGTTCCATCGTTGACCACATCAAAACACTTGCTGGTGCCGGTGAACTGGTTGCGCAGCGCGCCGTCGCGGGTTTGCGCCTGTGCATGCGCGCTGAGCGAGAGCAGTGCCACCAGCAGGGTGGACAACAGGGCGGCGCTGGCATGGCTTTTTTTGTCGAATGGATGCATGACGGGCTTTCTTGGGGGTGGAAGTCATTGGCCGGGGCGGGCGGTGTAATACTCGCCGTTTTCATTCTATCTACGCTTAAAACGCCGCACCCCTCACGCCATGAAGAACCACCCCGCTTCCGGGCAGGCCAGCCCGCTGCCCGCTAGTTTTAGCAGTTTTGATGAATCAACGCTGCCGACCAGCGTGAGTCCGGCAGGCGCTGCGTTGGCGCGCGCCAGCATGTTTGACGCCTGCCATGTCGGCGTGGTGCTGCGCGCCGTGCTGTTTGTGCAGACGGTGGCCGGGGTGGTGGCGATGTTTGGGGCGGGCGGGTTTTTTGATTGGCTGATGCGCTTTGCGTTGCTGACCGGCGGCGTGTTGCCCGCGACGCTGGTCTGGCTGATTGCGGTGTGCGCGCTCAAGCGCCCGCTGAACCGGCTGGCGCTTTGGGGGCAGTGGCTGGCGGGCACGCTGATCGGCGCTGCCGCTGGGCTGTATGGCTGCGCCATGCTGGCCCTGATGGGGCAGCAGTCCGCACCGTGGGCCAGCGCGGCGGCGGGCGCGCTGCTGTCGGCGATGGTGCTGGCCGGACTGTTCTGGCGCGCCAAGGCGCTCACGCCCGCCGCCACGACGGCGCGGCTGGCTGAACTGCAGTCGCGCATCCGGCCCCATTTTTTATTCAACACGCTCAACAGTGCGATTGCGCTGGTGCGCGCCGAACCGGCCCAAGCCGAGGCGGTGCTCGAAGACCTGAGCGAGCTGTTTCGCAGCGCGCTGGCCGATCCAGCCGAGTCGGTCACGCTGGGCCAGGAAATTGCGCTGGCCCAGCGCTACCTGGCGATTGAAAAAATCCGCTTTGGCGAGCGACTCCAGGTGCAGTGGAGCCTGGACGCCAGCGCCGATCTGGCCCGGCTGCCGCCGCTGCTGCTGCAGCCGCTGGTGGAAAACGCCGTGTTGCACGGCGTCGAGCCCAGCGCCAGCGGCGCGCAAATCAAGATTTCGACGCTCAGGCGCGGCAGCACGGTGCTGATCAAAGTGACCAATTCGGTGCCGGGCGGGCCGGGCCGGGC
>Ga0302263_10000591_pt1 | contig 13945 bp, 9 predicted proteins | sample II_Fen_N1_4_FD_194564 | JGI IMG/M metagenome (GOLD analysis project Ga0302263, IMG submission 194564) | Peat permafrost microbial communities from Stordalen Mire near Abisko, Sweden - II_Fen_N1_4 | ecosystem: Environmental > Terrestrial > Soil > Wetlands > Permafrost | place: Sweden: Abisko... | reverse complement strand
AGCCTCCGCCGTGGCCCTTCTCGGCGCGGACGTAACCGGCATCGCGCAGGCCCGCCATGATGCGGCGGATCACGACCGGATTGGTGGTCATCGCCTTCGCCATGATCTCGGAGGTCACCGGCCCGTCCTCTGGGACCGCGCCCTTGGGTGACATCGGATGTAGACCACCCTTTTCGTCACGTCCGAGGATGTCCTCGATAGGGGTACCTGCTCTCAGCAGGACGCTGCATCGCAGCCGCCGCGGCCCGTGCAGCAGGGAGAGCATCCACAGGGAGCAGCATCCGTTTTCGCTCCGGAGTGACCTCGTGGCGGTGAGTAGATCCGCGGGATCCAGCTGACCGAGATCACTCCGCTCTTATCCGGCTGCCGATGGTTGCCATACGAATTCTCACTTGCATCAGAGATGAACTCTGTGATGGGTTTATCATCTGCGCTTGTGCTGTAGAATGCAGCAATGGTGCCTCGTGTTGCTGCAAGGCTGCGGGTGTGCCTTTTGCTCACAGTCGGTTGCAAGCAATCGGACTCTGAGGAGCAACACGTTTCGCCGCCAGCAACCGTGATCGCGGGAGCGGCCACCCTAACCATCCCTGTGCGGGTGGAGCTCGATGTCGATGGTAAGAAGATCAAGTTCGCGATCCCCGTGGCGCAGCCAGCTGTGTTCGCGCGTGAAACTTGGACCCAAAAGCTCGCGCTCGTCGCAGCAAACCGGTCCGAACAGCGGGTAACGCTTCAAGTCCTCGCTGTACCGACTGCGACCGACGCGAAGGCGATCGACATGGCGAAGTTCGGCACGAACGCGCTGGCATCGCTACCGCTAGAAAAGGGCGGAACGGTCGTTCTCGTACCGGGCACTTCCATTCCCGCCGACGGGCTGGGCAGCCCTCCCCCGAAGGAAATTCGGATCACCTGGCTCCGCTGACGTTCCGGGAGTGGATACAGTTGGGCTCGGCCGATGAAGACCAACAAGGCAACGATCCTCGGCGTGGCGCTCATCGCGAGTTGCGCCCTCCATGCGATTCAGTTCATCAGAACGGCTCATGAGGTTACCAAGGCCTCGCTGCCCGCAGCGACGGATGCTCGCGCAGGGGCGCCCGAGACCCGGCCGTTGCGTGCGCCTGGCATCGACAGCAACGCCGGCGCGTCGATTCTTGATCGCTGCAACAAACAGCTAGTCTCCGCGCAAAGCGACCTCGCTGCCGCGCAAGAGCAACTCGCCCAGCGCCGGGACCAGCGCGCTCGGTTCGACGAAGCCGCGCGAGAAGCAGCGATGGAACAACGCATCGGCCCGGCGGTCGAGGCAGCGCTTTCGAAGATGCCCGGTGTGCTCCGGGAAGTGGAGTGTCGCGGCGACATCTGCAAAGTTCATCTATCGGCGCGAACGAGGGACGAAGCACGTGTCGCCTGGAAGTCCTTGACCAAGGACCCGCAGGTTGGAGAGCTGACTGACATCTTCACGAACGAGCCCGGGGACCCCGTGGTCGATGCCGTGTCCGGCAAAGGCGGCTTCGATATGGACTCTTTTCTCAACACACGCTCGGCGGCTGACGCGACGGCAGAGATCCAGGCGCTCGTCGATCGATTCCGCGCATCGGGAGAGATCGATCGATGCGCGGCGCTCAGCCCCGAGCGGGACGTCCTCGAGGTCAAGGTCTTCGTGCTTCCCGAACAGGGGCAGCTGTCGACCTCGGTCGGCGGACCGCTCGCACGGACCGTGGTCGGAAACTGCATCACGGAGGCCCTGAGGATCGCGATCGCGCAATACCGAGCTCCTGGCGGAACCAAGTATGGCGCGGTCTACGCCAGCCTTCAGCCGCACGGGGCGTAGCTTCAGGTCTCCCTGCGCGCCGTTACGCCAGCGCGCGGCCGAAGAAAGAAGCCGCCGTCACCGTCGGGCTGGTACAGCGGCAGCAGCACGACGCCCTCGAACGAACGATGGCGAGCGACCGAGTGGGCATGGCAGGCTTCGCGCGCGATGAACGCGCACTCGTCGAGTTCGCCGTTGATACATACTTTACACCTTGGAACATCAAACATGGAATTCCGATCGGGCCGCCTCTTGGTCACGTCTTTGCGCAGCTCTACCTGTCTGATCTGGATCGCGGGCCGGCCGGAGCCTTTCCAGGAGGATATTTCCGATACGTTGATGATATAATTGTTGTCTGTCCAGGACATGCAGTTGATGCTGCGCGAACAGCTGTCCATGAGGCGATTAAACGAACAGGACTGCTTCCAAACCCGGACAAGGACGAAATTGTTTCTCGTGACCAGTGGCTCGCTCACGCGGCCACCGTCAGTACGCAACCGAAGCACGACCCTTTCGCCCAGGTGCGAAAGGAGGTTCGCGTATGGACGGACCGAGTTCGCGACACGTCGAACCTCGAATGGGTGCAGCCGCGTTGAGATCCAAGGCCTGGCGTGACGCACCCAGGGATTTCGATCGGTTGCGCGAAAGTCGCCGCGTGACGATCCACGACGCTTGCTCGACGGGCTCGATATCGGCAGCGTTGCGTGATGTCGCGAGGCGCGAAATATCGAAGCTCCCACAGGTTCACCGGCGCAGCCGAACCGGCCGAGCATCTCCGCCCACGGCTGGAGGAGGCCCGGCTCGAGCTGCGGGCGCTGTATCGATCGCTCGACCGGATGCGACTCGCCCAGGAGCTGCCGACAGGGCTTCGACGGCTCCAGGAACTCGATGCTGACTTTGCCGAGGCGCTCTGGGTGCTCGACCAGCCGCGCGCCCGGTTCGACCCCACAGCGATGGTCAACGACACGCTGGCTTCGTTGAGCCGGCTGCCTTCAGCCCGGGCGGCGTTTCTCGCCACGTTCGACGCCCCCACGCGAGCCGCGCTCGAGGACCGAGCGCAAGCCACGCGCACCGTACTGTCGCCGACGGACGCGTACGTGGAAATTCCTGGCCGAGATCCCGACGCACGGCGAGCTCGACGATGACCGGGCCCGCCCGCCTGAGCCTCGTGAAGTGGAGGCCCGAGGACGACGAGCCGCTGACCGCCACCGCGGTGAGCCAGCGGCTGCAGACGCAAGCGGCGGCGGTGTCGACGCTGGCAACCGACTGGGCTGCGCGCGACGAGCCGGTGTCGTTCAAGGACTTCGAGCAGGCGGTCCGCGAGGCGGTGTTCGCGTTCGCGCGGATCGCGATCATGCTGTTCCTGGCACTCCGCGAGGAGCAGATGATGCGTGCGTACCCGCCCAGGTCGAGCGCGACGGTCGCAGGTTCCGCCGCGCACCGGCGATCCCGCGCAGCCTGATCACCCTGTTCGGCGTGGTTCGCTATGCGCGGACGTACATGCGCCAAGTCGGGCACCACGCCCGGCGGGGCTTCCACCCGCTCGACGTGGCGCTCGGGCTCGTGGGCGACCGGTTCAGTTGGAACGTGTTGACCATGGCGGCGCGGCTGGCGACCAAGCTGAGCTTCGCCGAGGCGCGCGCGACCCTGGCGGCCTTCGTCCCGGACGCGCCGTCGACCGAGGTCATCGAGCACATCGTGCTCGGCCTCGGCCGCCACACGGCAGCCTGGTTCGAACACGCACCCGCACCGGAAGGCGACGGCGAGGTGCTGGTGATCATGTTCGACGGCAAGGGTGCACCGACGGCCACGGAGTCCGACCTCAGCCGTCGGCGCGGCAAGCGGCGACGCAGGCAACTTCCGGCGTCGCCGCGCAATCGCGGGCGACATCACCGCCGGCGCTACGGCAAGAAGCCGCGACGCAAGAAGGGCGACAAGTCCAAGAACGCCCGGATCGCGACGATGGTGGTGATGTACGGCGCGCGGCGCTGGGCGAATCGGTCACAGCCGCGCGCCGCGGGTGCCGGCGAACGGATCGGGCAGGAACACCGCGACCGCGCGCGCAGGGTCGTAGACGTAGCCGCGGTCGACCGCGACGCCGCCGCTGCAGAGCTCGCCGGCCACCGCTGCAGAGCTCGCCGGCCACCGCGATCTTCGCGCGGATGAACCCGCGCTGCCCCCCGGCGGCTACGGCGTGGCGGGGGACGCGATGTGGGTCCGCACGTCCCACAGCTCGGGGAAGAACGTCAGGTCGAGCGCCTTCTTGAGGAAGCCGACGCCCGAGCTGCCGCCGGTGCCCTGCGCAAACCCGATGATGCGCTTCACCGTGGTCATGTGGCGGAATCGCCACAGCTGGAACCGCTCCTCGACGTCGACCAGCTTCTCGCACATATCGTAGGCGTCGTAGTTGCGCGCAGGATCGGCATAGATGACGCGGAACACCTCGAGCACCGCGGCGCTGCGCTCGTAGGGCTGCGTGAAGTCGCGCTCGACGCGATCCGCCGGAACCGCGTGGCCGTGCCGCGCGAGCCAGCGCAAGAACTCGTCGTACAAGGACGGCGCCGACAGCCGCCGCGACAGCTCGTCGTGGACCCGCGGCTCGTGCTGGTGGGGCCGCAGCGTGTTCGCATCCTTGTTGCCGAGCACGAACTCGAGCGCGCGGTACTGGTAACTCTGAAACTCGCCTTGCCGAGCGAGTCGCGGAACTGGGCGTACTCGCTCGGCGTCATCGTCTCGAGCACCGCCCACTGCTCGAACAGCATGCGCTGGATATGGGCCACGCGCGCGAACACCTTGAACGACTCGCCCAGCCGGTCGCCGCGCACCAGCGCCACCGCGAGGTCGAGCTCGTGGAGCAGCAGCTTGATCCACAGCTCGCTGGTCTGATGCTGGATGATGAACAGCATCTCGTCGTGGACCTCGGTCACCGGCTGCTGCGCCGCGAGCAGCTCGTCGAGGTGCAGGTAGTCGCCGTACGTCCCGCCTTTCTGCAGTTCGACGTGGATGGTGGTCTCGAGCTCGCGGCGGTTCTCGCGCATGCAGCAATCTATGCTGCGCCAGCCCCGCCGGCACATCCCCCGGGCACGAGAACGGATCAGCCCGCCACGTTGGCGCGCGGGGCCGGCGAGGCCGCCCGGGCGCGCGGGTGGGTCCGCGCCGCGAGGTGCTTCAGCTCGGTCCCCGCGAGCTGCTCGATGCGGAGCAGCGGCGCGCCGCGCTCCACGTCGCGCGCGCTGCCCTGGCGCAGCATCACGAAGCGCCCGGACTCGAGCCGGCTCGGGTTGCGGTGGCCCAGCGGGTGCTGCGCGAACAGCGGCTTCATCTTCTCGAGCGTCGGCGGCTCGGTCTTGCCGACGAACCAGGTCTCGATCGAGCCGCAGCGGCGGTAGTCGAGCTCGCCGGGGCGGCGCGACGTCAGCACGATCCCGAGGCCCGCGCCGCTCGCCGGGCCGAGCAACTCCTGCACGGGATCCGGCGCGGGCGGCTTGCCGGAGGCGCTGCACAGCAGCTGCTCGGCCTCATCGAACACCAGCAGGGTCTCGAGCGTGGTGGGCCGGGACGCTGCGCGCTCGCAGCGCAGCGCGAAGACCAGGTGGGAGATCCACGCGCGCAGCCGCGGCCCGGCATCGAGGAAGCTGGTGTTGACGATCGCGAGAGGGACCTGCCCGCCGCCGGCCGGTCCGACGAGGGTCGCCGCGGTCAACGGTTCGGCGCCGGGCGTGAACACGTCCGGGTTGCCGAGCAGCTTGACGAGATCGTCGACCAGGCGCTGGCGAACCTGGTCGTCGGGGGACGCCTCGCCGAGCGCGTCGGCGCCGGTCTCGATCAAGGCGATCAGCTCGAGGAGCCCGCAGGGTGCCGCGCGGCCCGCGAGCACGGCGATCGCCCGGGTCAGGGTCGCGAACCGGTGGGGCTCGTCGGGGCTCGGATCGGATCGCAGCGCGGTCGCGACCGCGTCCGCGGTCCGCGAGATCACGCCATCGTGATCGGACCTGGGGACGCGCGACAGATCGGGGATCACGGCGACCGAGAGCGGTCGTCCGCCGCGGATCCCCGGCGTGAACAGGCGCACGTCGGTCCGCTCGGCGAGCCGGCGCGCGCGCGCGGGATCGTCGCTGCGCTGCCACCAGTCGGGCCGGGCGTAGCCGCTCATCTCGCCGGTCGGGTCGATCAAGATCGCCGGAACCCCGGCCTCGAGGGTCTGCTCGACGAGGGTCAGCGCCGCCGCGCACCGGGCGGTGGCCGCGCCATCGACGATCGCGACGTGGCGCAGCAGCGCATCGGCGTCGAGCAGGATCGGCGCGGCGTCGAAGCCGGTGGTGTTTCCGATCCAGAGTTGCCGCGCCGCGACGGTGGTCGGCCGAGCCACCGATCGGCGCGCCCCGGGCTGCGGCGGCGAGGCGCCGCGCAGCTTGATCGGGGCGGTGGCCTCGGCCGCCGAGACCGCGCCCGCGGCGATCTCCGGCGCCGCCACGACCTGCGATGGCTCCGCGGCCTCGACCCGGGACCGGTCGAAGTCGAAGATCTCGGTCACCGCCGAAAGGCTCGAGATCGGCCGGTCGCGCAGCGTCCAGGCCGCGATCCGCTCGGCGGGGAACGGCGGCTGGAACCGCTGGAACGCGACCAGGGCACGCAGCGTGGAGGCGTCGAGATAGGCGCCGCGTCCGCGCATGTGGATGAGCAGCCCCATCGCCTTGTCGCACGCAGGGCCGCGCGGGAACTCGAGCGTGCGGACGGCGATCGGCAGCATCCCCTTGGCGCGCTTGCGCAAGGATTCGATCTGGCCGGTGAACGCGCCGCGCTGATAGGGCTGGTTGACCACCGCGATCGCCAGCGCGGCGTGGTCCTGGCCACGCGACATGGACACCCGCAGCACCCCCTGCTTGGCCGGCTGGGCGGCGAACGCGAGCCCCAGCTCGTGCGCGTATGCCTTCGCCGCCTCGGCGACGACGGCCAGGATCTCCTCGCCGTCGCTGGGGATCTCCAGATCGCTCCGGATCGCCTCGCTCCACGCCGCCGCGATCGCATCGAGATCGAGCTCGCGGGTCTTGATCTCCACCGTGACCGGCTCGTCGGCCCCGATGATCTTGCCGGCGGCGGCGCATTGCGCCTGAAACTGGTGGCACCACTCGAGCACATCGCGCAGCCGGCGATGCTCGAGCTGGCGGAGCTCGGCTTCCGGGATCGGGTACACCGGCTGCTCCCGGCGGTGCACGGTGCCATGCTCGGCGAACAGCCACGACAGGCGCCGCGCGACGACCGCCTCGATCTCGGCGTACGAGCGATTGATCTGCAGCTTGGCGAGCGGCGGTGCTTTCTCCAGCCGGTCGAGCGCCGGGCGGTTCAGCGTGGGGCGCGCCGCGCTGTAGAGATCCGACAGGCACGCGACCACGGCGACCGAGGACGGGATCTCGCTCACGATGCGGTACAGCGCGTCGATCGCGCGCCGGAAGATCACCGTGGAGCTCTCCTCGAACCCGGCGAGATCGACCTGATCGACCATCACCACCAGCGCGCGCCCGGTCGCGGCGGCGAACCGCGCGAGCGCGCAGATCATCCGGTGCGGATCGTCGTCCCGCGTTCGCGGCGTGACGTCGCCGATCCAGCGCCGGTCGTGGGCGTTCATGGCGTCGCAGTGCAGGTAGCGGTACACGCTCGACGTGGTCCGCGGATCGGGCAGCAGCGCATAGACCAGGACCCGCAGCAGGTCGAGATCGAAGCTCGCCAGCGCGGGGATCCCGAGCAGCTCGCCGACCAGCTCGTCGACGTGGTCGACGAGGTTGGTGCGCGACTCCCACGTATCCTCGGCGAGCCGCTCCAGCCGCTCGCGCAGCGCCGGCCTCGCGAGCTGGAGGAGGCCTGTGGCGAGCTCGCCGAGCCCGGTCCTGCCGGACCGCTCCGCGTAGCGCCGCGACAGCGACTCGATGAAATGGAACAGCAGATAGCGCGAGTAGTCTTCGGTCCGCGCTTGCAGCTGGGCATAGACCACGAACCCGCGACTGCCCTCCTGGACGTGGTGGCGGAAACCTCGCAGGAGGTGGGTCTTGCCGGCGCCGGAGTCGCCGAGCACGACCAGCATCTGGCCCTGGTGGGCCGCGGGGGTGGTGGTCGCGTGCGCGACCAGCTGCGCGAAGGCAGCGCGCGCCTCGCGGTGCACCTCCTCGACGTCGAACGGATCGTTCTCGAAGATCGATGACGCCTGCTGGACCGCGCCGAACACGCGGCACGGCGCGAGGAACGCCTGGACCCGGCGGTCCACGGCCTGCGCGGTCGCGGTGGCCTCGGCGGACAGCATGCGCTGCAGCTCGCCGAGCTCGTCGGTGCTCGACCGCCACCGCGGATCGTCGCCGGCCACGCCGCCGAGCCGGCACGCCTCGGCGGCGAGCGCCGCCATCAGCTTCGCGTAGCGCTCGAGCGCCTCGGGCTCCCCGAGCTCGGCCGCGCGGCGGCACAGCATCAGGCCGGGCCACCGGATCCGCGCGCCGCGGCCCAGCGGCCCGCGATCGGCCGCGTAGCGATCGAGGAACGCGCGCGCGGACTCGAGATCGACGACCGCGAGCTCGCCGTACTGCGAGCGCAGCCCGGCGGCGTAGCACTGCGCCGCGGCCGCGATGAAGCCGTACAGCGCCTCGATCTCGGCGTCCTCGATCACGCCATCGGCGATCGCCGCGCTGTGGACGACGCGGAGGCAGTCCGCGAACAGCGTCTGCCGCACGATGTCGCTCGGAGAGCCGCCGACCAGGGTGCGCAGGTCGTCGATCAGCGCTCGGCCCCGGGTGCCCGCCGCGACCTTGGTGAGCAGGCGACCGATCTTCGCGAGCTCGGCGGGGCCCTGGGCGAGCACGGGCGCTGGCTTCGGATCAGCCCGCATGACTCTCCCGCTGCGAGACCGAGGCCGTGGTCGGCTGATCGAGCACGAAGTGGAAGGTCGCGCCGCGATCGTGGATCTCCGAGTCGTTGACTTGCTTGGCGTCCATCGCGCCGATCAGATCGGCGCGCGCCAGCACCAGCCAGCCGTTGCGGTTCGCGCTGACCAGCCAGTGCTTGAAGTGGTCCAGCGAGAGCTCGCTGGTCGCGCGATCGCGCTCGAGGCTGCGCCAGATCGCCGACACGTAGACCTTCTCGCCGAACCGGCCCTCGGCGCCGATCCGCGGGATCACCTGGCGCACGACCTCGAGCAGGTTCGCCGCGGCCGCGGGCGGCGCGACGGGCGGGGGCGGCGCGGGCACGAGCACCGGCCGGGGCGGCTCGCCCGGGACCTGCGGATGGGCGTCGCCGCACACCCAGCGGCGGGCGAGCGCCCGGGCCATCTTCCGCGACGTCCCGGTGGCGCCGACGGTGCTGTACGCGATCGACGCCGCGAGCTTGGCGGTGTAGCCCTTGCAGCCCGGCGCTGGGCCGTCCGGCGGCGGAGCGTCGATCGCGCGCAGCAGCACGTGCGCCCGGATGCGATCCAGCGTCAGCTTGCCGGCGGGCATCCCCAGCGCCGCGCAGATCAGCGCATCGCACACCGCCATCGGCGTGGCCGCGTGGCGGACCCCGAACCGTGCGCCGAGCACCGCCGCCGTGAGCGCCGTCTCCGTGAGCGGTCGCCCGGCGAGGTCCGCCGCCGCCGCGGCCCCCAGGCCCAGGGCCGGCAGGTGCTTGTCACGCACCTCGGCCCAGGTCGGCGCGCGCGACAGCTGGAAGGCGTCGCGCAGCACCCGCGCGCCGGCGTCGGTCAGCGTGCGCGGCGGCCGGACCTTGCCCTGGCGGTTGCGCCGGACCGGCTCGTCCTCGCCGGTCACCCACGCGCGCCGCACCAGCCGCGCGAGCACCTCGACCGCGCGCTGGCGAGCGACCGCCGCCGACTCGCGCGGCAACGCCAGCAGGTGAAGGGTGTCGCCGAGCTCGGCGTCGCTCGGCGGCTTTGATTGTGCGAGGCACGCGAGCACCACGAGCTCGATGCGCGACGGCGAGGCTTCATCACGAGATTGCATCATGGGTCTCCTGGAGTACGGCCCGCGCGGCGCGGCGGCCGGCGAGCGCGATGGCGAGCTGATCGATCGTCGACGCAAGGCGATCGTCGACGTCCTCGGCGGGGAAGCGCAGCACGAAGTAGCCGGCGCGGGCGAGCCGCAGGTCCTGGGCGCGGTCGCGGCGATAGCTCTCGGGGTCGTGGAAGTGGTACCAGGTGTCGAGCTCGACGACGATCCGGTCGGCGCGCGCGAGCAACCCGGCGTCGACCGGGAGGCCGTCCGGCGTGCGGATCTCGCCGTCGAGCTCGAACCGACCTCGCGTGCGAGGGTCGCGCGCGAGCGCCTCGGACAGCACGCGCAGCGTGCCGTGCCGGGCGCGGCCGGGGCGGCGCTGGGCGACCGCGTCGACGGTCACCAGCCCCTGGCGCGCCATCGTCCATGCCGCGCCCCGGCGCTGGGCGCCGAGCACGCGGCGCACCAGCTCGTCGGGAGAGGTCACGGCGACCGCGTGGCCCGGCAGCGCCGCCGTCAGCTCCGCCGCGGCGGCGATCGCGCGCGCGAGCCATGGTTCGTCGGGGCTCGGGCAGAACAGCAGCACGGCCGTGGGGCAGGCGAGATCGCAAGCGATCGCCAGCAGCTCGTGCGGCCGCACCGGCGCCGTGGCCAGATCCGGGACGCCGGCCGCGGGGCCCCGGAGCCAGGCCAGGAGCCAGCCGCTCACCCGCGCGTGCGGATCGCGCCCGGCGACATCGTCGATCCAGGTGCGGCGGTCCGCTGCCGAGCGCGCGTCGAGCGACGCGTCCACGGCGCGCACGTCGATCTGCGCCGCCGCCGCGAACCGCTGGCGCGCCGCGGGCACGCAGCGCAGCCACGGCGTCTGGGCCAGCAGATCTGCGACCACGGCGTCGAGCTCCACCGCCTGCGTCGCCAGCGTCAGGTAGCCGTGGCGAGCGGCCCACGTGGCCCACGAGGCCTGGGCCGGCACCGCGTCGCCAGCGACGATCGTCAGCACGCGCGCGCCGCGCCGGCGCTCCTCGCCGTGGCGATCCAGCGCCGCGGCGAGCGCCGGATCGAGCTCCCAGCTCTCGGCGCGAGCCGGGAGGCCGCCGTCGCCGGGCCGGGGATGCGCGCGATCCGCGGCTGGGTCGCGCCGCGGCCGATCGCGCTCGACGCGCGGCGGTGACGCGGCCGCGCCAGGCCGGCGTCGCGAGATCAGGAGCTCGCCGCAGTCGTCGAACTCGAGCACACCGAGACCTGGCACCTGGCAGGCCGCGCTGTGCTCGTAAACGCGGCGGCTCACGTCCACCGCGATCTCGTTCATGCCCACGACCGGCCGCCAGTCTCCCCGGCGGGGCTCGCCGCGCAGCGCCTGGATCAAGTAGCCCGTGAACACCGAGTGCCCCCGGAACGGCCCGCCGTCCATCGCCCGCTGGTCATCGAGCGCAGACGTGAACACGCGGCGACTGCGGCGCTCGTGAAATGGCACCGCCGAGCCATCGGTTCGCACTCCCGTGCCGCGCGTCTGGACGCTGCGGCCCAGCGCGATCCCGCTATGACAGGAATCGAGGATCACCAGGATGTGGCGCGGCGGCAGCTCCGCCACCGTGGCCAGCCACGCGTCGAGGCGTTGCCAGCTATGATCGTGGCCACCGGGGTCATCGGCGTCGACCGGGATCAGGTAGCCCTTCGATGCGAAGACGCCATCGGAGAACCGCGTGGTCCGCGTATGCCCGTGGCCTGCAAAGAACACCACGAGGCTGTCGTCCGCGGCCAGGTCGCGCTCCAGCAGCGAGGGCAGACACCGGATCGCCTCGCCGGTCGCGGCATCATCTAGCAGCGGCTGGGCGATCGACTCGAACCCGAGGCGCTCGAACGTGGCCAGCACGCCGCGGGCATCGCTGACCGCATTGTGCAGGCGATTCCACCGCCGGTATCGGTCGATCCCGATCACCGAGATGCACTGTCGCCCCGGTCGCGCATGGCCGGTTGGCAGCTCGCGCCCGGGCGGCACGTCCGGCAGCTCGGACTCGCGGTGCGTGCCGCCGCGGATCACCACACGCCCAGGCCCCGGCCCGCACCCACGAGCGCGTTCGCTGCGAGCCCCATGACCATAGGGCGACGCTGCGCGAATCCCGACTACCGAAAACGACCGTGAACGCCGCGCGGGCGATCCGGACCTCGGGCGTCTGCAGCGGGCCTGGGTCGCGCCGTGGCCGTGGACACCTGCTCGCCGCTCCCGGCGATCTCGCACCTCCTCGCACCGAAGATCGCCGTATTGCGGAGCCGACTCGGATCGCCTTACGGATGTGGCTGGCTTTCACGGAGCGACGCGGTGATCCCCAGGCGCAGGCGAACCCACCGCCTCGCTCCCGGGGCCTGGCAGCGCCGGGTCTGGGCCCGCATCGCGCTCGGCAAGCTCCTGCGATCGCCGTGGCGGCGCGGGGCTGACTCCGATAGCGTGGTGCCCCGTAGCGCGACCATGACGCACGAGCCCCGACGGTGGCCGGCTGTACGACGCGAGCGTTCGAACCGAGCCCTGTGGTCCTGGCTGCGCAGGCTCGCGCGACTCGGCGCCGCCGCGGCGCTGTGCGTGGTGATCCTCGAGCAAAGATCCGACACCTCGCTGGTCGATCGCAGCGCGATCTGCGCCGCCGCGACGCGCGCCAAGCGGCAGGACGCCGTGGCGATCTGTCGGCTCGAGTACGAGCGCACCCGGGCGCCCGCGACCGGCGCGCACCTCGCACAGGCGCTCTACGACACCGACGACGACGAGGCCGCCCGGCGGGTCGCCCTCGGGCTGCTCGACACCCCGGTCCGATCGGACGCGCTGTACGTCCTGGGCTCGGTCGCCCGCGACGACGGCAAGGATGAGGATGCGTTGACCGCGCTCCAGGAGGCGCGTGGCCTGCACCGGGTCGCGCACCGGCACCGGGAGCTCGCGAACGATGATGCCGTGGTCGCCATGGTCCGGATCGATCGCGACGAGTTCGAGGCAGCGCTGCGGCTGATCGACGAATGCCTCACGGAGTCCCAGCTCGCGGGCGATCGGGGCGTCGAGAACCGCTGTCGGCTGTCCGCGGTCAAGGCGCTCATCCACGTGGGCCATGGGCCGGCGGCGCAGCGCGAGCTGGAGCTCTCGGAGCCACTGGCCACCACCGATCAGCAGCGCAGCGACCACGAGTACCAGCGCGCCAACTTCGCCCAGGAGTTCGGCGATCACGCCACGGCGGTCGCCCGGTTCAAGAACGCCGAGCAGTATCGCAAGCACTCGCGGGACACGCGCTGGACCCTCAACACCGAGCTCAACCTCGCCTACTCGCTCGCCGAGACCGGCGATCTCGACGAGGCACAGCAGCGCCTCGACAACGCCCGGCTGCTCGACGCGGACCACGCGAGGGAACCGGAGCGCACCTGGGTGGCCGCGCAGATCGCGTTCCGGCGGCACGACCTCGCGCGTGCGATCACGCTGGTCCACACGTACTTCGCGCAGCGCGGCCCCGATGACTCCGCCGATCCCGAGGATCGAGACGATCGGCTCGACGTCGCGGTGCTCGGCGCCCAGATCGAGCGCGCGCGGAGCGCGCCGAAGCAAGCCGCCGCGTGGGCCCAGCAGGCCATCGACCAAGCCGAGGCCATTCGCCGCGGCCAGGCGCTCGAGCTGCGGCCCTGGATCCTGGCGAAGCGCCGCGCGCCCTATGAGCTGAAGTTCATCGCGCTCGCGGACAGCCAGCAGACCGAAGCCGCGGTCATGGCGTTCGACGAGTGGCAGGGACGCGTCGTACAAGACGCGCTGGCGACGACCCGGCCACCGGCAGCGCTCGGCTATCGCGGCGTCGCCGAGCACGTCACCAAGCTCGGCGCGTGGCTGCGCGTGGCCTCGCAGGCCGCGCTGGCCCGGCGCCCCGACCCGCACGCCGTGCTGCGCACGATGCAAGACATCGAGCTGGTCGCGCTGATCGTCGCCGATGGCGACGTCTGGCGCCTGGTCGCCGACCACGGGCCGCCTCGGCTGTCCAAGATCCAACCGCTGACGGACCTCGAGGAGGACATCGCGAAGTTCCGCGGTCATCCCACCGAGGGTGGCCTCGCTTCCAAGCTGGGCGCGGCGCTGCTCCCGGCCGGCGCCTTCCGGACCACGCGCGAGGTCCTGCACGTGCTCGTCGATGGCAAGCTCGGGGGGCTG
>Ga0302263_10000587_pt1 | contig 13994 bp, 17 predicted proteins | sample II_Fen_N1_4_FD_194564 | JGI IMG/M metagenome (GOLD analysis project Ga0302263, IMG submission 194564) | Peat permafrost microbial communities from Stordalen Mire near Abisko, Sweden - II_Fen_N1_4 | ecosystem: Environmental > Terrestrial > Soil > Wetlands > Permafrost | place: Sweden: Abisko... | reverse complement strand
CCGGCGAGGCCGGCCGCGACCGCAGCGGTGAGGGTGACGGTGGCCAGCATCCTGGGGAGCCGGTCGATCCAGACCATGGCGAGGCCGCTGGCCAGCCCGACGGCGAAGACCGTCCAGCCCAGCACGCTGTACCAGCCGGCCGCCTGCTGCAGCTGGATGAGTGCCCACAGCCCGGTGCCCGCGCTGGTGGCGGCGAGCAGGAGCCGGGTGGCCAACCGTCCGCGGTTGGCCCACAACGCGGCGCCACCGAGGGCGACGGCCCCGCCGATCGCGGGCGCCAGGGCGACGGTGTAGTAGTCGTGGTAGATGCCTGCCATGAAGCTGAACACGCCTGCGGTGACGACCAGCCAGCCGAGCCACACGACAAGGCCGCCGGCAAGGGACTGGCTGGGGGTCTGGGCGTGCGGACCGGCCGTGGGCACCGTCGACCGGGAGCGGTGCAGGAACGCCAGCACGAGCCCCCCGGCGCCGAGCACCAGCGCGGCAGGGATCAGCCAGGACACCATGCCGCCGGAGACACCCTCGAACATGCGCAGGATGCCGGTGGAGCCGGACATGCCGCCTCCGCCTCCGCCGCCGACGGAGCCGACCTCGTTGCCGGTGATCCGTCCCAGCCCGTTGTAGCTGATGATCAGCTCGAGCAGGGAGTTGTTCTGAGAGCCGCCGATGTAGGGCCGTAGCGATGCCGGCGTGAGTTCGACGACCGCCACGTACCACCCGGCGGAGGCCAGCATCGCGGCGAACGCCACCAGCAGGTCGGTGATCTTCTTCCGCCAGGTGGCGGGCGCAGCGATCGCGTAGGCGACGACGAGCGCCGGCAGGATGAGGAACGCCTGCAGCATCTTGGTGAGGAACCCGAAGCCGATCGCGACGCCGGCGAGGGCGAGCCAGCCGCGGGAGGCGTGCTCTGTTGCGCGGACGGTGAAGTAGGAAGCCAGCACCATGGTGAACACCAGCAGGGCGTCAGGATTGTTGAAGCGGAACATCAGCGTCGCCGCGGGCGTGAGGGCGAAGACCGCAGCGCCGGCAAGGGCCGCCCAGTGGGCGCCGCGCTCGGTCAGCGGGTGAGTCTGGCCGAGCCCGCCGCGCCAGCCCAGCAGGCTGCGGCGCACCCCTGCGTACAGGACGCCGACGCTGGCCACGCCCAGCAGGGCCTCGGGAGCGAGGATGCTCCACGAGCTCAGGCCGAACAGCCGTACGGAGAGGGCCATCAGCCAGATCGCCGCCGGGGGCTTGTCGACGGTGATGCTGTTGCCGCCGTCGAGGGAGCCGAAGAACCAGGCCGTCCAGTTCTCCGAACCGGCCTGCGCTGCCGCCGAGTAGAAGGAGTTCGCGTACCCCGAAGCCGACAGGCCCCACAGGTAGAGGACGGCCGTCGCGGCAAGCAGGGCGATCAGGCTGCCCCGGGCCACCCAGTCGGGGCGGTCGTCCACGTAGGTGAGGTAGCTCGGCGCAGCGTCGCCGTCGGCCGGGCCGGTGGTGCGGGCCGGGAACGGGGTCTCGATCAGGGTCATGTGACCATGGAACCCATTCCCGCTGGGTTCAGCTCCGGTGTTTCCTGTGAGGCTCCGGTGAGCCCGTGGGACGGACCGTCAGGCGAGCGGGACGCGAATGGTGAACCGGGTGTAGCCGGGGCGGCTGTCCAGATCGACCTTGCCGCCGTGGGCGTTCACGACGGCTGCGACGATGGCGAGCCCGAGGCCGGTCGATGAACCACCGGCCTGCCGGACGCGGCTGACGTCGGCCCGGGAGAACCGCTCGAACACGCTCTCCTGGATCTCGGCCGGCACCCCCGGACCGTTGTCGGTGACCGAGATCACCGCCCACCCGTCCTGTGCGCTCAACGCGGTCTCGACTCTCGTGCCTGCAGGTGTGTGCGTACGGGCGTTCGCGAGCAGGTTGGCGACCACTTGGTGCAGGCGGTGCGCGTCAGCCTTGCCCATCACCACGTCCTCGGGCAGGTTCAGCGACCAGCTGTGATCGACGCCTGCCGCCCGGGCGTCACTCACGGCGTTGAGCACGATCTCCGTGAGGTCGGTCGGCTGCAGGTCGAGGGTCGGTTCGGAGTCGAGCCGGGCGAGCAGCAGCAGGTCCTGCACCAGGGCGGACATCCGTTCGGACTCGGCCTCGATGCGGCTGAGCGCGTGCGCTGCGTCGTCGGGCAGCTCCTCGGAGCCGCGCCGGGTGAGTTCCGCGTAGCCACGGATGGACGCGAGCGGGTTGCGCAACTCGTGGGAGGCATCGGCGACGAACTGGCGCACCTTCGTCTCGCTGCGATGCCGGGCTGCCAGGGCACCCTCGACGTTGTCGAGCATGTGGTTGAACGCGAGGCCCACCTGTCCGACCTCGGACGCGGGGTTGGCGTCGCCGGGCGCAACGCGGATCGGCACGTTGCCGTCACCGCTGTCCAACGGAAGGTTGGAGACCTGGGTCGCGGTTGCGGCCAGCCGCGTGAGCGGACGCAGACTGCGTTCCACCACCCGTCGGGCGCCGACGAAGGAGAGCAGGATCGCGGCAAGGGTGAGCAGGCCTGCCATGATCAGCAGGCTGATCATCGGCCTGGAGACCTCGCTGTACGGCAGCCCGATAACGGTGTTCAGCCCGTTCCGCTGCACGACAAGGACGCGGTAGAGGCCGAGACCGCTCACGTTCGCTGTGACCGGGCCGTTGCTCAGCCCGAGGCTGGTCAACGCCGAGGCCGCGTCCTTGGTGAAGCTGTCGGGCGCGCTGGTCACCCGCCAGATGCCCTCGCTGAGCTCGTCCAGTCGGATCAGTCCGGAACCGGCCGGGTCGGCAGGACCGTTCTGGTCATTGTCGTTCGAGGCCGGGATGCGTCCAGGCCGCCCGGAAGCGACCTGCAGCCGGTCGTCGAGCTGTCGCTCCAGGATCTGGAAGCTGGCCAGCGCCAGGAACAGCGTCAGGACCACGGTCACGAGGGCGACCAGGCCTGTGGTGCGCACGACCAGCTGTCGGCTCAGCGTCCCCTTGCCCATCGGCGAGGGGGCAGCCAGCTTCACCGGGACGGACAGCGTCATTCGGCGCCCGGCTTGAGCACGTAGCCGGCGCCACGCATGGTGTGGATCATGGGCGGACGTCCGGCGTCGATCTTCTTCCGCAGGTAGGAGATGTAGAGCTCGACGACGTTGGCCTGGCCACCGAAGTCGTAGTTCCAGACCCGGTCGAGAATCTGGGCCTTGCTGAGCACCCGGCGCGGGTTGCGCATCAGGTAGCGCAGCAGCTCGAACTCCGTTGCGGTGAGGCCGATGATCTCGCCGGCGCGGGCGACCTCGTGGCTGTCCTCGTCGAGTGTGAGGTCGCCGACCACCAGTTGTGACTCGTTGCGCAGCGTGGTCGCTCCCGAGCGGCGCAGGAGTGCGCGGAGCCGGGCGACGAGCTCCTCGAGGCTGAACGGCTTGGTGACGTAGTCGTCGCCGCCAGCGGTGAGGCCGCCGATGCGGTCGTCGAGCGCGTCCCGGGCGGTGAGGAAGATGACGGGCACGTCGGGCTGTTCGGTGCGGATGCGGCGCATCACCTCGAGGCCGTCGAAGTCCGGCAGCATCATGTCGAGCACGATGGCGTCGGGACGGACCTCCCGTGCGGTCTTCACTGCGGCAAGGCCGGACGCCGCGGTCGAAACCTCCCAGCCCTCGTAGCGCAGCGCCATGCTGAGCAACTCGGTGAGACTTGTCTCGTCGTCGACGGTGAGAACCCGAATCGCGGTCCCGTCGGGGCGGGTGAGTGCTTCCTGTCCGCTGCGCGCAGTGATGGCCATGGCTTCACTATCCCAGCGTGGGGTGGGTGTCGGCTGGCAGTTTCCTGTGGGAACCCTATGACTCCTCGGGACGGGTCCGGCATCGGATAATCTTGGCGCCGCCCCGGCGTTCGCCGGTGCGTACCCCTGCAGGAGGCGTCATGCGGATCGTCCGCGGCATCGCCGGACTGCTGGGCGAGCTGCTGATCACGATCGGCGTCATCCTCGTGCTCTTCGTCGGCTGGCAACTGTTCTGGACCGATGTCGTCTCCGACGCGGACGCCGGCCAGGTCGTCACCACCATCGAGCAGGACCCCACGGGCCCGGAGTGGGTGCAGCCGAAGCACGCCAAGCTCGGCGACGCGTTCGCGATCGTGCGGATCCCGCGCTTCGGCCCCACGTTCGCCCGGCCCCTGTACGAGGGCACGACGCGGGACGTCCTGATGCGCGGCATCGGGCACTACACCGACACCAGCCTCCCGGGTGCCGTCGGCAACTTCGCGATGGCGGGCCACCGCACCACCTACGGCAAGCCGTTCAACCAGATCGACAAGCTCGTCGAGGGCGACGTCGTCCTCGTCGAGACGAAGGACACCTATTTCGTCTACCGCGTGACCGGTCACCAGATCGTGCCGCCCACCCAGGTGTCCGTGCTGCTGCCGGTCCCCGACGAACCCGACGCGAAGCCGACTGTTGCCATGCTCACGATGACCAGCTGCCACCCGGAGTTCAGCGCGCGCGAGCGCTATGTCGTGCACGCGGAGCTGGACGCCAGCTACCCCAGGGACAAGGGCGTGCCCGCGGACATCCTGAAGGTCGGTGAGTGACGTGTCGTTCTACGGGCTCGTGTGGCGGATCCTTCCGGGGCCGACGGCGGTGAAGGTGGTGCAGGCCGTGCTCCTGGTGCTGGTCGTCGTCGCCGTCCTGTTCACCTGGGTGTTCCCGGTGATCGCGCCCTACATGCCGTTCAACGACAACACCGTCGGGCAGTGAGTCAGCGGTAGCCGAAGGCCTTCGCGCCGAGGATCACGTCGGTCCACTTCAGGTCGTAGTCCTCGATCCGTCCGGGGCGGGCCGTGGTGGTGGGGTCCTCCAGGGTGAGCCGGATCATCCGTCCGACCGCCTCGTCCTCACCCTGGGCGCGGATCTCGACCGAACCGTCCGCCCTGTTCTCCGCATAGCCGGAGAGGTTCAGGTACCGCGCCTCGCCGGTGGCCCACCAGCGGAAGCCCACGCCCTGCACGCGTCCGCGGACGGTGATGAGGACGGCGAGCATGGCGCCCATTGAACGCCAGCCGGGCTGCCCGGTTCAACACCACACCCTTGGTTGCCGACGTGATTCGAGAGGCAGCACGACCCGGCCACCTCTTCTGGGAGGATGCTCGTCATGAGCGAACCGGTCCGCGAAGTACTCACCTGGGAACTGTTCGGGAAGGCGGCCCGTGAGCTCGCCCAGCAGGTGGTCGATTCCGGCTTCGAGCCCGACCTGATCCTCTCCATCACCCGCGGCGGCATGCTGCCGGCAGGGACCATGAGCTACGCGATGGGCATCAAGAACCTGCACATCATCAACGTGGAGTTCTACACCGGGGTGGACGAGCGGCTGCCGCTGCCCGTGTTGCTGCCGCCGGTGCCCGTCGCCGTCGACCTGTCGGGCCAGACCGTGCTGATCATCGACGACGTCGCAGACACCGGCGAGACGCTGCGCATGGTCCGCGACTTCTGCGAGGAGCACGTCGCAGAGACCCGGACGGCCGTGCTGTACGAGAAGTCGCAGTCGGTCGTGAAGTGCGACTACGTGTGGAAGCGCACCGACCAGTGGATCGCCTTCCCGTGGTCGAGCGAACCGCCGCTGAAGGGTCACTCGACCGACAACTGATCCTCGCCTGTGGTCCTCAGCTGAGCGTTGCGACCACCTTCTCGATGCGGCGCTGGCGGGTCGCTTCTGCCTTCGCGTCCGTCACGGAACGCACGTGCTCTTTGCGGTGGGAAGGGGCGAGCGCGTCGAACGCCGCCCGCAGCCCTGCCGCGGCCAGCGCCTCGGCAAGATCGTCGGGGACGGGGGTGTCGCGCGCGGACGTGTCGTGGGTGAGCGTGACCTCGTGGGTCTCGCCGCCCGCCACGCCGGCAGCCTCGCGGTGCACGGTGGCGACGCCGACCAGGTACTGCCCGCCCATGACGGCGATGCTCGAGGGATAGCTGTAGCCGTTGATGGTGACGATCACGGGCACCCGCTTGCCGGCGCCGAAGCTCTCGACGACCTCTTCGGGCACGACGATGCCGACGTTGTTCCCGGTCAGCAGCAAGGTGGTGGTGAAGCTCGGCATGGCGTCCTCCTACGCAGGTTCGAGGATCATGCCACGACGGGCACCCGGGTGACAGCCTTTCCGGTGCCGGCGATCACAATGCCGCCGAGTACCAGGAGCACACCCACGAGCTGCAGCAGGGTCAGCGTCTCGCCCAGCACGGCGACGCCGAGAGTTGCGGCGGTCAGTGGCTCCGCCAGCCCGAGGGTCATCGCCGTCGAGGACGGCAGATGCCGCAGGGCAGCACCCATCAGCAGGTAGGCCACGACGACGGTGACCGCGCCCATCCACAGGGCGACGGCAAGGCCGCGCGGTTCCGCGAGCCAGGAGTTGTCGGTGAAGGGCAGGATGAGCGCGCCGATCAGGCCGCTGGTCCCGACGATCGCAGCAGTGGCGGGGACGGCTGAGACGCCCTGCTGCACGACCCTGCCCGCGGAGACCGCGTAACCGGCGTAACCGGCGCCCGCCACAAGGGACGCCAGGACACCGACCGGTTGCAGCGCCACCGACTGTCCGATGGCACCGGAGAGCAGGAGGATGCCGACGACGGCCACGGCGGTCGCTGCGAGCCAGCGGCGAGAGGGCCTGCGCCCGAGCAGCCACTCGAACAGCCCGGCGAACAGCGGACTGGAGCCGAGCGCGATGACGGTGCCGACGGCGACCCCGTTGCTCCGGGTGCCGAAGAAGAAGGTGGCCTGGAACGCCATCACGCAGGTGCCGGCAAGCACGAGCCAGCCGACCTTTCCCGACCACCGCGGCAAGCGCCTGCCGTGCACCCGCAGCCACCACACGAGGACGATCACGAGCAGCACGGAGCCGCCGACCACCTGGCGGACCGCTCCGACGCTGAGCGGGTTCGCTGTGGCGGGACCGAAGGCCTGGGCTGTGCCGGTGGTGCCGAACAGCACGGCGGCGGCGAGCATCATCAGTGCCGGACGCAGAGGGGTGGGTGCTGGCACCCCGACAGGCTAGCGACGCTCAGGCGTCGCCGAACGTGTAGTTCAGGATGAGCGAACCAAGCTCCGACGTGCGGCAGGACTCCAGGTGCAGCCGGCGAAGGTCCGGGAGCTCGCCGAACAGGCGCGTTCCGGTGCCCAGCAGGAGGGGATGGACGAAGAGCGTCAGCCCGTCGACGAGGCCTTCGGCGAGCAGGAATCGGGCCAGCTGGCCGCTGCCGAGCACCACGATCGCACCGTCACCGTCAGCCTTCAGGGCTGTGACGGCCTCCGCCACATCGCCGGAGATGACGGTGGTCGGCTCCCAGGTCGTCGTCTCGAGCGTCGTGCTGACCACGTACTTCTGGGTGTGGTTGAGGCTCGCCGCCATCGGGTTGTCGTCCGGCTGGTGCGGCCAGAAAGCCACCATGTGCTCGTACGTCTTCCGCCCGAACAGGTAGCTGGTGGTCCCGCCGAACGGCTCGGAGCCGGAGTCGTCCTGCACGTCGACGGGGTAGTCCTGACCCCAGCCACCATGGGGGAAGTCAGGCTCGGGGCCGGCGAGGCCCTGCATCACACCGTCGAGGGAGATGAACTCCACAAGGTCGAGCTTTCGCACGGATACTCCTCATTCCCCGGAAAGGGTGCGCTCGAACAGCCTGCGGAGCCGTTCGGGCAGGTCGGGTTCTGCCACTTCCACATCGAGTTCGACGGCCATGCACGTGACGCAGTACGCGAAGGCGTCCGGAGTGGGCGAGCTCTCCGCGGCGAGGCGCGGAAGGAGGTCGTCGGCCAGCAGGCCCTGCCACGTGCGCCGGTCGCGGGCCGGTAGGTCGGCAAGCCTGGCCTGCCGCTGGCGCGGGATTCCGGCGAAGCCGCCGGTGCGGCGCAGCAGGAGTTCGGCTTCCTTGTCGACGGGAGCCTTGCCACCGGTGGAGGCAGGCGCGGTGGACCCTTCGCCGACTCCGACCGACATCCAGCCATCACGGACGGCTCCGGCTTCAGGCGATCCGGCCCCGAACCGGGCGGCCGCCGCGGCGATGGTCAGCTGCGCGAAGGCTGCGAAGTTGGCGTCGGCCTTGAGCTCCCCGCTGGTGAGCACGTCGTACCAGACGCGTCCGGCCTTCTCCCAGGCGGGACCGCCGATGGTGGTGGCGGCGAGTGCGAAGGCACGGTTCGGGATGCCCGAGTTGTAGTGCACTCCGCCGTTGTCGTCCCTGGTCTCCACATAGCCGCTCATGCTGTCGGGCTGCGGGTCCTTGCCGAGCCGGGGGTCGTCGTAGGCGGTGCCGGGATGCAGCATGCTGCGCAGCGCGACGCCCTTGACGCCCGGGAGGAGCAGGTCTCCACCGATCAGCCAGTCGGCGGCCGCCGCGTCCTGGCCGAGCGCGTACTGCTTGACCAGCACGCCGAACACGTCGGAGATCGACTCGTTGAGCGCTCCCGACTGGCCGGAGTACGTCAGGGCGGCCGTGTGCTCGACGACGCCGTGGGTGAGTTCGTGGCCGATCACGTCGAGGCTGGCGGTGAACCGACCGAAGATCTCGCCGTCCCCATCGCCGAAGACCATCCGGGTGCCGTTCCAGAAGGCGTTCTGGTAGCCCTCGCCGTAGTGCACCGAGCCGAGCAGGCGCAGGCCGCTGCCATCGATGGAGTTGCGGCCGTAGACCTCTTCGTACAGCTTCCAGGTGGAGCCGAAGCCGTCGTAGGCCTCATCCACTGCTACGTCACCTGTGGCGGGCGCGCCCTCGTCGCGGGCCGTCTTGCCGGGCAGTTGTTGGGCGTTGCCCGCATCCGAGATCCGCCGCGACGGGGCTGCGGCAGCCGCGGGAGTGGCCATCGCCGAGCGCTGGCCGGTGACGGTGCCGGTGCTGGCGGCACGGTTGTGGCGGTACAGCTGGTCCCTTGTCAGGGTGGCTTTCGCGAACCCCGCGATCGGCTCCGTCGTCGTGGCCAGGTGACGCAGCAGGTACGGCGGGACGATCTGGGCGACCGGGCGTCCGGGGTGAGTCATGCCTCCAGCATGCATCGGCCTTCTGACAAGAGTCGAGACCGTGAGGCCAAGCGTGACCAAGCCTGACCTGTTCGCGGTGGGCGCGCAGCGGGCGCGTCCTTCAGGTGTGGCGCGGGCATCCCTAGCGGACTGCGTGGCGGACGTAGATCACGCCGTTGTCGAATCGTCGGAGGTCCAGCAGCTCGAGGTCGAGTCGCACGCCCCGAGGCAGCGCCGGCTTGCCGCCACCCACGACGACCGGGCACAGCAGCAGTACGCACTCGTCGACCAGTCCGTGCCGGAAGGCGTCCGCCGCGATCGTTGCGCCGCCGATGCTCAAGTCCGAGCCGGAAGCCTCCTTGAGCCGTCGTACCGCTTCGGGATCGAAGTGCCGCTCGATCCTGGTGCGCGCGGTCGAAACCTCGGTGAGCGAGGAGGAATAGACGACCTTGTCGGCGTCGCGCCAGATCTCGGCATACTCACGAACCACGGCAGGTTCATTGGTCAACCAGTCATCGCTCTCCCACACCCGCATGGTCTCGTACATGCGTCGCCCGTAGAGCGAGGTGCCGATCTGGCGCTCGTGCTCGTTCCAGAACGCGTGCACCTCCTCGTCGGGCACGGACCAGTCGAACGAACCGGTCTCGTCCTCGAGGAAACCGTCCAGCGAGGTGTTGGCCGCGTAGATCAACTTGCCCATGGAACCTCCGTCAGGTCGAGGGCAACAGCCTGCAGCGTCCCGCCGACACGGGCAATACCGAGGAGTCGTTGAAGCCGTGACGCCGGCGACCGACGTCGATCCGCGCCGGAACCGCCGGTCACAGTCCCCAGAAGGCCCCGGACAGCCCGACGACAAGCATGCGGGCAAGACCGCTTCCAGCCACGAGCCGATCGTCAGGATGCTGACGGCCCCAGACGGCCGTCTGGAGAATCTGATCGTCCGGGCTCTTTGAGCTCCACGAAGATCGTGTGGGTCGGGGTGTCACCGATGTTGGTTCCCGAATGCTCCTGTGCGTCCAGCCATCGGGCCTGGAAGGCAGGCAGTTCGACATCAACCTCGTGTGCGCCTGACCGGAGCCGGCGCCGGAAGCTGCTCAACGTGACCATCACGCTGTCGGGGTGCGAGTGTGGTCGGGTGGCGTCACCGGGCCCGTCCAGGTACTCCAGGACCCGCACGCGGTCGTTCTCGAAGACCAGGTGGTACAGGTCGGGATTGGTGGTGATGGGATCATCCATGGCGCTCCCTTCGGTGCTGGGAGGCACCTCGCTCGAGGAGCACTGTGCTACCGCGTGTGCCCTCCCACAAGAGCGCAACTGCGTAGGCCTCCTGGAAGAGGCGCGGTTCTGCAGGGCACGGAAACACGCGTCAGGACACCGACGGAGGCCAGCGGTGACTGCGCCACTCGTCCCAGGTCGCGAAGCCGGACGGCGGGGCGTCGACGGGTTCGCTGCCATCACGTTCACCTCGGGTGGGAATGCTGATGATGGCAGCCCACCGCGCGAGTTCCTCGTCAGACATGTGCCACGTCGTGCGTGGCGCCTCCGCATGGCGCTGGTCAAGGCGTTTCCGCTGTTCGGACGGTGTGACTTCGAAGTAGCGCACCTCGACCGCCGCACCGAGGTCGGCCGCGGCCTTCCGCAGCGCGGAGCGCTCATCCCGACCCCAGAGGCCGTAGTCGATGACGACATTGATGCCGAGTTCAAGCGCGCGGAGCCCGATCTCGATGAGGCGTCCCTCGATCACATCCGAGGCCGACGGCGGGTTGGCGAGCCCGTAGAGGGCCTTCACCCATTCGTCCTTGGTGAGACGGAGCGCGTTCTCCTCGACCTCGATACGCCGTGCTTCGGTGGTCTTCCCCGTACCCGGCAGTCCCACCATCAGGAACAGGGTCGGTCGCCTCACCTGCACTCACCCACTCCAGACTCCGTCAGTCCTCGCTGGCCACGACGGACGCCTCGGTGATGTCGGCTCGCTCAGCGCCCAGAGCGGCCAGGGTTACGTCGGCGTCGACGGTGACGCTGGCCCCGTGCTGACCGGCGCCGAGGGAGATGTTGCGTCCCGTGATCGTCGCGTCTGCGACCACCGGCCAGGCCGTGCTGGCGCCGAACGGGGTGATCGTGCCGCGCTCGTAGCCGGTCACGGCCAGCGCGGTTGCCGCGTCCGGCATGGATAGGCGGTTCACGCCCAGGTGGGCGCGGAGCTTGGGCCAGGCGATCTCGCGGTCACCGGGAACGAGCACGAACAGGTAGTCGTCCTCCCCGCGGCGCACGACGATCGTCTTGATGATGTCGGCGGGGTCGACGCCGCGCAGCGCTGCGGCCTCAGCAAGGGAGCCGACCCGCTCGTGGCGGGTCAGCCGATAGGGCACACCGGAAGCGGCAAGGGCTGCCTCCGCGGGCGCCGGCTCAGGTATGGAGGTACTCAAGCAGGTGGTTGCGCTCGTCGGTGAGCTGGTCGATGCGGTTCTTCACCACGTCGCCGATCGAGATGATCGCAACCAGCTTGCCGTCCTGGACGACGGGGAGGTGGCGGAAGCGGCCGTACGTCATCGTCTGGGCGGTCGACTCCAGGCTGTCCTCGATGCCACACGTCTTCACGTCGGCGGTCATGATGTCCGAGACCTGCTGGTCCAGCACGGCGGCACCCTGCTTGGCGAGGCGGCGGACGACGTCACGCTCGGAGACGATCCCGCCGATGGTCGTGCCGTCGTCACTGACCACGACAGCGCCGATGTTGTGTTTCGCGAGCAGTTCAAGCAGCTCTGCGACGGTGGCGGCGGGCGCGATCGTCACCACGTCCGCGCCCTTCTTGCGGATGATGTCCTCGATCTTCATAGGCCGGACGCTACCCCGCCGGGGCGTCTGCGCACCAGAGAACGCGCGGTACGGCAAGTGCTGTCCGGTAGTGTCTGCGGGCATGACCGAGCAATCCCCGCAGACCAGGGCCGTGCGCGCCGGGATCAACACCGACGCAGCCCACGGTGCGGTGGTTCCGCCCATCTACCTGTCCACGACCTACGCGTTCGAGGCCTTCAACAGCCCAGGGCAGTACGACTACAGCCGCGCAGGAAACCCGACCCGGACGGTGCTCGCTGACGCCGTCTCAGACCTCGAGGGCGGTGTCGGGGGAGTGATCACGGCCTCCGGCATGGCGGCTGTGACCGTCCCGGTACTTGCCCTGCTGCCGCCCGGCGGGACGCTGTTGGCTCCCTTCGACTGTTACGGCGGCTCGTGGCGCCTGTTCGACGCCCTCGATCGCACCGGACGCCTGAAATTGCGGCTCACCGACTTCAGCGACCCCCAGCGTGCGCTGGAGGAGATCGCCGACGGCGTCGACCTGGTCTGGCTCGAGACCCCGTCGAACCCGCTGCTGCGCATCACCGACATCGCGGCGGCCAGCGCGGCCGCCCACGCGGTCGGTGCCCTGGTGGTCGCCGACAACACTTTCGCGACACCGGTGGTGCAGCGTCCGCTGAGCCTGGGTGCCGACATCGTCGTGCACTCGGCGACGAAGTACCTCAACGGCCACAGCGATGTGGTGGCCGGCGCCATCGTCGCTGCGGACGCCGAACGCCTCACCCACCTGGCCTGGTGGGCGAACACCCTCGGCGTCACCGGTGGCGCCCTCGACTCCTACCTCACGCTGCGCGGGCTGCGCACCCTGCACCTGCGCATGGCGCAGGCCCAGCGCAACGCACAGGCTGTCGTCGAGCTGCTGCTCGGGCACCCCGCGGTGACGGCCGTGCACTACCCGGGACTGGAGGACCATCCCCAGCACGAGCTGGCCGCCCGCCAGCAGGACGGGTTCGGCGCGATCGTCACCTTCGACGTCGGTACCGAGGCGGCCGTCCGGGCCGTTGTGGAGGGTCTGGACTTCTTCTGCCTCGCGGAGAGCCTCGGCGGGGTCGAGTCGCTGGTGTCGCACCCGGCGACGATGACCCATGCGTCCATGCCGGAGGACATCAGGGTTGCGGCAGGGATCACCGACGGCATGCTGCGCCTGAGCCTCGGCGTGGAGGACCCGGTCGACCTGGTGGCTGACCTCAGGGCCGGCCTCGACCGCGCGCTTGCCCTGGGCTGACCGGGGAGCCGGCGCCCTTGAGGTGTCGCCGGGGTCGGACACACACTGGATGCTGGCCGAAGAGAGAGCCATGCGTGCATCGATCCGTACGGGGGCGTTGACGCTGCTTGTCAGCGCATCAATGGCCGGTTGCTCGACGGTTTCCCCGACGCCGCCCCCGGCTCCGACCACCCCGGCAGCAGCCTTCGCCTGCACGGACCCGGTGCTCAGCCCGCTGCCCGAGTGGGCCCGGAAGGGCTTCAACCCACCGGACCAGGACGTTGCCCACATCGCGTCGGTCCAGGGTCACGTCGTCGCCGTGCCCTTCGGGTGGCCGCTGCGGGAGAAGCAACCGGAGGGCCGGTCGAACAAGGTGCTCTGGGTGGCCGACCTGGCCACGGGCGGACCGCTGGTCATCGAGGCCCGCCGTGAGTCAGACACCGACTCCGTCCGTCGCGAGGTCGCCGACGGGCCGGGCCCGTCGATCATCGACCTCCCCGGCAAGGGGTGCTGGCAACTCGACCTCTCCTGGCCGGGCGGCGCAGACCGGGTCTACCTGCGCTACCTCGGGCCGGTCTCCTGACCTCAAGCGCCGGTGACGGCGACCGCGTCGATCTCCACCCGGAACGCCGGGTTGACCAGGGCAGAGACCTGCACCAGCGTGCTCGCCGGCGGGGCTGCCGGGTCGATGTGGCGATCCCGCACCGCCCGGACGATGGCCAGGTCGGCGATGTCGACGACGAAGTAGGTCAGCTTCACGACCTGCGACCACGAGGCACCGGCGGCGTCGAGAGCACGCCCGAGGTTGGTGAAGACCGCTTCCACCTGCGCTGCGACGTCCTCGGACGGTACGACCGTGCCGTCGGCGCGTATCGGCACCTGGCCGGAGATGAACACGAAGGTGCCGGAGGCGATGGCCACGTGGCTGTAGCCGTTGGCGGGGGGCAGG
>Ga0302263_10000586_pt1 | contig 14009 bp, 12 predicted proteins | sample II_Fen_N1_4_FD_194564 | JGI IMG/M metagenome (GOLD analysis project Ga0302263, IMG submission 194564) | Peat permafrost microbial communities from Stordalen Mire near Abisko, Sweden - II_Fen_N1_4 | ecosystem: Environmental > Terrestrial > Soil > Wetlands > Permafrost | place: Sweden: Abisko... | reverse complement strand
CCACCCCCTGTGGCTGCGGGCGGAGCCACTGAAACCCGCGCCGCCTCAACTGTCCAGTCCGAAGCGCCCGCTACGATCCGAACGCCCGAGGTGAGTCGTCCCAACCTGGATGCTCCGGTGGTCAGTGCGCTGCCTTCCCAGGTCAGTGGGCAGGCCAGCGGCACTCCGGGAGGGCAGGCTGGAGGCGAGACGGGAGGCGTTCTCGGGGGTCAGGCTGGCGGGGTGGTCGGAGCTCCATCAAGCGCGGTGGTTCCCCCTCGATTTGATGCGGCCTACCTGCAGAATCCCGAGCCTGGTTATCCCCTGCTCTCCAAGCGTCTTGGAGAAGAGGGCCGGGTGATCCTCCGGGTGCTCGTCAACCCTGAGGGCCTCGCCGAACAAGTGGAGGTCCGCCAGAGCAGTGGCCACAGCCGCCTGGACCAGGCGGCGCTCGGCACGGTCCGCCGCTGGCGCTTCACCCCTGCCCGTCGGGGCGCCGAGCGGCTCGCCGCCTGGGTCCTGGTCCCTCTCTCCTTCCAACTGGACGCCTGAAGTCCGCCACCTCCCAACGCCGGCCCTGCCCAGGGCCCCGGGATACCCATGCCCGAAAAGGAAACATCATGTCCCATACGATCTTGCTCACCCTGCTCACCTGCCTGTCTCCGCAGGAGGCTCCGGCCCAGGTGCCTCCGGCCACGGAAACCGCGCTTCCCGAGGTGAAGGTGAAGGGGAAGAAGGGCAAGGACCGGGAGCGCGCCGATGGTCCGGTCAAGAGCTACCGAGCGCGGCGCTCGGCCACGGTTACCAAGACGGACACGCCCCTGAGCGACGTGCCCCAGTCGGTGCAGGTGGTGCCGGAGTCCCTCGTCAAAGACCAGGGCATGAGAAGCATGTCTGAAGTCATCCGCTATGTCCCGGGGGCTTCCATGAATCCCGGTGAGGGCGGGCGTGACCAGCCGGTCCTCCGGGGCATCAGCACTTCCTCGGATTTCTTCGTGGATGGCCTGCGGGACGACGCCCTCTACTTCCGGGATCCCTACAATGCGGAGCGCATCGAAATCCTGAAGGGGCCCAGCGGCATGACTTTTGGTCGTGGCGGGGCCGGAGGGGTGGTCAACCGGGTGACGAAGCGTCCCCTGGAGCAGCCCTTGTCCCAGGTCGAGCTCAGCCTGGGAAGCTGGGACGACAAGCGCGGCAGCGTGGATATCAGCGATCGCCTCGGCGCCCAGGCCGGGTTCCGGGTGAATGCGGTGGCCGAGGATTCCAAGGGATTCCGCGATGGTTTCAAGCTGCGTCGCTCCGGCATCAATCCTGTGCTGGAGTTCGCTCTGGGAAGCGACACTTTGGCTTTGGTTGGGGTGGAACATTTCGAGGATCGACGCACCACGGATCGCGGCCTTCCGGCTCTGAACGGCCGACCTTACGAGGCGCCACGGGAGACCTTTTTCGGTGATCCGGGACAGAGCCCCAGCGCGGCCGTGGTCGATGCCTTCACAGCCAAGGTGGAGACCAGTCTCGCGTCGAATGTCATCTTGCGGAATGCTTTCCGAGCCACGCGCTACGACACCTTGCGGCAGAACGTCCAGCCCAACAGCCTCGTCGATCCGACCACCGGACAGCTGAAGATCTCCGCCTACAGCCAGGCCAACCTCCGGACCAACCTGTTCAACCAGACCGAACTCGAAGTGCGGGGCCGGATCGGAGGCATGGACCACCTGCTGCTGGCCGGCCTCGAACTGGGTCGCCAGGACAGCGACAACATCCGCCTGACGGGCTATTTCGGCTCGGCCACCACGGCCACCGTGAGCGCCGCCCATCCCGGGGCATCCGTCACGCGCTGGGCCGCCGCGAGCACGGATACGAACAACGATGTTCAGGCCAACCTCGCGGCCCTCTACCTCCAGGATCAGATCACCCTCGCCCCGCAGTGGAAGGCCGTGCTGGGCCTCCGCTACGACCGGTTCGGCGTCTCTCTGGAGGACCGGAGCCCCGCCAACCTCGACCTCGCGCACACCGACAAGGCCTTGTCTCCCCGGGCCGGTCTCATCTACCAGCCCAACGCCACTGCTTCGTACTACGCCAGCACCAGCTACGCGTTCCTGCCCAGCAGTGAGACGCTGTCCCTCAGTGCGAGCAATGCCGACCTGAAGCCCGAGAAGGCCACCAACTGGGAACTGGGCGGCAAGTGGGATCTCACCCCTGGCTTCACGCTGACCGCGGCGCTGTTCCGTCTTGATCGCGCTGACGTCAAGAGCAAGGATCCGAACGATCCGACCAAACTGGTGCTCTCAGGACTGCAGCGGACGGAGGGAATCGAAATCGGCTTTCAGGGCCAGGTGACGGACCAGTGGCAGGTCTATGGCGGATTCGCCCACCTCGACGCCAAGGTCGTGAAGGACACCGGGGGCAGCGCCACCAGCGCGGCGGTTTCGGCCGGAACCCAGGTGCCGCTGGTCCCCCGCAACGCCGCGACCTGGTGGAACAAGGTGGAGCTATCCACTCGGTGGGCGCTGGGCTTGGGTTTGGTGTATCAGGCCAGCACCTACGCCAGCACCACCAACGCGGTGACCCTGCCTTCCTTCACCCGCGCTGATGCGGCCGTCTACGTTGGTTTCGGAAAGCAGAACCGGCTCTCCCTGAACATCGAAAACCTGTTCGACCGTCGGTACTACCCGACCGCCGGAAACGACTACAACATCACCGTGGGAACCCCGCGCCGGGCGCAGCTCACCTTGTCCTGCCGCTTCTGATGCGCACGGTCCGATTCGGTCAGTCCTCCCGCCTGGGCCCTGCCAGCGTGTTCCCCCCGCTCCCACGCCCTTCGAGGAAGGCGGTGTTTCTGACCCTGCTGCGCAAGCTCCACGCATGGGTGGGGCTCAGCGGTGCCGTGGTCGGTTTGCTGTTCGGCATCACCGGCTTCCTCTTGAACCACCGGGGCCGGATGAAGATCGAGTCGGGCCAGATCCTGGAACGCAAGGTGGTCGTGGACTTTGCGGAGACCCCCGGTAGTCCGGAGCTTCTGGCCAAGGACCTGGCAGGCCGGTTCAACGTTCCCTTGAACCGTGTGAAGTGGCTGGTCAAGGCCGGCAAACCCGGTCGCATGGGCGGCACTTCCGTCCAGGTGGCCGATCAATGGACGGTGGCTTTCTTCGGGCACGCCCACTTTGCCCTCGCCACCTACACCCCCGGCAACCGCACGGTGGAACTGGAACAGCGCGATGCGAACTTGGTCCAAGCTCTGAAGCGCCTCCACAAAGGGGATGGCGGCCAGGTGGGGTGGATCCTGCTGTCGGATGCGTTCGCAGGGGGCCTGATCTTCCTGATCCTCTCGGGCACCCTGCTGTGGACCCGTCTGTCGGGGCCGAAACTGCTGGCCGCAGGCTTGGCGATGGGCGGGCTGGTCGCCGCGATCCTGGTGGCCAGCCGCGCCTGGTAGTCCAGCGACGCTGGGCGCGGCGCAGGCAGACCCTGGACCGAGCTGAAGACCTCTTCCCTCACAGCAGGTCCTTCAGGGCGGCTTTTGCGGTTGGGAAGCGGAACCGGAAACCCAAGGCCAGGGACCTTGCGGGCACCACGTAGGCGCCCTGGAGCAGCAGGGCGTCGGCCATCTCGCCGAGCAACAGTTTCATGGCGAGGGTGGTGAGGAAACCCGGCACGGGCAGCAGGGGCCGCCGCAGCCGCTGGCCGAGGAGCCGCGTGAAGGCTTCATTGCTGAGGGGTTGCGGGGCCGTGCCATTGAAGGCGCCCGTCCAGGTGGGATTGCGGGCGGCCTCGATAAGCATGGCCACCAGATCATTCACGTGAATCCAGCTGAGGCCCTGATGGCCCGAGCCGAGTTTGCAGCCCTGGAACCACCGCACTGGCAGCGCCATCTTCGGCAGGGCGCCGCCTTCCCGGGCCAGCACCACGCCAATACGGATCAGGGCCACGCGCACGCCGAGGGGCTCGGCGGTCAGGGCCTCGGCTTCCCAGGCCTGGCAGACCTCAGGGAGGAACCCCACTCCCGGTGGGCTGGTCTCATCCACGGGCGTTCCGTTCTTGGCAAGGTAATACCCGATGGCGGAGGCGTTCACCAGGACGGTGGGCGCGTTGTCGCAGGCTTTCATGGCCGCGACCAACCGTGAGGTGGCCTGGATGCGGCTGTTCCGGATGGTCGCCTTGCGGGAAGTCGTCCACCGGTGGTCGGCGATGCCCTCCCCCGCCAGGTTGATGACCGCGTCCGCCCCCTCCAGCAGGCTCGGTGCCTCCTCCCAGCCATGGGCCGAAGCCCCGGCCGGAGTGTGCAGGCGGCTGGGGTTGCGGGTGATCACCTGCACTCGTACCCCCTGGTTGAGGAGGGCCCGCACCAGGTGCCGGCCCACCAGTCCTGTACCGCCCGCCACCACCACTCTGTTCAGGCCTGTTTCCATGAGGGGGTCACTCCTTGTCTAAATATACATTTAGACATCAATAGTTCCCAGACCTAATGCGAACCCTTGGTCGGGTGCCTCAAAATGGATCGCCGCCCCTGGGTACCGCAGTCATTCAACTGGTCCTCCCCGCCGGGCGTGGAGACAATGGCCGGTTGGATTTCCCCCACCCAGGAACCCGAACCATGCGCCTTCGATCGATCCTTTGCCTGTCCTTCACGATGCTGGTCCGGGCCCTTCCCCCCGATCTGCCTGTGCCCCCAGCGGAGGCCATTCGCACCGCGAGTGGGCTGGCCTACCAGGTGACTCTTGTGGGACGGGACGGGGCCCATCCGGCCGCGAAGGATTTCGTGCGGGTGCATTTCACCGGGTGGGATGCCGAAGGGAAGACCTTCGCGAACACCCGCACCGATGGTGAAGGGCTCTACCTCAACATGGAGCGGATCATGCCGGGCATGCGCGAAAGCCTGGTGTCCATGACCGTGGACGAGCGGCGCCGTCTCTGGATTCCAGAGTCCTTGGCCTTCGCCGGGGCCAAGGGGAGGCCCGCCGGCGCTGTGGTGATGGACCTGGAGCTGCTGGAAATCCTCCCCACTCCCAGCCAGGCCCCGGCGGATGTAGCGGCCCCGGGCCCGGAAGCGCAGGTGCTCCGCTCCGGCGTGGCCTTCAAGATCCTCAAGCCCGGCACGGGCCAGACCCACCCGACCCGCGCCAGCTGGGTGTCGGTGCACTACACGGGCTGGACCACGGATGGGAAGCTCTTCGACACCTCGATTCCCAAAGGCGCTTCGGTGTCGCTGCAGCTGAAGGACACCATCGAAGGGTGGGTTGAAGGTTTGCAGCTCATGGTCGCAGGCGAACGGCGCCGGTTCTGGATCCCCGAGAAGCGGGCCTATCGGGGCCAGGCCGGAAAGCCCACGGGCATGCTTGTGTTCGATGTGGAGCTGGTGAGCTTCTACAACTAGATCCAGGGCCTCGGAAGGTTAATCTGGATCCCTGGCTTTGAGTCCCGTGGACTCCACCCGCCGAGGCGACCATGCGCTACCTGCTCTCCAACCTGCCGTTGAACCTGGGCGAGGAGGCGCTGGACCTCGCGAAGCCACTGGCCCATGCGCTGGGCGGTGCGCCGAAGGAGTATCGGGCGGTCACCCTGGAACGCCGCAGCCTGGATGCCCGCCACAAGGGCGCCATCCGCTTCCTCACGGCGCTCAGCTTCGAGTCGAATCGTGCCCTTGTGCTCGGCCCTTTGCCCGGCGGCCTGAAACTCGATCAGGCCCCAGACTCGGCACCCTACACGGTGGCCTCACCACCGCGCCGACCGAGGGTGGTCGTGGTCGGCAGCGGGCCCGCTGGCACCTTCTGTGCCCTGCGCCTGCTGGACTACGGCATCGAACCCGTCGTGCTGGAGCGGGGGCCCGCCATGGGCGAGCGGGTGAAAGCCATCGCGGGGCTCTGGAAGGACGCGGTGCTGGACCCCGAGGCCAACGCCCAGTTCGGCGAAGGCGGCGCGGGCACCTTCAGCGACGGCAAGCTCACCACCCGCATCGGGCATCCCGCCACGCGCTATGTGCTGGACGCCTTCGTGCGCTTTGGCGCGAACCCCCGCATCCTCTATCTGGCCAAACCCCACGTGGGCACGGATGTCATCCGGCGCTGCGCGGTGCTCATCCGGAAGGAGGCCGAGGCCCGCGGCGCCCAGTACCGCTTCCATTCGCGATTGGCGGATGTGCGTTTCGACGCTGCAGGCCAGGTCTGCGCGGCGGTGCTGGCCGATGGCGAAGAGATCCCCTGCGAGGCCCTGGTGCTGGCGCCGGGCCATAGCGCCCGGGACACCTTTGAAATGTTGCACGGCCACGGCGTCGCCATGCGGCAGAAGCCCTTCGCCATGGGCGTGCGGGTGGAGCATCCGCAGGACCTCATCGATCGTTCCCAGTACGGCCCCAGCATGGGCCACCCCTCGCTGCCCGCCGCGGACTACAAGCTGGTCTGCAACTTCGGCCTGAACCGCGCCGCCTACAGCTTCTGCATGTGTCCCGGCGGCGAAGTGATCCAATGCAGCAGCGAGGCCGGGGGGGTGGTGGTGAATGGTATGAGCAATGAGAAACGGAACTCAGGCTTTGCCAACTCGGGCCTGGTGGCCAAGGTGAACACGGCAGATTTTGGCAGCGACCACCTGCTCGGGGGCATGTACTTCCAGCGCAAGTGGGAGCAGGCGGCTTTCCGGGCGGCGGGGGAGACCTATGGTGCCCCCGCCATGGCGGTGCAGGATTTCCTGAAGGGCCGGGCTACGGGCCGACTGCCCCGCACGAGCTTCCGGCCCTTCGCCGTGGCGGCGGATCTCAGCACCTGCCTGCCGGACTTCGTGCAGGAACAGCTGGTGGGCGCGCTGCCCACCTTCGACAAGAAGATCCATGGCTTCGCCAGCCGGGAGGCCATCCTGCTAGCCATTGAAAGCCGCACCAGCAGCCCCATTCAGCTGTTGCGGGGTGAGAACGGACAGTCCGTGTCACACCCGGGTCTCTATCCTTGCGGTGAAGGCGCGGGCTTCGCGGGCGGCATCACGTCCGCGGCTGTGGATGGCATTCGCGTGGCGGAGTGGATCGCCCAGACCGCCGGTGCGCCCGTGTTCCAGGCCTTCGAGAAACAGGTGCGGGCCGGGGATCTGGCGAACGAATACTGAGCTACGCGGGTGGTTCCGGTGCCTCGATGATCTGCCACGCCTCGCCGAACTGCTCCAGGAAGCCAAGGGAGTAGCAGCGGAAGAAAACGAAGACGGGCAGGAAAACCACCGAACTGATATAGGGCAGTAGGGCGATGCAGCAGGTGAGACAGCAGCCGAGGAGCATGAGCAGGGCGGCACCGATCCCGAGAAGAAAAGTCATCAGGTAGAAACCCACGAACTTCCACCCGTTGCCGGGCAGGAGTTCATGCCTGAACAACGCCCAGGCAGCGGAGGTGCCCAGACCGCGGCGGTACATGATGGGCACCACGAAGTCGCGCAGCAGGATGCTGATGATGCCGATTCCAAGGAGGCCCAGGACGAGCAACCCACCCGCTCCGAACAGCGCCATGAAAGCCGATCTGCCAAAGGCATGGGCGTGAATGTCCGGAAGGGCAATGAGGGCGCCAAGCCCGAGGCAGACCGCGGAAAAGGCGAGCGCCACCAACATGAGCATCAGGCGGAAACGGAACAGCTGGTCTCCAGGTATCCGAAGACGGGTCCAGGGCTCGACGATGTCCGCCTGGTTCCGGGCCACGCCGTCCAGAAACATGAACTGCCCGCGGCTGCTCAACCACTGGAACAGCACCGACAGGGCCAGGATGAGGACGAAGAGGAACACCCCGAGTGCGATCACCAGCGGCAGGTGTTCCGTGATCCAGTTGGTCACGGAACTGAAATCCGGTTCAGAACCGTGGGTCGTCCGGTTGAACGGGTTGCGGTTGAAGTTGTAGGAACCGCCGCTGCCCAGCACGAACCATTTCCGTGCACTCGCGGGCTCGAAGAGGATCCGCTTCGTATGAGCGATGGCCGGACGGAGGGGATCGGTGATGGAGATCATGGGGCTCATCATTCCATGAGGGTTGGAGGACAAAAGCAGCTATCGTGGCTTTTGCACCGAAAAAGAGGCAGATCGGTCCCGGAGGAACCATGTTCGAATCCGCGGAGCTAGGCCATAAGGTCGCCAAGGATGTCTGGGACCAGGAAGTGCCCGCGCTCCGCCAGGCGCTCCTGGACGCCCAGTACGACCTTACCGCTGCAAAGTTCCCGGTCATCATCCTGGTGGCGGGCGTGGATGGGGCGGGCAAGAGCGAGACGGTGAACACGCTGAACGAGTGGATGGATCCACGCCATATCCAGACCTACGGTTTGGATGAGCCTTCGGACGAGGAGCGGGAGCGCCCCCACATGTGGCGCTACTGGCGCATCCTCCCTCCCAAGGGGCGGATCGGGATATTCGATGGGTCCTGGTACACCTGGCCCATCCTCGAGCGGGCCTATGGACGCATCAAGACTTCGGAACTGGACCAGGACATGGGCCGGATCGCCCGCTTCGAACAGATGCTCATCCAGGAAGGTGCCCTCGTCCTGAAATTCTGGATGCACCTGAGCGAGGATGCGCAGAAGAAGCGGTTGAAGGGTCTGGAGAAAGACCCGAAGACCCGCTGGCGGGTGTCGCCCCGCGACTGGAAGCACTTCGAGATGTACGACACCTTCCGGCAGGTGGCCGAGCGCTCCCTGCGCGCCACCAGCACCGGCGATGCCCCCTGGATCGTGGTGGAGGGCACCGATCCCAGATATCAAAAACTCACCGTCGGGAAGATTCTGCTCGAGCGGCTTCGCGCCCACTTGGCCCAGCCGGTACCTGACGCTTCCCCGGTGCGGGCGCTCCCACGAACCTCCATCGACAGCATGAACGTGCTCAGGGCCCTCGATCTCACGAAACGGATGGAGAAGAAAGACTATGAGGAGGAACTGCTGGATCTGCAGGGGCGGTTGAATCTGCTGGCCCGCCATCGCAACCTTCGCAAACATTCCATCGTGCTGGTCTTCGAAGGCGTGGACGCCGCGGGAAAGGGGGGGAGCATCCGCCGGATCACCAAGGCTCTGGATGCCCGCCGGTACAACATCTACCCTGTGGCCGCGCCAACCGAGGAGGAGCGTGCGCAGCCCTACCTCTGGCGGTTCTGGCGGAACCTGCCGCGACGCGGGAAGGTGGCCATCTTCGACCGCAGCTGGTACGGCCGCGTACTGGTGGAGCGAGTGGAGGGTTTCTGTTCCGAAGCCGACTGGCAGCGGGCCTACAGCGAGATCAACGATTTTGAGGACCAACTCGCTCGCAACGGCACCATTCTGCAAAAATTCTGGCTTTCCATCAGTCAGGAAGAGCAGCTGCGCCGCTTCGAAGAGCGCCAAGTGACACCCTTCAAGCGGTTCAAGATCACCGAGGAGGACTGGCGCAACCGGGAGAAGTGGCCCCTGTACGAATCCGCCATCTGCGACATGCTGGACCGCACCAGCACCGAGATCGCCCCCTGGACCCTGGTGGAGAGCGAGAACAAGTACTACGGGCGGATCAAGATCCTGCGGACCCTCGTGCAGCGGCTGGAGGATGAGCTGTAGGATTTCAAGGCGCTGGTCGTTTTTCCATATCACCTTGAGATTCATCCCTGCGAGGCCATCCCGACGTGCCGATCCATCTCCCGCCACCGCCACCCCAAGCCGTCCAAGCCGCGGCGGAGCTGCCCCTGCTCCCCGGGTCGGACCCGCTGATATTCGGCACCTACCAATGGACGCTGGCGCATTCTCCCAGCCTGCGCCAGCTGGTCCGGCAGCTGGCCAGCGCAGAGCGGAAAGCCCGTTACCGGCTGGTTCCTGGCCTGGACCGGAACTATGGGCGCCTCGTCGTCCTGGCCACCGATGCCGACTATGAAATCGATATCCAGATTCCTGTCCTCGCCTGGAACCGCTGCGGGGATGCTCTTGAGCCCTGGATTGCCAGCGCCCTCTATCTGGCCCTGGAAACGGCCAGCAAGGGAAAGCTGAAGGAGACGGGCGACCCGCACCACCTCCACTTCCTGGACGAGACCATGCAGGCCGCTTTCGACTTCCAGTCCAAGGTCCGGAAGGAGCTGGTCGTCGCGGATCCCGAGCGGCTGAAGGATCTTCCCGATGGCGCCAGGCTCTACCGGTTGGGCTTTACACCGGTGCCAGTCGCTCCGGGCTCCTCCAGAGTTCCCAGCCGCAGACTCCTACCGCCCGGCCTGCAGTGACAGGCTGCGAGCCTGAACCTTGATGAGGACAATCGGTTTGATCAGGTACGGCCCTAGACCGCCCGCTCCTTGCCGAAGACGCGGTCCAGCACCAGGCCCGCAGTTTCTTCGATGCTGCGCCCGGTGACGTCGAGCACGGGCCAGCGGCGGTGCATCTTGAAGATGTCGTCGGCATAAGCCAGCTCGTCCAGAATGCGGCCCATGTCGCTGTAGCTGTCGGCGCTGCCGGTGGCGCCCAGGCGCTTCAGCCGGTAGGCCCGGATCTCCTGCAGGCGGTCCGCCTGGATGGTGAGGCCCACGATGCGGCCCTGGGGGATGCCAGCGAGTTCGGGGGGCAGGGGGACGCCGGGCACCAAGGGCACGTTCATGACCTTGAACCCCTCCATGGCGAGATACATGGACAGGGGCGTCTTGCTGGTACGGCTGATGCCCACCAGCACGATGTCGGCATCCACCAAGCCGCCCATGTCGATGCCATCGTCGAACTTCAGGGCGAACTCGATCGCCTCGATGCGGCGGAAGTACTTATCGCCCACGGCGTGGAAGCTGCCGGGCCGTTCCTCAGGGCGTTCGCGGAGGTAGAGCGCCAGCGTGTCCAGCAGATTGCCGAAGAGATCCACCTGGGTGAGGCGCAGTTCCGCGCAGCGCTTGTCGAGGTAGTCGCGCATCTCGCGGGAAACGGTGGTGTGGATGATGACGGCGCGCTTGTCGGAGGCCATGTGCAGCACCCGGTCCAAGTCCTCCTGGGACCGCACATTCTGGAAGCGGCGCACCAGGGCCGAGCTTTCGCCCTTGGCGAACTGAGTAAGCGCCGCCTGCACCATGCGGTGGGCGGTTTCGCCGGATCCTCCCGACACAATGTAGATGGGCTGTCTCTCCATGGAAATCAGCATAACCTGAGGAGATGTCACCCCATGTTCTTGCCTGGCTGGTTCTGGCCCTTCCCATCGGAACAGTGCTGGGTGGCCTCCTGTTGTGGTTGTTCCGCTGGGCCCGCCTGCGGCGAGGTCCTCCTGCCGATCCTGAATCTGTTCTCCTCGCCGCCGTATCTGGAAGCTTGAGGGAACGGGGCGAATTGGCGGCCTCGCTCGGAGAGCTGCGCACGGTCCATGAGCGCCTGCTGGATGCGCTGCCGCTGGGTCTGGTGTGGGTGGACCAGCGTCACCGGCTGGCGGCCATGAACCGCAAGGGGCAGGACCTGCTCGGGGTCACGTCCGGGGTGGTGGGTCTGGAGGCGGCCTTCGTCCTGGAGCCCTTTCCCTGGCTGCGGGAGGTCCTGGAACGGGAACCTGGTCCGGCCCACCTGCTCGGGGCCATGGGACGCCGCTGGCGGGTCCAGCGCATCGAGGCGCCGGATCGGATCGGCGCCCTGGTGCAGTTCGAGGACGTCACCGAGCTTGAGCTGGAAGACCGTCGCCGTCAGCTGCGCGAGCGGTTTGCCGAGCTGGGCGAGATGACTGCGGGCGTGGCTCACCAGCTGAAGAACGGGCTGGCGGTGCTGAAAGGGCAGGGACAGCTGCTGAAGCGGGCTGGTCATGGCGACGCTGCCGAGATGCTTCTGGAGGAAACCGAGGATCTGGAACGGCTGGTCCAGCGGTTTCTCCAGTGGGCCAAACCGCTCGAGCCGATCTCCGAGGACCTGCGGCTCGAGGATGTGGCCACCCAGGCGGTCACTGAACTCAAGCGCCGTCCCACCAGCCAGGGGCGAACCCTGATCTGCGAAGGTCGAGGGGGCACCACTGGGGATCCGGTGCTGCTGCATCAGGCTCTGGTGAACCTGCTGGAGAATGCCTGCCAGGCCACGCCCCTGGGCGGTCGGGTGCTGGTGCGGATCTCCGAGAAGCACATGGAGGTTCTGGATGAAGGGCCAGGCCTCTCGGACGACACCGCCATCCGCATGCTGCGGCCCTTCGAGAGTGGCCGCCCCGATGGCACTGGGCTGGGCTTGCCCCTGGCCCTGAAGTGGCTCAACGCCCAGGGGGCGGATCTGCGCCTGTCGCGGAGGCCGGAAGGTGGCACCTGCGCCGAGATCCGCTGGTAGCCAGTAACTGGTAACTTGGTGCCATGCGAATCGCCTTGCTTCAGCTCAACGCCCGGCTCGGAGATCCCGAAGGGAATGGCCGCAAGCTCGAGGCTGCCTATGCCGAGGCTGTCGATTCCGGTGCGGAGCTGGTGCTGGCGCCCGAGTTGGCCATTCCCGGCTACCTGCTGGAGGACCGCCTGTGGGAGCTGGGCGTGCGGCGGCGCATCGAGGCCGAGTCCCTGCGACTCGCGACCCTGGCCGGCCCGGTGCCGTTGGTTTTCGGTACCGCCCGGCCCGCGCCTTCGGGACGGTTGTGGAATGAGCTGTGGTGGTGCGAGGGCGGTGCCCTCCGTCACTGCGCCCGCAAGCGCGTGTTGCCCAGCTACGACGTCTTCGATGAACACCGCTACTTCGAACCGGATGCCTCGGCCCAGCCGCTGGTGGCCTTCCGCAGCCATCGCATCGGGCTTTCCATCTGCGAGGATCTCTGGGCCGATCCCCAACTCGGCAATGCACCGGTGGGCTACGGTGTGGATCCCATCGCCGATCTGGCTGCCGCGGGAGCCACGCTGATCCTCAATGCCAGTGCCAGTCCCAGCGCCCTGGGCAGCTGGCTGCCGCCGGGTCGAAGCGCTCCGTGGGCCATTCCCTCGAAGGAAGCTCAGCGTCGCCGCCTGCTGCCGGGCCTGGCGCAGAAGCATGGCGTCCCCATCGCCTACGCCAGCCGCGTGGGCGCGGAGAGCTGGCTGCTCTTCGACGGTGGCTCCGGTCTGGCCCTGCCGGATGGACGCTGGCAAGGGTGTGATCCCTTTCATGAAGGCCTGTTGCTGGTCGATCCCGCCGCGCCGGGCCAAGCCTGGCAGAGCGTGGAGGAAGGCCCCTGGCTTCGCAAGGCCCTGGTGGCAGGTATTCGGGACAACCTGGCCAAACAGGGGCTTCAGGCCGTGGTAATGGGCCTTTCCGGTGGCATCGATAGCGCCGTGGCCGCCGCCCTGGCGGTGGAGGCCCTGGGGCCAGACCGGGTTCTGGGCGCGGCGATGCCCACACGCTTCAGCAGCGAGGCAAGCACGGCCCTTGCCGAGCAGCAGGCCCGGCACCTGGGTATGGGCTTTCTCAAACTCGAGGCGGAGGCACCCTTCGCGGGGTTCGTCGCCGCCCTGGAGAAGGCCGTTCCCGGTCGCGCCTTCAGCCTGACGGACGAGAACCTGCAGAGCCGCTGCCGCGGAACCCTGCTGATGGCGCTCACCTCGGAGCCCGAGATCCAGCGGCGCCTGGGAACGGACCGGGTGGCTGTGCTGAATACCGGTAACAAGAGTGAAGCAGCCACGGGCTACTTCACCCTTTACGGCGACGGCATCGGTGCCTTCTCCCCCCTGGGGGACTGCCTCAAGGCCCGCGTCTATGCCATGGCCCAGGATCTGGGGGAGGCCGTACCCCGTGGGGTCATCGAGCGTCCACCCACGGCGGAATTGAGACCCGGCCAAACCGATGAGGCGAGTCTGCTTCCCTACGCGCAGCTCGATGCCATTCTCGGCGCGGCGCTGGAGGCCCAACGCCCGGAGGAAGGTCTTGCCGACGACCTGGCCCTGCTGCTGGACGGCGCAGCCCTGGCGCAGGCCCGCGCGGCGCTGCCACGCATCCTGGGGCTGCTGCGCCGCACTGAGTTCAAGCGGCGTCAGCTCCCTTTCGCCTTCAAGGTAAGCCCGAAGGCTTTTGGCGCCGGACGCCGCATTCCTCTCACCGCCCTGTAGCCCTCCAGGGGTCCACGCTGCGCGCACGGCCCAGACTCCCGCGCCTCCCGGCCAACCCGGGTTTGGCTTTGAAAA
>Ga0302263_10000576_pt1 | contig 14111 bp, 11 predicted proteins | sample II_Fen_N1_4_FD_194564 | JGI IMG/M metagenome (GOLD analysis project Ga0302263, IMG submission 194564) | Peat permafrost microbial communities from Stordalen Mire near Abisko, Sweden - II_Fen_N1_4 | ecosystem: Environmental > Terrestrial > Soil > Wetlands > Permafrost | place: Sweden: Abisko... | reverse complement strand
AGAACGAAGCCCAGCCCGCCATAAATCAGGCTCTGCAGCAGCTTGTTGGTGCGCTTTTGCTCAGCGATCAGTTCTTCAAAATCGCGCCGGGTCAGTCCGGCGGGCGGCGTCTTCAGGTACTGCGCCAGCAGGCGCGGCAGCATCGGCAGCAGCTTGGCATAGGCGGGCGCCTCGACCTTGAGCTGGGCCAGCAGCTTGGCCGGGCCAACCTGCTCCAGCATCCAACGCTCCAGGAAGGGTTTGGCCGTGCTCCACAAATCGAGGTCCGGGTCCAGCTCGCGGCCCAGGCCTTCGATGTTGAGCAGGGTTTTTTGCAGCAGCACCAATTGCGGTTGGATTTCCACCTGAAAGCGGCGCGAGGTCTGAAACAGCCGCATCAGCACCAGCCCGAGCGACAGCTCTTTCAGTGGCCGGTCAAACATCGGCTCACAGCAGGCGCGGATCGCCGCTTCCAGCTCATCGACCCGCGTCGCGGGCGGCACCCAGCCCGATTCGATGTGCAGTTCAGCGACACGCTTGTAGTCGCGCTGAAAAAAGGCACTGAAGTTGTGCGCCAGATACTCTTTGTCCACCTCGGTCAGCGTGCCGACGATGCCGAAATCGAGCGAAATATAACGCCCGAAAGTCGCCGGTGCCAGACTGACCTGGATGTTGCCCGGATGCATGTCGGCGTGAAAAAAGCCGTCGCGAAACACCTGCGTGAAGAAAATCGTCACGCCGTCGCGGGCGAGCTTTTTCATATCGACACCGGCATCGCGCAGGCGCTGGGTCTGGCCGATGGGCACGCCGTACATGCGCTCCATCACCATCACGTCGGGCATGCAGTATTCCCAGTACATCTCCGGGATCATCACCATGTTCAGGCTTTGCATGTTGCGCCGCAACTGCGCGGCGTTGGAGGCTTCGCGCAGCAAATCTAGCTCTTCATGCAGGTATTTGTCGAACTCGGCGACCACCTCGCGTGGCTTGAGGCGCTTGGCGTCGGCTGAGGCGCTATCGATCCAACTGGCCATCATGCGCATCAGCGCCAGGTCTTTGGTGATGGCCGCCAGCATGTTCGGGCGCAGCACCTTGACGGCCACTTCGCGCCCGCCGGGCAGCGTGGCAAAGTGAACCTGGGCAATCGACGCACTGGCCACCGGCGTTTGCTCAAAGCTGGCAAAAATGCGCTCCAGCGGCTTGCCAAAGGCTTTTTCAATAATCGCCACCGCGACGCCGGAGTCAAACGGCGGCACCCGGTCCTGCAGCCGGGCCAGCTCATCGGCGATATCAGGCGGCAGCAGGTCGCGCCGGGTCGAGAGCACCTGGCCGAACTTGACAAAAATCGGCCCCAGATGCTCCAGCGCCTGGCGCAGGCGCTGGCCGCGCGGCGCCTTCAGGTTGCGCCCGATGGAGATGATGCGGGTCAGGCGGCGAATCCAGGGCTTTTCAAAGCTGGACAACACCAGCTCATCGAGCCCAAAGCGCAGCAGCGTCCAGACGATAAAAATCCCCCGGGCCATCCGGCTCATGCCGCCGCCCTGGGTTCGGCATCCGCCGGGCGGGCCACAAACAGCTTCAGGCCCGCGAGCAGCCTGCGCCCCAGACTGGTCACGGTATGCGCTGGCGCATCGCCGATCAGGCGGGACAGGTCTTCCTCGACATCCCAGCGCAGGTTTTCGGCCAGCCAGCCCAGTTCGGCGGCCAGTTGCACATCGCCCTCAATCCGGACCGGCGGCGCCTTGCCCGACAGCACGGATTGGGCCAACCGCACAGGCGATTCGGCCTCGACCGTGAGCAGCAAATCAGGCTTATCGACAAGCGGTGCGCGGTCCACCAGACCGGCGGGCGTGACGATCAGGTCAATCGCAAACACGCCCCAGCGGGCGTGAACGGTGCGGCCTTTTTGGCGCAGTAGCCGCTCCTGGGCTTGCTTTTCCTGCATCAGGACATGGTTTAAAAACAGCACCAAACGCTGTTGGCCTTCCTCAACCACCCAGGCGGGCGGCTGAAAACGGCTAGCGAGGGACTGCAGAAAAGAAAAAGGGGACGTGTTGTTCATCGTCCCGATTTTGCAGGATAAAAGGCGCCAGTTCAGCGCCATGTCATCACTGCAGCGCCTGCACACCAGCAACCAGCCAGCCGCTGGCGCCGTTGCGCGGCTTGGTCATGTTCCAGACTTCGCGGAACGGGCTGGCGCCCGCCGAGGCGTCTTCCTTGATCATGCCGGAGAACTCGACGCTGGCCATATAGACATCGCTCAGTTCCTCAATGCCCAGCAACTGCGCGTTGAGCATGCCGACTTCGGTCTTGTTGGTCACGCCGCCGGTATGGGTTTCGCGCTCGGCGAGTTGGGTTTTGATTTGCGCCAGCATCTCGTCGGTCATCATGGCGCGCAGGTTCTGGATGTCCGAGCGGTCCCAGGCGTCCTGCAGCGTCACGAAATTGGCCTTGCAAGCGGTCAGAAAGCCTTCAGTGTCAAACCCGGCGGGCACGCCCCAGGTTTGCGGCCCGGCCAGCGCGGAACCGATCATCGAGCCACCCGCAGGCGCCGCAGCGTCGAACTTGGCGGGTTCAAAGTTCATGCTGCTCCGCTCCCAGGGGCGCGCCGAAGCGTCGTTGCCGACATGCTCGGGGTTGTAGCTGGCGGGCGCCTGCGCAGCGCCGCCAGCGCCCTGAAACGCAAATGGGGACGACGCTGACGCATCACCGCCCGAGGTATTGGCCGCCCCGCCCTTGAGCTTGCGCATGACAAAGCCAGCCGCCACCATGACCACCAGCGCCAGCAAGGCAAACATGATGATGTTGCCAAAAGCGCCGCCCAGGCCCAGCGACGACGCCAGCCAGGCCAAGCCCAAGCCAGCGGCCAGACCGCCGAGCATCGCGCCCCACGGTTTTTTCGGTGCCACCGGCGCGGCAGCCGGAGCGGGTGCGCCGGGTGTGCCCGGAGCCGCCGCAGGTTTGCCCGGCGTGGGTGCCGGTGCGGCCTGACGCTGCGTCACGTTGGACGATTGCCTGCCAATCGAGGTGCCGCCGCCCATGCGCTTGGCATCCGCAGCGGTGCCCGACAGCGTCAGGGTGATCGCCAATAGCGCCGAAAAAAATGCGGGCCAGATTTTCATAACATTTCCTTGCTTGTACAGATCAAATGCAGGTCACAGCGCACAGCCGCAAACCTCTTCAGCACTTGATTCCAACATGCAATGCCACCATCCCGCCAGACAGGTTGTGGTAATCCACATGACCAAAACCGCTTTGGCGCATCAGGTCTTTCAATTCTTCCTGACCCGGATGCATGCGGATCGACTCGGCCAGGTACTGGTAACTGGCCGAATCGTTGGCCACCAGCTTGCCCACTTTGGGCAGCACCTTGAACGAATACCAGTCGTAAATTTTTTCCAGCGGCTTGGCGACTTTGGAGAACTCCAGCACCAGCAGCTTGCCGCCGGGCTTGAGCACGCGATTCATTTCGCGCAGCGCCGCGTCCTTGTGCGTCATGTTGCGCAGGCCGAAAGCCACCGTCACCAGATCAAAATGCCCGTCGGCAAACGGCAGGTGTTCGGCGTCGCAGACCAGCGTCGGCAGGCACACGCCCGCGTCGATCAGCCGGTTGCGCCCTTCGCGCAGCATCGCTTCGTTGATGTCGGTATGCACCACGCGGCCCGTGCTGCCCACCTTGGGCGCAAACGCCAGCGACAAGTCGCCGGTGCCGCCGGCAATGTCGAGCACCTGCTGGCCGGGCTTGACGTTGGCCACCAGCACGGTGTGCAGCTTCCAGGCCCGGTGCAGGCCCATCGACATCAAGTCGTTCATCACATCGTATTTCGACGCGACGGAATCGAACACGCCGCGCACGCGGCGCGCCTTGTCCTGCTCATCGACCGATTCAAAACCAAAATGGGTAGTTGTCATAAATTAAATAGTTAGCAAAAACAACGAGGCGACGCCGAACAAATGCGGCACAGGCCGCCCGCGTCTGGCGTCAGTGCTTGGCGCAGGCGGAGCCGCCTGCCACCGGCATCGGCGTGTCGCGCTCGACGCCTGCGGCCTGCAGCCGCTGGAAGTAGTCGTCCCACAGGCGGCCTTGCTCGGCACCGAGCTGGTACAGGTAATCCCAACTGAACAGGCCGCTCTGGTGGCCATCGGAAAACACCGGCTTGACGGCGTAATTGCCGACTGGCTCCAGCGCCTCAATCGTCACCTCACGCTTGCCGGTCTGCAGCGTTTCCTGGCCCGGCCCGTGGCCCTGCACTTCCGCCGATGGCGAATACACGCGCATCAGCTCAAACGGAATTTTGAAAACTGCGCCGTCGGAAAACGAAATTTCAAGCACGCGGGACTGGCCGTGAACCGTCAGTGCCGTCGGCGTCGGGGCGCCGGATTGAAGACCTGCCATAGGAACATCTCTCTTTTTGAAAACTAGAACGCGGGCCGCTCAGGCCGCCATTTTTTCGGCAATCAGCCGGTTGATCTGAAGGCAGTGCGCGGCGAGGGCTGCCACCTTTTCCGCATCAACCGGGCGCTGGGCCGCCGCCCAGACCGGCGCCGGAAAGTGGCTGTCCCACGCGAAGCGGGCAATGACGTGCCAGTGCAGGTGCGCCACCATATTGCCCAGCGCCGCGAGGTTGATTTTGGTTGGCTGCAACTGGTCGCGCAGCACTTGCTCGACCGCCACCACGGCGTTCATGCAGGTGTCGCGCTCGGCGGGTGAAAGATCGGAAAACTCGGCTACATGCCAGTTCCAGACGACGCGGTAAAACGCCGGAAAACCGGCCTCATCGGCCTGGATGATGCGCAAATCATCGTTGCGAAACACCAGCAGGCCACCGTCCGCCGCGCACAGCGGACAAGCTTGCACCGCCGTCACGCTCACACCAGCACCCGTTCAATGCCGCCGTGGTTGGCGGCGGCGACGTAGTTCGGCAGCCACTCTTTGCCCAGAATCTGGCTGGCCATTTCGACCACGATGTAGTCGGCTTCCAGCAGGCCGTTTTTCAGGTCATCGCCGTAGCGGCTCAGGCCTTGCAGGCAGGCCGGGCAGGAGGTCAAAATCTTGACGTTCTCCTTGGCGCCCAAACCGCCCATTTCGCGCAGCTCGGCTTCGCCCTTGAGGATTTCTTCCTCCTTGCGGAAGCGCACCTGCGTCGAGATGTCCGGCCGGTTCAGCGCCAGCGTGCCCGATTCGCCGCAGCAGCGCTCCGATTGAATGACGTTCTCGCCCAGCAAGGCCTTGACGGTCTTGATCGGCGCCTGCAGCTTCATCGGGCTGTGGCAGGGATCATGGAACAGGAAAGAACCGGCATTGTCCAGCGTGATGCCTTTTTCGAGCAGGTATTCGTGAATGTCGATGATGCGGCTGCCAGGGAAAATCTTGTCAAACTGGTAGCCCTGCAGCTGGTCATAGCAGGTGCCGCAGCTGACCACCACCGTCTTGATGTCCAGGTAGTTCAGCGTGTTGGCGACCCGGTGGAACAGCACCCGGTTGTCGGTGATCATCTTCTCGGCCTTGTCGAACTGGCCGCTGCCGCGTTGCGGGTAGCCGCAGCACAGGTAGCCCGGCGGCAGCACCGTCTGCACGCCCGCGTGCCAGAGCATGGCCTGCGTGGCCAGCCCAACCTGGCTGAACAGCCGCTCGGAGCCGCAGCCGGGGAAATAAAACACCGCCTCAGTTTCCGCCGTCGTGGTTTTCGGGTTGCGGATGATGGGCACGTAGTCTTTGTTCTCGATGTCGAGCAAGGCGCGGGCGGTCTTTTTGGGCAGGCCGCCGGGCAGCTTTTTATTCACGAAGTGAATGATCTGCTCCTTGATCGGCGCCGTGCCGACGGTGGCGGGCGGCGCCTTGGTCTGCTTGCGCGCCACGACCTGCATCACATCATGCGCAATGCGCTGGGCCTTGATCGCAACATTCACCATCGCGCCGCGCGCCAGCTTGATCGTCTCGGGATTCGTCGCGTTGAGCATGAACATCGCCGCCGCACCCGCCGGGCGGAAGCTCTTTTGGCCCATTTTGCGCAGCAGGTTACGCATGTTCATCGACACGTCGCCGAAGTCGATGTTCACCGGGCAGGGGTTCAGGCATTTATGGCAGACGGTGCAATGGTCAGCCACGTCCTCGAACTCTTCCCAGTGCTTGACGCTGATGCCGCGCCGGGTCTGTTCCTCGTACAAAAAGGCTTCGACCAGCAGCGAAGTGGCCAAAATCTTGTTGCGCGGGCTGTACAGCAAATTGGCGCGCGGCACATGCGTCGAGCACACCGGCTTGCACTTGCCGCAGCGCAGGCAGTCCTTGACGCTGGCGGCAATCGCGCCAATGTCGCTTTGCTGCATGATCAGCGACTCGTGGCCCATCAGCCCGAAGCTCGGCGTGTAGGCGTTGGTCAAATCGGCCTGCAGACCTTGCTGGCCGGGCAGCGCCTGGGCCGGGTTGCGCAGCAGCTTGCCCTTGTTAAAGCGCCCTTCGGGGTCAATGCGCGCCTTGTAGTCGGTGAACGGCTGCAGCTCGGCGTCGGTCAGGAACTCCAGCTTGGTGATGCCGATGCCGTGTTCGCCGGAAATCACGCCGTCCAGCGAGCGCGCCAGCACCATGATGCGCGCCACCGCTTCGTGGGCGGCTTGCAGCATTTCGTAGTCGTCGCTGTTGACGGGCAGGTTGGTGTGAACATTGCCGTCGCCCGCGTGCATGTGCAGCGCGGCCCAGACGCGGCCCTTGAGCACGCGCTTGTGAATCGCGCTGCATTCAGCCAGCAGCGGCACAAACGCTTCGCCGCTGAACAGCGTCTGCAGCGGGGCGCGCAACTGGGTTTTCCAGCTGGCGCGCAGCGTGTGGTCCTGCAGCTCGGGGAAATGCGTCGCGATGCCCTGCAGCCAGCCGCTCCAGAGCGTGCGCACTTCAGCCACCAGCGCCAGCGCCTGGCTGACGCGGTCTTCCAGCAGTTCGGCGGACGGCACGCCATTGGCGTCGTCGGACTTGCCGAGCGGCAAATTGCCCTGGCGGAAAAAGGCTTCCAGCGCGTCGCACAGCTTGATCTTGTTGCGCAGGCTCAGCTCGATGTTGATCTGCTCGATGCCGTCGGTGTACTCGGCCATGCGCGGCAGCGGAATCACCACGTCTTCGTTGATCTTGAAAGCGTTGGTGTGGCGCGAAATGGCCGCCGTTTTCTTGCGGTCCAGCCAGAATTTCTTGCGCGCTTCCGGGCTGATGGCGATAAAGCCTTCGCCGTTGCGCGAATTGGCAATGCGCACGACTTCGCTGGTAGCCCGCGCTACCACATCGGCGTCATCCCCGGCAATGTCGCCGACCAGCACCATTTTTGGCACGCCGGAAGAGTTGCCATGCCCGTCGCCGCCGCGTTTCGATTTGGTCGCGTAGCCGACGGCGCGCAGGTAGCGGTCGTCCAGATGCTCAAGACCGGCCAGAATCGCCCCGCCGCGCTTTTGCTCCGCGAACATGAAATCCTTGATTTCGACGATGCTGGGCACGGCGTCCTTGGCGTTGCCGAAGAACTCCAGGCAGACAGTGCGCGTGTGCGCGGGCATGCGATGGACGATCCAGCGGGCGCTGGTGATCAGGCCATCACAGCCTTCTTTTTGAATGCCCGGCAGGCCGCTCAGGAATTTATCCGTCACGTCCTTGCCCAGACCTTCCTTGCGGAAAGTCTTGCCCGGAATATCGAGGCGCTCGGTGCGGATCGGCGTCTTGCCGTCGGCCTCGAAATAATTCAGGTCAAAACTCGCCATTTCGGCGTCGTGAATCTTGCCCAGGTTGTGGCCAACGCGCACGACCTCTAACCACTGCGCGTCGGGCGTCACCATGCGCCAGGAAGCCAGATTGTCCAGCGCCGTGCCCCAGAGAACGGCTTTTTTGCCGCCCGCGTTCATCGCGATATTGCCGCCAATGCATGACGCTTCCGCCGAGGTTGGATCGACGGCAAAGACAAAACCGCCGCGCTCAGCCGCGTCGGCCACGCGCTGCGTGACCACGCCCGCTTCGGTCCAAACGGTGGCGACTGGCTTGTCCAAGCCGGGCAACGAAACCATTTCAACTTCCGTCATGCTTTCCAGCTTTTCGGTGTTGATGACGGCGGATTTCCACGTCAGCGGAATTGCCCCGCCGGTGTAGCCGGTGCCGCCGCCGCGCGGGACAATCGTCAGCCCCAGCTCGATACAGGCTTTGACCAGCCCAGCCATTTCAACTTCGGTGTCCGGCGTGAGCACGACAAACGGGTATTCGACGCGCCAGTCGGTGGCGTCCGTGACGTGCGAGACACGCGACAGGCCATCGAACTTGATGTTGTCTTTTTTCGTGATCTTGCGCAGCTTGCGTTCGGTTTGCTGGCGCAGACCGGCGATTTCGTCAAACGAGGCGGAAAAAGCGCTAACCGTCGCCCGCGCCGCCTGCAGCAGCTCGCCGACCATCGCATCGCGCTGCGGCTCGGCGTCCTGGGTGCGGCGCTTTTCGACTTCGCTCAGGCGGTGGTGCAGGGCTTCGGCCAGCGCCCTGCGCCGCTTGGGGTTGTCCAGCAGGTCGTCTTGCAAATAAGGATTGCGCTGCACGACCCAGATGTCGCCCAACACTTCGTAGAGCATGCGCGCCGAGCGGCCAGTGCGGCGCTCGCCGCGCAGGGCGTTGAGCAAGCCCCAGGCGCGCTCGCCCAGCAGGCGAATCACCACTTCCCGGTCGGAGAAAGAGGTGTAGTTGTAGGGGATTTCGCGAATGCGCGATTCGCCTGGCTGCGCCTGATCGGCAACAGCATGGAGTTCTTGGAGGGTAGTAGGAGCGTTCATCGTGAAAATTTCAGCGGCTTCGGACCCACGTCCAGCACTGTGGCCGCATATTATCGCAGCGCCGATTTTGGCGAAGGTGCGCCCCCATTGTCCCTTCTACACTCTGGACTGCTTGCCAGCGATCTTTCAAACTTGCCCATGCCCGCCACGACTGCCGCTCCTTGGCCCTACCCGTTCTGGATGGCCCACCGGGGCGCCGGAAAACTCGCGCCCGAAAACACGCTGGCCGCCTTTCGGGTCGGCGCCGGGCACGGCTACCGAATGTTTGAGTGCGACGCCCAGCTCAGCGCCGATGAGGTGCCGTTTTTGCTGCACGACGCCACGCTGGGCCGCACGACCGATGCCACCCGGCTCGGCGCCGTAGCCAGCCGCGTGGCGGGCGCGCATGGCTGGGCCGCCCTGTCGCAGCTTGACGCGGGCAGTTGGCATTCGCCCGCCTTTGCCGGTGAGCCGCTGCTGACGCTGGAAAATGCCAGCCGGTTTTGCCGCACCAACGGCTACGCGCTGAATATCGAAATCAAGCCCAGCCCCGGCACCGAGCGGCGCACCGGCGAGGTGGTGGCGCAGCACGCCGCGCAGTTGTGGCAAGGCGCAGCCGTGGCGCCGCTCTTGACCTCGTTTTCGATGGAAGCACTGCAAGGCGCAGCGCACAGCGCGCCCAGCCTGCCGCGCGGCCTGCTGCTGGAACGCCTGGATGCGGATTGGCGGGATGCCGCGCTGGCGCTGGGCTGCGTCGCCGTGGTCTGCCAGCATCGCGCTTGGGACAGTGCCAGCGTGGCGCAGGCGCACGGCGCGGGCCTGCGCGTCCTGAGCTACACCGTCAACGACGAAGCCGCTGCCCGGCGCATGATCGCGCTGGGAACCGACGGCATCATCACCGACCGGGTCGATCTGTTCCGCCCGGCGGAATCAACGCTGGCGCGTGGCTAATTTTTTCAGCCGTTCCCGGGAGTCGTGGTTCCCGCCCAATTGCCACCACTGGCTGGTGGCGGTGGCCAGCATCAGCAGCAAATAGGTCAGCATCTTGCCATCGCGCCCGAGCAGCACCAGCCCGGCGAGCAAAACACCGACGCCAATGGCGAAATTCACCGCCACCTGCAGCGCCCAGTGCGGCGGCTGCGCATCTGCCGCCCCAAAAAAACCGGCGAAAAACCGCGACAGCAGGCCCAGCATCAAGGCGGTGAAAGCGGCGGGCGCGATGAAGTTCAGCAGGTGGTTTATCAGCAGGTAGGCGGTCATGTCGGGGCTTCACGGTCGGCGCAGGCGGTCTTGGTCAATGCTGCAAAAAAGCGCCCGGCCAGATTGATTCTGGCTGGGCGCTCTTTCCGGCACACTTCAATTTTATAATCCCCCCATGTCAGTCTGGGCCTTAGGGCTAAACCATCACACCGCACCGCTCGATTTGCGCGGCCGTTTCGCGTTCGCGCTGGACCAGATTGCGCCGACCCTGAACGGTTTGCGCGCCTCGCTGGCACGTCAGCCCGAGGCCACGCTGCTCTCGACCTGCAACCGCACCGAAATTTACGGCGCCGGCAGCAGCGGCGATATCGAGCACGCGCTCGAATGGCTGGCGCACAACGGCGGCGTCTCTAGTTCGCTGCTGCGCGCCCACGCCTACACGCTCAAGGGCGATCAGGCCGCACGCCACGCCTTTCGCGTCGCCAGCGGGCTCGACTCGATGGTGCTGGGCGAGCCGCAAATCCTCGGCCAGATGAAAGATGCCGTGCGCGCCGCCGAAGACGCCGGCGCGATGGGCACGACGCTGCACCAGTTGTTTCAACGCTCGTTTGCCGTCGCCAAAGAAGTGCGCACCAGCACCGAAATCGGCGCCCACAGCATCAGCATGGCCGCTGCCGCCGTGCGACTGGCCGGTCAATTGTTTGAAAACCTGAGCGACATCAAGATTTTGTTTGTCGGCGCCGGGGAAATGATCGACCTGGCCGCCACCCACTTTGCCGCCCGCAACCCCAAAACGATGGTAATTGCCAACCGCACGCTGGAGCGCGGCGAAAAGCTCGCCAGCCGCTTTGGCGCCGAAGTGATGCGCTTGGGCGACCTGCCCGCCCGGCTGCACGAATTTGACGCCGTCATCAGTTGCACCGCCAGCGCGCTGCCCATCATCGGCCTAGGCGCGGTCGAGCGCGCCATCAAGCTGCGCAAACACCGGCCCATCTTCATGGTCGATATGGCCGTGCCCCGCGACATCGAACCCGAAGTCAAGGCGCTGCCCGACATTTATCTCTACACCGTCGATGACCTCGCGCACGTCGTGCAAACCGGCAAAAACAGCCGCCAGGCCGCCGTCGCCGAGGCCGAAGTCATCATCGACGCCGGGGTGCAAAACTTCATGCACTGGCTGGACCAGCGCGGCACCGTGCCGCTGATCCAGCAGCTCAACGCCCAGGCCGACGCCTGGCGCGCCGCCGAAATCGTCCGCGCCAAAAAGCTGCTGGCCAAAGGCGAATCCATCGACACCGTGCTCGAAGCCCTGAGCCGGGGCTTGACGCAAAAAATGCTGCACGGCACGCTGGCCGAGCTGCACGCAGGCGACGCCCACAGCCGCGAAGCCACCGCCAACACCGTCTCGCGGCTGTTTTTGCGCGGCCAACTGCCCGCCACGCCGCGCAGCAAAGAGCGTTAGCGCCAGCCCGCCCGGCGCCGCCACCGCCGCCCGCGATGGCCCTTTTGCGCTGGCCGCTGCGCCAGCATGTTTTTTTCCCGAATTTTTTGGCCCTGCCCGGCCCGCCACTGCCATGAAACCTTTTCTCCGCCAAACCCTGGATCGCCAGCTGTTGCGCCTGCATGAGCTGGACGCGCTGCTCTCGGCCAGCGATGTCGTCAGCGACCTAGATCGCTTTCGCGCCCTGACACGCGAGCACGCCGAAATCAGCCTCGTGGCCGAGCAGTACAACCGCCTGACCGCCCGCGAGGCCGATCTGGTCAGCGCCGAAGCGATGCTGGCCGAAGCCAAAGCCGACCCCGAAATGGCCGAGATGGCCGAAGAAGAAATCAAGGCCGCCAAAGCCGACATCACCCTGATCGACGAAGCCCTGCAACTGACGCTGATCCCGAAAGACCCGGACGACAAACGCGCCGCTTTTGTCGAAATCCGCGCTGGCACCGGCGGCGACGAGTCGGCGCTGTTCGCAGGCGACCTATTTCGCCTCTACAGCCGCTTTGCCGAGCGCAAACGCTGGCAGGTCGAAATCGTCAGCGAGTCGCCGAGCGAGCTGGGCGGCTACAAAGAAGTCGTGCTGCGCATCGACGGCGCGCCCGACGTGATGGGCGTGGGCGTCTATGGAAAACTGCGCTTTGAGTCCGGCGGCCACCGCGTCCAGCGCGTGCCCGCCACGGAAACGCAAGGGCGCATTCACACCAGCGCCTGCACCGTCGCCGTGCTGCCCGAGCCGGACGAGGCCGTCGCCATCCAGATCAACCCGGCGGATTTGCGCATCGACACCTACCGCGCCAGCGGCGCCGGTGGCCAGCACATCAACAAGACCGATTCCGCCGTGCGCGTGACGCATCTTCCGACCGGCATCGTCGCCGAATGCCAGGAAGGCCGCAGCCAACACAGCAACAAAGCCCAGGCGCTCAAGGTGCTGGCAGCACGCATCCACGAAAAGGACCGCAGCGAGCGCGCCGCCAAAGACGCCGCCGAGCGCAAAGGCTTGATCGGCAGCGGCGACCGCAGCGACCGCATCCGCACCTACAACTTCCCGCAGGGCCGCCTGACCGACCACCGCATCAACCTGACGCTGTACAAGCTGCTGGCCATCATGGAAGGCGACTTGGACGACGTCATCACGGCGCTGCAAGTGGCACGCGGCGCCGAGCAAATGGCCGAGCTGGAAATAACGAACGGCGGCTGAGCGTTTGAAAACCAGCGCAGCCCGTGCGCCGCTTTTCAGCCGAAAAGCTCAGGTGTGAAAGCGCAGAAGCACCCCAAAATGCCCCTGGTTAAACCAAATTGCTGCCATGCCGAGTACTCACGGTCGCAGGCAGCTATTACTTTCATAGCAATCAAAAAACCATGACGCCAACCACTTGCGACCAGGCGCTGGCCGCCGCCCGCGCCCTCGGGCTGGAGCGGCTCGATGCCCAGCTCTTGCTGCTGCACGCGCTCGGAAAACCCGCCGATGCCAGAGCCTGGCTGCTGGCGCACGACACTGATGTTCTGACCGAAGACGCCGCCCGGCAATTTCAGGCCTTGAGCCAGCGCCGCACCACCGGTGAGCCGCTGGCTTATATCGTCGGCAGCAAGGAATTTTTTGGGCTGGAGTTGCAGGTGGACAGCCGCGTGCTGGTGCCGCGTCCCGACACCGAAACGCTGGTGCAGTGGGCGCTGGATCTGTTGCTGGCAACAGCTATCACGCCGCCGCTGGAAACGCCGGTGGTGCTGGAAGTGCTGGATGTGCTGGACCTGGGCACTGGCAGCGGCGGCGTCGCGCTGGCCATTGCCCACAGCCTGCAAGCCGCCAGCCGCCCGGCCCGGCTGCTGGCCGTCGATGCCAGCACCGACGCGCTCGCCGTGGCCCGCGCCAACGCCGAGCGGCTGGGACTGAAGAACGTGCAGTTTCTCGAAAGCAACTGGCTGCAGCAGGTCAAAGGCCGCTTTGCGCTGATCGCCAGCAACCCGCCCTATATCGCCAGCGCCGACCCGCATCTGGCCGCGCTGACGCATGAGCCGCTGCAGGCGCTGACCGCAGGCGCCGACGGGCTCGACGACATCCGACAGATCATTGCGCAAGCCCCGGCTCACCTGCAGCCCGGCGGCTGGCTGCTGCTGGAGCACGGCTACGATCAGGCCAGACGCGTCCGCGAACTGCTGGCCAGCCAAGGTTTCGAGCAGGTCCAGAGCCGCCAGGATCTAGCCGACATTGAACGCTGCTCAGGCGGCCAGTGGCCCGCTTGAGGCGCCGCCATTTTCATGAAAAATGAGGCGCTTGGCCACAGCGGCTCCGCTGGCAAGAGCGGGAACCGCTGTCCAGCACGAAAAAGCAGCGCAGGGGATAATCAAGCGGCTGGAACTCTGGCCGCCAGATTCCATGAATTCGTCACGGCCCGGCTTGTCACTGACTGCCGGTAACTAATTTTTTACGGCCTTGCAGGCCCCTGAAGGATGTCCATGAGCGCTACCGATTCCACCCAGCAACGCATTGACCAACTCGTCAAGTCCAACGATGTTGTTCTGTTCATGAAGGGCACGGCCCAGTTTCCAATGTGCGGCTTTTCTGGCCGCGCCATTCAGGTGCTCAAAGCCTGCGGCGTGACCAAACCCGCCACCGTCAATGTGCTGGAAGACGAAGCCGTGCGCAGCGGCATCAAGGAATACAGCAACTGGCCAA